>Ga0307510_10006528_pt1 | contig 13910 bp, 11 predicted proteins | sample 12_EM_MG_FD_207224 | JGI IMG/M metagenome (GOLD analysis project Ga0307510, IMG submission 207224) | Populus trichocarpa ectomycorrhiza microbial communities from riparian zone in the Pacific Northwest, United States - 12_EM | ecosystem: Host-associated > Plants > Roots > Unclassified | place... | reverse complement strand
CTCACCTGTAATCAGTACTAGTACAGGGTGTGCGCAAAAGTCTGTGGAAATTCGCTCTCAGGTCGAGCTTGTGTGCGAATGGAAGCCTCCGGGGGGGCACATAATTGCTGGATTCCTTCATAATTTGGTGAAGGAAAAAAGTCAGTCGGACTCTTGCGAGTTCCCATCCTCCGAGTGGCCCAGAAGGCCTGGAGCCAATGAGTGGAGGTGAAAAACTGACTTACTCACAACCCCCGGTACAGTGCTCTCCACACAGCTTTTCCTTCTCACACCCACCCCTTCACACTAGGATTCACAGCCTTCTCACGCACTTTCTGAAGGGATTTATATTCCACGTCATCAGTTCTGGGGTTGCTCTGCGCACTTAAATCTGAGTCCTTCTAGTGAGGATTTTCACTGATGCCTTAAAAACACTCAAAGTCTAGATTCTCTAGAGAATGAAGAGCGCCTTCCCAGCATGCTAGATGCTTAGCTGACTGGATTTTATGGATCCCATTGACCTGTATTCGCGGTTGTCTTGAGTGGTTAGACTAAACATATCGTGGTGTAACGATCAGATTTATAGTCGGTAGTCGGATGTTGCACCTCGCTTAGTGCTCTTGTGATTGCCCGAAGTTTGTGAAATTGGGTGCTATAGGATACTGGTATAATGGCGCGATAATTCTGAGGCTCTGGCCAATTTTTTGCTAGCATCGAACAGCCATCTGTTTTGGAAGGTCAACAATTATGAGTAGTAGAAATTTGGGCAGAGATAGAGTCTCTTGTGGGGCAGTGATAAATCTTGGCTGGTGACCAACAGGGGAGTTTGACGAGCAAAAAATCAAATTCATTGAAGTATGGTACAGTGCTTATGGAGGAATAAAAAAATATCTGCGACAGATCACTGTTGGTCACTCTTGTTCGACACCGCCCTATCGGAGACTGTACTGTATTCAAGTGCCGGTACTCGAGATTCTCGGGTTTAGTGCTGTGCCAAATGCTAATTGCCATCAGTTACACAGCCAGCTCTGGGGGAAGAAAAATTATTTGGAATCGAGTGCCTTGCGCTAGTGCTAGTGTGTTTACAAGTATCGTGAAGCGAGGAAACAAGTAGCCAATGAAATTTAGTGTTCTATGAGGATCGGTCTTGATGCGTGGCATGTTATCGGAACCCTTGCCGCACGGTACGCGAGTACTCGAGTATCGCGACAGCTTAGGAGGGGAGTGTTAGGTGAGAGAAGATACCCAGACTCGCACTGCCCTTTCTCTATGCTGTGCGGGAACAAATGTTTTTGTAAATTTAAGCCTTGCTTGGCTTAGCCGTTGGATTTTTTTGTTTGATATCTTACTGGTTCGATCGGGTAAGTTTGCCTCGCCACGGAAGGCGGAGTCTCTCAACTCCCATGCCTCTGCCTTGTTACCCTCTTCTGCCAAGACTGTAAAAATTGATAAAATCCAGTCGTCAGCGAAGGAATAAGGTTTTACTGGCAGGATAGGCTCAGCCCGCTGGACGCGTTGAATATCATGCACAGGCATTTGCAATGTCGCGCGCCCCAGGAAACAAACCTATCGCAGTCCGACAGGTTGGTAGTCTGGCGGTGAGTTTCAAGATATTATATCCGAGCGTTTCGTTTAGTGTGAAAGCCTTCAGCTGCCATATCGTGCTTAAATAAACCCCGATGGTTCCGGAGGCGAGCTGATTTTTATTCTGCGAGTTGTCGACCTTGCGATTGGAAGACGATTGGCACTGGAATTCTCCTTCATCACCTTTCCCCAAACCTGCTTGAAGCAGTCGCCTTCCACCCCTTGTTACCCCTCTTGATCTACGAAAAGCACCACTTTCACCACCACCGCCACTAATAGCAACAAAAATAGCGATATGCAAGGCATGATGGGTTCCGCACGAGACCAAAAGTCGCCCGTTACTATAAACCAAAACGTTGGTAATGTGAAGGATAGTTATAATGTGTGGAATACCTACGAGATCTCGATGCCGGACGAGAAGCGCCGGGTTCTGGAGTGGTTGTCTCCTATGGCACCTCGCGAAAGGCACCAGGCGGTACGTGATGGCCGGGTGGATGGGGTAGGAAGCTGGCTTTTTGGAACGAGCGAGTTTGAGAAATGGCATACGGGCGAGGACCGGGCGGTTAATCCTATGTTATTCTGTTATGGTGGTCCGGGAGTGGGGAAGACGTATCTGAGGTGTGTAAAAGTAGCTGTGTTTGAATACCGGTATCGTACAAAGCTAACTTAAGTGCGGAAACGAAAGCTCTCTCGTAATAGATACATTGTGCGATACATTCGAGGGGAAAGGTGTGGCCGTGGCTTGTGTCTACTGTGACTTCCACGCCCATAAATCACAATCAGCGACTACAGTGTTAGCAGCTCTCTTGAAGCAACTAGTTGCGGCGATGGAACCAATCCCGGGGGAGATAAAAGAAGCCTTTGAACGAGCCCAGGGGAAGCTTGACGGCCGGACACCCCGACTCGCGGAAATCCAGGCGATGCTCATCAAGTCCGTCGCACCTTTGCAACAGGCATTCATCTGTATTGACGCTTTAGATGAGTTTCCCGCAAAGCACCGACCCGAGCTTTGGGAGTCTTTACAGTGCATTGCCCGGGAGTGTCCAAATATCCGACTATTCATTACCGGAAGGCCACACATTCGAGAGGAAGTGAGGAAATATTTCCCCGGATATCCCGACCTACCCTCTATAAAACCTACTAAGAAAGACATTCATGGATATGTCACGATGAGGTTGAAAAATGACCCGCAGTCAAATGTAATGGATCCAGAGTTGGAGGCTGATATTCTCAAAATAATTCCAGACAAAGTCTCGGGGGCGTATGTAAAACCTGTTCATAGTGAACCGGAGGTTATTAGCTGACATTGGTCTGTAGGTTTCTTCTCGTTTCCCTAATCATGGATGCAATTCTCGATGATGTGACAATCCATGAGAGAAGACAAACACTCCACAAGATGACTAACGGCTTGGGCTTAGATGATGCATATAGCACAACATTGGATCGCATAAGGGAACAGGGAGAGAATCAAGTGAAGCTGGGAATGGAAACGCTGATGTGGATTTCATGTTCGGAACGGCCGCTGAAAGCGGGAGAGCTCTGTCATGCACTAGCGGTGGAAGTCGGAACTAGGGGCCTCAATGCCCAACGTGTCCCGTCAACACAGGCCCTGTTGCGTTGCACGTTAGGACTTGTCACGATCGATGAGCAATCATCAATAGTTCGTCTCGTTCATTCCACCCTCCAAGAGTATCTTTCTGCGCACGACACCTTGTTTGCTACACCCCACTCAATGATGGCGGAGATATGCCTCACCTATTTAAACTTTCAGTCCGTCTCTAAACTTCCAACTGCTCTCCGTTCTATCCCATCGACCATGCCATTTCTCCACTACTCCGCATGTCACTGGGGGTTCCATGCTAGAGGGGGGGTAACGGAAAGTGTGAAACGGCTTGCATTACGCCTTCTTCAACAAGATGCGAACCACATATCGGCTAGTATCCTCTTGCGTGAGGAGAGTGTTGGCTTCTTGTCTTGGGGAGAGCGTCAAGAGGGCGGGCATCCCGACCTTCGGGGATATACTGGACTACACTGCATCACATACATGGGGATAGCCGAAATCGCGACTGCAATGGTAGACAAGAAAGTATGGGACTTGAATCAGCGTGATTCTAAGGGCGCAACGCCATTAATATGGGCTACAAAATATGGGAATCCCGCGATTGCAGAGCTGCTTCTCAGGCAGGGAGATGTCGATCCTACCTTGCCGGACAAGGAAGGCCTGGCACCACTTGCACATGCTGCGAGGGCAGGAGAGCATGATGTGGTCAAGCTGCTCCTTCAACGCGGGAGCGTCAATCCGAATTCGGGGGACGCGGGTGGCCGGACGCCACTGTCATATGCTGCTGGATCTGGACACGAGGGTATAGTGAAGATACTCCTGGAGAGAGGGTTTGTCAATTCGGACTCGTCGGATGAACATGGCCGGACACCACTATCGTATGCTGCCGAATCCGGACATGTGGATATAGTGAAGATACTCCTGAAGCGAAGGGATGTTAATTCGGATTCGTTGGATAAGTACGGCCGGACACCACTATCATATGCTACCGAATCAGGGCATCAAGGTGTAGCGGATATCCTGCTGGGGCGAGGAGTTGTCAATGCGGATTTATCAGACGAATTTGGCCGGACACTACTATCTTATGCTGCCGGATCTGGACTTGAGGGCATAGTAAAGATACTGCTAGAGCGAGGGGATGCTAATCCGGATTCGTCGGATATGCACGGCGCGACACCACTATCGTATGCTGCCGCATCCGGACATGAGGGAGTAGCGAATATCCTGCTTGGGCGAGGAGATGTCAATCCGGATTCCTCGGATAAATACGGCCGGACGCCACTATCATATGCTGCTAGATCAGGGCATGAGGGTATAGTGAAGGCACTCGTGGAACGAGGGTTTGTCAACCCGGATTCGTCAGATAAATACGGCCGGACACCACTATCATATGCTGCAAGATCAGGACATGCTGGTGTAGTGAAGATACTCCTGGAGCTAGCCGATGTTGATCCGGATCCGCCGGACGAAGACGGCCAGACGCCACTCTCACAGGCTGCTATGTTTGGATATGAGAGTGTTGTTGAGATACTACTGCAGAGAGTGGATGTCAATCCCGATTCTTCAGATAGACATGGCCGGACACCGCTCGACTACGCCCAACTGCTTAAGCATACTGGTGTGATAAAACCGTTATCGGAACAAAGGCCTTTTATCCACAATACGCCACAAGCCAGCTGCCTAGTGCCGGAAGTCCCTCGCCCTTCCCCGAGTGCCCAAGAGGAAGTAGAGTCCTGTCCTATATCACAACAAAGAGCCACTATTCCCGACATGGGACCTGAGATCACTGAGGCCATTCCTCTCTCCCTACCCGACCAGTCCCCTTTGAATCAACATGAAGCAAACCGCCCAGCATCCGCTCCACCGCTCAACCCCAAATCCTGTGGTGCCCCTAATTCTACCATCCCGAAGCGTTCAAGGCCCCTGAAACGTTGTCTTACAGCGATCCGCCGGTTTTTGCGCAGCGTCCGACGCAAGTTTTTCACTCCCTCTTAACTCCTTCTACAACATCCATCATGCCTATTGAAGTCTATATCGGGTTTTTCATAGCACCCGCCACATACATGGACACCTCCGGAGCCCGCCCCAAAAATCCTTATCCCTTCGGGAGTAGCATCCACAGGAACTCCCAGAAAGTGCTTCCCGGCCTATACTATATCTATTTTCCCCATGCGCTATTCGAGCAAGATCCGAAGTCCCAATTGTTATTCGGACAGGAATACACGCCGAGGATGCCGGTAACACCCTACTGGTCATACCATATACTGTTTCTTCACCATTTCTCTTCTCTTTTCTTAAGTTATCCTTCACATTCGAGGGGATACCTAGCCGAGTAAGCTGCCTTCTGTTTTCATGTATGGTAATATTTTCCTTTCCTTTTATTCTCCCTCTACCCATTGTACTCGTTCTAGGGCAGGAGTCTGTAGGTGGGGATATATCGCAAGGCTGGTGTTTAGAATGGATGTGAGTCGGTTGAGCTACCGGAGATCGACTACGGTTTTTTTCTTTTCTTTTCCCCTTTTCGAGAGAGCGTTCTTGCGAGTATAGCTCAGATTCAGGGCATCTTGTCTCGCCATTCGTATAGAATTCCCAGATTTAATCTGTATCGATTTCAATTTGATAGATATATAGAACCGTGCCCCGTCTCCCGAACTCTTGTGTGCATGATATATTGTTAATAGAAATTCACATAAACTATACTATATACAGGGCCCCGAATGGTCCGACCGGTGAGGTCTTGGAGGCAGCACCGTTTGGTCGTTCCTCGTTGATGTCAATAGCTAGGCCTGGCTAGGTTAAGTAGTCCGGTCTGGTCAGGACCAGTCCCAGACCAGTCTGTCTGAAAGGATTGCATATGCGCAGTGTTCGCAACGGGGCAGTCCGTCCGTCCTGGGCCAGGACGAGGACGGACGACATTGTGTCGTCCCCCGCCGTCCCCCGCCGTCCCCCGCCGTCCCCCGCCGTCTTCCGCTGTTTTCCGATGTTTTCCGATGTTTTCCGATGTTTTCCGATGTTTTCCGATGTTTTCCGATGTTTTCCGCCGTCCCCTGCCGTCCCCCACCGTCCCCGGCGGTCCTATGTAGTTACCTGCCGTCCCCTGGCAGAAGTTGTCTCAGGTCGTGGGGCTCGTCGTCCTTGCTAATGACGGCCGTCCTGAGAATTCAAGGACGAGGACGGACTACATTTTGCCGTCCCGTCTCGTCCGGGGGTCTTGGCAGTCCCCCCGCCGGGCCCTACGGGGGCCCCGGACGGCTGAGAACACTGCATATGCGAGGCTATGTTATGTGAGGGACAAAGATTGGTAAAGGTGCTTCCCCTGTCCTAAGCAGTGCAAATAGAGCCATGATCGCAAGCAACACAGGAAATTTAAAAAGATATTCTGGAAGCGGTAAGAGTGTAGAGCAGAGTGAGTATCCAGTGAGTGATGAAAATAATGCGTTCCAATCAAGAGAATCTTTATTTATAACAAATGAAACAGACCAGGAGGGGGTTCAACGAACAGGGGGCTAAGCCGAGACAACAGGAGAAGTGACTTAGTTAGCAACAATTTTGTTCGGCTAACCCCCCGGTTCGCTGACCCCCGCCTATGTTAGATGATAAATGAAAATTTTGATTTTAATAATCAGTTCAAGATATTATAGCAGATGGAATACCAGTGCGGGTAAATTGAAGCTGGGTACTGTCGGGGCCCTTGATGGACTCAGGGAAAGTTGCGTAGCAACCGAGGAAACATCGTAGATGTTTGGGGTTGAACTCAGTAGTTGTGTACTAGATAAACTCGTATTTAAGGAGGGAAGAGGGTAGCGAGAGAGCGTCATCAACCCCATCCCCTTTTCATCAATCTTTATCATTGTTTTTGTTTGATTTTTATCTCGTTTGACCCCAGCTGTGGAATCGTGATAAGTGAACTGAATTTACCTCACTTCGGAAGTTCCTATTTCCAGAACGCCGGGAGTGGGAGAACCTTCCATAGTATGATACAAGGCTGGTGACAAAAATGATGAGCAGCGTAAGTGTTTTCCACCTAGAATAGCTATATCCACAACTTTCGAGCCACTGATTTAGTGAAGCAATTTGGGCTCAATCCTCACCCATTTGTGCAAAAATTCCCTAGATTTTACTTTCCAACCCTCTAAAACTCTGTATCTGAACTGGTCCAGTGAACAATAGTTGGTACATTGGTCTTGGCGCAATTTCTGAGTATTTTGTATGGGAAGTGTCAAGGCTTGGCGCTGTTTTCAACTTCAACTTACAATATTGCAGGCCAAAGTGTCCAATAATTCTTTAATAATCTGTAATTGGCTGGAGAGATATTTGAAAAAATTCTAGACCAGAATATCAAATTTTGAATTTTTTTTTCACGCCCCTAGAATGTGTTGAATGGAAAGCGTGAAGTGGCATGGTTTACATGCCATTCTGCTCACCAGTAGAGGGATCCAGCACGGAAACCTAATCCCTGCGGAAAACGTCGTAACCACAGCAACTGCAATAAATTAGGAAAGGTGCAATACCAAGCCCTCACACTTGGCATTTTCTTCAAGGATCGTGAACACCCCTACCACCCACAGGTGGGTGGTAGGGATAGTGGATATCCTTGCAAGAAATGCAAAGATGTAAACAATAGCCAAGGCAAAATCTAAACCACAATGAGTATGGCGGCTACCATTTCCGCACACAATCCTTGAATACAAGAACAATTTAAGGTAGGCTATGTCTCGGGCTGGTGCCTCCTTGTTCTTCGGGCCATCATGGCATCCCATCTCAGTGCTGGAACTCGAAAATTTCCTCAAGTTCACAGCATGTCGGTCCTCTCATGCTTGGCGTTTTTGGCGGGGATAATATTTCCTGCTGGATCCCTCTATTTTTGTCGTCAGCCTCGTACATAGAGCCCCCCTGTCTGCCAAGACTAGGCAACAGCCACCCCTACAGGAACGTGACAACCTACCGAAGCCAAGATCATGAAGCGCTATCGATTCTGTCTAAGTTATTCGCAGATTAGCAACAAAATTGCAAGTTAGAAAAGCCAAATTTCATCTGGAATAGTACCTTGCGCGGATAAAACCACCCGGTCCTGGAAGCGAGCCGAGTTTCGTTCCCACAGGTGTCCACCTTGTGATTGGAAGACGATCAGCACTCGAATTCTCTCTCGGACAAGTACTCGCAATTGCCTAGCGTTTGTAAAATAGACTTCTTGGGTACACAAGCCAAGGGCTGGGCTGACCCTCAGGGTTTTGGTCGTATGGAAGAAAGCTAATTTTCCTGCTTCCTAACAATCTGGCTTATAAATGTATATCTCTACAGCACGAGATACTCTAATACCAGCCTGGTTAATATATATTAGACAATAAGAACTGTAGACGCACCTCGCTGTGACGGATGGTCAAAATTCAAAGAATCCGGCCGGGCCAAGTGGATTATCCTAGATAGTAGACTAGGTTTTGGTGTAAAACAAGGTGGGAATTCAGAGAATTCTGTCGGGGGGAACCGGGCGCGACTGTAAGGTGGGGTACCCGAGCTGTGTAGGTGGGTAGTTGGATTAAAAGAACGGTGAACACTGCTTTTTAGATTTAATGCGCTAGTGATTCAGATTCCGTTGAAGCGGCTGGCAGTATTTAGAGATGTTGCCCAGAAACTGGAAAAAATATTATTTTCCTCGCTGATGGCCGTAGTGCCTAGGTGGGACAGAGACATTTCAATGAAAGCGAGAGGAGGGTGGCCACTGCAGCTCCCTCGGTTGATTTGTGGGCGGCTTTTCGTCTTGGCAAGGGAGTAATTGGATACAGGGATACGGGTAGCTGCACTGCTTACGGGTGGCTGGCAGGAGGGGGTGTTCTTTTTTTGGGTAGCAATCCACCAAGAAAAATCAATATCACTTTTCCCTCTGGAGACTCACTCGGCGCCCGAAAAACCTTAACCTTTCGTCTCCTCTCTCAGCTTTCCCCATACCTGCCTCAAAAAAGTTCCCTCCTACTTCCCACTACCCCCCCATCTTAAACTACGAAAGACACAATCTCCTCCACCACCGCGACTAAGAGCAACAAGAAGCGATAGAATAGGAAAGATGGGCTCCTCCGCATACCAAAACCCGACCATCAGTATAAACCAAAACGTGGGAAATGTCACAGACAGTTATAATAATGTGTACAATAATTGCGCGATATCGGATGAGAAGCGCCAGATTTTGGAGTGGTTGTCCCGCATGGCACCTCGGGATAGGCATCAGGCTGTGCGTGAGGGCCGGGTGAATGGAGTAGGGAACTGGCTTCTTGGAACGAGCGAGTTCGAGAAATGGCATGTGAGCGAGGACCAGGCTGTCGATCCTGTGCTATTCTGTTACGGTGATCCAGGAGTGGGGAAGACGTATCTGAGGTGTGTAAAAGTATCTCTGTTGAAATAACTGCACCGCACGAAACTCACTTAAGCACGAAACCGAAAGCTCTCTTGTAATAGATACACTGTGCAATGCGTTCGATGGGGAAAATGTAGTTGTGGCCTGCATCTACTGCGACTTCTATGAGCATAAGGAGCAATCCGCGACCGGTGTGTTAGCAGCTCTCTTGAAGCAACTTGTGGCAGGGGTACAAACAATCCCGGAAGAAATAACGAAGGCCTTTGAGCGAGCGAACAGAAAGGTTGATGGTCGGGCATTACTGCTCCTAGAAATCTACAAGATGTTCATCAAGTCTACTTCATCATTGCGACGGGGATTTATCTGCATTGACGCTTTAGATGAGTTTCCCACAAAACATCGACCTGAACTTTGGGACTCTTTACAGCGAATTGTCCGGACGTGTCCAAACATTCGACTATTTATTACCGGAAGGCCACACATTCGTGAAGAAGTGAAGAAATATTTCCCTGGATATCCCGATCTATCCCCTATAAAGCCCACTGAGGAGGAGATTCGAGGATATGTTGGTATGAGGCTGAAAAAGGACCCGGAGTCGGATGCAATGGATCCGCAGCTGGAGGCCGATATTCTCAGAATTATTCCGGAGAAAATCTCGGGAACGTATGCGAAATTCGTCCATGGTTAACCCGAGGTCATTAGCTAACATTGGCCCCTAGATTTCTTCTCGTTTCCCTAATTATGGACGCAATTCTCGAAGATGCGACAATTCATCAGAGAAGACAAACGCTCCACAAGATGACCAACGGTTTTGGTTTAGATGATGCATATAGCACGACATTGGATCGCATAAGGGGTCAGAGAGGGAATCGAGTGAAGCTTGGAATGGAATCACTGATGTGGATTTCATGCTCCGCACACCCGCTAAAAGCAGAAGAGCTCCGCCATGCATTGGCGGTGGAAGTAGGAACAACAGACCTCAATATCGACAATGCCCCCTCAATACGGACCTTATTGAGTTGCACGTTAGGACTTATCACAATTGATGAGCAATCATCAATAGTCCGTCTCGTGCATTTTACGCTTCAAGAGCATCTTGCAGCACATGGCAACTTGTTCGCCACACCGCATTCCATGATGGCTGAGATATGCCTCACCTATTTAAACTTTCAGTCCGTCTGTGAACTTTCAACTGCCCCCGGTTCTATACCATCCACAATGCCATTTCTCCACTATTCCTCATGTTACTGGGGATTCCATGCCAGGAAGGATGTAACAGAACACGTCAAGCTGCTAGCACTACAACATCTTCAACGGGATGCGAACCACATATCAGCTCACATCCTCCTTAGCGAGAGGGCGGTTGACTTCTTGTCCTGGGACGATCGTTACCATGGTAGGCATCCCGACCTTCAGGGGTATACTGGACTACACTGCATCGCATATATGGGGATTCCCGAAATCGCAGTTGCAATGGTTGACATGAAAGTATGGGACTTGAATCAGCGTGATTCCAAGGGCGCAACGCCATTAATATGGGCTGCAAAACACGGGAGTGTGGCCCTCGCGAAGCTGCTTCTTGACCAGGGAGATGTCGATCCCACTTTGTCGGACGAGTGGCGCCGGACACCGCTCACACATGCTGCGATGGCTGGACATCTGGCACTGTTCAAGCTACTTCTGCAGCGCGGGGATGTCAACCCTGATTTGTGGCATGTGTTCGAGCAGACACCCCTATCATATGCTGCACAATCCGGACATGAGGATGTAGTGAGGATACTCCTCGAGCGAGGGGATGTCAATCCCGATTCGTTTCATCGAGTTGCCAGGACACCACTATCATTTGCTGCCGGATCTGGACATGGGGGCATAGTGAAGATGCTCTTGGAGCGAGATGTGAATCCGGACTCGCAGACTAAAGGTGGCCTGACACCACTATTTTACGCTGCTTGGCGTGGACACGAGAGCGTAGTCAAGATACTTCTGGGGCATGTGGGTCTCAATCCCAATCTGTCGGATTGGGGAGGCCGGACGCCGCTATCAATTGCTGCGGAATCTGGACATGAAGGCGTCGTGAAGATACTTCTGGGGCGTGTGGATCTCAACCCCAATCTGTCGAACCGGGGGGGGCAGACGCCACTATCAGTTGCTGCCGAATCTGGACATGAAGGCGTAGTGAAGATACTCTTGGAGAGAGGAGATGTCAATCCCGATCAGGCGGATGAAGATGACTGGACACCACTAATCTTCGCTATTAGCTACGGACAAGAAAGCGTAGTAAAGATACTGCTGGAGCGACGAGATGTCAATCCCGATCAGTCGGATGAATATGGCCGGACACCACTATTCATGGCTGCTAGATACGGACAAGAAAGGGTAGTAAAGATGCTGCTGGAGCGACGAGATGTCAGTCCCGATTCGCCGGATCGAGATGGCCGAACACCACTATCGTTTGCTGCCGAATACGGACATGAAGGAATAGTAAAGATACTCTTGGGGAGAGGGGATGTCAATCCCGATTCGTCTGATGCAGGTGGCCAGAAACCGCTCAACTACGCACAACGGGTTGGGCGTACTGGTGTGATGCGCCTGTTATCGGAACATAGGCCTTCACTCCATAAACCATCACAAACCAACCTGCCAACGCCGGAAATCCCTAGCCCCACCTCAAGTGCTCAAGAGGAAGCAGAGCCCGATGCTGTATCATAACAAGAAGGCGTTATTCCCAACATCAATAGCGACGTCACCGAAATTACCCCGCTCTCTCCGCCCCCCCAGTTGCCACCAAATCCACTCAATGCGCCTCCTCCAGCCTCAGCTCTGGTGCCCATCCCTGTTGAATATCACCGGCGATCACTGCGCACACATGTATACTTTGTTGTCGTACCTTTCCTATCTTTCTTAGTCTTATCTATTAGTTCCTTTGTCAGTCATTATCAATCACAGAGGAGGGGCGAGTATACCTGGTTTGTATACTAGTTGGAGGATTCGCTGATATCACCGGAAATGCTCAGATAGCATGGCGAGGAATCAGTCGGAAGGCAATGCGTGTTGGGGACGGAGAATGTCTCCGCAAGGACCCCGGCATAGTAAAGTTTTCTGTATTTAAACGGTCTGTTTGGCCGTCGGTAAATAGATAGGCAAGCACGAACGAATCCGCAGAATAGACAGACCTCTCCTCCATCGCTTCTTTGTACTTCTTCATCTGCCTCACCAATCTTTCTCCTATCAGGATCTCATAACAATAATCCCCACATCCTGCGCTGCCACCGATTCTGCCATCGCGAAACCCTCTAGGGCTAGAAAGCGTTGTATCACAGCGATCCGCCAGCTTTTGCGCCGTATTAGACGCAAGCTTTCGCCTCCTCCTAACACCTCCAAGAATACCTATAATCCCTATTAAATACCATCTCGGGCTTTGCCAGGCAATCGCCACACCTAAACACAACCGTATCTCATCAACCCACGTCTTCACGTCTCCACCACCTCGAGAATAGCAAAGGCATCCTCGCCTTGAAATGGCTTCCTACCCTGCAATGTATCTATTTTCTCCACGGGCTATTCGACCAAGATCTCAAGCCCGAATTGTCGTTCCAACAAGAATACACCCATAGATATTTTATGCGGGTAACATCCTATTCATCATGCTACTTCTCCCTCTACCATTTACTCTCTCTTGTCTTATCCCTCATCTTCTTCAAGGTGATATCTGGCGGAGCCAGTTACTTCGTGTTTCTTTGAATGATGGTGTTTTTCCTTCCCTATAGCGTCCTTCTATTTTCCCTCCCCCATTGCCCTTATTTTAGCGCCAGGGTTACTAGGGGGGGATATATTGCATGGTTGGTGTTTGGGATGGCTGTGAGTTTGTTGGCGGCCGGTGGGTTCGTTAATGTTTTATATCTTCTTTTCGGAAGAGTGTTCTTGCTATTATTCCCTGCTGTGTTGATAGTGCCGAATTTCCCTACACTGCGCCAAAACACACTAGAAAACTGGCTTCAGGGTTCCGAATAGTCCGACCGGTCAAGTCTTGGACCGGGCTGGCGAGTCCTGGTGATGGCGATGACTGGACCCGACTAACTTGGGTGGTCCGGTCCGGTTTGAACTGGTCCCAGACCAGTCTTTATAAAAGATCACATGAGTCTAAATGGCACCAAGCCCAACACTCGCTAAGAATAGAAGTATAGCTACCGGTATACTAGGACCTTAAAGTCGCTTGTCACGCTATGAATCAACAGCCCCTCAATACAAGTTGATAGAATATCCTGGAGAGGGATAATATGAGGTGGAAATACGATTACCTGATGGATAAGTCGCATCCAATACCGGTATTGTGGCATGTGGTCATGTAATATCACTCACTTAGTGAACCAAAAATGGTTCGATACTCAAGAACCTATTTTCGCCACCCCTAATCTAAGCGAGGCACTATCTCCACCA
>Ga0307510_10006527_pt1 | contig 13910 bp, 7 predicted proteins | sample 12_EM_MG_FD_207224 | JGI IMG/M metagenome (GOLD analysis project Ga0307510, IMG submission 207224) | Populus trichocarpa ectomycorrhiza microbial communities from riparian zone in the Pacific Northwest, United States - 12_EM | ecosystem: Host-associated > Plants > Roots > Unclassified | place... | reverse complement strand
TCTCGATTTGTAATTGCCCTATCATGAATTTAAGAGGAAAAGTTAAGAAATATATATATTTATCTTCAATTGGTTTTTCTCTCATTTCCGCTTTTGGATGGAGATGAGAAGAACGTCGATCAACATCACAACTTCCGCTTCTGGCAGCCGTTAGTCAAGTGATATCGTACGCAAGTCCAGCCCTCTATAGTGACAGTGCGTTAAGGCGAATTGATGAGCTATATGTATGATACGGCTGGCCAAGCTGACGCACTGGTGCCAGCCACAAAGGAATAGCTTTTGGAGGGCCTCGTCTATTACAAAAAATCAATGGCACCGGAGGAATGTCAGTTCGGGAACAGTGGTAAGACAAAGAGCAACGCAGGTGGGGGCCACAACTGTCTTCCTCCATGTGATATCACGCAAAATAACCCTAATTTACTTTACTGAAAAGAAAATGATAACCCGATCGATCGGATTACCTCTCAGTAGAAAAACCAACCGGAAATAGCTGAAACCATTTACGCTTTGCCTGCATGTGGTAGCTACGGAGCAAGCCTAGCCTTTCGGTTCGTAGAATGACAATAAATCCACGTCCATGTCAACAATAAATTGACTGCATGTGCAGTTGATCGTTTTACGCACGAGTCCCTGATCGGTTTATGCACAAGTCCCTTCCAGGCTTCCACTGTCATGTCAATTTTTTAAACCACACTCCTCCCCAGTTATCTGAGCAGCAGATCTTGAATTAAATTTTAAAATTATAATAATTTTTATTTTTATTTTTATTTATATCAAACCAGGTTAATATTTTCACATAATTCAGACCTTGCTAGGATAAATCTCTAAATAAAATATAAAATTTTAAAATTATAATAATAACCCAAGTTAATTCTTTGAATTTGTAACTTGAAACTTGAATATACAAATTAAGTTTTAAAATTATAATAATAATATTTTATATTCTATTATAAAAATATTTTAAAAACATAAACAATAAATATTATCTTTATAAACTTGTCCTCTGTGTACCTCATATTTTTAAAATACAAAAATCTACTTTAAAATTATCCTTAAAAACATTTAATTTTATACTTGTCGAACCAAATGCTAACTGGTACTTGAGTGAAAGAGGTGAACGCAACTCACGTGGCCAGATTTAGACATTCCTGCCTCCTATTTTGTAATTTTCTCTTGTTAAACTGGACTTTCTCGCGCAATAACCAAGAAGAACATACAGGGGAAACAAGTGATGAGAAGGGTAATTTTGCTATACAGTACTTGATGAGACGTTTAACACAAGGTGCTTCTTAGTTACAAAACAAGAACTGCAATTACTCTACTTTCCTCCATTCTACCCATTTTTCTTTAATTATGCTGCAATTACATCTCCACTTATCTTTATCCCTACGTATACATAACATACAAGGAAAATTAAATTTTGCAGCATGGACTTTTTAATACAAGAGAGAGAGGGGGAGAGAGGGAGAGAGGGAGAGAGAGAGAGAGAGAGACCCAACGACTGAGCAGTCAGCATTCCTGGATTAGCAAGCTGCATTTCAAAATTATACAGCTCGATACCATCCAGCTCAGGCAAACTGATGAACAAAAGCAACGAGCTCTTAGGAGCTGATGTCAGAACCTTGCTCGACTCACTGTTCATTTACTACCGATTAGTTTGTTGGATAACCGGCGCTTGTAGCGCTTAAGCACAGAAGCCAGATTCTCTTTTCCCTTCGGAAAAGCAACATCACCAGCAGCAGTTCCCGATCGACCCTTTCGGCAAGATATGGCAATCTCCACATCCTTAATCAAGTCCAGAAGCGTCGCTGCAGTTGTGCATTTCCCCCTACCTGGTTTTGAAGCAGGGGGCAACATTCCATTCGAAGCAGGTGGACTTGATCTATGCTGGTGAGATGCAGGGATTTGAAGGCAGAAGCATGGGGACATGGGAGTACGGGGCTTTGAAAATGCCAATTCTATGATGCCCTATTATTATTCAGAAAGCATAGTTTTAAAGGACAGGAAAAAAAGAAGACAATATTTGGAAAACACACCATCATAGGATTTCAAGAGCCAAGGAATGAAGCACATATATGCCTCCCAAAGGGATGTTACAGAGAGGAATTGCTTTCAGTAACATGCCTCGAGATTTTTAATATATGTAGATGCCAGTTGCAATGGAGCAGGAAGGGCGAGAACTAAAAGATAGTTGACTAAAATGACTTGGTTGCAACTCAAAAAAAAAAGGCACAGCAGCAAATGATTTGGTATAGCAGCGTCTAAAATGCCTATACAAACTCATTGCAATTAAGTGCAGGAAATGAATGGTGAGTTTTGCCAATTTATTCATGAACATGATGAAGAGGTTTTTTCCACCTTTTCCTGGAAAATCTACAAGCAGTAAGCAAAGTAAAGCATTTTTTGCAGATGAAAAGATCCCTTAATAAAATTGAAATTGCATATAGCAAAAGATTGGAGAAATTTACCTGAAGACGATTCAACACATAAGTGTATTTCCCCCACAACTCTGGACGGCTTTCCATTAGTGACAAATCAAGAATCCGGTGAATACACCAGACCCCAAAGCTTATTATCAAATCCGATCTCCAAACACAGCCCTCCCCGCAATGAGGAACTGAGGAAACCATAATGTTGGTAATACTGGCATCATCATTCCTCAAAGCAGAACCAGATTTCCTATCAGAATATAAATATGTAGATCCACCCATGTGATCTGCATGGTTCATTTCTCTTGTTTCAGCTTCATACAAATACCTCTCCCTTGCAGCCACACAATCAATTAGATCCTCATCAGCTCCATCGTTTTGCCTAAACAGCCAGTCAGATCCTTCCAATTTCAAAAGCTTCACAATACAATGCCTGAAAGACCGAAGAAGTTGGGCCTCTGAATCCACAGGAGAAGTTACTTCGCGATTAATTGAATTAGACCGATTTCCTAATCCACTCCCAACAGCTCGAATTTTGTCAGCAACACCAAACTGTTCAAATGGTTGCTTGGACCAGAGGGATCCAGGGTCTGGAGTCATGTGAAGCGAGAAAGCATCCCCATGCCCTTTTGATAGTCCATTAAAAGACAAAGGACCTCCTGCTCCTGATCCGGTATTTGAATAATAAGATTGTTCATAAGCTGATCTACCAACAGAGGAACCAAATCCTGCAGACTTGTCCCACTGAGCATTCTTTTCAGACATATACAGGTCCCTATAGGGACCAGCAAGCCCTGAAATGTCAGGCAAGCTATGGTACTTCTTTGTATTAGCTGACATTCCTGTATCATCAGCAGATCCAGAGTATACATCATGATAAGGTCTTTCAGACTGTAATGGGCTATTTCTAGTTACTGCAAGATTCTGAAATCCTGACGCTTGTGAAGAGCTTAGTCCATTTTGCAAATTTTTCCCCATAGAGACAGTGAGCGGGTCCCTATAATTTCTAGGTCCTAAGGATGGGGATATTGGTGCTGGTGACTCCATTTGGCCATTTAAGCTACTGAAACCCCTGTCCTTGGCAATTCGATTGACAATAGATGCAATCTGATAACCATGAACTGTAGCTGGCTGATTATCCCAGCCATCAGAAGATGGTGGCGTGCGTACACCAGAATACCGTCTCTCACTTGAGTCAGCAATACTCTGGCTGGGACCTTGTACATATGCATCCAGCAACTGCATGTGGTTGGACCACAATGAGGATGGTCCCCTCTGAACTCCATAAGATGAGTCAATATTGCTTTGCACCCGCAATTGCTTGGGGGAGTCGCATAAACTTGAATTGATCAATGAATCAGATGCTCTGCCACCTACCGATGAGAAATATCCGCTTGATTCCTTCCCAGCAGTGTCCACTTTCAGCTGGGAAGAAGCAAGTTTCAAATCAACCCCCAAGGCATCCAGTTTCTTGGTCTTTGCTTCTTGAGTTATTTGCCCATGGAAGTCATACAATTGTCCCCAAAACTCATCAAGAACTGCAGCTAATTGACGTCTTGCAGCGCGCCCCAACCCTGCTAATCTTGAAAGACTTCCAGCACCATTCCCACCTGCATCACTTTTACCACTAAGACTCCTAAATGATCCAGGACCATCAGATGTCAAAGACAAAGTGCTTCCAGGAACCCCTTTGGATGAATCTTCAGGCTCCCAGTTATCCCCTTCATCATCCTCCTTTTCAGTATGCAACTCACCCTCTATATCCAGAGTCTTTTCAACTGGGTCCATTGATTCAATCTTAGCCTTCTTGGCAACAAGCAATTCAGCATCAGGAACCAAGTTGACAGAAGCTGACAGAGATGCTGACTCTGTTGTAGGTGATGTTTCCTCATAGAATGTTTGGGGACTAGAAAATGCGACTTCAGAATGTTTTTCTTTGATAGTAGTCAAATGAAGTTCCTGATCAGACTCCATAATTGTCTCAGGCAAATCAGGATCAGCATTTGCAACAGTTATATCTGAGTAACTCTCAAAAGATTTCCCTGGTTCTGGTAATTGTTCCTGCCTCTCGATAAGCTCCTCTCCAGTACATATATTTTCAGTCAAAAATTCTTCCTCTATCAGCGTGGATGGTTCGGATACAGCATTTTGTACATCCCAGTTGCATACCTGAGCATCTAAGCGAGTAGCAGATTTCAATGGGGTAGCTGCTAGCCAGAGCATCAAACAAAATGATGAACAGGCAGTAATGAGAAGAACAATGTAAGAGGTAGACGAACCACTTACTGTACTCCATCTCAAAGTACCTACCCAATCACTATCCCCAAATACCATTTCCACCACAAAAATAATCTTTATGCCAAGCATCCCCATGAATGAAATGAGCGCTACGAACTCCAAGAATGGAGAAATTTTGTAGACACCCATCACTTGTCTTGATGAAGCAACACGGAAAAGAGGGATCACGGAAGATGGAAGAAGTAAAGCAACCATAACCTGTGTAAGTATAAGCAACTGGTATATTCCTTCAACTCCTGAAGTCCACACACAATAAAGGGCTGGAACAACTGCAATAATTCTGAATGTCGCACGTTGAAGCCAATTAGGAATATCCAATCTGAGAAAATTGTGTAAAACTACTTGCCCACCAAGATTCCAGGAAAATGCTGTGATTTGATTCGCAAAAAACAAGATGAGTGAAAAGCCAAAGGGTGCTACTGGACTCCTGAACACCTGAAATGATCATTTCGAATCAAAGTAATAAGTATTTACCAAGTTCATACAGAATAATGCTTGCATGCCAGAAAAGAAACATCTGCACGACCAATAAATATGAGAAAAAAAAAATGTACCTGTTCCATTAGTGACATCGCATCAGGAAAAGTAAGTAAAACAAGGCCAGTGCTGTGGAACACATTTGCAGCGGAGTTCATAAGCACAAAATTTACCAGATAGATGCCACTGAAGATGCATAAAATGGCAAAAAAATGGTTAAGACACAAGGCATCCCTGGAAATATTTGGTGGTCCCTGATGTTGCTGCAAGAAGATTTAAAGATTTCAAAATCTAGAAAGTGATCAAAAAAAGCTATTAAGTGATATTAAACTTGTTTTGAAAGTGTATGAAACCTAATAATAGAACAATGGTAGAGCTTTATCAAATAACAGCAATTAAGCATTGACCAGGTGCACATGTTACATTCATTTCTGTTTTCCAACAATGCGCATGAGTTGGAAGCTTTTCAGGGTTCTTAAGCAATCAAACCAACAAACTCAAACTGAAAACAAAAATGATGAGATCATGGCTTCCACATATGCTAGTTCATGAAGTTAATACAAAAAGGTTGAGCATTAGTTTTAAACTGGAGGGGCCAATTGCAGTGATGTAATTCATTGCAAGCAAAAAATAACAAGATTAGCTTAAGTTCAAAGCAAAAAATAATAAGCCAATTAGGAAGATCCAAAAAAGATGACAAAAACCATCCTAGAATTCCCCTGTAGTTTGTGGCTTTCTCCACCAACATAATAAAATAAGTTTGTGCACGTGAAGATCAAGTTCAAAGCTTGCAACACGTTTTTACTAAAGGTAAACTGTATTCTCAACAAAAGGCCTCCATGGACAGTTAGTAACTGCTTCAAGCCTCAAAACAATATCATTCATAATTAATACACAAAAGTTGAATGTTGCCAGAATCCAGGGTTCTTGTTAGCTATACTATATAAAACATCCCCATTGGTGCTTTCTGAAAGATTCAACAATTATAAGAAATCAGCTATCAGAATCCTACCAATCAAATTTTAAGTTATAATGATTCTGGTACAGGTTGAATAATACAGCTCGCTGACCAAAGCCATTATTTCCCCATCACAGAAACCAGCTATGCCATGAATGATACATTCAGCAACTACCCTAAAACACAGACAACTTGATGGTTGTGACTCTGAATCATACAATCCACTCTGTCAGTTTCTTTTCACCCGAACTCCATAGGAGCCTTCATCAAACATTTTCAGACACCTAACCAGCTTCAAATTGTCATATTGCCATGTAAACAAAATGTCTAAAGATAAGACAAGAAAAAGATGCTCTACTAGCTTTAATTTGTTAAGAGAATCCAGATTCAAATCATGAATCTTCTCTTTGCATTTGAACACCTACATCCTCACCACTGCAAGGGAACATGTGCAAACTTACAGAGATGGGGAATAATTGCATTAGTTCATGATTGGAAGCAAATTCATATCCTTTCACAAAGCTACACAAGGAGGATATGCTTGTTTGGGTTTTTGGTTGTGTAAAAAAATCAAAAAGACAGCAGGCTTGATGATTTTGGGATGGTGCACCATAAAGCACTAGCCAGCAAAGGTAGATTACTCATATCAAATACCTCATCAAACCAATTGCCAGTTCCATTGTCACAAAGCCATTAAGTTTCCACAATATCAAAATTTATCAGTCAAATGAAAACCAAATTATTTTAGAAATGGAAAGGCCATGCTAAGCAACAAAGATCCCAAAACAAATGTACACTTAGACTCAAGCATTGCATAATTGACACAAAACCACATGTAAAAGAAAATAAGTACAAACTAACATTCAAGTAGAGAAGTAGTATAAACACAATAAATCCTCTCTGCTCCAAAATCTAAACCTCAGATGTCCTCAAAAATCACTGGAAGGTATTGATATAAAACTAGCAGCATGCCAAATATGCTATGCCAGAAAAGCCTCTGAACATTATACAAAATGATATTGACAATGTACTCAAAGAGTCAGAGACACACAGGAGGGCTTTGGGGGGGGGGGGGGGTGGGTAAGGGCGAGGAGAAAAGGAATTACCAGCACAATAGCAGAATGGAGGAAAAAATTGTGAGGCATGATACTTGCTCCAAGTAGACTCATCAGGGCAAACACACTCTCCTCGCTTAATTTTGTTCGCGTCCCGTTTATGGAAAGAGGGATTTCTGGTTGGCTGATGAGAACCCCGAAGAAATACAATAGTAATATGAAGCCTGCAATGCATGTGCAAAGGAAACTTGCCTTGCATCTCTCCTGGGAAAAAGGTAACAAAATCAATAGTGATATTTCTAAGGTGAGGTGGTAAAAGAACGCAAGCAAGTGGTCTTACCATGAGGGTAGCAAAAAATGGAAATAAAATGGCCTCAGCAGCAGCTAAAGAAACACAAGTGGATAAGTCCATCCCGAAGAGAAGATTAAGACCATGTGCAATGCCGAGAATCTATTGAAAACAATTCACAAGTTATGACCACAACAAGGGATCTCAAGTAGTATAAATCACATCCAGATGCCTTAAACCCATATCTTTTGAATAGGCAACCAGATGTACTAAATAACTAAGATCGAGAGAAACTACCATTGTGAGGTCCAATGCAATCACGGAAAGTGCTGCTTGAACTCCTAGAAACATGCATGTCCACTTGTCATACTCATCATTGCAAATCTATGGGATCGTAAGGAAAAGGAAAATCGTAAAACTTCAAACCATAATTGGGGGTTGGGGGTGTAGAATAGTTAGTGAACACACCAAATAATTAGAAAATTGGCTAATGAACTTTGAAATGCAAATGATAGGTGGAAAAACATCACCCCATATACATGTGTGGATGTAAATACAAATGGTTTGATAAGTTCTTTACAGATACAGATGTGCTTCCTCAGACATCAATCTAATGGAACATGTAGAGGTCTACGAAGAACCCAGCTAACTTCCAGTCATGCTAAAGAGAGGCACATCCATCAGATTGCAAGGAGCATGACATGGAACATAAAAACAATACAAAACCAGAGTTCTCAGTAGAGTATCCTTGATGAACCTCTACACTTTCAATTGGAAAGCAAGGGACATGACATGACCAGTACCATGTGGACTAAACCAATCTATTTCTCATTTCCAAATTTTACTATTTCATTACTTCCATTTGCAAAAGGGAAAACAAGCTCAAGACAACCGGATCAAGGACAAAACACAAACAATACAAAATTGTTTTTCTCTTTGAAGGAAACATACAAGATCATAGTATTAGCATGTCAAGAAAAGTAAATGAACAATTTCTCATAGAATATCCTTAAGGAAATAGGATGATACCTGGGCAAGATCTTTTCTAGTGATCACACCAATTCGAGCAGAGAGATACTGGCATAAAATGGCAACAAAATTGAAAAGGAGCATCGGTAGTACCAGATCAAACCCAAAACGAGCACCTCCTTCAACAGTTGCTGCCCACTTTCCAGGATCAACATATCCAATTGCAATCAGAAGTCCAGGTCCAACAGCAGGAAGCAGCCGATGAAGAAAATGCAGTGGATGGTTAGCATTTGCAAATTCAGTGTCCATGTTACTGATCAGTATTTCAACCAAACTGAACCACCACCAACGGTATGATATTTAATAACACTTCCAAGCAACAGAAGAACCTCCCAGAGAATGCCAATATAGCTGCTTAAAGAAGCATCTCCTAATAATTATGCCTCTTTTCACTAATTATTCAAGAGAAACACTAACAACTTTGACTGAAAATGCTTGCATGAGTAAAACTAAAGTCAGAACAGCTTCCTCTGAAGCACATCAACAGAAAGAACAGGGCACGTCAAACAACAGCAAAGATGATTCGGTAAGCGAGGCTCTATCAAATGCACTTAGCCAGACCACACCCAGTAGAATCTCTTCAAGGAAACCTTAGTCGCATGGTGATGCTAGCAGAAATTCCAATATTAGCTGTGATCATCAGATACCAATCTGACACTTGCAAAATCAGCTAGCATGCTACACTGGAGTGACACTGATGGGCTATTATCGTGGCAATTCATCTCCTGACAATGACTAGCAGTTAGTCAGATTCATGTGAACCTTCCAGCAATAATTTGAATTTTTGCGTCTCCTCTGAAATGCTATCCTGAAACATGAATAAGATCAGTTTGACAGCTAAACAAATTGCAAAAACAAAACTACATAACTTGGAGCTTTGGTGCTCGATGGGATAAGGTAAGCTACTATAACCGCAAGATTGTCACTTAAAAGGCTAATTTGAAACATGCAATCACTTCACAGGCTAAAAAAAAAGGACATCAGGCAATAGGAATTCAGTAGACATCAATCAATTCTGCCTAGTATAAAGAACGCAGTTTTTTTTTAAATTACAAAAATAAAAGAACACTAAAGTAACAAAGACACTGTACGAAAAAAAAACTCATATAGTCATTAATTAAAGCATCCCCAACAAGCTCAATTACATAGATACACAGAATCTTGAGAGACAAATACATATATTTTGCATCCTTATATTAGCATATTTAAAATCATCATTTCCAAAACTAACTTCAACAACTTTAACTCCTAACAAATTAACATGATCAGGTAAGCTTATAGCTAGAACATGAAAATCCAAATCCTAGTAACAACTAAAATACAAAACCCAACTCAGATCTCACCACGACATAAACCAATACCAAAAACCAGCTCAAGGTGAGCAAAACTGATAAGAATTCATCAAATGAACCAAAAATCCATCAATACCCGAAAACTCAACCCCTATAACTTCAAACCCAGAAATGAAATGAGCCCGCAAAACTTATTCAATCAAAAAACCCTTCACAGATCTGATTCGGCCAAAAAAAACCGAGCATTTGTACAAATTTCATGGTCAACTTCGATTCCTCAAAATAAAATAGACAAATCCGTACAACACCAAAGTTTAAACCTTTCCAACTTTTTTCCTTCGAAAAATAAATAAAGAAGATTATTTCTTTTTTCTTTCCTTTTTACCTTTCTCTTTCTATGAGTGTGAGTTGTTGCTTTCAATCTCTACTTGTACTTCTCTCTCTGCAATCTCTATCTGGAGCTGTCCACAAGTAGATCTCAAAAAGAAGAGCCTTTAAGAGAAGCCACGCAGTTAATAACTTATTAAAGTTTAGGCTTTTCTTTTTTTAATCTTCCTAGAAAGACAAAGCTCAGTTTTCTGGGATAGTTGTAGAGAGAGAGAGAAACGGAAGTGAGAGTGAAAAGAACAATAAGAAATCTATATTTATATAATATTTATTGTATTATAATATCATAAATGGGATTTGTCATAGTTAAGAGATTCCGTGTAAAGTCTGACACGGTTTATGCTCGGTTCATCGGGTTGCTGATTCAATATAATGATTATTAAGTTAATATCATAGTTATCAAATCCGGACCGACCCGGTAGGTCGACTTGAAATCCGGTTGACCCGGTGACTAGACCGGTCCGGATAAAATAAAAGACATGCCAATACAAAAATCCTGCCAAACTCGATCGACATGATGGGTCAATCCAGGATCCATGTGAACCCGAACGAGAGTTTTTTTCTTCAAATGTAGTTTCTCTCCTAGACCTTTTTTCCTTTATGTTTTTTTAGATAGTTATTAACCATTTTCAAAATTTATTATATAAATACTAGAAAAATATTTTATTTTTTCAATATGGGATTTGAAACCCTTTAGTATATATACTTTATATTTCGAAGAAAAAAGTTATTTTTTCAATGTAAGATTTGAAACCCTTCAGTATATATATTTTATGCACACAAGAAAAAAATTATGTTTTTTCAATGTAGAATAAAAAAAAATTTGATTTGAACACTTCAAGTTAAAAGGATAATATAATATTTTTTTAATATGAGATTTGAAGAATTTGAAACCCTTTAATATATACTCTATATTTACAAAAAAAATTATTTTTTTAATGTAAGGTTTAAAGTTTTTTAATATATATACTCTATATTTAAAATAAAAAACTTATGTTTTTTTAATATGGGATAAAAAAAAATTAGTTTAAATACTTCAATTTAAAAGAATAACATAATATCTTTTCAATATGGAATAAAAAAAAACTTTTTGAAGTATTTTTTTAAATTTCATTATTTCAAAATATATATATATTTATATATATAGCTTATATTATAAATTATTTCTTAATTTGTTCCTATAAAATATTAAAACTTCAAATATCTTTTTTTAATTTTTCCGAGTTGATCCGGGTTGACCCGTGTACCCCGCGACCCAGTCCTTAGCCAGGTCAATCCCGTGTTTGATTAATATAGATAAATTATTTTGTTAAAACAATATTATTTTAAAATATAAAAAAATTAATTTGGTTACATCTCATTCAAGTTTGATTAATTCATTAGATTACAAGTTAATTTATCACGTTATTCGAATTTAACAAGAAAAGTTAATGCATAAAATGATTTGAAATAAAACCTCATCCAAAACATACATCAAGTTACCAAATTATTAAATTAATATATTAAGTCAGGTTTAATAATGATAATATTTATTAGGAATATGTGTTTTTTATTATTTATTTTTAAATATCTTGAAGAGAGAATAAAAAATGAAGTATATTAAAAAGTAATATAATAAGAATTTGGGTACAGAAAGTTAAGAAAAGTCACCTGTCTTACTTTTCTTTTCTTTTTTATATATTTGATATTTTGTTTGTCTTCTTTCTGCAGTATTAATGTTAGTAGTTCATAAGTTTATGTTACACTATGGTTCAAATTAGAAAAAAATATAAAAAGATGTTTAGATTGTAAAAAATTATTTTAAATTTAATTTAACATGTCAATATTAAAATATTTTAATTTGACTCCTTATTTAATCGATCCTTATTTAATTGAGGTCAACTTGGTAAGAGTTATCTATATGACTCGATTAACTTAATAGGTTCAAAAGTAATTCAGACGACAAGAAAAAAACATGGTTTACCTTTTAAGAAAATCAAGATGATTTTTTTTTAATATTGAGACGATAATATATTGGATCGACTAGGATTTCGCGGCTTAACCTGTCAAATCCGTGATTCAGGTCATGGACTCTACTGAATTTAGTCACTTTTTTTTTGTTTTAAATATACTATTTTTTATTTAATTATACTATCACAAACATAAATCATAAAATCAAGCACAAGTCAATTACAAACCAAATGCTAAGACATTTATTTGAAACTATAATTTTATAAAAAACAAACCAAAAGATTTATGAAAATAAATTTAAAATTAAGCAAATATCGAAGGATTAAGTTTATAAAAGAAAAAATAAATAAATAAAAAATCCACCTATTTTGCATCCCAAGGTTTTAGTGCATAGTATAATAATTAGTAGCCGTTGCAGGCTAGATTTTTTTTTCCAACAAAAAAAATTAAACATGTAGGCTTTTTGTATGCATTTTTTATGTAGAAAATATTTAAGTGTATATTGAAAAGCTTATACACGCATCTAATTAAATAATTAAAGAACCATTTGTGTCAATAAATAAATAAAAATTATAAATGATAACTAAAGATGTTACTAAAAAAATCGAAAGATGAATGTAAATTAAGATATGTGATCTCGCAACACGGGCTATTTACTCGGTTGTGTTCAATGACTTTGTTTGTTAAAATTAATTTTTTATATAATCAAATGATAGTAGAAATAGACACACATATAAAATTGATTAAATAAAATCAAAGAGAAAAAAAAATCACTCAAAGTTGCACTTATTAGAAATATTATCCAAAAATATATATTTTTTTATTTTTAAAAATAAATTTCATTTATGTAAAACATAAAAAAAAATTATATATGAATTGGAATAATCTCTTCAAAAATTAAATACATAAAAAATAATTAAAAAAAAGGAGCAAACTCTATTTAAAAAGGTTAAACCAAAAGATAAAAAACAAATTAGAGAGAAAGGGTATTAATTTAAATATAAGTTAAAAACTATCTAAGAAAATACATATAAAAAAACATCAATTTAAAAAAATAGAAAAACAAAAGTCAAGCATTATTAGATCTAGCTAGCTAGGTGCATGTAGCCCATTTAGAAAGCACCTGAACAAGGGCTCTTATTTTTTTTAATGTTAATGGTGTCATCAGCCCCAAATCTTTTGGGAAAGAAAGCTAGAATAAATGTTGTTTGTTTTTTTCCAGATTCTAACCACTATGGTTGTAAAACCCTAGTTAAATTTTTTTGAAATATTAAAATTTTAACTTGGAAATAGAATAAGTTAAATTAAATTAAGAATATTGAATTAAATGACAATAGATAAAATTTAAAAAAATAATAAAAAAGAGAATATAACACTAATTGTTAGAGAATAGAAAAAGTGGAGATAAAATGAAATAATTAAGCAATATGGGGTCAATATGTAAATATCAATAGATTGAACTATAAATGCCCTATTTTTTTCTCTCCAAATCCGAAAACAAAAGAGAATAGAGGGGGAGAATATTTCTCAATTTCCTTCACCAAAATTGAGTAGAAATACTACAAATTAAAGGGTTTTGGTTAGATTTAGGGTAAGTAGTGAGGAAAACAACATCAAAACAAGAATCTAAAAAGAATAAGTGAAAGAAATTTAGGGATTTAGAGAGACAAGGGGGCCGACCAAGAGGAAGAAAGAAGGAGTGTCGAGAAATTTTGGCAGGTTAAGAATCAAAGCTCATTTTATCAC
>Ga0307510_10006526_pt1 | contig 13911 bp, 6 predicted proteins | sample 12_EM_MG_FD_207224 | JGI IMG/M metagenome (GOLD analysis project Ga0307510, IMG submission 207224) | Populus trichocarpa ectomycorrhiza microbial communities from riparian zone in the Pacific Northwest, United States - 12_EM | ecosystem: Host-associated > Plants > Roots > Unclassified | place... | reverse complement strand
CATTTAAAGTTGATGCTATTTACAAGCTTGCTGAGAAATTTTATCCTGAAGATTTCAATGAACAAGAGATGTATTATTTGAGATCTCAGCTAGAGCATTATCAGATTGATGTGATTCATCATGAGAGCTTTCAGAATATATCTATCATTTCTGAATTATGTCGAGGATTAGCTGAAACAAATAAGTCGCAACACTATCATTTGATTGACAGGTTGATTCGTCTTGTTTTGACTTTGCCTGTTTCCACTGCCACTACAGAGCGGGCATTTTCAGCTATGAAACATGTTAAAACTGTGCTTCGCAATAAAATGGAAGAGGAGTTCTTAGCAGATTCTATGATGATTTACATTGAACGAGAGCTTGTTGAAGATATTGATTCGGATTCGATCATAGATGAATTCTATTCTACAAAACATCGAAGAGTGCAGCTTTGATAGTATAATTTATTTTTATTTTTATTTTGAATTTTATGTACTTTAAATTTTATTTTTTATATATTTTATGTTATGTATTTGAATTAAAACTTTATTGTTAACTTGAAAATTTTATATATTTAAGTGAATGATTGATCTTAAAAAATAATTTATGTATATTTATATCATAGCCCAGGATAGAAAAAATTCCTGGCTCCGCCCCTGGTGGTGGGGACTGGCGACATGAAATGAAAGCTAAGCAGTCATGTGGCCATCTTCTTGATTAATTTTTTCCAGCAAAAGTCTTGGTCAATGATTATTCATTAGGATCTTCCTCCAAGCAAAAGCATCTCACTAACCTCATTAAATTTCAAATGATTATGTGAGAATTGTGATATTCACGACAAATTAAGGTGATTATTCTGTTAGGGATTAAGTTGTCTTTACAGTAAAATAGAAGGAAAAAAAAAATCAATTAAGGATTTTATCTTAAAAAAACATAACAGAGCAAGTTATTTTTTATACAGTAGCCAAATATTTTATATTACCTCTTCTTGGTATTGTCTAGCACTTTAAAAAGTAAGGATTCAAATCGTGTTAGAGGGTATTTGAAAGTATAGTTATGGTTGTGTTTTAAAGTGTTTTTTATTTGAAAATATATTAAAATAATATTTTTTTTATTTTTTAAAAAATTATTTTTGATATCAGTTTATCAAAATAATCTAAAAATACTAAAAAAATATTAATTTTATATAAAATAAAATAAAATTAAAAATTGAAGGAACATAATTTGTATCGTGTTTCCAAACGATACATTTACCTTACAAAGAGGACTAGCTTTTTATCATTAAACCCGACTCTTATTGGTATTTTATTATTTAATAATTTTGATAAAAGTAACTGATAAAAATATGTAATAAAAATTAAATAAAATATACATGATTAATATTAAAAAATAAAATAAAATGACATTTTAAATATAAATAAAATATTAAAGAGACAAAAAACCATCATTAACCCATTTTGATTATGCAAGAGAACTTTCATTGCGATCCGACAACAAAAGACATCCCACTCAAGAGAAGAAAAGAACATAAACGACAACGCGTTTGATCTCCTCTGCTTAAACTGAAAATCATAGGCTAAAAACAACAACGTTAATCAAACTCCGACAACTTCTCCTGAGAGACTGGATTTTTTTCGGTAATTCTACTGCTTCTATCTTATCTTCCTTTTCTTAAGATTTCAAATCATGGGGCTTTGGTTTTTTTTTCTTTTCTTATGTTTCATTTCCAATGAAACCAAGGTTGTTTTGTATCCGATTGTGTACAATAATTTACCATATTAGCACTGTAACGCATCAACCCAGCTCCCAAAATTTGTAAATTTGATGTCTTTTTTCTAATTGTTTTCAGGGCTGCGGTTATCTGGCTGAAATATTGCAAAGCTTGAATCTTTGAGCTTTGGAATTGAAAATGGTATGTGGATCAAATCTGCAAATCTAGTTTTTTCTTTAGTTTTCATCTTTGTATTTTCATTTGCGCAAAATGATATAAATTGTTGGTTGATCATGTGAGATTTATATACACTATTGGGATAGGATAGGCATTTTTAATTGAAATCACAAGAGTAGATATGTTAAAGTTTGTGTCTTTAGTCACTTAATGGGAAAAACTTGGTTAACATCGTAATTGGGTTTTTTTAAATAATAAATATATTTAGGTTCTTGGATTTTTCTTTTTTGCTCTAATTATACCATGTGGTTATGTTTGGTGATAGCAGCAATGTGAATTAAATTCCTGTTTATAGATGAAATTTGAAAGATGGTTTTTCATGGCTAGGTTCATCACTCTAGTTTTGTGGATGAGGAGGGAGTAAGAAAAGCTTGCGGCTGCCCTTTGCTTCCATTAAAAAGTCATATAAAGGGTCCTGCTCCAGTTTCGGATCAAGGTTATAAACACATGCATTATAATTTATTTTGATGATCGAATAATTGTTAGAGTATTGTCTTTATGTTTTTTCTTACCTTGATTGTGTGGAAATTGTTATGTGTTTTATGCAGATAGAACTGATATAGTTGATGAGGCAATCACATTTTTTCGCGCCAATGTTTTCTTTAGAAATTTTGATATTCAGAGCCCAGCTGATAAGCTCCTTATTTACTTAACATTCTACATCAATGTGGCTTTGAAGAGGCTTGAGGGTTGCAGAACTTTGGCTGAAGGAACGAAAGCAATTATTAACTTGGGTTTGGAGAAGGTTCCTGTTCCTGGAGAGTCTGGCTTTCCTTTCCCAGGCCTTTTTGCTGATCCTCAATCTCAGAAGGAAGCAGGTAAAGTTTCTTTTATGATTTTTTTCCCTGGAGTTAAATTAGTGTAACAGATTTTATGTCATGAGCAATGTTTACTTAGTCATGTTTGTAAAGTATATGAACCAAGTTTAGATAACCTAAACAGTCCATAAGCAAATTTATTCTCTTGCTTCATCTTAACTATATCAACGAAGCAGTAAAACACACTAGCAGTGTCTTCAAACTAAATTATGTTCAACCTATAGACTTAACCAAAAACCATAGAGTTATGCTTCAATAAATTTGGTACTTAACTTTAGTCTGATGTTTATCAAGTGACTTCCATAATCATGCTAGCACTTTGAATTAATGTCTTGTCTCAGTGTGTGACTGAATCATAGAGATCATGAGATTAGTGCCATTTACATTATCAGCTATCAGTGAGATATGGGCTTTACTGCCATTGCTGTTTACTATTATTCCTCGCTACCGTGCTTCTGCTGATGAAAAATTTGTGTGACAGACATTGTTATCCACATTCCAAACCATGTAGATTTTGTCATTTTCCTCTCATAGTCTTCATGTTTGTTTGGGAGATAATCTTTGTCATGGCTTTATTTTCTATTGAAGAGTTCTGTCATACCAGGGAAGTTCAATACCCTTGAGCCTGATGATATTGTATTATTCCTTTGGTATTAGCTATAATTTCTGAGTTGAGATATCGTGTAGAAATAGCATTCAATAGTAGTTTCAATAGGCTGCAAGTTCTCCTGCTATAACTGTTCTACTGAATTGTTGATTTCAGCCCATAATTCTGAAACGTTGGATCTGTTAAGTTCTTCGGTTGGACTGTGATTTTGACTGCCTTGCTGTTTTTGTTCCAAACCTTTGTTTATTTATACCTTTTAATTCTTGAACTGCAGAGCTATTCAGAAATTATCTTAAACAGATAAGGGAAGAAACTAGCGGGAGACTATTGAGTGTTGCATACAGACCCAATGGGACTCCAAACAAATGGTGGTTGGCCTTTGCCAAGAGGAAATTCATGAATGTCGTCGCTCTTTGAATATTTTGTTTATATATTCCACCAAAGGTGACAAATAGAAGCCTTATAACAAATTGCGAATATCCTTTTTTTACCAAGTTAAATACGAACATCAATGCCTTCAAAAACCAGGCATCAGACATGTTTGGTGTGCAAATAACTGATATTACTGTATACTTGTAAAATGAAGTTTCTATTTGTAATATCTTCAAAAACAATTGATGAATGTACTATCGTCATTTTCTGAAAGGAAGAGAAGGAATGCAAATAATAGGTGTTTATTGGTTCAAGAATTGACTTGCGTCCATCTTATGGATATTTACATGGTGAAGATGATAAATTTGTGGCATGATTGCTACACTCTTGCATCTCATGCTTGCATCATTTACATAATTGCTTTCTCACAGTTCAGCTTTTTTAATTCTTCATCAGAAGGAAGCGATAATGCTTTCTGCAGTTGAGTTTCTAATGGTGAGTATTGAAAATTTATATACCTATATTTCAGCCGTAGACTTCTTATTTCTCGCATTAAAAAATAACGTTGCTTCACTTGAGACATCTTCAATGAAGAGGGGGGGGGGGGGGGGAACAAGAAGACGACGAAGGAATCAATCCAAATGTGGTAGATTTTTCCTTTGCAAAAAGATGTGAACTACCAAGGTGATGAGCCCCTCAATTTGGCAAAAGCAACATTTATGTAAGCATGACTAGGTTTTCAGTAGTTGTTGCACCTGCACCAATTATGGCATGGGAAGCTAGGTAGCCCCTTCCCATAGGCAGGCCAGGGCCTTAAAGACCACGACTTAAAGTCTAAAAACTGTCCCTTTCAATCTGGTGGCCGTGAACTAGATCAAACCACTCTTTTTCCTCGTATCCAGCGGCCCCAAATTTTATGAACAATATTCGAAATCTTAGAACTTAGAACCATTTCAAGGCATTTTGATACGCCATTAGGGCTAAGGTATTTCAAGGCCAATTTCTTCCGATTTCTCTATGATCACGTGAGAAGCCAACCCATCATACCTTGTACTTCAGGTATGCCACTGTAACAGACCTCTTTCATTAGAGGCAGGTCTCTTGTTTCTGTCCAGTTTCGTCATATCACCTTTTCTACTGGTGGGGCAAGCAACAAGAAAACATGAAGACAAACCTCCCCAGTTTTTACCAGAAGTAGAAAGACCAAACATGTGGGGATACAGAGTTGCTGTAAAAGGGAAGAAAATGATTGCTTTTATTGAATGTTAGAAAGATGTCTCGTTTCCATGCTCATTTGTGCTTGACTTATAATCACTTTGCTCATAAATCCCGTGCTTGAATAATTAAACTAGGGTGACCACATCATTGAGCTGCTTGGTTGCCTGTCAAGCTACTTTTTATTTCTTTTGAGACATTGCCTTGGTTTCTGCAAAACTATCAAGCTGTTTCAAACGCTTGAAATTGAATTTAATTCCAAGAGTTAAATTAATTTTTAGTGATGGTGATGCTGAAACGATGATCATGTTCTACTATGCTTGGAATATTCCTACTGGAGCTGGTTTTAACCCTTCTGTTTTGATTACTAAATTTTTTTCTTCAGATTATCTAAGTCTGGATATTCAGCGTCGTTCCTCTCACTGGGAGAAGCTTACATGCTTCTCAGGTGCTGCTGCTAATTCAATTCCTAGTTGTGATGGAATTTGGTTTTCATGTTTGTACATTTAAATAGCTCCACATACACACAAACATGATGGTTTATGCTGCAAAATTTTTAACCTTTTAATGGCATATATTTCTCATACAGTTTGAGTTTCTCTCTTGCCTTTTCTCATAAATTTTTTTCTTGTAAGAAAAGGAAATGATTTAAGAATAAAAAAGATAAGATTGCTAACCCAATTCATTTTACTTGTATTTTAAATAGTATAATTAAGTTTAATTATGTGAATTAATATTTTATTTCAAATATAAAATAATAATAAATTATTAATTTAATTTAATTTAACATGTGATTTAGTTTTGAAAGTGATGTAGCCCTTTTGCTTTGATGCTCAATTAAATTAGATTCCCATTCTGCACATATATTTGGATTCGTGACAATTATACAGAGCATTTTGATGGATTAAAATGACTTTGTTGATGTGATTTCTGGTGTTTTTGCAGTTTGAGTATTATTTTTTTATTAACAATTAGATTTTTTTTTTGAAAATCTAAAATAAAAAGAAATTAATTTTTTTTAGAAAAAATAAATAAATTATGTAAGAGTTAATTTAATGTGATTCAGTTAATTTGATAATTTGATAAGTTTAAAAATAATCTAAATAACCAATAAAAATATAACTTAATATAGAAAATTTAAGACGATATTTTTTTTAAAAAAAATATTATGATGAAAATATATTGGATCAATCTGGATTAATCTGTTAAATTTATGACTAGTATTATTAGACCATAATAACCATATATAAAATAAATGAAAATAAATTATAAAGTTAAATTATTAATTAATTAAATATAAAAAAATAAAACTAAAAAAAATAATTAAAAAAATAACTTGAATTAATTTAGATTTATTTGTTAAATTTATAACTAGGGTTATAAAAACTAGAATAACTCTGTAAAAATAAATTATAATATTATTATAATAAGTAATATTTTATGAGACATTGTACTTTTTAAATTTTTTTAATTAGTCGGTCAACGGCTGTTGTTGTATAGAGTAGATTATAATTTAGTCCTCATTGTTGTATGGTTTTGTAAATTAGTCCTTTTGGTTATGAAAATTATGGAGTCCGAACCAGTTTTAATAACAATGGTATTGACAGTAGAAATAATAGATGCTTTCCACGATCCATAGAAGTGGCCTTGGAAAGGATGAGAGAAGCTAGGCATCTCATGCTTTCAAGATGCATTAATAGAAATAAAAACTTCATCATAAATATAATTTTTTTAAGTATGAAGGTAAAGAATTACTTATATTTAGCGTGAAAATAATATCTCCAAATATGATTAGCACATTTGGATAAAAATAAATATATTTTTATATTATCTTCTAATAAAAAAATATTTTTTATAATTAAATTAAGTCTACTTTCCCTCAGTTTTATAAATTCTACATATTTTAACGTATAAATCTATAAAAAAATTCTTTCTTTTCATTAATGTTTAATTAAGCAAACAAATTTATTTATCATCGAAACTAATTCTAAAAAGAGTTGTCTTCCACGTAGGTGATTTGTGTTGGATTGGACGAAAGTGAAGAAATTAAGAATTCAATGGCTGAAATAAAAGTTTGATAAGCCCAATAATACCCCCACAGAATCAGATCTCATTTCCGAACAATCTTAACAGAAAATAAAACAGAACCCCAACTTTACCACACAGACCACACTCCCCTCCCCCGCCCCTCCCCACCTCCCGCCCCCTCTCTCACACAAGATCATCCTCATCCTCATCATTTTCCATGTTCCCTCGCTCCATTTCCACTAATCACAGCCGTTGATCTCCCTCTCCATGTCCTTCAAATCCAGCTTCCCTACTATCAACCACGACTTCTACCACAAATCTCCATTCACTCTCCTCCATGTCATCAAAAATCAATCACCACCACCATATCAACGGCCACGATTCTATCCCTCCACCCTGTCCCCACCTCGCCGATTTCCGTTCCCGTAACGGCACTAAACCCTTCCACCTCCTCCAAAACTGCCTCCGCATCAAACCACCTCACGGCCGCGCCTCGATCCGTCGTGACCCCTCAGAGATCCCTCGCTGTGGCGCGTGCGCCGTGTCCTCTGTCCCCCGCATCTACGCTTGCGTAACCTGCGCTACCATCTCCTGCCACGCGCCTCCGGAACCCTCCCATGCGGCGGCGCACGCCGCCTCCATGGCTCCTGGTCACGAGATCTCCGTCGATGTCGACCGTGCAGAGCTTTTCTGCTGCGCGTGTCGCGATTATGTTTACGATCGCGATTTCGACGCGGCGGTGGTGCTGTCATCTAAGGCCAACAATATTCATAGCAATGTTAATAGCGATAATCTCCGCAAAAAACGGAGGATTGTTGAGTACCGGCCGTGGCTTCCGGATATCCAGGAGCGCGTGCTGGTGAATAACAATTCGAGTGTGTTGAATTTTGTAGAGGATCGGCCGTGGGGGTTGAGAGGGCTGAATAATTTAGGGAACACTTGTTTTATGAATTCAGTGTTGCAGGCATTGCTGCATACTCCGCCTTTACGGAATTATTTTTTGAGTGATAGGCATAATAGATATTATTGTCAACAAAAGAAGAGTGGTAATGAGAATGGGGTTGTTGGTGGAAAGAGAAGTAATGGTGGTGATGGTAATGGGGGTAAGGGTTTGAGGCTGTGTCTGGCTTGTGATATGGATGCTATGTTTTCTGCTGTTTTTTCGGGGAATCCCGTGCCTTATAGTCCCGCCAAGTTTTTGTACAGGTATTGAACATAATTGTGATTTTTGCTTGTTTTTGAGTGAAGTTAGCAGCTTTGTTTGTGTCTGATGTGGGTTTTTGATAGCGAAATGAGTGTGGTATGGTACATTATATGGAGACCAATCTCTGTTTTGAGATCGCAGTTTTCCACATTATGTGGAAATGTATCTACAGTAGATGTAATTGTTTTACCCCTGACGGGTGGCTTTTTTTGAATTTTAATTTTTGACATTGAATTGTGAGGTTTTTGTTCTGTAGTGATTGGTTTGTTTTGTTGCAGTTGGTGGCAACATGCAGCAAACTTAGCAAGTTACGAACAGCAGGATGCGCATGAGTTTTTCATTTCCATGCTTGATGGGATCCATGAAAAGGTGGAGAAGGATCGACACAAGACCCATGGTCTAGGTAAAGAGATTCTCTCTTTCTGCAGATTTTCATGCTGAATTAGCCATGCCTGTGACTTTTCTTTGAGGTTTTGGAGTCACAACTTGGAAGACATGAAGCATCAGATGTGTTTTGCAGTTTGTTGACAAATGGGGAATGCGCTGGTTGAGGGGTTCAATTGCATCATATTTAATCAGAAACTGCAAAATCTAGTTTTCTCAACTGATTTGATAATTGAAGTAGGGTGTTTATTTGCTGTATGGCTGAATGTGGGCCCATAACTTTGGCATCCGTTATGTGGATGGATATCTGCTTTCCTTCGTTTGGATTGGTCTTGTTTTGGTAAACATAGTTTGATTGTGAACTTTTAGATAATATGAAGATTTATGTGATTGTGTGATAATTTTATTTTGAGATTACAACCACGTTGGACAATCAAGTTTTGTATTACTTTTAGATTAGAACCTTGCTAGAAAATTTAGTTTTGTTTGGAACTACGTCAATCTGACGAGATGTTAAAGCTTAAAGTACCGCATTATCTTCAGTTCTTTGACGAATGTCATATTTTATGCACTGTTAGTTTAAAGTCAATTTTGTGCCTGTCAGCTGAGGATGGATATTCTATCTAAGTAGTAACTCTTATTGGGACAAAAGCAAAAGAATTATTCGAGGGCGTAAGGGCACATTCTGTTAGTTGTTTTATTTGAGGCACTGGAGTGAGTGACTATTGGACCATTTAGCATGAATAGAACTGGCTGTCATCGCTAAAGCTGCAAGATCATCAATCTAGAGCTCCATTAGTTGTTGATGGCCCTTTCCTTTCTGCTTTTGGCAATTTTCTTCAGTCAATTGGTCCAAAATATTGTTAAAGACTAAGTTGTCGCAGCTTTTAACTGCAGGATGTGGGCTTAGGTCTCATTACTATTGCCCTAGGAGTTGAACAAGCCCTGTCTGATTTAGGGCTAATTCTCAACATCAACCTGCTGGCTTGATGGTGTCATCTGCTTCGTTCCAGTAAGTCAACTTTTTCTTAGCCTGCTTGGTTCATCATAGGATTTTCTCACCTGCCATAATACTCATCTTAATTCAACCTTTGTCCTTACTAGGGTTTTGTCTCATTGCAAAGCTTATCCCAGTCTGAGAAGATGCAGATGGTTGCATTAGATTCAAATCCAGCTTTCTATTCTTACTTGTACCTAGAAAACTTGCATGCCTCTACTGGTTTCACATGACATTTCTTCTGAAACCTTATTTCGATGGAGATATCAGATTGCCATTGTCCGTACTCAGTTTATTTCTCCGGTTTTAGTACTGTAGTCTAAGCATCAACAGTCTCTTTAGTCTGTCTCTAGGGAACTGAACTTCATGTGTCCTCTCCCTGTTGCTGGTAGTTGCATAATTTCTGGTGGGCTACAAAGAGTGTTTTCAAAAGTGATGAAATAAAATAGGAGTTTTGGGATGTGTTTTCTTGTGGCAGCTGAATAGACAGTCCATTCTCTGCCATCTCAATCAAAAAATTTTAGCAAACAATGGTTGCTTGTTCTTTGTTTAAAAAGGAATATTCATTCTAACAGCTGTGATAAACTTATTAAGCAACACAAAAAGAATGACTTCCCGGAAGCAGGAAGATATCCAAGATCAAACTTTTTTGTTTATTCTTAAAGAAGTTTTATGTTTATAACCGGATCCATGCTGTGTTTGTCAATGTGATATGCATTCTATTCTACATGTTTCTTACTGGAATTCTTGTTGCACCTGTCCTTTTTTCTGTTTTGAAACCTCCACTGTTTTTGGACGTGCAGGCCATGGAGATTGTTGCATTGCCCACAGAGTATTTTCTGGAATCTTGCGATCTGATGTCATGTGCACAGCTTGTGGTTTCACATCTACTAAGTATGACCCATGCGTGGACATTTCTCTGGATTTGGAACCTTACCTGGGGAGTTCTGCAAAGTCTATGTCTTTGAAGACTCATTCTTGCAATGGTGAGGCGGATTGCACGAATTCAAGCCAAAATGGTGGGATATCAACACTAATTGGGTGCTTGGACCGATTTACTAGACCTGAGAGATTGGGCTCTGACCAGAAATTCTTCTGCCAACAGTGTCAGGTGAGGCAGGAGTCTCTAAAACAGATGTCTATAAGAAAGCTTCCACTCGTTTCATGCTTTCATATCAAAAGATTTGAACATTCTTCCATACGTAAAATGTCAAGGAAGGTTGACCGTTATCTGCAATTTCCTTTTTCATTGGACATGTCACCTTATCTTTCTTCTTCTATCTTGAGGAGTCGATTTGGAAATAGGATCTTCCCATTTGACGGAGATGAAGCAGATGCTTCAAATGAAATGTCATCAGAGTTTGAGCTGTTTGCTGTGGTCACTCACACAGGTAAACTTGATTCTGGTCACTATGTGACTTATTTGCGCTTAAGTAATCAGTGGTACAAGTGTGATGATTCTTGGATCACTCAAGTCAATGAGAACATTGTGAGGGCTGCACAAGGGTACATGATGTTTTATGTACAGAAGATGCTCTATTACAAAGCTGGCGAGAAACAAGTTGCCCAGTGATATAATGGGAAGTGGAGGATTGGTGGTCAACTCAAGTTCCCTGGACAAAGTAATCAACGAGTCTTGGTTTGATGAAGAATTCTGCATCCATGGGATGCCATGGCCAATTTTCTATACCAAAAAAAAAACACTTGTGATTTTCACATCACAAATGAAAGATAAGATCAAGCATCAATTTGCTTTATGAGTATTCCAGGTGGTAATCACTTATCCTCAGTTGCAACATAAAGCGAACCTGAGTTTTTGAGGCGCTTGAAAGTTCATCCATTCAGGAATATTATTTTTATGAAGGTATGAATTCCTTGAAGTTGATTCTTGATTTAGTTAGTGCCCTAAGTTTTTTTTCTGCTCATTCAAGTATTGTGGGTGGGTTGATTCCTTTTTTCACGCTAATCCTCTCAGAAATTGCAATACTTGGGAGTGTAGTTCATGGGTGAGCTAGTACTTACACGGTGTATCTATGTCAAAAATCTGATATAAGAGTTGAATTCGCCTTTTTTTCCCCTAGACTTTTCATACTTGTTCGAGCTTTTTGGGGGATTTATAGTTCCTAAACTTAATGAAAAAGGCAGATATCACACGGCCCCAAGAAATGTTTTATCCACTTTTTTTATGATTGCAGTGGAGCTCTATACCATTTCTATGGTTTCAGCATTGCTTCCTGTAGCCGGAATGTTTGTTATCTTGAATAGTGCTAGCATTTCAAGAAATTTAACGTGGGAAGTTTCAGAATTTGTTGGGTTGTGATGATATGCCATTAAAAAATTGTTTCTCCTGGGTCGCCATTGCTCATTCGTGTGTCCTTATGCCTGTTGCCTGGGGCTGAACCCAGCTGGAAACAAAATGCGATGTGGAAATAAAAAATGTTGGCGAAACCCTAGCTAGTAATAACTCTCTTCAAGGTTGGGCTCTTTACTCCTTGGTATAATACTAGTTTACACGTGCAACCCAATGGGTTGAAAAAAAAAATTGACTGTAACAAAAAAAAATATTCAGGCGATTCAGCAACATTATATTTGAACTCTTTGAATTGAATAAAAGAAATCTCATGTTTAGAATTTTTTCAAATGAAATTTAATTTCTAAAAATATTACAAAAAAGGTAAACTCTTTTTATTTACAATTCTATAAGGAAGAAATTTGATGTTAAAATTAATTTTTTTATAAAATACTTAATAAGAGAGGTATTAAAGAATATAAAAAAACAAAATAAATTGAATTTTATCTTATTTAAATATGTGAATTTAATTATTTGTCAATTGAATTTAAATTAAATATTATAATTAATTCAATTACAGTAAAACAACTTGTTTTCAATTTTGTCTCTCTTTAATATATTTTTATAAATTAGCCATAAATTTGGGCATAAAAGAACTCAGAAGAGAAACAAAAATTGATGATTGAATTAAGAAAAAACTATTTGACTCACACTTTGTCGTGGGTTAAATATTTGTTTTTAACAAAAAAAATTGAATATATAGGTTTTTTTAATGTATTTTTTAACAAAAAATTGTCAATCATAAATTAAAAATATTATGTATATATTTAATAAAATAAATCAAGAATTATTTTTGTCAATAAGTGAAAAAAAAATCATTAACAATAACAAAAGATAAAATTTTAAAAATCAAGAGATAAATGTAGATCAAGATATTTGATTTCACAACATGTTCCTAGTTGTATTTAATTACTTTGTCTATTAAAATTAATTTTTTATTTAATCAAACGATAATAGAAATAGACATATATACAAAAGTGATTAAATAAAATCAAAGAAAATATATTATGTAAAGATGCATATATTATGAAAAATATTATCATTCTATATGAAAATCAAGTAAAAACTAAATGATTTTAACCAAAAATTAAATTAAGAAGTTAAGAGATAGATGTGGATGTAAATATTTGATATTGAGACACAAGTTTTAGAGCCGATTGTATCTAATAACATTATTTATTGGAACCACAATTTTATTTAATAAAAAAACATGTATAGAAAAATTATTTATTAAAATTAAGTAGGGCTACATAGAAATAATATCTCCTGAGATCAGAAAATATTTTTGGAAGCGTATTCGTAAACTAAGTAAAAATTATATCATATTTTAATAAAAAATCATAAGAATTTGTAAAAAATAAAAAATCCAATATTAAAAAATAAAATTAAAAAAAATTAATGTAAAAAAATAAAATCCAAACACGTGAGCTTGGTATGGGTGATCCAATGTGTCTGAGCTTAGAGAAAGCCCAAGTCTGTATACCAAAATTGGATTTATTTTTATTTTTCAAAAGCAAGTAACATGTTATTCACTCCTTAATTTTTATATTCACTCCTTAATTTTTATATAAAAAATAAGCGAAGCCCAATTATAAGTGATTAGAAGGTCATAAAAAATTCAGGCCAATGATTTTTTCTAAAATTTTTTGATTTTCAGTAACCCAAGAACACACCTTATATACCTTGAAAAATCTATCCTTGAAAAACATACTCTATTTTTTAATATTTTTCAAAATAAGTTAATTGGGAGGTAATATATCAAGCAAAAATGGTTATATGAGATATCATTATATACTTACATAAAAAAAAAATATTTATTGATAGTTATTGTGTAAATCTCATGAATAAAAAAGAACATAGCTAACAAAACTAATAATTTTTCTCATTTTTATATGAATAAAAGAATATATCAAACATATCAAATAATTTCTTTATTTTTTTTAGAAATTAAAAGAAAAAAAACAAGTTAGAAAAATAAAATCATACCTGACTTAATATTTTATTTTATA
>Ga0307510_10006525_pt1 | contig 13911 bp, 10 predicted proteins | sample 12_EM_MG_FD_207224 | JGI IMG/M metagenome (GOLD analysis project Ga0307510, IMG submission 207224) | Populus trichocarpa ectomycorrhiza microbial communities from riparian zone in the Pacific Northwest, United States - 12_EM | ecosystem: Host-associated > Plants > Roots > Unclassified | place... | reverse complement strand
TGGTCGCAAGGTAGAACGTAGAGGTGTCCTGTGGGCTTGGTTGGAGGGTCTGATACGTCCCAACGAGGAAAGCGGCTACTGTGGCCGAGAATAAACCGGTCTGGGGAAACATGGTGCACAATAGGAGAGTCGTTAGTTGCATTGGATGGCCAACGTGACAAGATTTTTTCTCCACGGAACGCACAAAAACAAGTATCCCGTCAGCATCTCCCTTCCATCTCTCCGCGGCTTTTTTGTCTTCCTCTTCGGCCCTATCCAAGTACATGGAGAATAGCGCACCCGATCCGTCCGTGTAGTTTGATTCTGCCTGGGATTCACCTGCAGAATCGGGCAAAGGTGGATCCTCGTTGTCGTAAAAAAAGTACTGTGACTCTACACAAGAATCGTTGAAGGCTGTGAATCGCCGGAATCAGACCATATAAGTAAACACTGCATCGTACCTGCATCTGGGGCGACGCCCCCTGCGTGGAATACTCTATCCGGCGACTCCATCTAATCCCTGTACAGTCCTTGAGTAAACCGTGATGGATGGCGGTTCCGCGACGAGCGCTAAGTGGCTGCTCGGCGCAAGAACACAGGTGCGTTGTCCCACGTCGGACTCCTCACGCCGCTCCGGCCCGTTCAGGCTTTCGACAGGTCACCATGACATACAGCTAGGAACAGAAGCTTGCCACGAAATACTAATTTGACTTGCCGCATTCGAGCAGTGCCACTGCATACAGTACCATAAATCATAAATTCGGAATTTCCATTCTTCAAGGCTTGATGTGGGGATGCCACCCTGGTGTCACTGTGTCATCGGATTGACACATCATTTTATTATAACAGACAATTATTATAGCAGTCATCTGCAGTTGCGCTGTTTTGGCGGTGGGTGTCACGCCCCAAAAGAAGTAATTCTCCTGTAGTTTGGTTTCCACTAGTACAGCTGTCAGATTTTCATACTCAGACAAATAAAAAGATCTCGGAATAGTCGATGCAAGCAAAACAAACATAAAGCACGTGTCCTAAAAGCATATGTTGTAAAAAAAAAACATTTGTCGCTTAATCACGCAATTTACACATGTCATCAATTTACGCAATGTCCATTTGTCGCTTAATCACGCAATTTACACATGTCATCAAATTACGCAATGTCCGCGTGTCGCTAATCTCGCGCGTTGCGACTAAGTCGAGAGCCCCGGGGTGAAATGTGCATGCACAAGCACATTCCCGGGCGTTATTTGAGCCCAGGAAAATGCCTGGGCACTTGTTCCAGCATATGCAAACACTGGAACAGCGGCAGAAAGTGGCGCAAACACGTGCCCTTGCAAAGCAGCGGGAAAACGCGAAAACGCGAGCCCCAGCACAACGCTTGAGGGCGGATATCCAAGTGGAACCACCGTAGATTGGTTCGCGCAAGTGAAAGAACCCTCAGCGGAGCCAGCCGCTGCAGCGGAAGGGGTCGCGCGTGCGGGAGCAAGCGCAGCGGCGCAGGGGCACCAGGATCGCGATGCTGGGCTTCCTGCTTTCTCAATGAAAAATCGACTTGTACAATATTTGGAATCTGCGCCACCCATGTATATTATTGATGGGAAAAAATAAGTAAGCAAAATGTTACCTGTCGCACTAGCCCCTTAGCCACGTAAATTAACCGACAAAAAACACGCTAAAAATGATAATTGTATTGAAAAAAACGTGTTGATTGGTTTTCCACTGTCTGTTGATTGGTAAATTAGGCTACATAAATACAACAGTAACAGTATTATTTTTTTCCTAACAATTCCAGCTATCCCAGTCCAATTTACACTCCAATATGTCAATTTTGCCACGTTTTCGTCTTTCTCCTGCATCGCTCAAGCCCGTGGTGGCAGCCGGACCGACTGCTCTGCCCTTGATTGCTTGCCTGAACTTCTCTGCGAGCTCATGTGGCAATATCCCGGACAACGCCGAGTCCCCCGCCACTTCGAGAAGGGTCAGAAGCTTCAATTGGGATCAGGTGTCACGGACTGCCCCGCTTACCTAACTTTCTCCTTCCTATTTTGTCTCTCTCGTTCCGCTCCCGTCCGTGACTCCAGGCCGCTTTGCCCACTGGTTGCTTACTTATCGATGGACTGTTCTCGCATTTTCTAGAGACTTCCATACATTTCTCCGAGTTTCCCTATCGTTCCATGGCCTTCTGTGGCCTTCTCTTACCTTCTAGTAGCTTCCGTCTGTACATATATATAAACTGTACTACTTAGCATAGAACGGCTTTCTTAAGCTTGTTCTATTTGTGCAATCAGACTTTGATAGTCTCTTCTCACTATTGAACGCGTGCGGCTTCCATCAAACGAACTCCTCTTGCATTAGTCAGCCTCTGCTGCTAATTGCCCCTTTGACTCTATACGTCTCAAGATCACGTGTTAGTGTCTCGCTTGATTCCAAGTCACATCGACTTGTGTAATCTTCACTCGTCATCACTCTTGTCACGTGACGTCTCACATGACTGATTTCCTTATTAGGAACAACCCCTCTCCGAAATCCATCTTTGCAATCTCGCCTGAGATCGCCGAACCCCAAGATCCCCAACTCGACCTGACACAGTGGTCTGACCGTGACATTAGAACGAGCTTCCCAAACCGAACTAATGATGACTTCAACTCCCTCTGCATCGAAAGAAAAACAGAAAACCCCCAAAGGACTGGGCATTCCCACAGACTGGCGCGTACGCGCAATCGACCAACCAACAGAAGAATCACTGGCGGTGCTAGACCTCCCATTCGAAACAAAACCGGAAACCAAAGATACGGTCCCATCTGAATTCTCCGAATGTGTCCGCCACTTAGTTGGGGGACAAAACATCGTCGTCAGAATAGATGGAAAAGAGGTATCTAAAAAGGCCCCTTTTACCGCCTATTACACCTGCTACAAGGGAGCTCTCCTCGCCTTATCCAACGTCTATGGAGTCTGGTTCGAAATCCGCCTTCATGCAGGAAATACCTACGAATGTTTCCGTCTGGCGCGACCTAGTCTCCAACTTAAAGATTGTCCAATGAAAGGAATCAACTACGCGCGACTCAGACTCACTAGCCTCCCAATCACTCGGGCCCCCTCCAGGGCGACATCTCCAATCCGACTAGCTCCATTGGACACATCAGCAGTTACTCCACACAATGGAGATGTCTTTCACAAAACTAACCCTGACGATAGAGAAGCACCGGCCAGCAATACGAGTCGATCTTCTTCACCCAACCCTGAGGACCAACCTGAGCGAAAGTCCTTTGCAGGGTTTGGATCGTGGAGAATGCGTTCTTTGCATACGGCTAGACAACCATCCAAACCCCCGCCACACCGCCCCAAAGGAACGGGGGATGATCCATTTGGCCTCGACGATCTCTTGGACGAACCTGAAAGGACAAACGACAAAGGACGCCGCTTGGAAGGCATCCATCCAGACAAGTTTGAAGGAGATCAATCTAAAACCCAGCGATTCCTGAATCAGTTCAATAGGTTCATGCTGATGAATCGCAAGGCAGACATCGCCAAAGACCCCATCTCAAAATGCATCTATTTCATGTCACTCCTCGATGGAGAGAAGGTCAACAGATGGGTAGACATGGCCTTCAACTGGCTGGAAGAAATCGAGGCCGATCCTAGCCTCATCGATCGATACTCAAATCCTTGGAAAATGATGGAGCAGAAGTTCAAAGTGTCTTTTACCGACTACGCAGAAAGGGAACGTGCCCAAGACCAACTCGGAAAGCTGAGGATGACTGGAGATAATCTTGATGAATACTTGGCAGCCTTTGAAACCCTTGGAAGCCGAGCAGAACTTAATCCAGACGACCCATCAAACTTACGCACCTTTGCCCAAGGACTCCCTCGCCAGTTAGCTGACGCTTGTCTGGCTATGGAAAACCCCAACACGTACGAACAATGGAGGGCAGCTGCTCAACGACAACAAGTAATCTACCTAAAGAAAAAGGCGTTACACTCTGAGTATGGAACTTGCAGTCCTGCTCGAAACGCTGGTCAAAACCCACAGCAAAAACAGAACTCCGGATGGGTCTGGTGTCGCTCAGGGGGAAACGCAAACCCCAACAATCAAAATTGGCGCAGACAGGGAAACCGAGCACAACCTCCCCGTCCTCGCCTTCCTCCCCGAAACGACGACGCCATGGACCTCTCTGTAATTCGCAAGGCCACTACGGAAAAAGAAAAGGAGGAATATCGTCGCACAGGTCGATGCTTCCAATGCGGAAAACAAGGTCATCTTGCACACGATTGCCCCAGCAAACCTGCTTGTGCACGCACTGTCCAAATAGAAGACAGTCAATCGACCACATCAAGCGACAATTCTTCCTTTGTCACGACCCCCTCTCTCGCAGCGCGAGTGGCACGCCTAACTGAAGAAGATCATGGAGCGTTCATGGATGAAATGCGCTCTTTGGGAGAAGATATGGATTTTCTTGGCGCCTGAGTACTACGGCTCTTACTCAGGCAGTTCTGAATAGTTCTGGTTCTATGTATATAGCTCGAAATCATGCAATTCAAGTCCCCTTTCAGCTACGAACCAAAACGAAACGAGTCGATCAAAAAGCACTACTAGACTGTGGCGCTACCGAATGCTTCATTCACCCTCAAGCGGTAATACGCCTCAAATTAACAACTAGGAAACTGGTAAAACCTCGAAAGGTACAGAACGTCGACGGCTCTCCCAATAAATCTGGAGAAATTCTTGAGGCCATCGATCTGTTGGTCGACAATAATGGCCAGAAAGCCACTCACGCCTTTTTCATCGCCAACATAGGACGCAACGACTTTATTCTAGGATATCCCTTCTTTGAAGCCTCCAATCCAAATGTCGATTGGAGTGGCGGTCGTATAGAAGGGTTTACCACCATCTCGTCTGTAAACGCCGACACTTGGCGACCTCCCTCTAAAGGAACTAGACGTTGAGACACAACCCCAGCTTGGGTACGATGTATTCCCGGGTGGGAAGAAGGCGACGAAATCTGGTTACAGACCAGAGTTGCCAAAACTACCGTGGCTCAACAACTCGCAGAAGCCGCTACCGACAAAAAGAAGCGAACCTGGCAGGAACTGGTTCCTGAGCGGTATCACCGTCATAGCAAAGTCTTCTCCGAAAAAGCGTCCGAACGCTTTCCTGACCGTCGACCTTGGGATCATGCCATAGAGTTAAAAGACGACACACCGACCTCTATCAACTGTAGAGTCTATCCATTGTCTCCTAAAGAGAAAGAAGAACAACGAGAATTTCTCTCTCAAAACCTTCGCCTCGAACGGATTTACCGATCAAAGTCTCCCTACGCTAGTGGCTTCTTCTTGATTTGCAAGAAAGATGGCAAATTCCGTCCCATACAAGACTATAGGAATTTGAACAAGTGGACCATTCCCAATAAATATCCACTCCCATTGATCTCCGAACTAATCTATGACCTCGCAGAGAAACGCCTATTCTCGAAATTTGATATTCGCTGGGGATACAATAACATTCGTATCAAGGAAGGTGACGAATACAAGGCCGCCTTCAAAACCAGTGAAGGACTTTTTGAACCCACGGTGATGTTCTTTGGCCTGACCAACTCTCCCGCCACCTTTCAGACAATGATGGACGACATTTTCCAAGAAGAAGTTGCACAAGGATGGCTTCGCATCTATATGGACGATATGATTATCGCCACGGAAGATGACAAAGTCCTTCATGAACTTTGTGTTAATCACATCTTGGACAAACTAGAGAAATTCGATCTCTTCCTCAAGCCCAAGAAGTGCAAATTCCATCAACAAGAGGTCGAATACCTCGGTGTCCTCATCGGCAATGGCTCTGTTAAGATGGACCCCGTCAAAGTCCAAGGAATCTCTGAATGGCCTGTTCCACAAACGGTCAAGGATGTGCGAAGCTTTCTGGGTTTTTGCAACTTCTACAGAGCGTTCATCAAGAACTTCTCTGACATTGCACATCCTCTCAATAATCTCACTTGCAAAAATGAACAATTCATTTGGTCGACGGCGTGCAACGACGCCTTCCTTTGTCTCAAAGCGATCTGCAGTAGTTACCCAGTCCTCCGAACTCCCGACTGGTCCAAACAGTTTGTTATGGAAACGGATGCGTCTGGCTATGCTCTTGGTGTCGTTATCGCACAAGAGTTCGAAGATGGCATCCACCCTATTGCCTTTCACTCTAGGAGCCTCCTACCAGCCGAACGGAATTACAACGCCCACGATAAGGAACTCGCAGCCGTGATCTTTGGATTCAAGAGTGGTCGCCCCCTCTTTTTGGGTGCCACCCATGCAATTCACGTCCGCACTGATCACAAAAACCTGCAGTACTTCCGCGATCCTTGGAAGATCACAGGCTGACAGGCCCAGTGGATCGAGTTCTTGCAGGACTTCGATTACACTCTTGAACACATTCCTGGGTCAACAAACACTGTGGCTGATTTGTTGTCGCGAAGAAAGGACCTTAACAAGGGGGTAGATTCCAACAAACCCCGTATTCTACTCCCCGATCACCTCTTCGCTCCGACAAATCCTATCGAGGTACACAAAATCTTTCTCGAAGACGACGCCGACCTCCGACGTGACATCCTACAAACCCTCCACGACTCTCCTGCTGCCGGTCATCTGGGCATTTCGAACACTTGGGAACTGGTCCGTGAACAATATGAAGGCCCCAGACTACATGAATTTGTAGAGCAATACGTAAAAGGGTGTACACGTTGCCAAGAGTCTAAGACTAACATACACCGATCAAAAGCACCCCTACAACGTTTTGATACACCCGTCGAAAAAGGCCCCTTCCAATATGTATCAATGGATTTGATCACAGACCTCCCCAAGTCACAAGGGTTTGATTCCATTCTCACGATCGTAGATCAAGGATGCTCCAAAGCAGCTAAATTCATTCCCTGTACCAAAACGATCGACGGGACAGGAGTAGCGCTCGAATACTTGAAACACCTCGTGCCCTGGTTCGGACTTCCTAAATGGATCATCTCTGACCGTGATCCCCGATTCACCTCTGCTTTCGCAAAAGAAATGTGTAAGGCTTTAGGTATTCAACAAAATCTGTCCACAGCATTCCATCCCCATACCGACGGACAGACAGAACGCATGAACGCCTGGATCGAACAGTACTTGCGACCCTGGACCTCTGGGAAACCGTCGGCCTGGAGCCAACTTCTCCCTGTCGCAGAATTCGCGCATAACTCTTGGAAACACGATGTAGTGCGTAAATCTCCTCATGAACTTCTGATTGGAATCAAACCACAGGTGATTCTGAAACATCTAGAAGGTCCTGTACCCGCTGCGGAAACACGCCTTCGCCTCCTGGATGAATCTAGACAACTGGCCCAGAAGCTTCTACAAAACGTACAAAGCCGCAAGGATAACAAGAGACTAATGGAGATTAAAGAAGGTGACCAAGTCTGGCTAGAAGGGCGCAACCTCTCTATCGCCAGCAATCGCAAACTTTCCCCAAAGCGATATGGCCCCTTCAAAGTTTCACAGAAGATAAGCCCTGTTGCAATGCGACTCGATCTCCCCCCATCGATGAAGATTCACAACGTGTTTCACACAGACCTCCTCCTTCCATATAAGGAGACAGAACAATACGGCACGCCCTATACATGCCCCCCTCCGATCATTGATAGTGAGGAAGAATACGAGATCAAGAACATTCTAGACGCACGGCGTTTCGGCAAGAAATGTAAACTTCAATACCTCGTGCATTGGAAAGGGTACCCTCATTCCGACGATCAATGGATTGATCACAACGACCTTCACGCCCCAGATTTGTTAGCAGACTTCTATCTTTCTAACCCCGCTACGGCTGGACGACCAGTTGTATAAAGACACCCTCAACGACCACCAATAGTTCTCATTCTCCATCGCTCTTCAAACTGGCTTCTCCCTATTCCATCTTCTACGCCTTCGACGAACGATTCCAACAGAACATTTTCAGCATTCGCCAAGACCACAACGATCCCACCAGACAACCGCTTAACCACCTAGTCCAAGTTTGCTCCACAATCGAAAACATGTCCGATGCCGTTTCCGCCATCTTCGTTCCCTCTCGCTCCCAGTTGCCCGATCAAGGATCAGCAGGCGGCACTCCCTATGTCGTCACTTCTCCTCCCCCAGACAGTTCCACTGACTCCGAGGCGGCTTGGCCGCATCAAATGATGCTACAACATGTAGCGACCTTACTTGGGGCCGACGTTGAAGAAGTTCGCCAACGTTTCCCCGACAACCGCTCCCTCTTACCGATTGATGTCCCCCCTCCTCGTGCCTCATCACCCGTTTTCATTCCGCCAACTCCTTCCCCCCCTTACATTCCAGGATCTCCGATCGGACCATACCCAGGGACTGAGCTAGCTGAGTACAACGACCCCAAATTCCCCTCTAACCCACCATCTCCCTCTCTCTCGTTTCAAGCTGGCTCGTCCATGATCGTTGTCATGGCCGACGGGGTACGATTCGAAGGCGAAGAGGAGTCCTGCCATCCTCCCCCTCGCGTTCCCCTTGCTGACATCACGCCAATTCGCCAAGTGTCCCACTCTCCGGAGGACACTACCGATTACGAGGAACTCGCTATGGTTCTGTACCGACAGGTATCGGAGCAAGATGCGAAAATCAAGCAGCTCGAGGAAGACAAAGAGAATCTGGCGCCACCTTCTACTAACCCTCGACCTGACACGCACCCCGGTCCTGGGTGGCAAGATAACTTCAACGCCACCGGCACCCGCCACTTCTTTGTCATTCCTTGTGGAGACAAAGACGTCATCGCCCCCTTTATTCGCTACGATCTCCGCAACCCCTTCCCCAAACTCTTGGCCACAATTGGGCGCGACTGCGCCATTCACTCTCGTCCCCTTCACGCTGTTCCTCAAACGTCTTGTGCCTCTCCACTATCGCCACACAACAAGCTGTTCTTCCACCCCGACCTCGAACTGACCAGAGGCGTAGATTGGGCCCTCCTCTACGAGGACGACCCCACATTGGCCGGCGAAGTCCAATACTTCCGCTCCCACAAAAAGGCCTGTGACTGCCTTGCAAAACGGATGGGACAACTCCGCGAGTCGTTAGAGGTAGAGAGACAGGCCCTTTATCGCAGCTCGGCCCGCCTCACCGGTGCCAACGCCCTCGGACGCCTACAACGCCACATCGACTCCTCTCTCCACATTGCCCCTTCGTTCTCCACCGCGTGGGTCAAGAAGATCCGCGTGTCCATCCGCAATCGGGTCACAGAAGAACGCGCTCATCACCCGAAAGAATGCATGTGGTGCGGCAAGGTAGGCCACACCATTGACACCTGCTTCTGTATCGGCCTCTGTCGCCACTGTTCACGCCGCGGTCATACTGGGGTTGACTGTAAAGACCCCCACTGTATGTGTCCAGAGTATGGGGACTGTAAGGTGTACCCCACTCATCCTAACTTCGAATGTGGGTATTGCGCCGCCGTCAACGACCAGGTTGACGTCTAAAGGACGCTAACAAGGGGGTAATGTCACAGACTGCCCCGCTTACCTAACTTTCTCCTTCCTATTTTGTCTCTCTCGTTCTGCTCCCGTCCGTGACTCCAGGCCGCTTTGCCCACTGGTTGCTTACTTATCAATGGACTGTTCTCGCGTTTTCTAGAGACTTCCATACGTTTCTCCGAGTTTCCCTATCGTTCCATGGCCTTCTGTGGCCTTCTCTTACCTTCTAGTAGCTTCTGTCTGTACATGTATATAAACTGTACTACTTAGCATAGAACGGCTTTCTTAAGCTCATTCTATTCGTGCAATCAGACTTTGATAGTCTCTTCTCACTATTGAACGTGTGCGGCTTCCATCAAACGAACTCCTCTTGCATTAGTCAGCCTCTGCTGCTAATTGCCCCTTTGACTCTATACGTCTCAAGATCATGTGTTAGTGTCTCGCTTGATTCCAAGTCATGTCGACTTGTGTAATCTTCACTTGTCATCACTCTTGTCACGTGACGTCTCACGTGACCAATTTCCTTATTAGGAACGACCCCTCTCCGAAATCCATCTTTGCAATCTCGCCTGAGATCGCCGAACCCCAAGATCCCCAACTCGACCTGACATGGTGGTCTGACCGTGACATCAGGAGCATGGCAGATTTAGCTGTGAATGGGCTAGTCTAGCCGAGTTTGAAACTTGGCGCCGCGTGGAGGAACGCGCTTCCTCCGTTGAATTGGTTGCATCCACCACCCGGCCCGACGGAAAACTTTATATCCAATCGCAGCTGTTTGTTTGTGGGCGCCAGGATTCCGGAGGGGGGAGGACATACCAAAAGAAGAATCCCGACAGGGAACGCAAGATCCCTAGCAAAAAGACTGGTTGCCGTTGTGAGATCCTCATCAAACAGTATCCGCACACGTCAACTGTTTTGGGACGTTACGTAGCCGATCACGATCACGAAATTGGCGCAGCGAATATCGCTCATACTCGCTTGTCCGGCACTACCTGGGAGCGAATCAAAATGATGCTTGTTCAAACAATTGATCGCCAGGAAATCGTGAGTTGCCGAAGTCAAAACAGTTTAGCCCGCTTATTTAATACATTTGAAGGTACGCGTGATTCGCGATTCAGCGCCTCATGGGAGTCGCGATTACTTGATTGCTCTCAAGGAAGTAAACCAGATAGCCCACGCTCTGGACAATGATAAGATCAGATTGCATCCAGATGATGCAATCTCAACAAGGCTGTTAATTGGACAGCTAGCTGCTCAAGATACCCATACATTTTACAAAGACAGGCAAGATCGCGCGCCGATCGATTCAAGATTGCCAGAAGATGCCTTTGTGCTGTGCATCCAAACAAGTTTCCAATTGGACGCTTTCCGGCGCCTCGGGAAGGGCTTTATCGGGATCGATGCGACTCATAACATTACTCAATATCAAAATATATTGCTATTTACAATCGTTGCCAGGGATGATTGGGGACATGGTAAATAATTATTGGTCATAATATCGTAATAACGCTAATGTTCCTAGGCGTGCCTGTTGCCTGGATGCTGACGTCAAGTGCGACGACAGATGTTATTACATTCTTTGTCAGATGGGTCAGGGACGCAAGTCCAGCGGTCCGGCCCGGCATCATAATGACCGATCGCGATCAAGCGCAGATAGCTGCGCTTGAGGCTGTGTATCCACAGAGCCGGATTTATCTCTGCACGTGGCATGTGCTCCGCGCGATCCGAACCCATTTCGTAACGGGCCAGTTTCAGGCGCTGTGGGAAAAGATCAAACGCTGGGTGATAACAGAAGATCCTGCGATGTTTTTCAACATCTGGGATGAGATCTCGAGCGATCCTTCGGCACCTCAAAGCGTTGTGAAATACCTTCAAACAGAATGGTTGCCAGTGCTGCATATGTGGTCTGGAACTGCAAGGAGAGATCGGTCTATCCTTGAGGAAGGGAATACCAACATGCTGGTTGAAGCATATGTGGTCTATCTTTAGCGAGATAATTAACTGATCAAATCTTAGATATCATCATGTGTTGAAATCCCATTACCTTGGCGGGAAGCGCAATCGACGCGTCAATTACATCATTAAGACACTTGTCAAGAAATTTGTGCCAGATTTCCAAATCCGGCATGAGCAACAAACTGTTGGGTTAGAGGGCTGGGGCCTTGAGGATAAGCATCAGCAACAGATTTTAGTGAGCGCCAGGAACATTCCCCTGGATTCAATTCATCAAGTTAACGACACCGAATTATCCGTCGCTTCTAAATCTTATCCAGGTCATTGCTACCTGGTCGATCTTTCCAATTCCACTTGTGATTGCGACTGCGATGACTTCCTGAGGATCCGGTTCTGCAAGCACATTGCTGCTGTCAATGTATATTTCCCTGAACTCTTCCCGGAGCCGGAAAGGAGCAGCTCCCCTGAGATCCCGGAATGCGCGCGCATCCAAGATCCGCCCCCAAGCGCCCCTGGATCAGACGCGAACGAAGAGCACGTTGTCCTCCTAAAGGATATCACCACGTTATGTCAGCAGCTCATGGCTGTAAGCGATGAGGCAACTCCCAATGTCCAGACCCTCGAATCAGTCAAATTCAGTCTCAATGCGGCGATCGCCTTGGCAAACGGAACCCAGGCTTTTCCAGAAAAGGAGAACTTTAACCCAAATCAGAAGACTTGGGCCGAAACGGCCAAACACATGGGAGCCCAGAAAGCCCCAAGGCGGAAACCCGGTCCGGTTGGTGGAAACACCATGGAGTGATGCATCGGCGCTACTAAAGGCAAGCGCTGCAAATACAGTGATCCCTATGCCGCAGGCGAGAGATCGGGTAAGCGTGCCAAGCCTGATGCGGTCTCCACCGCTGCAAATGATCGTGCCCGCGCTACTGTGCCTGCCTGCCCCTGCGCCGCTGCGCTTGCTCCCGCACATGTGACCCCTTCCGCTGCAGCGGCCGGCTCCGCTGAGGGTTCTTTCACTTGCGTGAACCAATCTACAGCGGTTCCACTTGGATATCCGCCCTCAAGTGTTGTGCCGGGGCTCGCGTTTTCGCGTTTTCCCTAGTGTTGCCGCGACGCGGCTAACCACGTGTTGGCTTACTAAGCCGCGGCTTGTCCCAGAAACAGTCTAACCGACTGTGGCTTCGACTGAGTCGTGGCTCGAAGTCGACTTGAGCCAGGGGTTTTTTTTTTTTTTGATTCCATCATTGTGTGCACACAAAGGCCTATATAGCACTTCTAAAACCAAAGCTATATACACATATGACTTGTGAAATATGAACACATTCCAAATTCCGTATCCAAAACACCTCAGCGCCGCGATCCCGCACAAACACATGTACTATATACGACGCGCACATGAACACATGTCGCTCGTTCATGTCGACATGGCAGAGACCAACGTCCTGCGGAGTCCGATTGACCCTGATCGTCTGTAACAGCGCGCCTGTGCGCAAGTCGTGCAGGAATGCGTGCTGATTATTTGCAGACGAGCGTCGGGTACATGGCTCGGTGTGCGTACGTGTCTTCAGGGATGGATATCTTGGCCCACGGCTGGAAGTGGCCACGCACCGCGTATCGGTGGTGCGTTGTCGCGGCGGTTGTAGAAACGAGTCGTTGCCCCTCATCTGGCGGCGATGCATGGGCGGCCTCCTCACCCCCAACGATAACATCACTGATGAGGTGCCAAACTTCTTCATGGGTCCTTGCTGCGGCGCAATCACCAGGCGTGGAGGGCAAATGCACCTGTGAAAAACGATCACGCTGCAGGATATATCCGTCCGCGCTAAGGCGAGCAGGAGCGCGCGCTCTGCCTCGAGGTATATCGACGGGACTGAATTGGTAGCTAATATACCTGTTCAAGGATGATAAGGAACGATAAAAAGACCACATTACCGGATCGATCTGTCCCATACTTCAAGCTAGTGTAGTTCTCCAGCCTCGACGAGTACCGCCAAGTGATGAAAAGCATATACACCTGCCAAAATAGTTCAGACACACGTGTACGCACCACGTTAATCACTATCCAACAAACCTGGAACGTCCACCAGCATGAACACGATGAATGCCGTGTTCAAACTGGCAAAACCCGCTGTACAGAATGAAGATGGAATGTTCCCGTACCCGGCGGCTGCTGATGTCGTCCACAATTAAGTGAATGTGACCTGAATCGCGTGCTATCGATGATGAGGAAGGACGATGACGATGAATAAACTTGGCTTCATCGGCATAATGAGAGAGTCCAAGTTCGAGGGAGGGGACGCAGTGGCCGGAAAGGCTGCATCCTTCGTGGATGTAAAATCAGCGCGAAACCCCCCAAGGCCTGTAAGTGGTGGGGGCGACGACAAAGCAGACTGTTGGTGGTCTGCTAAGTAGAGGTTGGTTATTGTTGCTAATTGGAGTACTCACCAGGCAGTGTGGTAAAAGGAATGGAAACGGCCAGCTTTGATGGCTTGTG
>Ga0307510_10006524_pt1 | contig 13913 bp, 14 predicted proteins | sample 12_EM_MG_FD_207224 | JGI IMG/M metagenome (GOLD analysis project Ga0307510, IMG submission 207224) | Populus trichocarpa ectomycorrhiza microbial communities from riparian zone in the Pacific Northwest, United States - 12_EM | ecosystem: Host-associated > Plants > Roots > Unclassified | place... | reverse complement strand
CAGAAGACAGAGGTGGAAGGTCTGAACCCCCTACATACAAGGAGAGACAACTACGCACGTAACCACGATCATCAAGCAAGGCGATCAGGGGGAGACAGAGGCCAAGAGGATGGTTGGCAGGAGGCGTCACTGTAGTGGTGAAGCAGTAGGGTGCAGGCCGACCTAACCATGAGGTAGATAGAAGAGCGGAAGAGACCGTAACAACGAGAAGTCCGGAGGCTACCAAACAACATAAGATCACAATTTTTCAAATCCTGACCCTACTGAAAACCTTTCCCAAGACGAGGTACAATACCAAGGAGCAGTACCACTAGGGTAACGACTTCACCAATAACCTGAGACTAGCAGCTGTGTGCTGACGAGTTGCGACCATACCCGACTGTTGCAAAATGCTAAGCCTGTGCCACGAAGCCACTATAGGGAAGAGGATAAGAGAGTAACCGTAATCCCCTGGACAAAGGCTGCCCACAGATAGTGCCATGAGAAGGGGCCAGAGGGGAGAGGCAGATGGATGGAGCTTTACCCTTCTCTGCAACGAGGCTATCAGAAATAGGAAGAGGGATACCACCCTACAATGATTTCTCATAGTGTTGAAATTTCAATCATCGGAGATGTAGGAGAGATTGTTCATGCCTACCTCTTGGTCGGTTTTCCTTTTTTTTTCCTTTTGTTATATCATGTATTACTTGTTAAGGTACAAGAACTCATATGCAGAGCTGGCTATGGCCTAAAGAAAACATTAATCCCAAACAACCGCCCATTTCACCTCTTCATGGGAACAATCAAACACCCCAAATCCATATGAAAATCCCCCTCACCTAGCACCTACGATAATATTCCCCAGACATGTAAGGAAACAATTCATAGCGACCTACTACAGGAGAGAGACTCAAACCGTTCTGCAGGCTCCCCTAAAACAAAAGTACAGTTTGATTCGCGAAGGCCCGACCAGGCCTGAGGTGGAAGATTGTGTGATAGCCGAGAGAGGAGAAAACCAGTGGACTTGTGGGAAGACATTTGTAACTATAGACGTACTGTTGTGCCGGGAGTTATAGCGATCCAAGGTGTTAACGACAGTCAGAAAGGCAGTGCAATACCACGACTGGGCATAACTAAGAAGGGGTCCGATGATCAGAGATGATGATTAGATAGTAAGGTGCCAGCTTCTGTAGCTGTGACGGTGCAAGCGGAGAGTACTGGAAGGGGGAGGAAGGAAAGATCGTGAACAGGTTGGCCACAACTGACAAACCAGCTCTAGCAAGAGCTTTTGGGAAGACAACAAAACAGAAGGAGGACAGAAATATTACTGACCGAGGCTTTGCACATCAGAGGTACAAGCCCAGCCAGCCAAAGCCTACATCGACTGAGAGTGCGACACAATAACGCCGACCGTGGAAAAAGCCAGAGGCTTTCTGACCAGGCAAAATGCTAAGCGAGGTGCCAAGTAAGTGTAGGGTAAGCGGGAGAACTGATCATCATGAGCAGGTCAATGACGAATGAGAATAAAAACCCCAAGGAGGGGAGGCCGACAGGCCTTACAGGAGCAGAGAAGGTGGCATAATGTCAACTCCTAGGCAGTAGCCATCATTGGAGAAGAGAGGTGAGTGGGGAAAGGTTATCATGATTTCCTGTGGTATTGAGATTGCAATCGCAGAAGGTGTAGAGGAGATGGTTCGTCTACCTCTTGGTCAGTTTTCTTTTTTTCTTTTCTTTTTTCGTTTTTTTTATATCATAGGAGAGATAATGGGAGGCCATATGCGAGAGAACCAGAGTAGGAGGTCAGAATAAACAAAATAAAAAGAAGAAGAATACAGGAATAGTGTAGAAGAATGTCCTAGGAAATAGTGGAAAAAAAAGACAAGATCAGGTCTTTCGTGACCGAAGTGACATATGGAGTGGAGGTACAGTGGCCCCAGATGGTGTTGAGGAGGAAAGGCAAGGTTTTGCTCGCGTAGTTCGTCGGGAAACAAGGTTACTCTCCGAGGCCAAATTCCACTCCTCATCGCTTAGTACTTCCACCTCACTATCGTCAGTACTCCATCGGGCAGAACTTCCAGGAATCTCAGTACGGGTAGTAATGATTTTAACTAGGCGCTGTGAAAGGACTCGCTTGGTTTTGAGGGTTCCTTTGGGCAGTTTGTGACCCTTTCCAGCATCTTTCTTTAGTCTGGCATCTCGTAGGTCGATAAGCTGTACTCCAGAGAGAATGCGTGCTTCAGACAGCTTCCGGCTGTTTGTATAGTTCTTGAGAGGAGCAGCTCGTCGTAAGCGATATGACAGTTCCTGAAACAGCTCACGCTGTGCAACTTCAGTCTCTAGTTGATGGCCAGGTTCTCGTAGGATCACCTTAATGTCTAAGTTAAGCCGTTCTGATGAACCAGCTAGGGTGGGGCCAGAAGGAGATGGAAGTGCCGACTCTGTGAGGGATAAGGAGGCTAGACTCTCATCTAACATTTTCCCGGTGGCCATGATTCTTCTGCGAATATCCTTGCTTTGGCGGGGAGTGGTGATGAGTCCCATTGTATCACGCCGTGCAACTGCCTCTGGTATCATTTTTCCCAACACCTTTCTTGCACACAGGGGCCATATGCCACAAGCCTCAAAGACACAGCTAATATTCTGCAAAGTAAATGTTTTCTCCCTTGCCTCGGTAACAAAGCATAAAAAAATCGCCTTTTTAATTCCATCTCCAGTTTGCCTTCCTGACCGCATGTGGTTGTCCACAGCCAAACCATAGAAGTGGTGATAGGGAGAGAAGAGGCCAACATCCAAAGGTTGCAGGAGGTGGGTAGAGTGTGAGGGGAGGCAAAGCAGAAGGATACTGTGTTCGACACAGAATTTAACAAAGGCATAGGTGATATGTGAGCCATGTCCGTCAATAATTAGAGGTCTAGTATCCCCAGCCACAGTGCCGGCATCAGCAAAAAAATAAGGTTACACCCGGACGCACCCCGTACTCCCTGTGCATCTGGCGGTCCAGGCGCATAGAACGTAAAGTTGCGTCCTGGGTGTGCGGTCGTTGGGGAGAATGCTTGTAGACAGGGGTCCATGCCGCCCGCAGGCACGAGACGCAACCAAGGACTCAGAAGGTACCGGACGCAAAAAGGGTCTTCAGACGGAACCCGATAGGATAGTAGAATAGTGGAAGTACTCAGGTGTAACTAGCTCTCATCGGATACCTCCTAAGTCAACAACTCTACCTTCAAGGACTTTGAATGAGTTAGTGAAAACTGTGAAGATTATCCAAATTGTCCGGAAAGATCCATCCAGTATTACTCATGTTTACTTATTTGAGTCATTTAGATACTAAAATAGGTATATATTTATTAAAGCTGGTCTAGAAAACAGTAGCAATCTGTAGGTAACAATTTGAAAGTACATCCCTGGAGAACTATAGTACAAAAGTATGGATAACCCTTAAACCAGCGGTCGGACAGTGTCCGGACAGAGTGCGTTGGATTCCCCTCGGCCAGGCGAATTGAATGGTATAGGTCTTGAAGCGTCCACATAGCTATAGAGCCTGTGGTCAGCAGGGTGAAAAAGGCAGATACCTCAGCCTGCAGATGTCCGCCAGAGTCAGGAAGGGTCTCATTGGAGTCCACTCGCCCAGCGGAATTGAATGGTATAGGCCTCGAAGCATCTGCATGCCTGTAGCACCCAGTAGCCAACAATTTGAAAGTACTTGCCCGGGGAACCCAAGTACAAAAGTATGCATAGCCATTCAACCAGCGGTCGGACAGCATCGGGACAGGGTCCGTTGGAATCCGCCGGTCAAGGGGAATCAAATGATGTAGGTTTCGAAGCGTCCGCATAACTATAGAGGTCAACAGGATGAAAAAGGCAGATACCTCAGGGGGAGCTCAGGCTGTCCGCCGGAATCGGGAAGGGTCTCATTGGAGTCTGCTCGGCGAGGGGAATCGAATGGTATAGGTCTCGAAGCGTCCGCATGGCTATAGAGGTCAGCAGGGTGAAAAGGGCAGATACCACAGCGGGCAGATGTTCGCCAGAGTCGGGAAGGGTCTCATTGGAGTCCGCTCACGCAGGGGAATCGAATGGTATAGGCCACGAAGCGCCCGCATGCCTGTAGCACCCAGTAGCCAACAATTTGAAAGTACTTGCCCGTGGACCACAAGTACAAAAGTATGGATAACCCTTCAACCATCGGTCGGACAGCTTCAGGACAGAGTGGGTTGGATTCCGCTCGGCTAGGGGAATTGAATCGTATTGGTTTCGAAGTGTCCACATGGCTATACAGGTCAGCAGGGAGAGAAAGGCAGATACCTTAGCAGGAAGATGTCAGCCAGAGTCAGGAAGGGTCTCATTGGAATCCGCTCGACGAGGGAAATTGAATGGTATAGGTCTCAAAGTGTCCGCATGCCTGTAGCACTCAGTAGCCAACAATTTGAAGGTACTTGCCCGTTGAACTCAAGTACAAAGGTATCCATCGCCATTCAGCCAGTCGTCAGACAGCATCGGGACAGGGTGCGTTGGAATCCGCCCGTCGAGGGGAATCGAATGGTATAGGTTCCGAAGCGTCCGCATGGCGATAGAGGTCAGCCGGATGAAAAAGGGAGATACCTCAGCGGGCAGATGCCCGTCAGAGTCAGGCAGGGTCTCATTGAAGTCCGCTTGGCGAGGGGAATCGAATGGTATAGGTCTTGAAGCGTCCGTATGGCTATAGAGGTCAGCAGGAAGAAAAAGGGAGATACCTCACCGGGCACTGGCCGATGTCCGCTAGAGTCAGGAAGGGCCTCATTGGAATCCGCTCGCTTAGGGGTAATGATTAGTGTTAACCTGGATGGAAGAGCATGCCCCTCTCCGAAGGTTGATAATATTCCATTCTTCTACTGATTCAATCATGAAGCCTGATATGAGGTGTGCAAGAACTTAGAAGCCTTTTGCCAGTGTTGTTAGCAGTGATCAAATAAGGGGTATGTTTTCAGTCGTTACCGGGACAATAGATGGTTAGTCATCCTATGTTTGGATCCCTTTTCGTCTGAACAGCCTTTACCTGATGATAAAGTAGTCTGTTGTAAGTAGAGGCTATCAGGGGCCGGAAGAGTTCCCCAATGCTGACCCCTATAGGTCACTTACCTTGGTGTTCTTCCGGAGATTAGGGTGTGAAATGGAACATCAAGGTGCACTGGGCGGACAGGATGCGGGTTGTATTACACCCAACGGACTAGGATGCAACCATTGTGCTGGGGCCATCTGAGGGCGGGCTGGGCGGACAGGATGCTCCAGATGCATTTCCTGCGTCTGGACGCAATGCCTATCTGTCCAGAGACAACCCTTTTTTTGCTGATGGGTCTGAGGCTCAAATATTGTTTCCAGTCAGAGAAGCGCCAACCTGTCATCAATCCACCCTTTAGGAGAATAACTAAACTTCTGGTTACTCTCCTTCTCAGTGAGATTTGTATACCTACCAAGGTACTCTGCCTTTCCAAGGTAAATAATGAGTGGTCAAAGTGATTGTCCTGCAGCGCTGATGGTTTCAACAACATTTACAAGCTCTCGTCCTTCATCATGGCTTACCTGCGGGTTTTGCCTTCCATGGTGGCAAAGGACTTTCGCTCAAGATACTTGGCCCATAAGGAAACCTTTTTCGTCCATATTGAAGATTTGTGGAGCCTTCAGACCGTATGTCCGGACAAGCTTACTCAGCTTACTGAAGTAGTCCTTAATGATGCAGGGATCATTCGCCTGAGCCCGCTGGCGCTCCAGCTGGGTGCTGAATTTAATCGCAAGAGTGGGATGTCGATTAAGGAATCGTGTTATTCAATTCTTTCCTAAAGGTTCAATCGCCCCTCTTACTCTTTTTCCTTCAAGATAGAGAGCCATTTCTCTCACATTATCGAGCCTTGCTGGAAAGCCTCTATCATCCATGTCAAACCACCATTTCACAATAGCCTTCTCCTCACTTTCCAGCAGGCGTTGCTGAGGTACATGAGCTACTAGCAAAAGCCCGCTCCAGACCTGGAGCGTTGTATAGTTGAAGTAAATAATTTCCATTAGCTACAAATAATTACTATACTCAAGACCTCATGTTTCAGGTTCTAATTTAACCTCTCTCAGCCACTGGTTCCTCATTACTGGCACATACTCCTTCGATTAAGTACCTAGAGTTTTCAAAATATACATTTTACAAATACAATTAATTACATTACAAAAGATCAAAGATAAACTAAAATTGCAGCTTAATCAGCCCCTCATACTTGTCCCAATTGCCCAAATCTACTGCTCTTTTAACTACAACCTCATGTTTAAACCGCTTTCTTGTTATATGCTACCATCTCAATTGATTATTTCCTTGACAATTAAACCAAATATCTCTGAGTTTGTGATTTGTTACCATATTGCAAAATATTTTAACTAATAGAGTTCAGTACAGCACCTCCAGGGCCCTGAAAAATTCAAATTCCAGACCTTTTCCCTGGCCTGCCCTGCACAATGGCTCAGAAGAGAGCGTAATTTATTGCATTCTATGGCGGTCCCATTCCAGCCCTTATCCCACGCATACCGTCGATAGATCCCTGTTAAAATCTAGGAATGACAAACTCATCCCATGCAGGGAATGAGCACCGTGACGTGTGGGCCCTGGACAGGAGTGGGCTGGGGCTTACCTGAAAAACATAGCCTACAGGCTGCTGAAAGAGCTGTTGCTGCTCTGTGAAAATACACCCTGTTCCACCCAATCATGAATACTATTAAGCAACCTATTTACTAAAGAACCACCATAGTAGCAGTTGAAGGGTTTTATTCCTAAGATAATACTTGTATTATAAATACTAAGAATATCACCTGTGTAATAAACAGTATAGGGATACCAACTAAGAGAGATAACTATTATAAGGCACAATCCAGCAGTTGCCAATAGTGAATGATGTCTCAGCAGTACCATTGTGAATTAGAATCTCGTTGTACTGACCATTATTTTGTTGTAGATAGTATGTGTATTTAGTTTTTTGAAGAATTATTTCTTCCCTAAACGCTATTAGAAAATGCTTTGCACATGAATTTAGTGTATTTTTTTTATTACTAATAGAGTAAGCAGCCTGTGAAAACTCTGAATCATAGATACCATAAACTATCCATAATTTGATACTTTCAGCAAGCCCGCTAGCCTGTTCAAATATGGGGAGTTGTAACTCACCACCGCTTATTCTGTCAATATTTTCAGGAGTTAAGAATTCTTCATCAATCTTGCAAAATAATAAAAGATTTATATGTTAAAATTCTATTTCTAATACTCTATTGTTCAGGAGCAGCTACAAAATTCTCCAAAAAGATTATCTATTTTGACTTCATTCAGGAAAGCTTTCTACTTAAGATAAATACTTATATTAGTAAGTTGGATTAATTGGACACTTTCTAGCCTGATAAAAGTTGACTTGTGATCTTTTCCTATTTTGAATTTGCAGAAGAGATGAGGAAAAGTGTAGAAAGTCCAAAATAATAGACTATGGCTATACTATCCTGAGACAGCTGCTGCATAACCCTGTCCCCTTCTGTATACCTATGAGGAAGAAAAACAAAATAATTCAAGCATTCTGGATTCCGATTAGGATTATGGAGTACATCAATCAATCTATTATTCTCATCAGCTAGATGATTCTTTTGATATGATTGAAACTATGAAAGCTTATTCTCATCACATCATACCTAAGCATCTACCACATTCAGATGAAAAGGCTTTTGAGAACAACACATAATTGGTCTCTGATTCAGATAAGTTTATACTAATGTTCGCGCTACTTTGACTTTTCTAGTAACAAAGTATCTTTCTAAGAAGTCAGTACATCAGAACAAAGTGCGAACACTGTTGGACCCTAAAAACTTGCCCAGCTTGACTCTGAGAATCCCCTGACTGCTATTTCTTCTGAGGGTGTTCTCACTCCACCAGTAGTCTGTCTTCGATCTCTTCCTCCTGATAGACTATCATGGAATATGCAGTCTAAATGCCCCCATACTAATAGAATCATGAATATGGAGTGATCAGGTTCGATATTCAACTATCAATGCATGATGCGTATGCATTAGTAAGAGTAGAGAACAGGTTCTTTAATTATCGTTCCAATCAGTTATCCATATCTTGAAACGTGAACTCTTTGGAGTTCCTGAGTAGTCTCCCAGATGCCTCTTGGAAGTCCCTACTCAGGGAGCTTGGGTTCGGATATATGCTCTCCCCCTTAGTGGCATATACCTTGCGCATGATTATGCAAGCTATTCCCGCTAGGGTAATACACTCTAGAAAATAGTAAAATATAGTGTATGATAACAATATATATCCTATGTGATTTGTATTAATGGAGAAAAAGCCCAGTTGTTCATCAACTCTTCACTTTGCAAAAGTAATTGCACAAAACCTTGTATATTATTCAGAATGGATTATTATTGCAACCTCATTTGCAGTAGGAAGCTCATGCTATTTGTAATTAGCTTCAAGTTCTAACATTATATACAACTATTGATTTAGTAGGATGTGTAATTCGTGTTGAGGATCTACTAAGGATATTTGATTATTTAGTTACTCTTTAGCTATCTTATAAAGATCAATAAATGAATTGATATTATCCATTATGGTTGTCTGTTCTGGTAATATTTCTTGATCTAAATTTTCATTACTCCTATATCTTGTATTAGCTACAAAGTGTGAATCATAATGGAATAGCTGACAAAGTTGGGAAGGATGAGTGGGTAAGGGATTCAAATATCATGAAGATGATATAATTAGTCATAGATTTGAAAATACTGTATTCTGGGTTCAAGATGTACTATTCTCTTATCCAGACAATACTTGTGAGATGTAAAGGACAAGTGCCGATCATAATTCCAATTATAGTTTTTCAACAAACTTACTTGTTATCAGGTTTATCTCTTGCAAGTAATCCTATAAGCATATTTGAACTATTTGGCAATCTTCAAGAATTGTATCTCCCTTCATACACGTCATCTCAAACCTAGATATTGTCTTATTACTTGAATGATTTTGCTTCTCAATTTGGTGTAAGGCCTTGAACTTGGAACATGAAATATCTATATAAGCAAATTTTAAGTATTTTCAAGAGTGAATATGTGAAGTAAAGGCTAAAGGATGTACCCAAAGTGGATAATTTAATAAATTTGGCTTGCTGAATTGGGACAGCCTAATTTGCCACTTAATAATGATAGTCTTGTCTTGAACGCTTTCACAAATTGTTAGTAAGATTGAAAATATATATATATGGAGTCGAAGTATTTATACCTAACAAATTAGTCAGATTTTCTTTGAAACTCTGGATTTTTCAGTATTAAATTCTGGTAGAGATGAACTTTGCTGATAACTCTGACATCTTTGTGATTTTATTTTATACCTAGAGGTAAAAATTAGCCTAGCACATAGTGGTGGAAAATCAGCAAGAGTTTTACCTTATATGTACTGGAAAATTAGAAAGGGTCAGAGTTGGAAGGCTTGAGAAGGTAGAATACAGTAGCCTGAGGATTTCAAATCAAGATGCTTCATGGGTCTTGTAAGAAAACTGGTTTTGGCTAGCAATAATGGTTCTGGACTATTAAAACAAAAAGGGTTTTTTGAGAAAGTATAACTTATGTAGCTTACATAACAATCGGGCTTACTAATCACATATTACTAATCACATATATTAATTTTCTAATTGCAATATGTTATAATCTAGTTCTAACTACATATATCTGGAAAATATTTGAGATTACCAATCAGATTATTTTATTCCTTGTCAGATGATCAGATTGCACTTTTGGATTTTGTCATTTCAGTACATATTAGAAGTAGATTCTATCACTAGTTTCACTCTCACCAAAATTTTCACTTTTTAAACTTGAACTACTTTTGCATACATTTTTTAATCCTAAAGAAAAATCCACTGGTCTCCTCTCCTTGTAAACTTGAATATCTTTGTCGCAGTGGTTTTTTTTAAAAATAAATCTCTTCATTTGAATTACTTGTTCAAGATCGCCTATGGCTTGTTTTGAGAACCTGGTTTGTATCACTTTGCACTATACCCTTTATGACTCATAGTGAGTCATAGTGTAACGGGGGTACTCTGTAGGAAGACGGATCGTAAGATTGCGACCGCACCGAAGACTCAAAGTAGAAGTAACGATCAAAATATAGATAAAGATAATTCAAAGTAGAATCAAGCCGTAAAACTTAATATCATTAAGCCTGAAAGCTTCACTCAATAAGTTCTCTTGAGGATCGTTGGTTATCAGAATAGGGTGTCTCTCACTTTGGTTAAGTAGAATAATGTAAAGCCAGAGAACACCCGTCAACCATTCTGACCTTTCGCGAGCACCCTGCTCAGCTCAGGGCTGTCCAACTCACCTGCCAAAACGAGCTAACACTAGGAGCCAGTCGGACCACTCGGATATTAACTATCTCCACAAATAAGAAGCGCTTCCGGTGATGTCTCTCCAACTACATCTGCATGAGGGAAAACTCTTTCCTATCGGTAGCATGTCAGTGGCCGACCGATATGCCCTCCATAGAGATAATATCCATTGGGACTCACTGGCCCAGCGGTGGTTTCGTCTATACAAGCTACGCAGTCTATCGGCAAAGCTACTTGGCTATACTAAGCTTCTAAACCTGACTGCATGCTCTCACGATTAAGAAATCTCCTACTGCCTGACTGCATGGGCGCTACCCAGTCAACCATGCGGGACCCTCTGAAATCGTGACAAGACTCACACCTCTAGAGTCCACTAATAACCCATGGTAATGCTACAGTTCACGTGGTAGCCTGGGACTGGCTTTGGGGTAGTTGTCCTGGAAGCCTTGCAGCTTCCCCGGTCAGCCCCAAGCCCTCTACTGTTAACCATACAACTACCCGGAGGTCACAGTATGCCCGTAGTTGGTTCCCAGGTGTTATCCAGGTGGCGCCCCAGGAGGCGGTCACCCTCACACCCCTTATATATTCTGGGAACAGCTTCTGGTTGGTTGGACGGCCACAACTCATACGGTGTTGTGGGAGCGTTCCTATGGATCTCACTTTACTAGGAAGCACACAACTACACAGCCGTAGAGTGCTGTCGCGCAGTACCAACGCTGGGGCCGCAGGGGGGTGTTAGGAATATCCCCTGAAGGTTACCGGAGGTTTGGACCACTCCTGCTCCGTCAGTAGTCTGTTTCGTACCATACGAAGCCCCTCTATAAACATCTAAGAGCCCCACTATGGTGGAATAACTTCCCCCTAAGTCCTCAGATGACTTTGTCGGTGAAGGTAGGGCAACTGGGGTACCTCAGTAGGGTAACTGGGTCCCTAAGATTGGGTAATCATGTTTCCAAGGTAGGGTAACTTCACCCAATTATGCCTTTAGTCCCTTCGGGAGTCCGCGCGACCACATATAATGTTACCCCGGAGACCCGTGCAACGTTTACTATGTTTCCTTAACTTTACGCGAACATGTCCTCCGAAGGTTACCCTGTCTAACCCGATGTCACCAAGTCACTTTGTAGACACTTGTATCAACTCATGTCTACCATTAGTATACTAAGTATACTGGTCTATCCTCAATCTGGTTACCTCTTGGTATACCATATGGGCTTGAGTTTAGTCCACTGTAGCTACCTATCTATAGGGTCGTTACAAGTAAAATCCTCTTTCTCTCGTATTTTCTCTGCTGCCTGTTTCACTTTTCCCGATAGCGCTAGTTAAGAGGCACATTTCTTTTATTGATTGTTGTCTGATAATGGTTTAGGTCCTTGTTCATTTTGTCAACCTTCATCAGGTAGGAACTTGAGTTGAAGAATTTAGACTTTTCAAGGTAGAGGCAATTGTTTTATCTCTCCTTTTGGCACATAAGACGAAGCCTTGTGGATGCCTGCAGGGATGCACATTGAGGCCCTTGGGTAATCCATATTGAGTGTGAAGACTGAATTAAACCTCAATAGTAGGATAGAAAAGGAGAGTTACAACTTAGTCTTTTACAATCCAAAGCCAGGGCTGTAGCCCAATGCTTTCTGGGGTACTAATGGTTGAAGAAAGAGACAAGAGCGCAATGAGAAACAATTAAGTAAGTGACTTTTACAAAGGAATTATTCAGCCAATGGAGCATTTAAATAGAGCTTGCTATCCTGCAAAGATCTGTAGTTGTGGTCGGCAAAAGAAACCCAGCCTGTTACAACTAGCTTAGTCAACAAAAAAACCAGTAATCGCTGGCTTGGTCGACACAAAAAACATCCCCTGTTACTCTTATCTCAGTTCACAAAAATAAACACTCCAGTTATGATTAGCTTACAAGCCAAGATACAAACTCATAGCAACAAGACAGTGTGCCATAGTTCATTGTATCCCATAGCCTGTCAAGACATTCAGTCCAGTTGAGAATGTGGAACACTAACTGTATCTGGCTAAGGGGGCTGACAGTTCTCAACCTCACCTCGCCAACCCCTATCACTAACAATTCCACCAGTGCCTCCTGCAGCCATATTTCCAATGCCACCAAAGAGAAAAGCTTTTGCAGACTCGGAACTGTCCAGAAATGTCAGTCAACAGGGAGATGTCCAAATATCTAATAGCCTATCGAAACGGAAGCGGCGCTCAGCCAAGTCAACAACGGGGAAAATCAACCCTCTAGGTGAAGGAGTACATGAAGATGGGATTAGGACAGGCGGAAGTAGCCAAACTACTTCTGGGGGAACATCAGTGCTTAATGGAAGAAGTGTTATTGGTGGGAGAGTGCGGGTTGATGCAAAGACTCTGCCGGAGCTACCTCCATTGCAACCCTTCCATTCAGAGTACCCAGAGCATAGCGCAAGGGTAGGGAAGTTATGTTTTGTAATAAGAGAGAATATAGTATTAATGATGAATTGAGTTTGATTGTATAGGTCAATCTTCCTGAGGGCTGTGGAAATGATACATTCTCCCTAGTTTCGCTATTTTTCACCACAGAAATTTTCGAAGAACTGGCTGTAAATACAAATCTGTATGCGTCTATGAAGCAGGGGATGGTAGCAAGCGGAAAGGGTTCGTGGCAAGAGGCACGGAAGTATGTTTTGAAAGAGCAAGATATCGGAAGCCCGCAGCGAGAGCGGAGAGAGACTACAGCACCAGAGTTGATAGTATGGTTTGGTTTAATCATAAAGATTGGGCATCCCAAGAACGGGCTCTTCCTCTGCACTGGAATAAGCAGGTACAGGCTGACTGGTGGCAGATTTCCAAAAAGCCATTGCGACAGCATTGCCAGCTAACACAACAACGCACCTACTGTATACCTAAAAGCTGTATGTCCCTTAATTGATTTCAGCAAATCAATCGAGACTTCCATGTCTCTGACCCGCAGATCGAGCTCACTACCCCGGACTGGTACTACAAGCTAGAACCTCCAGCCAGTCAACTTTAAGAGCAGTTCCAACAGTTTTATATTCCTAGTATCAACATCAGCAAAAATAATACCTTGGGTTCCGTGCGTTCCGTGCGTCTGACACACCTGACGCCGGAACGCTAATCGCGAATCAGGACGCAACGTCGGATCGACGTTGCGTCCTGACTTTGCGTTACTTGGCACCATCCGTCCTGACGCCATCCGGACTCGGACCCCTACGTCCTGTGCGTCCTGACTGCGTCTGGTGCTCCACTACTCCGTCCTGACGCCGCCTCATCCAGGACTCTCCCGTCCTGACGTCACCTGATCTACGACTCTCCCTCCCTGACGACGTCTGATCTAAGACTCTCGCGCCCAGATGCCGGTTCCTTCTCACTGAACGTCAGGGCTCGTGGATCTTACCACCTCTCGTCCCGATTTGTTCTTCTCCTGCCTCCCTCGTCCGGATCCCACGATTCTGATCTCTCCCTTCCTGACGTCTGGTCTGTTCTTCCTGATCTTACCCCCTATACATGCCGCGTCCTGATCCAATCGTGACTCTATCAGACGTCGCCTTGTGATCTCTGACG
>Ga0307510_10006523_pt1 | contig 13914 bp, 5 predicted proteins | sample 12_EM_MG_FD_207224 | JGI IMG/M metagenome (GOLD analysis project Ga0307510, IMG submission 207224) | Populus trichocarpa ectomycorrhiza microbial communities from riparian zone in the Pacific Northwest, United States - 12_EM | ecosystem: Host-associated > Plants > Roots > Unclassified | place... | reverse complement strand
AATTTTCTACCTAACATTGTCCACTGCAAGGTATTTGTTTGTTTCTTCTCACTATTAGCTCACCAAACTTCTACATGTAGCTAGGTAGTCGGCCATCAATTCAGCACGACCTTTACTCCATTTTTTTTAAAAAAAAAAGAGAGGAAGGAAGGTCGCAGCTTAAACCCTCGTTTTCGTTTAATCAGCAATAAATATAATGCTCCCATGGCAAATGATAACAACAGTGATGCCATAAGAAGTAGAAGTGGCTGAGAAAATTGTTTTGAGCGAGAGTAGAGAACAGAGGTGCTTCTAGTTAAGATTGGGGATGCAGTGCCGTGAAGAGTTTTTATTCAGCAAGTTCATTGAAGCTTCTAACAGAACTCGTAATTATTCTTCTATTAAAAAGGAATTATTCCTTGTTTTCCTAACACAGCGGAGAATGAAAAACATCCCACTAATCAGCAAGAGTTTATCATCTACTTGGACTGACTGGAATGGTGTCCACTAGTACACCAGATTAATACCCTACACCTGCCCTCTATAGAACAGGACAATCAATTAAAAAAATTAAAAATATATCCGTATATAATCAGCAAAACTCGTAATTTAAACTGTGAAACCAAGATAATATAATAGAATATAGATTGAAATAAATTATAAAATTAAATTTTTAATTAATTTAATGTTAAATAATAAAATAAAATAAAATAATTAAAAAAAGATACAAAAAACAATTCGGGTCAACTCGGGTTAACCCATCAAATTCGTGACCCAAGTTATGAGATGTAGATAACCTTGTAGAAAATATACCAAAATAAATTTTTTTAATTTTCAACTATCCTTCAATTATAATTTTTTTTTAAAAATCAGTTAGAAAAATAAAAAAACTTGAGTTAATCTATTAAATTCGCGATTTGAAACATAAAACTATGATAACATTATAAAAAATAAATTGAAAAAAATTATAAAGATTAATGTTAAATAAACCTGATATAAAATAATAAAATTTAAAAAAATATAAATCAGAAAAAAATTATTCAAATGTACATGAGAGGTACAATAATATTTTTTCTTCTTAATAAATCCCTATCAATGTGAAACCAACCATTTACCAATCGAAGACTTGTGAAATGGAAACGCAGCGTAGCACCATGACGCCTTACATTTGAATTTTAAAATTGTCTGTCCTTATTCAACTTTTGTTTTTCTCATTTGGACTTATTAACAATAATACCACCCTGTCCTCCTGTTTCCACTCCTCCATCAAATCAGTCGGTCAATAAAAATTAATTAATTGAGATTTTAAATTTATTTCTGCCCCTGTAAATTCAGCAACATTACGCTTCTTCCAGGTTTAAAGTCTTCTAACATTATCCTTCTACTCTTCAAAATGATGCTCTTGACCGCTAAATGTTCTACCTTTCCAATTTAGATCTGTATTTATTTTAGATATTATAACCTGAATAAACCAAGAATATGAAAAGGATTATCTTTGGTTCCACAATGATTACATTGTGCGTGTTATATGTTGTTGTGTATGCTGTTCAAATAATATTTAATAAAAAAATATTTTTTTATATATTTTTTATCGTTTTAATATGTATATAATTTTATTTTGTCGAGATATTTTTATGGTGTTAAAAGCATCGTCATTAATGTTTATGTGCGTGTTTTTACATTCTATTATTATTTTTTTTCTTTTTTATTGTGGTTATTGTGCCCCCCTCATTTTTTGTACCTATTTCATTTGGTCCCTTAATTTCATTTTTTATTTTTAGCTGATTTTAATTATAATATTATGGAATTAAACGAATCTGGTTAGAAAATAATTGAATAATCTTCTTGTTCTTTTACTAGTTTAAATAAAAACAAGTTTAATTTTTTTATAAGAAAATAATGGATGAAGTGATAATAATGATGGAATTAAAAAGGGATAAATTATAACAATTTTTTTATGCGAGATGCGGATATGATATTGTAGACTAGTCAAACAATCCTCGTTTAAAAACTCTTTTCTGGGAATTTTTTTTTCCACTGTGTTGCTGGAAAAAACTTTGAATTAAAAACACAGCTTACCATACAAGAACATATACCACATCAATCATCAATGCCAAAATTTCTTGGAGCGCGTGGTTCATCTTTATAATAGAAGAAGGGTTCATCCCCCAAAAGAGACAAATGTTCTCCATTTGTGGTGCGTCATAGTCACGCTCCAAGTGTAAAAAAAAAAAAAAAAAAACTGCTGTGCTCACACATGAAAAGATGTAAATTGTAACTTTTTCTTTATTTTAGATAAAAAAATCAAATAATTTCGGAGAAGAAAATCAATCCATTACCGTAAAACTCCATTTTTCTTTTTCCATTCATCACAAATCCAACCTCAAAACCCTAACACTATTAAAAGGTTGTTTGATAACGAAGTATAAATTGTTTTTAAAAAATAATTTTTATTTGAAAATATAATAAAATAATATATATTTTTTTATTTTTTAAATTTATTTTTAATATTGATATATTAAAAAATAAAAAATAATAATTTAAAATTAAAAAAATACAATTGAATAGAAGAACAAATAAAATCTAAAAACTTATTTGAGAGAACAATAGAAATTGTTTTTTAAAATATTTTTTATTTAAACATATATATATATATAATTAATATTTTTTTTATATTAACACATAAAAATTATAAAAAAAAATTAAAAAAAATTAATTAAAATTATTATTTTAAAAATTAAAAAAGATAATTGAACCGTAATTCTAAACTGTGCCTAATAGTAACTCCTGCGAAAAGAGGGGGCAGAGTAGAGTTGAGAGAAAAAGAATAACATATTTATTTATGTTATTAGTCCATAGAGTTGTCTCTAATCTCTATTAAAATAGGGCGAGGAATAACTTTTTTTTGCAGGTTGTTTATAATCTAGTACTGGTCCTCTCTTTTTTTCCCCCAATATTTTTCACCATCAGCAGTTTAGCACCATCGTTCACTCATAGCTCAGAGCTCGCCATCAAGATCGCAACAAATCCATCTCTCTCAATCACTAAAGTCAATCCAATACGATTCATTTGACCAATACCCATCTCTTCATCTTGCTTCAAAACCCAAAATCTAGCTATAAAGTTCCAGTCTTTATTGATCCATACCCATCGATATATCTTTGTTTCCCATCTAATCTCAAGAAGTACAGTGCAAAAAGACTTGATTTTGATGCACATCCATCTTTCTATTTCCTACCTATACCTCAAATTTATCTGAAAGGTTTGAACTTGAGATTTGATTTGCACCACCATATGCCCCATCATAAAAAACAAGGAGCAGCTTCAACATTGGTAGTGTTGTTGGGATTATTATCATGGGAGCAGAGAAAAGATGGCTTTTCACTCTCTTCTCCTCAGCACTTCTTTCACTACTCTTTCTCTTAGTCTATTCAATCTCTGCTTTCAGTTCCTCTAAACAGTTCCCTTCTATAATTCACCATGGAATCCACTACCCTCCTGCTTTTGCCTATTATATCTCAGGTGGAAGGGGTGATAAGGATCGGATCCTTAGGTTATTGCTGGCAGTTTATCACCCAAGAAACCGTTATTTATTGCATTTGGGTGCCGAGGCATCTGACGAGGAGAGAATGAAGCTTGTTGGGGCTGTAAATGCGGTGCCTGCGATTAGGAGTTTTGGGAACGTGGACGTTGTTGGGAAACCTGGAAGGCTTACCTACATGGGTTCTTCTAACCTGGCCGCGATTTTGCGTGCTGCTGCCATTTTGTTGAGGATGGATGCTGGGTGGACGTGGTTTGTGTCTTTGAGTGCAATGGATTATCCGTTGGTAACTCAGGATGGTATGCTTTTTTTTTTTTTGTTAATTTTGATTGTTGGTTTTGTTCCTTTCTGGATTTTTTGGTTGAGTATGGAACTGTGACCAGATGCTGGAAAAATAACTATTATTTTTTTGTTCATTTAGAGTTTATCCATGCATCTATTTAAGTTTTGCTTTCTTCGTTTTGACTCTTGAATGAGGAATCTCTTGCATTTACATCTTAAAGCTCAATGGAAAGGACGCATCATGGCCTGTTGCTATTTTAAGCATAGTTGACCTTTGCATTTCATATTTTGCCTAGCGTCTTGGATATATTTGACATATTTATGTTATTCTCTGAAATATGATGTTTGCTGTCGTTGTTCGGTAATTATTGGATATGACTTAAAGAAATGGTGCTTTCTGTTTCTTCTTAGTTGTCATAGTTGTTTTCACAACAGAAATAATTTAGGAAGCCTATGAAAATTTTGAGTAGGCTAGATGACTTTATCGAACCATAACACTTAAAATGTGGCTGCTTGTTCTTCCTTTGACTACCTCAGACAAGGGTGCCTGCTGTCCAGAATGTATTAGAAGCCAGCATGAATGATACCATATAGGTCACAATGTTGTTAGGATCTGGTACGGGGAGAAAATATCGTTAACACATGCACACTTCTGTGCAAAGATCCTGGATTCATATTCCTGGTGCAATAAAATTTGTAATCCTGTGACAGTATGCTGTTTACCAGAACAACTTAAGTTACCATTATAAAAATGATGCAGCTAGCCATAACCCTGAGGGGCAATTTCTGTGAGAAGGCCCTCACAAAAAGAAGCTTCTATTGAACCTGCTAGAAGGTGGTTCAGAATACAGTGAAGTAGGCTTCCATGCAGGTGTAATGAAGGTTGATTTTGCAAGAACAGAATTTTTCATCAAAGCTTGACTTAAACCAGTATGCTGTTTACAAGAACAGATTAAATTATCAATATACAAACGATGCAGCTAACCTTAACCCTGCAGCTAACTGTAATGCTGTAGTTAGACCTAGGATTGGACAACTTCTGTGAGAAAACCCTCACAAAAGAAGCTTCTATTGAACCTGCTAGATGGTGGTTGAGAATATAGTGAAGTATCTTCCATGCAGGTGTAATGAAGGATGATTTTGCAAGAACGGAAGTTTTTATTAAAGCTTGACTTAATAATTATTGCATGCTATCCAGGACGAGGACCACCACATTATAACTTGTAACCATGGATGCACACTTATTTGTGACCTGAGCTAGAGTAGGTTGATAGAGGACCAAGTTCCAACCCCATTCTGCTTATGTGCTTTGGCCTCTGAAAGGCTGTTTGAATTCTCAGTTTAGATGGAAGCTAAATACGATTTCTTCATTTGTCATTCTTTGTAGTTTAAAGCAGTTTTTTTTTTTGGTGTCAGGATGAGGTTTACTTAAGTAAGGATATTTGCTTATTAGCTAAACCAGTGGCCTTTTGGATATTCCAACTCACTCACAGCACATGTTGATGGATACCGTTGTAAAAAGTTGTTCCAAGATCACAAGAATTGCAGGTTTACATTTACACTGTCGTATTTACCGTGAATGGGCTTTAGTGTATTCCTGATGTAGGTCTTTTGATCTTGTGTTACAAAATGCGTGCTTGCAAGGGATTTTTTTTGTTTTTGGAGGGGAAGGGGTGGGGTTGACTGGTTTTTGGGAATCTAAAGTACCGAGTTGACTAACAAAAGTTAAATGAGAGAAATCATGATTTGATATTTAGGCTTACACAATTGTTTTAGTCTCACCTCCTGGCCCTCAGTGCATCAATTACGCTCTTTTCCTGATTCAGACCAAGATATCATTATAGGACATGCCTTAACTGGTACTCTTTTTTCATTTTCACTACCGAGGATGAGGGTGTTCAAATGACTTGTGCAAGCTTAAAGTTGCGTATCTTTTTTCAAAGAGGACTTGTGCATTTTTTTTATCTAGGATGTTATTTGAAAAGGGATTGAATAAAGGCGGTTTTGAAAATGCATAAATGATGTTTTCATCAATTTTTAGATTCATAGCTATGTCTAGACCGGCTAGTGTGTTGAATATTGTGAGTTAAGCTAGGTGACAAGAAGTGAAGGGGCCTTAGTGTAGGCTTCTTAAAAATCAAGTAGCGTTTTTCCTTTTTTTTTTTACTAAAGAGCTTTTATTTTGAAGAGGCACGATAGAGCAAAGACTGATTAGAGTTCTCGTAGTGGTTTTTTGAATTTTTCAGGTTAGAGTGTTGACAGGGCATCAGAGCTATTTGGCTATGACAGAGGAAATATGTACCAGAAGCAGGTTTCAAAACAATTATGTGATTGGATAAAAGACTAAAAATACTGTTTAGATTATATCCATAAAAGGTTTTGCATACTAATTCATACTTCTGGAATGGTTGGTGACTTCATGTCCCATGAAATCTAATGTTTAAAAGAGTTTATTGGAATCTGATCTGCGTAATGCACATGCCTGAGGCACTTTCACAGCTGTATAAAAGCATAATACAGTCCCATCCTTTATCATTGCAGAAATAAGGGTGTCCTTAGCAGTTTTTATTGGTATGAAGAGTTGCTGATGAGCTGTCTATACCTTTGATAACCCCTTGTTGATTTGGAGTCTGGTTTTTTTCTGGTGATACAAATATGTGGGTCAGAGAGGTTCTGAATGCATCAATGTGATGCACATGCCCTTTCATAGCTGTACAAAAGAACAATATGTTCGGTATGTGTTAGAGATTTTGTAGCGTCAGCTTTATGTTCATGTGTGTGGCCTTGCCTGCTCTGTAAATCATAATGCAATGTTGTCCTTGGCCATATTGCACAATTGAATGGTTAGGAAGGCTTAAGAATGCAGATGATTGCTGTGTAAAAATTGAAGCTGATTTAACTTGTCCAATGCTTACTTAGAAACTCATCCAAGTTATATGGGAATCTCAGCTCATAATTAATAACTGTCTCTATTTACTAGCAGAATGGTTTTGAATCTGTTTTCTCCTATGTGCTTTGTATTTCACCAACATGCCTCTAGTATCAGATACACTGAAGTGTTGGAAATCTTTTAGGCTCTTGGAAAATAATTCCACTCATTTCCACTTATGACCTCACCGTGTGGTGTCATGCTGCCTCATATGATAGAATTCCGAGCTTCCAATATTTTCTTCTGTTATCTTGCAGACTTGTCCCATGTTTTCTCCTCTGTTAGCAGAGACCTCAATTTCATAGATCACACCAGTGACCTTGGGTGGAAAGAGTAGGCAACCTCTTCTTACTAAATTTTATTGTAATTCTGCAGCACAAAGATTAGTTATCTGAGTTCTATTGGTTTGACCTTGTTGTAGAGATCAAAGAATTCAGCCTATTGTAGTTGACCCTGGGATTTACCTAGCCAGGAGGAGCCAGATATTTCATGCTACAGAGAAGCGGCCAACTCCTGATGGTTTCAAAGTATTCACAGGCAAAGTCTATTGTCCACAGCGTGCTGTTTATGCAACTAAAATTAAAGTTGTGCATGTGTATGCTTTACTTTCATGAAAATGTTACGTGTGGTAACAGATATCTCCTACTGCAGGTTCCCCGTGGGTGATCTTGAGCAGGTCATTTCTTGAATTTTGCATTCTTGGTTGGGATAATCTTCCTCGAACCCTTCTTATGTACTTCAACAATGTGGTCTTATCTGAAGAAAGCTATTTCCACTCTGTCATTTGCAATGCACCAGAGTTTAAGAACACAACTTTAAACAGTGATCTAAGGTATATGGTCTGGGACAATCCTCCAAAGATGGAACCACATTTTCTTAATACATCTGATTATGATCTCATGGTTCAAAGTGGAGTGGCTTTTGCAAGGCAGTTTCAGAAGGATGACCCTGTGCTAGACAAGGTGGACGAGAAGATCCTTAAGCGTGGGCATGATCGAGCTGCCCCAGGTGCATGGTGCACTGGCCGGAGGACCTGGTGGATTGATCCTTGCTCTCAATGGGGTGATGTCAATGTTGTGAAGCCAGGTCCTCAGGCTAAGAAGTTCAAGGAGACCATTAAAAACCTTCTTGATGAATGGAACTCACAGATGAATCAGTGCAAATGAAAAATGCATACATTAAAGGTTTATTGTCTGAGACTCGGTGCAGTTTTTTTCGCATCTGAATTTTGTCAACCACTTCGGAGAATTAACATCAATAGACGTTGATTCTTTGGTGTTTAGGTCCATTTATTGGGCTACTCCGCTCGCGGGCTATGATAGTGTTTATGGGAGTGGCAGAGTCGAAGGGAAACAAGTGAATTCACTTGGAGGTTTTTCTGAATGGTGTCCTGTCATGGGGGCTGGTAAACAGTGCGAATCAATAAGAGGACCTCCCTCTTTACGCTGCCCACAGCACGCCCTTGTATGTTCATTCTGTTCTCAGTACTCTTCAAAAGTTGTAACAGAAGCTCATTCATTAAATTCTTATTTGCATCCTCTCTCTTTATATGCGCGTGCGCGTGTTTGTGTTGGCAATAAAGGTTTAAATCTGGAAAATTACAACTCATTTAACCAGTTGATTTTCGTTGAATAGGCGTAGTGGAAGCAACAATCCAAACCTGATGTTTGTGCTCAGAAAATTGAGTGCATGTGAAGGAGAAACGGTGGCATTAGATGTATTTGGAAATTATCTAATTAGACGCGGGGCTAGGATGTATATATATAATAGATTTATGAGTAAATTATAAATAAGTTTGCAAAACGAATTGAATTAAATAGTCATTCTAGGTTTAAAATTAGTCTCTCTATTTCCAAATCTATTTTGTATCCTTTTCTTGTCAATTTCATATCTTTTTTAAATTTACTTTATTTGTTTTTTTGTTTTGAGAAGAATAGATAGAAACAAAAAAAAAGATAATATGGAAAGATTATGGGAAAAAAAGATATTTTTCTGAAGCAAAGAAGTATTAAATTAAGCATGGTCATCAACATTGACTTAGTGATTAATTAATTATTTTTTAAAAATTATGTAATTTATTTTTAAAAAATTAGAGGAAATAATTTACAATACACTCATGTATTTAAATATGCCGTTTATCTGAGAAGTTGAATAAATAAGTTATTTTATGTTTTCGTCAATCGAACCGACCAGCCAACGTAATGCGGCCCAAGGAAGGACAGTTGTCTTAAAGAGTCCGTTAAATTCCAGTCCGCTAACATAAACCCTAAAAATCTTAAGTCTCTGTCTCCCAGATTCTCAAAGTTCACTCCTTTCCTTTTGTTGTTTCACTAAACTTGATTCTCTCACGATGGCTCTCTCTCGATTCTCCAGTTTTCTATCAAGAACACCAAACAACCCCTCTCTTCTCTACTCTTCCTCTCCTTTTGTCCTAAGATCACTTGTAAACATCAAAAACCAAACTCTATCTCTCAATTCTACACCCAATTTTGAGAATCCATTTGGGTCTATGTTAAACCCTCATTTTATCGTCCACAAGTCAACCCATACTGATTTACAACAAACCGTTGTCCTTACTGATGCCAGCAACCAAACCCCACAAGTTTTGGCTGATAAAATCGTTGAAGACGCTGAAAATATCTGCAAATTATTATCAAAAAATCCTAATTCTAGCGTTGAGGCTTTGCTCAATAAGGCTTCTATGGAAGTGTCACCAAGTTTGGTTTTTGAGGCATTGAAGAAGCTAAGCAATGCAGGTGCTCTTGCGTTATCGTTCTTTAGATGGGCAGAGAAGCAAAAAGGGTTTCAATATAGCACAGAGAGCTACCATGCCTTGATTGAATCACTAGGAAAGATCAAGCAGTTTAACGTTATATGGAACTTAGTTACTGACATGAAGCAAAAAGGGTTACTGAATAAAGAAACTTTTGCACTGATTTCAAGGAGATATGCAAGAGCAAGGAAAGTTAAAGAGGCAGTAGATGCATTTATGAAAATGGAGAAGTTTGGATTGAAGATTGAATCTTCCGATGTTAATAGATTGCTTGATACTTTATGCAAGTCGAGGCAGGTAGAGAGAGCACAATTGGTGTTTGATAAAATGAATAAGAGAGGATTTGTGGCTGATATTAAGTCATATACGATATTGCTAGAAGGGTGGGGTCAAGAGAAAAACTTGTCGCGGTTGATGGAAGTCTACAACGAAATGAAAGATGAGGGCTTTGAACCGGATGTTGTCACTTACGGTATTCTTATCAATGCCCACTGTAAATCTAGGAGGTATGATGATGCAATCGAGTTGTTTCATGAGATGGAAGCGAAGAACTGCAAGCCTAGTCCACACATATATTGTACTTTGATTAATGGATTGGGAGCTGAAAAAAGGTTGAGTGAAGCACTTGAGTTTTTTGAGCTATCAAAGGCTAGCGGGTTTGTTCCAGAGGCACCTACTTACAATGCTGTTGTGGGGGCATATTGCTGGTCAGAGAGAATGGATGATGTGCAGAGGACGATTGATGAGATGAGAAAAGGTGGGGTTGGTCCAAGTGCGAGAACTTATGATATTATACTTCACCATCTGATAAGAGCTGGAAAAACTAAAATTGCTTATTCAGTTTTCCAGAAAATGAGTTGTGAGGGATGTCAGCCATCTGTGAGTACCTATGAGATTATAGTGAGGATGTTTTGCAATGAGGATAGAGTGGATATGGCAATAAAGGTTTGGGATCAGATGAAGGCCAAGGGAATCCTTCCTGTTATGCATATGTTCTCGACATTAATCAATAGTTTGTGCCATGAGAGTAAGCTAGACGAGGCTTGCATGTACTTTCAGGAGATGTTGGATGTGGGCATTCGGCCTCCAGCACAGTTGTTTAGTAATCTGAAACAAAATCTTCTTGACGAGGGCAAGAAGGACACTGTTGTGGTTTTTGAACGGAAGCTTGATAAGCTAAGGAAAGCTCCATTAGTTAGTTGAGGCCAGGGAGAGATGCTATGGGGTGTTGGAAATTGATCTGTGTCAAGGTTTTAACACTCTTATGGACATGTCTTATCTAGTGCTGATTAAGAAGATTTGGGTTGTGTATGTGGTATTAGACTGGTACTGGTATGAAATGCACTCAATCTTGGCTGAATTTTATGAAATATTCTCAACACGTTTTTCCTGATATTGAATCTGTTTAGTGTTTTATCTGTTCAAGTTTTTCTGTTTCTTATCAAATCTGTTCATGATTCACTGCCACTGATTGTTTTATCATGCAGATGACTCTGAATTCACTATTTGATCGGGAGGAACAGTGTCCAACGCTGCTATAAATGCATCCATTTCTATGAATACGTGCACACTTAGTCTTAATGGTTTCCAAACTGGTCCCATCACTCTTCATCTTGCTCTCTTTAGTGGTTTATGCACTCGTGCTTCCTGCTCTGCTCTTCCTATATGATATCATGGTTGGGGGAAATTTCAGTGGCTCGAGTGGAAGTGTAGGCTCTTTTTTCTAATCATTCTCTCTCTAGTTTGCGACTTTTGCAAGCTATTCTGCCTGTGTCGATGAAAACATATGGGAACCTTTTGTACATTGCAAAATGTACAACTTTCTGTGCTGAGAGATTTGCAGAGTTTCGATACTATTGATTTTCTGGGTTGACTTGGATTGTGTACAATATTTTAGAGTAGCCTCAGAAGAATCAGTGAGAAATTCAGGGGGCTCAATTATTATACCAGTTGGACCATATTTCTGTCTCGTCTTAACTTTCTGAAGCTGCCAAATTTGCTCTATTTTGAGGATGACAAAATTCGAACCATTCCGTTTTTCATATTTACTGAAAGCGGGTGCTATATCCAGAATCTTGCAAATTTTCATCTTGATAGCTAGGCTTGGGCGAGGCTTTGACTGCATCATATTGTTTCATTCATATACACAATCGTTTTGGTATACTTGTCATGTACCAGCATCTAAGAAACAAAATAACAGGAGGAGAACTATGTAGCTGTCATGTTTCTTGAATATAAGACTCATCTGAGCTCCTACTCTTTAAGAATTTGCAGCACTTGATTTACCTATCTGTCCAGAAACTCCAGCTGGCCTTTTGTAGGGCTCGCTCATTTTTCACAATGGAGGTTGGATCAATGCTGGTTAATAAGATTTTCCCGTGGCCGTGGTTTACTTGTCAAGTTCCAGCTGCTCACTGCTTTTGCAGTTCTGCTTCGAAATGCAATAGTTTATGGCATAAAATTACATTCCAGTAACCTTCCCTAGCTACCCTCAGTGATGAATATCTAAATTTTTATCTTATAAATAATATGTAGATAAGTAGAAATTCGATATGTGAATATCTATCCATCTATGTCAAAGAGTGGGATTTTGAATCAAAAGTCTTCAATTATAAATACACTTCACGGATTAAAGCTGACAATTTTGGCAGAAAATCGATGACGGATTATGACCCTTCTACTTTTCTTTTGTTTCAATGATAAGCTCTCTCTTTTTTATCGTTAGAGAATTACCAGACAACAATCAAGTTATATTCTCAACCAAGAAGAAGAAGAAGAAGAATCATGTTATGGAGCTTTACTTTGTCATACAATATCAGAATTTACAATAAAGCATGTTCATGCTTTTTTATAGATGTATCATTTTCCAAATTACGGTTTGAATCCTAAGATAGAAATTATTTTTTTTTTAATTTGTTAATTTGAATATGAATAGCCTACTTGATATTTGAGAAGATTTACCGATCAAAAAGCTTGCTAAAAATCTCTTTGGACAAGTATAAAGACGTGCTGCCAGGAACGAACAAGCAACACACGAGTACAAATAAAAAAAACAATAATAAAAGAAAAAAAATGTGTGTTACATTGCTACATAACTGGTTTTATTTTTCTTCTATGATTTTTTGGTCAGACAATATTGCGTTGAAGTAGCTTTTTGTCCATAAAACTCCCAGGAAAATCTCTAGCCAGCCTTCCAAACTCTTGCAGACAAGACGACATATTGTTTAATTAACTACCAGTTCATGTAAATTTCCAGCAAGCTATTATTAAAGTGTGGGGCAGGAAAATGATTGTATAGTCTTGACTCTTGACAATTGCTATCAGCAGTGGTACGAAGAAGAGGTACAAAAATCAAAAACTTTTTTTCAATTTATTTTTTTATTAAAATTTAAAAATTATTTTTTTATATTTTTTTGGGTAGTTTTAATGTGTTAATGTAAAAAATATTTTTTAAAAAATAAAAATATATTATTTTAATATATATTTTAAAAAAAATATTTTAAAAATCAACCATTATCATTATTTCAATATCTCTTAAAAAAATATATATCCAAAGTTACTAATGAAATGGTTGAACTAGTCAATTTATCCAATATAGAATTTTAATATTAATATTACGAGCCAGAAAACACTTGAGATTGTTTTTTGGATGATCATGAGATTGGCTAATGACTTTCCATCCCTTATGAAGCCCAAGATTAGCGGGCTTTTTTATGACCAAAAAGCGATTTGCCATAATGTTAAATATCTCGTGTGTGCAAGTCCACTTTTTTAAGCCACTTTACAATCTTTTATATATATATATATATATATATATATATATATATATATATATATATATATATTCTGCAGGAAGGCTATTTTTATTATTATTAATATGGTTATCCAAGTCAGTTTACACATATCTCGATTAATCTCATGGACCCTGAAGTTAATAACAATGTAAGCCTCTGGTGGCCCTGAAATTTATGGGACTTAAATTGGTAACTTATAGAAAATAAATTTAGAACCTGACCAATTAAGCACTTAATCTACACTCCTCAAAATTATTATTTTTAAATCTGCTAATGTATATTAAATTTTAAAGTGCATTCTCATATTATCAAGATTTACTAAATTCTACTTACCTCAAGATTTGAATTAAAAAAATAAAATAAAAGAGCAAACCTTCATAATTACCAAGTCTATAAAATTTTATTTAATAGATGATTAATGATATAAATAAATTTTGAACTCTAAATCTCGAATTATGACCAACGTATTCAACAATCTTAATTGACATATTGATTCGCACAATTAAAAAATAATTATTAAACCAAGGAAATAATTTCCCGTAATTTAATTTCAAGAAACTGGTAACAGCACAACTTGTGCTTCTCGCTTGATCACTGTTCCAATTAACTTGTTTTT
>Ga0307510_10006522_pt1 | contig 13914 bp, 10 predicted proteins | sample 12_EM_MG_FD_207224 | JGI IMG/M metagenome (GOLD analysis project Ga0307510, IMG submission 207224) | Populus trichocarpa ectomycorrhiza microbial communities from riparian zone in the Pacific Northwest, United States - 12_EM | ecosystem: Host-associated > Plants > Roots > Unclassified | place... | reverse complement strand
TGCTTCACAGTTTCCAACCCATGTTCACTTCAAAACAATACCCAAATTCCACATATAAAGATCCAACACCATATATCTTCTGATGCCATTTTAGTGCACTTAAAGGTCAAGTACCGACCCAAATCTATTTAATCTTTATCATTCTCTCAAACAACAAAAGTATACCAATTGTTAACTCTAGAACTGCAGCCTGCACAAACCATGCCTTTCAATTTTTAACCTAAGGCATTATCTCCCTCCATCTCTCCCTCTCTCTCCCACCATTTCAAAACAGGAAAGAGGGACAGGGGAATGACATGAACGGGCAAGTTAAACATAAAGCAGCAGAGAAATTCTCACAGTCATAATGTCGCCTGCATACATTGCCAAAGGATCGTTTTTCTTTTCACCTGTAAATATTGACAGCAAATATGTCATTACCTATTAAATTGAATTGTTATCAAAGCAAAGGTATGGATAATATGTCCGTCAAAGCCAAAAAGTTGTGGGCACCATACCAATTTTATATGCAGCAGACGGCGCCACAGGAGAAATTAGGATGTCATTATCATCTAATGCATCCTTGAAGCTTTTCCGAATTAAGGTCCTCACCTAAAACACTATTATAATCATGAATTTCTTCTTGAAGACCTAAAGTTCTTAAAATAACTGGGTTTAATAGGAATTTTTTTTGTCAGAATTCAGATTCTCTAAAAATCATGAAACTGTAACCATTAAGAACAAGAATTTAAGTATCCATCTTCAAACAGTAAAGTTTAGATACTCTAATTAAAGGAAATATTTACCTGTTGGGCACGCTTGTAGTATGCGTCATAATAACCAGCTGAGAGCGCATATGTTCCCATCAAGATTCTCATTTGGACCTGAAAATATGCAATGAATACTACTCAAGGGTCTTGTCTGTGCATGGCTAATCTGTACTTTCAGCTGAAGTGATAATAGCCATAAGCAGTCTATTATAATGGGAGCTGGTGATAATACCTTGCAACATCTCAAATAATATTTGACTATACCATTTTATTTTCCAAGGAAAAAAGAACAGAACAACTTCTTTACAATGACTGCCAGGATGATACATACCTCAGGACCAAATCCTTTTGCTCGGGAATCATTATAAAGAGCATTTAACTCTTCAGCAAAAACTTGGTTCCCATACCTACATGCCAATGTTGAAGAATGATTGCTTGTCTATATATCTAGACAATATAGATATGCAAGAAGAGGCAAAAACTGGACACCAACAAAAACAATTTTTTCTAATTTTTTTTAATTTTTATGGGGTGCTTAATATTATAAGCAGCTACAAAACAGCACCTCAGTGCAAAAGTTTGAAATAAACCAAGATAACTTGTCTATAGCCCAACTGTGGTCTTATTTATACTACATTGTACTGGCAGAGAAATGGAATATGACTCAAACATATGAAACAAACTCCACAATGTGAAATCTGTAAACACTCATAGCTCTATACGCCTTAACTTAATTTAAAATGTTTACCATGTCATCTTCTGTCTAAACTGGAAGTGCTGAATTACATAGAACCAGACAACATATATAGTTCTGTTGAAAGCAACAAAAATATCAAATGAGAACTAATTGTCAGAGAATTACCTGACACCATCATAACGTGATAAGTTGGAAGATGATTCTGATGAAGCAAGAATATAATAGGCTGGTAAACCAAGGGAGAAAGATGGCAATGAGACCTGTAAATCATTTCACCAAATAGGAAACAAAAAGTATCAGCCAAATCTGTTAACCAAAAAACACATGTCTGCTGAGTACAGGTTATAAGTTAGACCTCCGTCACAGTACATCCTAGTTCTTCAAGATGTGAAGCGGCACCACTAATTGCAGATTTTACTCCATTGTCCACACCATCTTCAAGAGTTTCACGGATAAGACCAACCTTCAACCCCTTCAATGGTTTCGATTCCACAAGATTTATAGAAGTGAATTGCGACGAAAAATCAGGAACCTCCTGAAAAGTGAAACTATTATGGTAAGGAACAGACTTTTTCTTTTTTGAAACAAAGAATAAAGAAGAATACAAGAAGAAGAATAACACATCCTCCAAAAAGAGAATACAAGAAAGAAAATAAAACTAAACAGGGCTTTGAAACCCTATAGAATGATAAACCAGAAAATATAGGAAATCAATCCAAAATGCTTAATTGGAGTAGGGTCCCTCCTAATTGTTGAAGACTTTTGTTGCTGCTCTAGCTGGACTGTATGGGTTTCAGAAATATGATGTTTTTCTAAATTCAATTGCTTCAGGATAGCTACTAACATTACCTATTTTTTATTTTTTTTTAGATGAGTTATTAGCATTCCAGGAGAATAGAAGAGCTTATTTTACATTAAATCAGACCATAAAGGAAGATATGAAAAAGATCACCTCGCAGCATCCACACCGCCCACTCTTTGATTGGTGGAGTATGACTATTCTGACCACAAAATCAAACTATTTTATCGTAGATCCAAACTGAAAGATATGCATATTCAAATTCAACGAAAAAGCTCTGAGCAGAAACACAACAACACCATGGCCATTGCAATCCAGGAGAACTCAATTTCATGTTGGTTCTTTTAGCAACAAGTACAGAATGCATGTTGCATTGATCAACATGCTTGCTTATACGAGTGATGGTGACACTTTCAGCTACAGGTAACTACATTAACTCTAACAGTCCCGTCAATGACCAGAAAAGTCCACGTTTCCCTTAATGCATGAACATTTCAGTTGCTTCCTCTTAAGCAAGCATCAGAATCTGAAGTTTTGTCAGCTAGTAAATTTATGAGACAAACTCACAGTTTCTCAAAGCAAGAAATCAAAGAGAATTGATTGACCTTAGTGGATAAAATAGAAGAATTCTTACTCGGTTACTACTAGTGGCATCAAATCTATCATGACCAGAAATTACGTGAAGGAGGATGCCAGTATCAGCAACTGAAGTACCAAAGCATCCGATAACATCAAGTGATGATGCATACGCCATGAGCCCAAATCTGGAGACACGCCCGTATGTTGGCTTCAATCCAACAACGCCACAAAATGATGCTGGTTGCCTTACACTTCCACCAGTATCACTACCAAGTGACACCATACATTGCCGAGCAGAAACAGCTGCAGCCGATCCGCCTGACGATCCACCAGGCACCCGAGACAAGTCCCATGGATTAGCAGTCACCTGTTAGAAAATGAACAGCAGAAACTGCCAATGCCTGTCAAGTGTTTGTTTGTTTGATTGATTGTTCCCATGAGTCAAAAATCAAGAAGAAAGAAGAAGACCTGGAAAGAAGAAGCTTCAGTGGTACTTCCCATGCCAAACTCATCCAAATTAGTCTTTCCAATCAAAATCCCATCTTTCTCCTTCACTCTCCTAACCGCTGTTGCGTCGAACGGAGCCTTGTAGTTCTCCAGGATGCGGGAGCCACCTGTTGAAGGCATGTCAGCAGTACAGATATTGTCCTTGACCCCAACAAGGACCCCAGCAAGGGGGCCGACATCCTCTCCTTTTTCAATCTTGCGGTCGATTAGCTGGGCATCTCTTAAAAGGGTGTCGGAGATGTGGAGGAAGGAGTGGAGGTGGGGCTCGGTGAGGGAGAGGCGGGAAATGTAGGACTCAGCTAGTTGGGTGGCAGTGGTTTGGCGAGAGAGGAGGGCGCGGCGGAGGGTGAGGATTTGAGATGAAGGCGGGGAGGATTGGTCCTGTGAAGCTGAAGCAGACGCAACGGTGAAGAAAGAGCGGAGGGGTTTAAGGTGAAGAGTGATTCGAGAAAGGGAGCGAGGGGGCTGCTGCAGTGTGGATAGCATTTCTTTCTTTGATTTCCTGTGAGGGAGAATGATCGAGTCTAATCTAATCTAATCTATGGATGAAAATCATGAAATGGTAGGAAATCTGCCTTGTAACTTCAGTTTTGTAGCATGAGCTGAGACGAAAAGGCTTATCCAGTTTCGAAATAGTGTGTGACGAGAGAAAGGATTATGGACATGACCTATACCACCTTTTTTTTTTCTTTTTATGTATTTGAGACCTCGTTTCTCGTGTCTTTGCCAAATCAAGTCATGATGCCCATTGAAATCATAGTTGTGGACATTATCAAAAAGAAGAGAGTTCAAATGACAGTAGATGGGCCAAGAGAATAAATTTGATCTATAAAAAAAAATACATATGAATAATACAACCATTTCATCTTGACATATGATTATACAACTATTGGTACAAGTATGGCAGTTTCTAGGGCCTTTGTCACCTCAAGTCTTCTGTCAGCATGTTAATCACCTTCAAAACTGAGGTCACTTCTGCAAGAGCTGCCACCTGAAAGAGCCGCCACATGCCAAATAAACGCCCGGGATCAAGCTCTTGTATTCGTTATTCATCGAAAGCACGAGCAGGCCATCCTCCTTGGGGCCAGCAGCTCTAAGCTGCACAATTTGCGTTGTGTTCCCTTCTGCCTAAGTGTCTCCAATGTTAAAAGACCTACAAGCTGTCTTCTAATTCATCTGGTACATGCAGCTTCTCAATGGCAGCCTGTCAAATATTAAGAAAAAAGATGTCAACAGAAAGTAACTCCACCCTAACGAAGAAAAAACATGGGAGGCTAAAAGCTAGATTCCACCGTTCAGGTGAATTAGGCATTGAGTCCAGTTAAAATCAATCTGTGGAAAAAAAAAAAAACGTTTCCTCTCTGAAGTTCAAGCTCTGACCAATGCTATGAATTGTTGAGTATACAAGGTAAATTTCAGAATCCATTTTTCTCAGCAAATAAATTTGCTTTCACATTTAATTCCCAATGTTAGAAAGCAAGAGATTGCGAAATAAACCAATCACCTTTATTGTAGCCACGTCAGTCGCTGATGGTTTCAAATCCAAAGCAAGACCAAAGTGAAACATTGCCTTCTCATGCATGTTACGCCTCTTATAAATTTTACCCATCAAAGCATAAACACTGCTTTCACGAGGAGCATACTCTTTCAGCTCCTCTAGGACTTCTAAAGCTTCATCAAAGCTTTCCAAGCTCACAAGTATATTAGCCTTTTGATACATGGGAAGAGGGTTCTTCTTATCAGCTAAAATTGCCCTCTCCATCATCTCCAGAGCTTCCTCATTTCTCTGTTTTTTTTTTAAATAATAATAAAAGAGGGGGAAATGAGAAGAAAGTCACAGGAACATTATCAATTTTGGAATCCAAAATTTAACAATCAATTTGCATATGGTGCAACCTTTAAGGCATGTAAAGCAGTCCCAAGATAAGACATTATCACCGAAGAACACGGATTTATTTGGAAAGCCATTCGGAAGTGATGCTCAGAAAACTCGTTTTTCTCTTGCCGAAGATAGACCATCCCAAGCCCATGCCAGGAATTGTAATGTCTAGCATCTATCCTTAGGGCACTCTGGTAACTCTTAATTCCATTCTCAAAATCCTCCAAGGCAACATATCTGCAGGTAACAAAGTAATTGCAAGAAAATTATATGAAACCTGAATCCAACATTTAATATGGAATTCTATCATTTGAAAATACAAATATGTCAGTTATCAAGAGAAAAGAAAAAAAAAGGAACCAAGGGACCTACTCATGACCGCACAAGGTGTGTGCATATGCAAATCTTGAATCAAGCTGTACGGCTCGCTGAAAATTTTTCAAGGCAGTTTCATGGTCTTTCTGCAGACTATAGCAATTTCCAATAGCACACCTGCATGCCCATTTAACCTGAATGAGTGACAAATGAGGATGATGATGATGATAAGAACAGGTAATAATGAATACAGCTGCAGAAAAGTAAATTAAGCACACTTGATGTTTTAACAAACTGAAATCACCCAGCCTTGTGCTATGCCCAAACTTATTTCAAGCACATTCAAAGAAGGATCATAATGTCTCTATAACATCGAACATCACCTGTCAACCATCCTAAAAGCAACCACTTGTTACTGTTCCTCTGAGCTGTTATACATATTTTTCTTCACAAAAGCAGCAGTAAAGTTGTCTATGCTGCTCATTATTTTTTGGCCTTTGTTTTTCTCTCGTCCTTGTGGGCCTCAAAGAGTAAAGCGTATACCCTCAGATGCAGGAATGCTTTGTTGAATAATTACTAAAATTGTTCCATAATGAAGCTGATATCTTGAAATCTGGATACCTGTTTATAGCTTTGTGGATGTTTATGAGGGAAGGGTCCTTTTGTATTCATTCACAATTTCAGAGGAAAAATATGTATAACAGCATAGACAATTTAAGGTGATAACCACCATGTAACAAGTGAAAGCTAGATTGTGAACAGGTAAATGAAAAACAAAAGGCAATGAAAGCACTATATGTTAAAAGGTATAAGAGCACTACCAAGATTGAGGAGCTAAACGATCAGTTGATATCAGTTCTTGAGCCAGGTAACTTAACTTCATGTCTTCCTTCAAATGCTGCAACAAATGCAAGAATAAAACTTCATCTAAAGTAAATAGATATACCAGAAATGCATGAGTGCATCAAGCATTACAATTGGAATATAATGACTAGTTTCTAGGAATAAAACCCTATATTATCCTGATTTCCAAAGGCAGAGACCAGAGGTCAAGTATCCTTTACATTTTAGGAGTATGGACTATAAGCTAAGCAGAATAAACCAGAAGCATGGAATGTGTTACCAGAACCTCCTATATAGATAGACTCACATAAAGAACCGTAGAATATACATCCAATCCTTCTAAACTGTAAGGTGATGCTCGCCGGGCAAGACTGAAGGCTCTATCAGCTTCCAAATAATCCACTAATTCAACATATGCTTTTCCAACCTGCATTCAAAATACAAGCATGTCCAGTAATGCATAGCATGCAGATGGTATAAAATCAGAGCAAACAGTCATTTTGAGAGAAGCACGCATGAGAAAGCAAAAAAAAAAAAAGAAGCATGGGATCCACAATGGATACATTCCAGTTCTAAATAAACCAAAATTAACGGGAGGGAAAAATAAAGTGGAATCTCTTTAAATACACAAAGTTAATAAAATTGACTGCTTCTAACTTTAAGCCAGTATTAAAAAAAATTATCACTGATATTATCAAAAACTGATGATGGCAGAGTTTCAAAAGGTAAGTTTTAAACAGTTCCGGAATGCATAGAATTAGATTACAAGCATGAAAACTCAAGAAGGAAATTTTTTATGAAAATTGTATTTCCATGACAGTTGTTACATTTCAACTCAAAATAGCACACACTCAGTTCTGAAATTTCAATAACTATCAATAATTAATTAAGTAAATATGCAATAGTATCTAAAATATTCATCATCAATCTCATCACTAGTTTTCTGTGTATCTATCAGTGAGACAAGTGCATCCTAAGCAGCAAGAAAAGAAATCAAGAAAACAAGGTGTTTCATATTCAACTACCGATTTTTACCTGGCAAAGCACCCAGCCTGTATTATAATGCTTGTGTGGTAGTTTCATGTAGACATCCAGTGCATCCTGTACTACCAAGAAACTAGACGGTGAAAAACATTCCTGAAAATATTAGTAACTTTGATCTTTTAGCAAACACCAGTTAATACCTGACATCTGTACATGCAAGAAAGTCTATAACCTTCCCCAAGAGTTCTCAGGAGGCCTAATATTTCTAAAGCACCACTTAAGATACATGAAGGACTTGCGATAACCCCACCAACGGGCATGGTTGCTACTTCTGTTTCAAGAGATCTAGAATCCCCGGTGAGTGATAGACTACAATTTGATGATGTATTATTTGCACGTGAATCATCAAAAGCCTCATTCCGTATCCCTTAATAAGATTAAAATCAAAATTTTCAAGCAACTGGTTAGATAGTCAATAAGCAGACAGAAGACCAAAAGAATTCGTACTGCAAAACAATAAAAAATAGCAACAAAAAGAAGATAACTTGATATTTCAACTTAAGTCCACCGCACTAACACAAGCAACATTTCAGCCAACTCCAATGTTAATACGGATGTACATGTCTACAAATTAGTCAAACACAAGAAGAACAATCACCTTCATCATAATTTTCATTGACCCATGACTGTCCCTTGCGAACTGTCACTGAACGTATTGCCATGGAACTAAACTTGGAACCCCCAAGATATTTAGGAGAGTTGTTAGTTCCATTCCCTGCAACCAGTGTAGAACTAGTATTTTGGTTGGATCCTGCTTCTGCGGCAAGCCTTGTACTTCGCCGAGGGCCAGAATCAGAAAATAACCTCCCAGAAATCTGAAAAGAAATGAGGGGCATTGATGTTCTGGAAACTACTGAACGATTCATTAAGCAAAGAAAAGATGGACAGAGCAATAGCAGGTTTGACCAAGGCATGTTGACAACGTCACACAAGATATAAAAACCTTAATAAGAGTTAATGTCAATATAACATGCCCAAACAACTAGCAAAATGGAAAGGAAGCCTTCCATACACAGATAAAAATCAATCATGCATGCCCCATGGTGTAATCAAGATGAAAATACTTGAAGACGTGTCAACAAGGTCAATTAACAAACTTAAATTCCATAAAACAATTAAGTTAGTGAACAGGAAGGTTAAAAAATCCCCCACAAGAAATGCTTACAGGATAAACTAAGTCTGGACCATGAAGACAAGGAACGACGGAAAATCACGGCACAGATAAACTTAATTGGATAAAGCACAGGGAAAAACAGAAACAAAAGATCTCAAAGGTGCTATACTCAGCTCCAAATATAGAAATTTGCATTATGAAATGTCTCCTCATACAAGGAAAACAAACCCACAGATCTTCCTTATTTCAAGTGCAGTATAATAAGTGCTTCACAACTGAGACCTGAAATACTAGATCATTTCTTTTAAAACAAAAGGCATAGAGTTTCAAAGTTTAGCTTGAAAGAGATATTGGAGACACAAAATTAAGAAAAGAAAGGCTGTATTAGAGCTCTTAACCTTCCGCAATTTCCCTTCATCAACAAACTTTCTTCGAGGGGCCTGCATATTAGAATTCAAAGTTGACCTTGCACTGTTATCAAAACCAGGCATGCTAGGATTGGAACCATTTGGCTGCATGTTTCTACACAGTGGTGGTGGGGCAACACTCGACAACTGCAAAATATAGTCTCATGAGCAAAAAATACAAAACAAAGAAACATGCTATGGAAAAGAACACCAAATTTAGGTAAACAATGTTTGGAAGTAAACTACATCCTAACCTTACTGTGAGTGAAATATTTCATATTGTATTTAAAAAAAAAATTGGCAAAGCAGTGTAACTTAAAAATAAAAAATAAAAGAAAGAAAGAAATACTAGTAGTGTTGGTTTTTAGAGTTATAAACTACTATTATTAATTACATTCTATCCGTGTAATATATTCTATAGTTCATATGGGAAGAGATAATAGCATATTTGCAGGGTCACCAGGATGAGTAACAAAGAATACACCAGAAAGAAGTCAGATGAAGCAGAAAAGTGTGAGATGAAGTTACATGTGAACATGAAATGAAAGAATAGGTGCATGTTTCTATACATAGACATAAGAGCACATCGAAGTATTTTGACCAGCATAGTAAAGAAAGAGAAAGAACTGACAGGAATAAGATAAAAGTTGGTGAGCAGAGAACTTTGCTTTGCGAGAAAACGTTATTTCGAGATAAAGATCAAATGTCTAGGGAACAAAATTTAACAAAGAAATCGAAGGAATAGGATGAAAAAATGCAGAAATGCAGTTCAAGTCACAGAATAAACCATGCTTGGTAAGCAGAAAAATGAGGATAAAATTCAAAGATTGAACATTTGAGGAGATAAAACAAAAATGACCCTTCAATAGGAAAAATTAGCAAGACATGGTACTAAGATTGAACCTAAGACCTACCCCACCCTTACCATCTGTGTAACAACCCAAGAGCAATAAAGAAGAACAAGCTACGTGTCATTCTCAGAAACTCTACAAAACAAATGTTGGAACAGGGGACAGATTAATTAAAGAATCAATTCTGCTTCACAAGCCCTAAACACAAAAGGCTAGCTTCCAATTAGGTGGAGAAAACATGAATCCATAGAGAGAAAACACAGAATTCAAAATATGACAGACCCTCAAATTGGTAAGGCAAATGAAGAATCAGCAAGATAGACATTCCTAAAATTAAACAGTAACAATAATTGAGCATATCTTTGAGTGCATAAAACAAAGAGGAGTAGATAAGACCGTGTAAGTCGAATCAATAAAGAAAATCACATATTGTTACCCAGAAATCTGATTGACAATAGGTAGAAAGTTTGCCCCAAACAAAACAAAAATACAAAATCAGAAGTTAGTCATTATTTCAAAAAAAAAAAGAGATTCACTAGTGTTAGAGTTTGAGGTATCGAGCTAGACTTTCTGTATACTCGTACCTAAGCATAATTTAGGTCATCATACCTGTGTGGCCATTGGTGAAGGAGTGTTATAAAATGACAGGTTTGGAAGGCCACCATTTGAAGGCTGACTAGCAGATCCTCCTAACGTAGTGGCTCCATGATAATTTCCAGGAATATCTCTTAGGTTATTCCCTTGTGGGTGTTTTGACTGCCTTGGACTTCCATCTTCCAAGCCAAAGTTTCGAGCAGAAACTAAATTACGATCCTCATTGGATATGCTCAAGTTCTGGGATGCTGATGCATGATTCATGTGCTGCTTTTGAATACAAAGAGCAGCTGCTTCATCAAAAACTGCAGCTGCTTCTTCAGCAGCACCTAAAACATTGATAAAAAAAGGCCAGCATACCATCAGGGAAAACATTAATGCTCAAGTAGATGACCATCTTTTGATTTGAACCAGAGGCTGGTGGGCCAGAATTGCCAATGACACAGATTTGCACAGATGTTCAATGGCCATACCTAATATACAAAGCTCCTCGTAGGCAGCCCAGAATAAAGGATCTATAGATAAAGCTTGCTTAAAGTGATGGATGGCACTTTTCCTTCTATCAGTATACCTGAATCCAAATAAACTTAAAAGAATAAGAAATTGATATATTAAACCAGGATGTAAACAGAGAAGCGAATAAATATCGCCAAACAAAATTTAATAATTATGCAGGTTCAGAAATTCAAATATGGAACTAAAACCAGGATACTTCTTTATAGTAAGGTGCTATAAACAACTAAGGAGAATGCTCTTAGAATATCAAGAAGCTTTGCATGATACATGTGCAGTTCTACAGCCTTTTGAAAGGGAAATTAATATTTTAAAATCATTTCATAAAAACTTTATGATTCGAATCACTGGCTTTATAAAATTTTATGAAATTAAGAATTTCAGATTTTCAAAGAATCGATGGAAAATTTAAATAGAGGTCATCATTCTCTCTTCTGTTAGCATTTTGCAGAGAACACAGACAGTAGAAAGAATCTAGAAAGTCAAGAAAAAAATACTTTTATATCAATTATTCTTCCTTTCTTGCTATTTTACAGTAATAAATGAGAATATAGGCTTGCACTTGAAACAAAAGTTTAAGGATCTTTTCATAAACTATTCTCTTAATTCTAACAAGGAAAACAGCCAAAGTTTGTCTGTAACTTGCACTTTACACATAACTAAAGCAAATGAAAACAAAGTTCTTGTGATAGTTAATCATTAAATATTTGGGAAAGAGGTACGCAACCTGTAGATAAGCCCAAGAAGGTAGTGCCCAGGTGCACCATTTGGAACCTGATAGGGGAGAAACAACATGAGCAAATCATCAATGCCAAGAAATGTGAGTCAAAAAGTACACAACTACACCCAGCATTCAACAATGATGAATTTTAGGACTTCAATCTCATATCTACTACTGCAGAAAATGCTGATAAAAACAGTCTGTTTCATGGATGAAAGGTACTATAGAAAAGGCAAACAATTTTTAGTTAAGAGTTTCAATAGGCACCTCTAAACCAGGCTCATTTGTAGGACATAATGCAGCTTCAGCTTCATTTAGAAGATCCATTTGAAAGCATGATATCGCAAACAAGTAGCGGGATTGAGCCATTTGTGTTCCTACAGATAATAACGAAAAGAAAAAAGCTGAAAGATACATGAATACACAATGCTTTTAATGGATCAATGGGAGAGGGAAAAAAATCCACGACAAGAAAGAAAACAATGACTAAAAAAATTAAGATCATCCTAAGTTAACAACTATCTGAAAGCTGAAAACAAGAAGAAGCATACTACCTTTTAGAATATGATACGCAGAGTATGCTTGATTATTTTGCAGATAACATCCTGCTAACAATTGCAAATTTGTCTGCATAAACAAATGCAATTATTTTGAAGTCAGGTAAAATTTAGTACAACAAAAAGAAAAATAAATAAACATATAACATTTGTATCAAAATAGATTATGAAGATAGAGGAACTGTTAAGGGATGAGTGAGAAAGCATATCCTCAAATTTTGAGGAAACATTGTCAAAATGAACATGCAACTAGTTAAGATATTTCGTAAACAAAGACTCCAGGTTTCATCTAGCTATCTTCGTAGTTTGATTCTACAGCAGCATTGAAGCAAGCAGTGAATAAACAAATCCAATAAAAAACCTCCTTCGATTAGCCCAAAATTCCATAACTGACAGGTATCAAAACCTTAGCCCTTTTTTAGATAAATTCTACATATTTAGTTATTTTAAAATGTCAAATTCACATAACACATCAGAATTTCGGACGTTTTTGTCCCAGTGTTTCCCAGAAAAATAATAGGAAAAACTAAAGCCACGTGGAGCTCCAATCAGTCCCGAATCGCCATAAAATTATCAAAAAGAAAAATAACCGATCTTGCCAGTAAATAGTAAGACCCCTAACTGTTCTTGAGAAACCAATAAAAATTACAGACACTGTGTTTGCAACCTGTAAAAGATTATCCCTTCAATTTTCTTGCGATTTCTCAGAGACCAAACAAAATGGGTCGAAGTTAAAAAAAAATCGGCGCTTTTTGGGATACCTCGGAAGGGAACTCGGCGCAGAGCCGTTCGCACATGAATATGGCGTTTCGATGCATGAAATGGCGAAGACTGTGGTTTACACAGTCTACTAGTATCGCTTCCATCTCTTCTTCTTCTTCGATTGAAAGAGAGAAAAAGCGAGAAAATAAAAAAGAGGGGTTTTCTGGTTTTTGGGGGTTTCTTGAGGTTCAAAATGGGATGGCACGTGTTAGCTTTTGTTTCAAATAATGCCTCACGTACGAGAGATTGTCCATATAATTCATAGTTGATTCTCTCTGTCTGGGTTAGTCGTCTATTTTGTCACCCTTCTTTTGATATTTCTTAATGTGATCCCTACTCTTTTTTTTATTTTTTGATGTTCATCCTCCAACCCTATAATGTTATTAACTTTCATTTTTTTTTTTTACTTTGATTTTGTTTGGTGTGGATTTTAAAATTTTATTTAAGTTATTTTTTAATTCTTGACTCGTAGAAAAACCATAAATGTATATAATTGAAGATAACTTTTTGACTTAAATCGAATATTTATTATAAATATATATAATTGAATAATATTACAAAATCGAGTATCAACCCAATGTTATAATATTTTTTCAATACCACAATAAATATTTAAAAGGTAAATTAAAATAAATTATTAACTCAAAATCTCTATAAACACTTAATATATGGACTAAAATTAATAATAATGAAGATTTAATAACCTGGGTGAAAAAAAAGGATCAAAATACAAAAAAAAAATTACAAAACATTATGGATTACAATAAATCAACAAGTAGGTGTGGGGGATAGTGTTTTTCCATATCCCATTGGGAGTGTTTGCTTTTGTGGAAGCATCACATTTTAAAAAAAAAGTAATTTTTTTTAAATTAATTTTTTTATATATATTTTTACATTGTTTTGATGTACTGATATTAAAAATAAATTTTAAAAAATAAAAAAAATATTATTTGAAACATGTAATAAATTGATGAAAAGCAACT
>Ga0307510_10006521_pt1 | contig 13915 bp, 16 predicted proteins | sample 12_EM_MG_FD_207224 | JGI IMG/M metagenome (GOLD analysis project Ga0307510, IMG submission 207224) | Populus trichocarpa ectomycorrhiza microbial communities from riparian zone in the Pacific Northwest, United States - 12_EM | ecosystem: Host-associated > Plants > Roots > Unclassified | place... | reverse complement strand
TGTCACTCATAGTAAACCTACGGATACGCTCCGTGGCTAGGGGTCCTGCGGGCCCAATTGGGAAGAGCGCGCGCCGGGTTGACGTACCCAGACGTCAGACGGTCGAACCGTCGAAACGGGCGGGAAACAGGCGGCCGGATTACGGGGTCACAAGAGCACGTGGTCGACGAAGCACCAGCGCCAGCTCTCCCCGCGCTCGAACGTCCGCATCACCGGATGTCCGGAGTCCTTGTGATGTGCTGAGGCATGGCGCAGGGGCGAGGAGTCGCAGCAGGCGACATGGCCGCAGTAGAGGCACAGTCTCAGCTGCACCGGGTGGGTGCCTGCCGCCAGACACTCCAGACAGGTCTCGCTCTGGGGCCCCGGTTCGGGGAGCGGCAGCGCGTCGGCGTGCGTGCACTGTTTCATGATTGCCAGATTACGACGGGTGTGCGGTTGGCCGCGCGGAAAAACGAGGGCGGGCGAGGACGATGGACGTGATGCCACTGCTGTTGCTGGTGGCGGGGAGTGCCGTGGTGGCCGCCGCGGCCCGGCGCACCCCGGTGCCGGCACCGCTGCTGCTGGTCGCGGTCGGGCTGGTCGTCTCGTACGTCCCGGGGGTGCCCGACTACACCCTCGACCCGGAGGTCGTGCTCCCGCTGCTGCTGCCCCCGCTGCTGTACACGTCGGCCACCGACAGCTCGTACCTCGATCTGCGGGCCCAAGTGCGGCCCGTGGCACTGCTGTCGGTCGGCTACGTGCTCTTCGCCACGTTCGTCGTCGGCTGGGCCGCGTACGTGATCGTGCCGGGGCTGCCGCTGACCGCGGCGCTGGTGCTGGGCGCGGTGGTGGCGCCGCCGGACGCGGTCGCGGCGACGGCGGTGGCCCGGCGGGTCGGACTGCCCTCGCGGATCACGACGATCCTCCAGGGCGAGTCCCTGCTGAACGACGCCACCGCGATCACCGCCTACAAGGTGGCCCTCGCGGCCGCGATCGGCGAGGGCGCCACCTGGGCCGGCGGCATCGGCGAGTTCCTGCTCGCGGCGGTCGGCGGTGTCGGTGTCGGGCTTCTCCTGATGGTGCCGATCCACTGGCTGCGCACGCACCTCAAGGAGGCGCTGCTCCAGAACACGCTCTCCCTGCTGATCCCGTTCGTCGCCTACGCGGTCGCCGAGCAGGTGCACGCCTCCGGGGTGCTCGCCGTCGTGGTCGTGGCGCTCTACCTGGGCCACCGCGCGTGGGAGGTCGATTTCGCGACCCGCCTCCAGGAGGAGGCCGTGTGGAAGATGGTCGCCTTCGTCCTGGAGTCCGCGGTGTTCGCCCTGATCGGGCTCCAACTGCCGGTGGTCCTCAAGGGCCTTGGGGAGTACCGCGGCCTGGACGCCGCCTGGTACGCGATCGCCGTCTTCCTGGTCGTCGTCGTGACCCGCTTCGTGTGGGTGTACCCGGCGGCCTTCCTGCCCCGCATGCTCTCGGCGCGGATCAGGGAACGCGAGGACAGCCCCACCTGGAAGGGGGCGATGACCACCGCGTGGGCCGGGATGAGAGGCGTGGTCTCGCTGGCCATCGCCTTCTCGATCCCGCTCACCGTGCACGGCGGCGACCCCTTCCCGCAGCGCAACCTCATCCTGTTCCTGACCTTCACGACGGTCATCGGCACGCTGGTGGTGCAGGGTCTGAGCCTGCCCCCGATCATCCGCCTCCTGAAATTCCCCGGCCGCGACCAGCAGGCCGAGACGCTCGCCGAGGCCAACGCCCAGGCGCAGGCCTCCCGCGTCGCGGAAAAACGCCTGGAGGCCCTTCTGGAGGACGAACGCAACGCCCTGCCCCCTCCGCTCGCCGACCGCCTCCGCGAGGTCCTGGAGCGCCGCCGCAACGCCGTCTGGGAGCGCCTCGGCGCCACCAACCCCGTCACCGGCGAGACCGTCGACGACACCTACCGCCGCCTGTCCCGCGAGATGATCAGCGCCGAACGCTCGATGTTCGTCCGCCTCCGCGACGGCCGCTACATCGACGACGAGATGCTCCGCACCCTGCTGCGCAGGCTGGACCTGGAGGAGGCGGCGGCTTACCGGGAGGCGGCGTGAGCAGGTCGGGCGAAGTCGTCCACGGTTCGCCGGCGCCCTGAAGGGGCGCGGGGCCGTGTCGATGTGCGGCTCCGCCGCGCGGGCGCGACCAGCCACGACGGTGCCGCAGGCGATCGGCGGCATCTCGCGGCCCCGCGGCGGAGCGGCACATCGACACGGCCGGCGGAGTGCCCAGTGGTGGCTACGGCGCCTGGAGGGGGCCTTACGGGAATGGGCGCCCGGTGACGACCGCCGCGATCGTCGCCCCGCGCGGAAAGGCGCCCTCGCCGGCCAGCACGACAAGTCCGTACAGCAACTTGGCGACATAGAGACGCTCTACGGGCACCCCGTGCCGCTGCTCGAAGTCCCCGGCGAAGGCGTCGAGTTCGGCCGGCACGCGCGCGTAGCCCCCGAAATGGAAGCGGTCGTCGAGCGACCAGTCGCCCCGTCGGCCACCGAAGGCGCGCTCCTGCAAGCCCTCTATGGCGGCGCTCAGGAAGCCGCCCTTGAGGACCGGTATCCCCAACACCCGCTGGTCGGGGGCGAGTCCGGCGGCCAGCCCGGCCAGCGTGCCGCCCGTCCCGCACGCCAGGGCGACGACGTCGACATGGACATCGGCATCGGCACGCGCGCGCAGTTCCTCGCCCAGGGCCCGGCAGCCGCGCACGGCAAGGGAGTTGCTGCCGCCCTCGGGGACGACGTGGGCGTCCTCCGCGCCCGCCCCGCGCAGGATCGTGGCCAGTGTCTCCGGTTCGGTCTTGCGCCGGTACGTCGACCTGTCGACGAAGCGGAGGCGCATCCCGTCGGCCGCGCAGCGGGCCAGGGACGGGTTGAGCGGGCGGTCGGACAGTTCCTGGCCGCGGACCACGCCGACCGTGGGCAGACCCAGGAGGCGGCCCGCGGCGGCGGTGGCGCGCAGGTGGTTGGAGTAGGCGCCGCCGAACGTGACGACCGTCCGGCCGGCCGCCGCCGTGAGGTTCGGCGCGAGCTTGCGCCACTTGTTGCCGACGAGGTCCGGGTGGATCAGGTCGTCCCGCTTGAGCAGCAGCCGGATGCCGTGCCGGCCGAAGCGCCCGTCCGTGATCTCCTCCACCGGCGACGGGAGCCGGGGCCGTAGGGCGGCGAGGTCGGGGCTGGTCACGGCACCATTGTCACCCGGGGCGCCCGTGTCGTCCGTGTCGCCTGTGTCGTCCGGGGGTCACTTCAGCCGGTCGTGGATCCGGTCGCGCAGCCAGTTCATCGTGAACCCGCGCGGGTCCACCTTTCCGGGCTGCCACTCCAGGTGCCCGATCACCGACCGCGCCGTCCAGCCGTGGTGGCGGCAGATCGCCGCGCAGACCTTCTCGATCGTCTCCAACTGGGCCTCGGGCCACGGGTCCTCGCCGTCGCCGAGGTTCTCGCACTCGAAGCCGTAGAAGTGCCGGTTGCCGTCGGTGTTGGCCTCGTTGTCGTGCGGCAGCGCCTTCTCGGCGATCACCGCGCGCAGGACGTCGTCGTCGCCGAGGCCCGCGTGGTTGGCGCGGCCGTAGCCGACCAGGTGGACGGTGCCGTCCTTGGTGATGACGCCGTGGCAGAGCGGGCCGGGCAGGTCCGCGCGGCCCTCGCGGCACAACTCCACCGTGTGCGCGCTGCCTTTGGTGACCGTGTGGTGGATCATCACGCCGTGGACGGGACCCCACGGGCCCTTGTGGTTGCGGTTGTGGTGCTTCCAGTCGCCGACCTCGACGACCTTGACGCCCTCCGCCTTCAGACCGGACAGGAAACCGCCCGCGGACATGGGTGAGGCCATGACGCCTCCTTCGTGCTGTGCGACGGCCGCCGTACAAGGCCGTCTCGTATCGCTGCTTGTACCGAGAAAGTGCGGTACGGGCGACTTGTTCGCACGGCGTGCGAGTCGATCCGGACACCCCGGACATCAGCGGCCACTCGAACAACATTCGACGTAAACAGCCCCTGTGCCCAGCAGTTGAAGATCCATTCCCGCTCTTTTGGGTAATACCATCAGCACGCTCCGTGAGAAAGGCTGGTGCGCGAGAACGATGCCCGGCGCACAGGTGCCGGGCGAATGGGGAGGGCATTTCTCTATGTCGGTAGGCGAAGAGGTCCGCGCGGAGCAGAACAAGCCGCAGCAGAGTCTTGGTACGGCGGCTGCGCGGAACCTGGCCACGACCACGAAGTCCGCGCCGCAGATGCAGGAGATCAGCTCGCGCTGGCTGCTGCGCACACTGCCGTGGGTGAACGTGCAGGGTGGCACATACCGGGTGAACCGACGGCTGAGTTACTCCGTGGGCGACGGCCGGGTGACATTCGTGAAGACCGGCGACCGCGTCGAGGTCATTCCCGCGGAGCTCGGCGAACTGCCCGCGCTGCGGGACTACGAGGACGAGGAGGTGCTCTCGGAGCTGGCCACCCGCTGCCGGCAGCGCGAGTACGCCCCGGGGGAGGCGATCGCGTCGTTCGGCGGCCAGGCCGACGAGGTGTACCTGCTGGCGCACGGCAGGGTGGAGAAGGTCGGTACGGGCCCGTACGGCGACGACACGGTCCTCGGAGTCCTCGCCGACGGCGCCTACTTCGGCGACGAGGCACTGCTCGACCCGGAGTCCATCTGGGAGTACACGGCCCGCGCGGACACCGCCTGCACGGTGCTGATCCTGGCCCGCGGAGACGTCGAGCAGGTCGCGGAGCGCTCCGAGACCCTCCGGGACCACCTCGCGCAACTGCGCGCGATCCCGGAGCAGCGCACCAACAAGTACGGCGAGAAGTCCATCGACCTCGCGTCGGGCCACTCCGGCGAGCCGGACATCCCGCACACGTTCGTCGACTACGACGCCAAGCCGCGCGAGTACGAACTGAGCGTCGCCCAGACCGTCCTGCGCATCCACTCGCGCGTGGCCGACCTCTACAACCAGCCGATGAACCAGACGGAGCAGCAACTCAGGCTCACCGTCGAGGCGTTGAAGGAGCGCCAGGAGCACGAGCTGATCAACAACCGCGAGTTCGGCCTGCTCAACAACTGCGAGTACGACCAGCGGCTCCAGCCCCACGACGGCGTGCCCGGCCCGGACGACCTGGACGAGTTGCTCAGCAGGCGGCGCGGCACCAAGATGCTCCTCGCCCACCCGCGCGCGATCTCCGCGTTCGGCCGCGAGCTGAACAAGCGCGGCCTGGTCCCGGAGTCCCTCGACGTCGTCGGCAACCGCATCCCGACCTGGCGCGGCGTGCCGATCTACCCGTGCAACAAGATCCCGGTCAGCGACCGGCGGACCACCTCGATCATCGCCCTGCGTACCGGCGAGGCCGAACAGGGCGTCATCGGCCTCCAGCAGGCCGGCATCCCGGACGAGATCGAGCCGAGCCTGTCGGTGCGCTTCATGGGCATCAACGAACAGGCGGTCATCAACTACCTCGTGACGGCCTACTACTCGGCGGCCGTCCTCGTGCCGGACGCCCTCGGCGTCCTGGAGAACGTCGAGATCGGCCGCTGGAGGTGACGTTTCAGCAGATGGACGCGGTGTCCCCGCCCGTCAGGGCGGGTACACCCCGGTCGTATGCGACCGGTCGCAGCGCAGGCGTCACCGTCCGCGGACTGTCCGAGGGGGACCCCATGGCCGAGTTCAGGACGGAGACGAAACAGCGCGCCGACGGGACACCGCCGGCCGACGGGCACGAGGCGGCGGTGATCCTGGAGGGGGCCAGGGCGTCCGTCGACCCCGAACTGCGCGCGGCGATCGACTCGTTGCCCGGCTCGATGCGCCGGATCGCGCTCTACCACTTCGGGTGGGAGCACGCGGACGGCACACCGGCGGCGGGCAACGCGGGCAAGGCGATCCGCCCCGCACTCGTCCTCGCCGCCACTACCGCACTCGGCGGCGAGCGGGCACGGGCGAGCGCGCTGCGGGCCGCGGCCGCGGTGGAACTGGTCCACAACTTCACGTTGCTGCACGACGACGTGATGGACCGGGACACCACCCGCCGGCACCGGCCCACCGCCTGGACCGTGTTCGGCGACGCCGCCGCGATCCTCGCCGGGGACACCCTCCAGGCGCTGGCCCTCCGGCTGCTCGCCGAGGACCCGCACCCGGCGGCCCCGGCCGCCGCGGCCCGGCTCGCGAACTGTGTCGTCGAACTGTGCGAGGGCCAGCACACGGACACCGCCATGGAGAAGCGCGCCCCCGGCGAGGTCACCCTCGACGAGGTGCTCGCCATGGCCGAGGCCAAGACCGGCGCGCTGCTCGGCTGCGCCTGCGCGGTGGGCGCGCTGTACGCGGGGGCGTCCGCCGAGGACGTCGAGGCGCTGGACGCGTTCGGCCGCCAGGCCGGGCTCGCCTTCCAGCTGATCGACGACGTCATCGGGATATGGGGCGACCCCGGCCGCACCGGCAAACCGGCCGGCGCCGACCTCGCCGTCCGCAAGAAGTCCCTGCCCGTGGTCGCCGCCCTCACCTCGGGCACACCGGCGGCCGCCGAACTCGCGGAACTGTACGGACTGCCGTACGAGGAAGGGGAGTTGGAGCGCACCGTGCTCGCCGTCGAGCGGGCGGGCGGCCGGGACTGGGCGCAGGACCAGGCGGCCGACCGGATGGGGCGGGCCGTGCAGGAGCTGGCCCGGGCGATTCCGGACCCGCAGGACGCGGGCGGTCTGCTCGCGCTGGCCGAGTTCGTGACCCGGCGCAGCAGCTGATGACTCCGGAGCCCTCCGAAGCCGCGCGGACCTGACCCCGCACGACCACCGAGGGCCCCGGACAGGCGGGTCCCGCGCATCCCCACGGTGCGCGGGGCCTGCCTTTTTTTAAGGCTCGGTTCGCCTCCGGGGCGCCAAAGCCTGTGTCGAGAGCGCGATCGTGCTCGACCCTTCGGGCCTCCGCGCGTTCGCGCTCTCGACACAGGCGCGCCCCTTCGGCTCACTCGCCCGTAAGTCCCGCTAGTCTCAACACCCGTTCAGGTAACGGTGGTTGAGAGCTAGGGGGCAGGGTATGGGCGTGGCGATACGGGCGGCGGGCGAGGGCGACAGAGAGCTGGTCGTCCGGCTGTTGGACGAGGCCTTCCAGGACGATCCGGTCAGCGGCTGGGTCTTCCCCGACGCCGAGTACCGCCGTGCGACCCACCACAGGCTGATGGCCGCCTTCACCGACGCCGTGTTCGCCGACGGCCGTATCGACCTCGCCGAGGACGGCACGGCGTGCGCGCTGTGGCTGTCGGTACCGGGCGAGCCGCATGCGGAGGGCGGCGAGGACGAGGCCGTACAGCTGCGGGAGTTCGTGGATCCCGACAACGAGCGGGTCGAGACGATCGCTCGGCTCATGGAGGAGGGGCATCCCACCGGCCGGGCCCACGAGTACCTGTGGATGATCGCCGTGGCACCGGGCCGGCAGGGCGAGGGCCTCGGCGCCGCGCTCATCCGGCACGTCCTGGACCGCTGCGACCGCGAGGGCCTGCCCGCTTACCTGGAGGCGAGCAGCGAACGTAGCACCAAGCTGTACGAGCGGCTCGGCTACACGTTCACCGACCGCACCCTCGACCTCCCGGACGGTCCGCGCATGTATCCGATGTGGCGCGAGCCCCGCACGGTTCTAGGCTGAGCACATGGGCAGAGAAGAGCACACCTGTCCCGACTGCGGACAGCCGGTGGCCACTGTCGTCCGGCGGTACAAGACGCTCGGCGCATGGGTACCGAAATGGGTGGCCGGCCCGTGCCGGAACCCCGACTGCGAGGCGTACGCCGGCGAGGGCGCCGGGCCCCAAGAGGAGCCCGGGGCGAAATCCGGCCCGAAAGAATCCTGAACCCGTGTCGAGAATCCCGGCCCGGCTCCGATGTCCCCTGTGAGAGCCGCCCGGTACGGGTGGCCGGAGCCGAAGGAGCGGACTCATGAAGTACCTGGTCATGGTGCAGGGCACACAGGCGGACTACGACGGCATGCAGGGCAAGCCCACCCCGGGTTCCCCGGCCTGGAGCGAGGCCGAGATGCAGGCCATGTTCGCCCACATGGGAGCCATCAACGACGACCTGTCCGAGACGGGTGAGCTGATCGACGCGCAGGGGCTGACCGAGCCGGCGAGGACCCGGCTGGTGGCGCTGGGCGCGGACGGCAAGGCCGTGATCACCGACGGGCCGTACAGCGAGACCAAGGAGCTGATGGCCGGCTACTGGGTCCTGGAGTGCGCGAGCCTGGAGCGCGTCACGGAGATCGCCGACCGCGTCACCCGCTGCCCCCTGCCCGAAGGCGCCGCCAACCGCGCGGTGGTGATCCGCCCCATCGGGGAGGGCGGCGGGGACATCTGAGCCGTATGCGGGACACCACCGGCATCGAGGACCTGCTGCGCCGCCACGCGCCGCAGGTCCTCGGCGCGCTGGTCAGGCGCTACGGCCATTTCGACACCGCCGAGGACGCCGTACAGGAGGCGCTGCTCGCGGCGGCCCGGCAGTGGCCGGAGCACGGGGTGCCGGAGAATCCGCGCGGCTGGCTGATCCGGGTCGCCTCGCGGCGGCTGACGGACGCGCTGCGCGCCGAGGAGGCGCGGCGGGCGCGGGAGGAGAAGGCGGCGGCACTCGAGCCCCGGGAGCCGTACACGGCCGAGCCGCCGCGCGAGGACGACACCCTCTCCCTGCTCTTCCTGTGCTGCCATCCGGAACTGACCCCGACCGCGCAGATCGCGCTCACCCTGCGGGCGGTCGGCGGACTGACGACGGCCGAGATCGCCCGCGCGTATCTCGTGCCCGAGGCGACCATGGCGCAGCGCATCAGCCGGGCGAAGGCGAAAGTGCGCGGTGTGCGCTTCGGGCGGCCGGACAACTGGGCCGAGCGGCTGCCCGCCGTCCTGCACACGCTGTACCTGATCTTCAACGAGGGCTATACGGCGACGTCCGGCCCGAGTCTCACGCGGCGCGAACTCGCGGGCGAGGCAATCCGGTTGACCCGCGCCGTGCACCGGCTGCTCCCCGAGGCCGGCGAGGTGGCCGGGCTGCTCGCGCTGATGCTGCTCACCGACGCCCGCCGGGCCGCCCGCACCGGTCCGCACGGCGAACTCGTCCCCCTCGACGAACAGGACCGCGACCGCTGGGACGAGGCGGCGATCGAGGAAGGCGTCGCCCTCGTCACCCGTGCGCTGTCCCAAGGACCCGCGGGGCCTTACCAGTTGCGCGCGGCGATCGCCGCCGTGCACGACGAGGCGCCGTCGGCACGGGCGACGGACTGGCACGAGATCCTCGGCCTGTACGAGGTGCTGGTGCGGCTGGTCCCCGGCCCCGTCGAACGCCTCAACCGGGCTGTCGCCGTCGCCATGGTCGACGGTCCGCACGCGGGCCTGGCCGAACTGGACGTCCTGGCCGACGAGTTGGGGGAGGGACACCGCCCCGACGCGGTCCGCGGCCACCTCCTGGAACGGGCCGGCGATCTCGCCGCGGCCCGGGCCGCCTACGAGTCGGCGGCGGCCAGGACCCTCAGCCTGCCCGAGCAGCGCTACCTGCGCACGCGGGCGGCGCGGCTCGGGCCGTAGCGTGATCCCATGCCGGAAGACGAACCCACCACAGCCCCCAGTCCCGCCCCCATCCTCCACATCACCGAGCGCGCCCTGTGGGACGCGGCCCGCGAGCGGGGGAGTTACGAGTGGTCGACCCGTGGCCGCACCCTCCAGCAGGAGGGCTTCATCCACTGCTCGACCCGTTCCCAACTCCCGCGCGTGGCAGCGTTTTTGTACGGTTCCTACGACGGCCCCGACGAGCTGGTGGTCCTGGTCGTGGACCCGGCACGGCTCGGCGTACCGCTGAAGTACGAGGCGCCGGAGCCGGGGGCTGAGGAGTTCCCGCACGTGTACGGGCCGATTCCGGTGGACGCCGTGGTGGACGTGGAGGTGTGGACGGCTTGAGTCGATTATGGCGCCGGATCCTGGTGGCGTGGGCGGTCGCCGTGGTCGTCGGGGGCGGGCTCACGCTGTGGCTGCGGGACCCGGGCCAGTCGCATGAGCCCGGCGGGACGCCGACGCCGTCGCTGAGGCAGGACGGCCAGGACACGGCGAGCGCCTGTCCGAGGCCGACGGACGCGCGGTACGACGCCCCCCGGGTGATCGTCGTCTGCGTCAGGGGCGGTTAGGCAGCCCGCCGGTCTCCGGGTCGCGCCCCGTCAGGCAGTACGTGCCGCCCGCCGGATCCCGCATCACCGTCCAGTGCTTGTCGTGGGACACGACGGTCGCGCCCAGCCGCTCGTGCCGTTCCCTGCTCGCGTCGATGTCCGCGCAGGCCAGGTCGAGATGGGCGGCGGCGGGGCGTTCCGCGCCGAGGCGTTGCAGCAGGATGCGGATCGGCAGGCCGGGCGGGGGCTTGAGCACATGGAACTCGGGGAGCGCGCCCGCCAGCGAGGCCCAGTCGGGCAACAGGGCGCTCCAGAAGGCGACTTCGGTGTCGTAGGAGCCGGGGCCGATGTCGAGGGAGACCTGGTCGAGGCGGCTGCCGGCCACGACGGGCGGTCGTACGGACTCGCCGTGCCAGGGGCCGGCGCAGAACAACTGCCCGGCGGGGGACCGGAGTACGGCCCAGCCGTCGTGCTCGGCGACGGTCTCCGCGCCGAGTCGCAGCGCGGCGCTCACGAACGCCGGTACGTCCTCGACGGAGAAGTCGAGATGAGCGCCGCCCGGGCCCGCCTCGACACCCTGGACCTTCACACAGGCGTCCGCGCCCTCGGACAGCAGGGTGACGAACTCCCCCTGTTCACCGCGGAGTTCGGACAGCCGGGTGTCCGTGACGGCCGTCCAGAAGGCGTGAGCCGGGCCCAGGAGGCCGAGCGGGCGGTCGACGAAGGCGTGGGTCCAGCGGATGGTCGGTGCGCTCATGGCGTGATCGTAGGCGGGAGCCCGCGACGCGCCGCGTGATTTTCAGCCCCGTCCTTTTTTCGGTCCCGCCTTCAGTCGCCGCTGCGCTGCATGAACCGCAGCATGTTCCCGGCCGGGTCGCGGAACGCGCAGTCGCGGACGCCGTACGGCTGGTCCGTCGGCTCCTGGACCACCTCGGCGCCGGACTCCTGGACACGGGCGTAGAGGGCGTCGCAGTCGGCGGTGGTGAAGTTGACCCCGCGCAGGGTGCCCTTGGCGAGCAGTTCGGCCATGGCCTGCTTGTCGGCGGGGGAGGCGTCCGGGTTCGCGGCCGGCGGCTCCAGGACGATCTCCACGTCCGGCTGCAACGGCGACCCCACGGTCACCCACCGCATGCCCTCGAAACCGACGTCGTTACGGATTTCCAGCTCCAGGACGTCGCAGTAGAAGGCGAGCGCCTTGTCGTGGTCGTCGACGGCGATGAAGCACTGGCGGAGTTTGAGATCCATGCAGGACAGGCTAGGGGCGGAGCGGCGGTCCCGCCCGGTTGGGCCGGGTAAAGGTGCGGGCCACGCAGGACGGGATGACGGCGCCCGCCTCGTGGGAGCGGGCGCGGTAGGCGCTCGGGGTCTCGCCGACCAGCTCGGTGAAGCGCGAGCTGAAGGAGCCCAGGGAGGTACAGCCGACGGCCATGCACACCTCGGTCACGCTGAGGTCGCCGCGCCGCAGCAGTGCCTTCGCCCGCTCGATCCGCCGGGTCATGAGATAGCTGTACGGCGTCTCCCCGTACGCGGCGCGGAAGCTGCGTTGGAAGTGGCCCGGGGACATCAGCGCGGTCCGCGCGATCGAGGCCATGTCGAGCGGTTCGGCGTACTCGCGGTTCATGCGGTCACGGGCCTGGCGCAGCCGTACGAGATCGTCGCGGTTCACGTCGTCCAGGATGGCACGGGTGCGGCGTCTTGACCTCGGTCCAGGAACGCGAGGGAGAGGGGCTCCGCCGGCGGTCGGGACGGGCCGGCTGGCTCCGCCCCCCCCACACAGCCTGAACGATCACCACGCCGTGTCTGCCGATACAGTTGTGCCCGGCCGCGACTGGCGAGGGTGGACAACCACCGGGGAGCGGCTGTTCTTTCACGTGAGCGTCGACCGCCTGGGCGCCTCCGTCAGTGAATTTCCGCTGAGGAGGCCACGACGTGGATCTGCGTTACGGAATCAACCCACAGCAGCAGACGGCGCGTGCCACACCGGTGGGGCCCGGCCGGTGGCCGGTTCGGGTGGTGCGGGGAAGCCCGTCGTACATCAACATGTTGGACGCGCTGAACGGCTGGCAGCTGGTGTGTGAGGCGAGCCGGGCACTGAATCGACCGGCGGCTGCTTCGTTCAAGCATGTCTCACCCGCCGGCGCCGCCGTGGCCGGGCCCGTCGATGACGTGACAGCGGAGCTCTACGGCGTTCAGCAGCCCGATGTCGGCCCCCTGACCAGTGCGTATCTGCGCGCTCGCGACGCCGACCCGAAGTCCTCCTACGGAGACTTCGCCGCTGTCTCGCACCCGGTCGACGCGGAACTTGCCGCATTGCTGGCCCGCGTGGTCTGCGACGGCATCATCGCGCCGGGCTATGCGCCGGGCACCGTGGGAACGCTCGCCAAGAAGAAGAACGGCCGCTTCCTCGTCATGGAGGCGGACCCGGCCTTTGTGCCGCCGGAGCGTGAGACGCGCGAGGTCTTCGGCCTGCGCCTGGCCCAGCAACGGGACGAGGTGCCGCTTGCCGCCACGCTGTTGGAGAACGTCGTGTGCGGTGCGCTGCCCACGACGGCCGCGGAGGATCTTCTGCTCGGCCTGGTGGTGCTGCGTTACACCCAGTCCAACTCGGTGTGCTACCTGCGGGACGGGGTGACGCTGGGCATCGGCGCGGGACAGCAGTCCCGCGTCGACTGCACGCGACTTGCCGGCGCGAAGGCCGACACCTGGTGGTTGCGCCGCCATCCGGCGGTTCGAGCTCTCGCCTTCCGGCCGGACATCCGACGCCAGGACCGGATCAACTGGCAGATCCGCTTCATCGAGGGTGACCTCACGCCGGACGAGAGCACCCGCCTCTCCCGTGCGCTGTCCCGACCGAGGGAAGAGCTGACCGGCAGCTCGCGCGCCGAGTGGATGGCCCGTCTGAAGGGCGTCGCGTTCGTTTCCGACGGGGCTCTGCCGTTCCGCGACAACGTCGACCATGCACACCGGCACGGTGTCCGCTACATCGCCGAGCCGGGCGGATCGATCCGCTCCGCCGAGGTCGAAGACGCCTGCCGCGAGCATCGGATCGCCCTCGCACGCACCGGCCTCAGGCTGTTCCACCACTGAGGAACCATGCCCTGCGACGACGCTCGTGGGGCGCTGCGCCGGGAAAGCGCCGTCGACAGGGATTCCGTCCTCGGACCGACCAGAAAGGGCAGCCGCATGCTCGACCTCCACGACCTGTTGTCCGCCAACTCCTACCCGGGCCGCGGGGTCCTGTGCACCCGCACCCACTCCGGAGCGGTTCTGGGTGGCTACTTCCTCACCGGACGCAGCCCTGCCTCGCGCGACCGCGCCCTGCGACTGATCGACGGTGAGCTCGTGGTCGGCCCCCGCACCACGGGGAAACATGATCCACTGCGCCACTACGCCGCCGCCACGGCTGCCGGTGGCTGGCTGGTTCTGGGTAATGGTGGGCAGGTGTCCCAGGCCGCGGAACGACTCCGTGCGGGAGCCGCGCCCACCGAAGCGCTCAGCGGCTTCGAGTACGAACCGGACCCGCCGATCCGGACGTCCCGGATCACCGCGCTGATCAGCCGCGACGGCGGACGCACCGCCGTTTTCGGAGCCGCCCGGCCCAGTCGCGCCGCACGCCTGACCAGCAACGTGATGACCCTCGCCGTGCAAGATCTGGAACCGGGCGAGGCGGTCCTGCTGACCACCTACGACTCCGATGGCGAACAGGTCTCGGTCGCTGCTCCCTTCACCGAGGCCGCTGTCAGCGCCAGGAACGGCGAGGAACTGTTGGACGAGATCTGGTCCGCGCTCGACGAACGGTTCCGG
>Ga0307510_10006520_pt1 | contig 13915 bp, 13 predicted proteins | sample 12_EM_MG_FD_207224 | JGI IMG/M metagenome (GOLD analysis project Ga0307510, IMG submission 207224) | Populus trichocarpa ectomycorrhiza microbial communities from riparian zone in the Pacific Northwest, United States - 12_EM | ecosystem: Host-associated > Plants > Roots > Unclassified | place... | reverse complement strand
CGGCCCTTCCCGATACCGGCGCCGATCACGTAGCCGAAAGCCTGGTTCGGAACGACGTCGTGCCGATCGTTGGCGTAGGGCGCGGTTCCCGTGGTCTTGAGCGGCCCGTCGATCCGGTCTGTGGGACGGCCGACAACCTTCAGCTGGTCGATGGGGTTTTCGGTGGCGGGGGTATCGAATTTCATGTCTCAGGCCCTCGCCTCGGCCAACACGCCGGCGAGCGTCCGCTCGGCCAGCGTCACCTTGAACGCGTTGTCGTGCGTGGGCTCGGCGCCCGCCAGCATCCGGTCGATCACCGGCTTGGCGCCGCGCGGCAGCTCGGTCTCCGCGGCCTCGATGCGCCATGGCTTGTGCGCCACGCCGCCTAGAGCCACGCGCCCCGAGCCGTCCTCCTGGACGATCGCGCCTACCGACACGAGGGCGAAGGCGTACGACGCCCGGTCGCGAACCTTGCGGTAGACTTGCTTGCCGCCCACCGGCTTGGGCAGGGTCACCGCGGTGACCAGTTCGCCGGGATTCAGCACCGTCTCCAGGTGCGGCGTGTCGCCGGGCGCGCGATGGAAGTCGGCGATCGGGATGGCGCGCGCCGCCCCCTTGGCGTCCACTGTCTCCACCACGGCGTCCAGCGCGCGCATGGCGACCGCCATGTCGCTGGGGTGCGTGGCGATGCACGATGGGCTCGAGCCCAGCACGGCGAGTTGGCGACTGACCCCGCCGATGGCCGAACAGCCGCTGCCGGGCGCGCGCTTATTGCAGGGCTGTTGGGTGTCGTAGAAGTACGGGCAGCGCGTGCGCTGCAGCAGGTTTCCGGCGGTGGTCGCCTTGTTGCGCAACTGCCCCGACGCCCCGGCCAGCAGGGCCCGGCCGAGGAGGCCGTAGTCGCGTCGCACGCGTTCGTGCGCCGCAAGATCGGTGTTGCGCACCAGCGCCCCGATCCGCAGCCCGCCGTCGTCGGTCTTCTCGATCCTGTCGAAGCCGAGGCCATTGACGTCGATCAGGTGCGTCGGCGTCTCGATCTCAAGTTTCATCAGGTCGAGCAGGTTGGTGCCGCCCGCGATGAACCTGGCGCCCGGGGTGGCGGCCGCCTTGGCCGCCGCCGCCACAGGGGACGTCGCGCGCTCGTAGCTGAAGGCCCTCATGTCCCCACGCCGGCGACCTCGCGGATCGCCTCCTGGATGTTGGAATAGGCGCCGCAGCGGCAGATGTTGCCGCTCATGCGTTCGCGCAGTTCGGCGTCGGTCGCCGGCGGCCGCTCGGTAAGGCTTTCGCTCGCATGGCTGTGCAAGCCCGTCTTCAGCTCGTCGAGCATGGCGACCGCCGAGCAGATCTGGCCCGGCGTGCAGTAGCCGCACTGGTAGCCGTCGAACTTCACGAACGCGGCCTGCATCGGGTGCAGCCTGTCCGGCCGCCCCAGGCCCTCGATCGTCGTGACCTTCGCCCCCTCGTGCATCACCGCCAGGGTCAGGCACGAATTGATGCGTCGGCCGTCGACAATGACGGTGCAGGCCCCGCATTGGCCGTGGTCGCAGCCCTTCTTCGCGCCGGTCAAGCGAAGATGCTCACGCAGCGCGTCGAGGAGCGTGGTGCGGGTATCCAGCGTCAGGTCGCGCCGCTCGCCGTTGACCTCGAAACTCACGCGAAAGGCGGCCGGCGGCGCTTGCGCCCCAGGCGCGACCGTCGCGCCGCCTATGGGCGGGTCCGTCACCAGGATGTCGCCGCGGGACACGCCCTCCTCCTTCGAAATTTTCATCTGATCGGTCCTTGTCATCCACGCCTGCAGGTGCGCGGTGGGGCGCCGTTTCAACCCGCGGCGAGGCGTAAGGTTTCGGGCCCCGTGGCGCGCGGCGCATCACCGTGGCGTCCCCACGCCGCGCCGCCGGGACGCCAGACCTCGGCTGCGCCTGCGGGATTCTCCGTAGGGGATCGTCCCAAATTGCGGCTGGCCGTCAACTAAGCTTCACTGGCTCCGGTCAGAGGTGGGCAAGCAGCCACGCCTTGGGAGGTGTCTCGTGTCCGGCGATCTGCGCATCCTGGTGGTCGACGACCACCCCGTTAACCGTCACATCCTGACGGAGCTCTTCTCCGCGGTCGGCTGCGCGGTCACGGCCGTGGACGGCGGCCTGGACGCCCTCGCAGTGTCCGGCATCGAACGGTTCGATCTGGTTTGCCTGGACCGGCACATGCCGGGCCTCTCCGGCGACGAAGTCGCCGCGGGTCTGCCCGCCGATCAATTCGTGCTCGCGTGGTCGACCGATCTCACGGATCTGCCCGCACGCTACAACGGCACGCTGATGAAGCCGGTGACGCTCGATGCCGTGCAAGGCGCGATCACCCGAGCGATCGCATGGCAGATCTCGCTGGCCCGGCGGGCCGGCGGCTTTCCGCGGCTGAGCTCGGCCGCCTAGAAACAACAGGCGGCAAGCGCCCGCTGGATCGACCCCGGCCGGAGATCCGCAAGGACGGTGCGCGCGACCTCCTCGGTCTGCCCGCGCAGATCGGGCACGGCGACCGATTCCCAGCGCGCGGCGCGGGTCAGGGGGCCCACGGCGAAGAGACCCCGGGTCGCCGTCCCGGCCGCCCCGAGCACGCGGAAATGATCGTCGACGTCGAGCCCCAGGTTCAGCGGGTCGGACCGCAGCAGGCCCTGGGTTGCAAGGTCCAGGAACAGCGGCGCGTCGCTGAGGTCCGAGGACAGACCGGTGCAATTCACCGCCGCTGCGAAGGCGCGGACCTCCGAGACGCTTGCGCCGCGCCGCCGCAGCCGGGCGGAAAGGCCTCGATCCGTCGGCTCCAGCCGCTCCAGCCGCGCCGCGACGAGCTGCAAGCGGCCGTTCTGCGCGAGCCCGGCGATCTGCTCGGCCACGCGCGGGGCCATCCTGTGGCGATGGACGTCCCACCAGGCGCGGGCGTGGCGCAGGAACCGCCGCCGCTCCGGCAGGCTCCAGCTGCGCCAGATCGCCGGCGTGATGGGACGGAGGCTGTCGACCGCGGAGCGCCAGCCCACCTGGGCCGCGTGATTCCGCAATTGGGCGAGCACCCGCCGTGGCGTGTCGAGCGGGCCTTCGGGCAGCGGCGCCACGGTCGCCGGACCATGTGTTTGCGGCAGAAGGCCGTGGCGCGAGACGACCGTGAACCGCCGATCCGGCCGCGCCAACGCCAGGGCCACGTCGACCATGGTCAGGCCCGAGCCGATGAGGAGGATGTCGCCGGCGGGCGCCGCGTCGGGCTCGATCCGCCAGGGATCGGCGAAATAGATGGGCGGGCCTCGCCGCTCGCAGGCCGACGCGGCCGCGGTCGACGACGGCAAGCCCAGTCCCGCGGCCAGCACCACCGCATCGGCGCTCAACTGACGACCCAGGGCCAGCCTGACCCTGGGCCGGCCGTCGCCGAAGTCAACGCCGACCGCGTCGTCCTGCTCCAACAGCAGGCGGCCCGCGCAAGCGTCTTCGGCGATGACCTTGCGCAGCAGGCCCTGAAGATATTCGCCGTACCGGGCCCGGCTCACGAAGCCATCGCCATGACCGCCGCGCGCCGCCAGCCAGTCGAGGAAATGGTCCGGCCTCGCCGCGAAGGCGCTCATGTTGGAGGCCCGCACGTTCAGGAGGTGCTGGCCGTTCGCCGCCGAATAGGCGCGTCCGCGGCCGAAGCGCTCGGCCTTCTCCACGAGCCGCACGACAACATGCGGGTCCTGCTCCAGAAGGTGGATCGCCGTCAGCAGGCCGCTGAAGCCGCCGCCGATGACGACAACGCTCAGCGCTTCTCGCGATGGGGTCACGGCGGCGCCTCCGGCTGGAGGTCGATCACCGCGGCGTTCATCAGTTCCCCGAGCCGATCGATGGTCGGGTGCGGGCTGGCGCGGATGTGCCGGACATAGGCGACCTGGGGCAGGCGCGGCAGCGTGGCGGCGGCTTCCGCATCGAGCGTGCGATCCGAGAAGATGCGGGTGCGGCAGGTGATGGCGAGGCCGCAATCCACCGCGGCGCGGAGCACGGACAGGCTGGGGGTCTCCAGCACCACCCGATACGGGCGGCCCTGCGCGTCCAGCGCGGCCAGGGCGGCGTCGCGGAAACGACAGGGGCGCTCCAGGATGGCCACCGGCAGCACCTCCTGGCCGGCCAGGTCGCTGTCGCCCAGCCAGATCATCGGCGCCACCCGGATGGCCGCCGCGTCGTCCGCCGCACCCATGCACAGCACCAGGTCGAGGCGGTCGGCCCCGAGATCCTCCAGCAGCGCCGGCGACCCGCCGACCCGCACCTGCAGCTGGGCGTCGGGGTTGAGTTGCGCGAAGCGGGCCAGCACGCCGGACAGCAGGGTCTCGGCAAAGTCCTGCACCAGACCCACGCGCGCCGGGCCCGCCAGGGCGTCGCCGTTGAGCGCCGAGACCGCCCGGTCGTTGGTGGCCAGGATCTCACGGACGTAGGTCAACAGCGTCTGGCCGGCCGGCGTCAGGGCCAGCCGCCGGCCGTCGCGCTGGAACAGCGAGGCCTGCACCGTCTCCTCGAGGCGCTTCATCTGCAGGCTGAGCGCCGACTGGGTCACGAAGACCCGTTCCGTCGCCCGCAGCATCGAGCCCGAATCCACGATCGCCGCGAAGCTGCGCAGCAGCTCGGTGGGCAGGTTCACCGCCATGCCGGCCCTCGACCTATGAGCATTGCTAAAGGCGCCCTTGAGTTAAAGTCTATTGAGTTAGTAGGAATTAAAGGGTTTTCTCGCCCAGGCAAAGCGCAATTTCAACGCTGCGGTTTTCCGGGAGTTCGCCTGGTGTCCTCGATCACGCTCGATAGAAAACCTTCAAGCTTCGCCTTGCCGAAGTTCCGCTTGCGCGGCGGGCGGTGGGTGTCACCGCTCGTGCTCTTGCTCGCGTGGGAACTGGGCTCGCGAACCGGGATAGTTCCCGAGCGGATCCTGGCGGCGCCTTCGGCCGTGGCGGTGACCTTCTGGTCGATGGTGGTGAGCGGCGAGCTGCCGTCGAACCTGGCCGTGTCGCTGGCGCGCGCCCTGGCCGGCCTGGCGTTCGGCCTCGCCATCGGGGCCGGCCTCGCGCTGGCCGCCGGCCTGTCCGGGGCCGGCGAGACGGCCATCGACCCGCTCATGCAACTGAAGCGGACGATACCGGTCCTGGCGCTGACGCCGCTGTTCATCGTCTGGTTTGGCATTGGCGAGACGCCGAAGGTCACCCTGATCGCGGTGGCGACCGTCTTCCCAATCTACCTGAACCTGTTCTCAGGCATCCGCGGCGTGGACGCCCGCCTGATCGAGGCCGGCCGCAGCTTCGGGCTCAACCAGGCCGAGCTGATCCGGCACGTGGTCCTGCCCGGCGCCCTGCCGGCGTTCCTGGTCGGACTGCGCTATGCGCTGGGCGTGTCGCTGCTGGTGCTGGTGGTGGCCGAGCAGATCAACGCCTCGGCGGGGATCGGGCACCTGATCAACAACGCCCGGGACTTCATGCGCACCGACGTCATCGTCGTCTGCCTCGTCGTCTACGCGAGCCTTGGCCTGGCGGCCGACCAGCTCGTCCGCACCCTGGAAGCCCAGGCGCTCGCCTGGCGTCCGACCTTCATCAAATCCTGAGCCGAAGAGTTCATCGCCATGGCGTCTCCCCTCGCCCGCCCCGCGCAAGACTGGCGCCTGCCCGCCGCCGGTCCTGCGGTGCGGGTCCGCAATTTCACCCGCCGCTTCGGCGACGTCACCGTCCTGCACGATCTTGAGATCGAGATCGGCCGCGGCGAGTTCGTGGCCCTCCTGGGCCGGTCAGGCTCGGGCAAGACCACCCTGCTCCGGACGCTGGCGGGCATCGACCCGGCGCCGGGCCATCAGGTTCTGGCCCCGGCCGCCCGCGCCGTGGTGTTCCAGGACGCCCGCCTGCTGCCCTGGAAGAAGGTCTGGCGAAACGTCGCGCTCGGCCTGAAGGGCGCCGACATCCGCGCCCGGGCGGAAGCCGCCCTGACCGAGGTCGGGCTCGACCATCGCCTGGACGCCTGGCCGGCCACCCTGTCCGGCGGTGAGGCGCAGCGGGTCTCCCTGGCCCGCGCCCTGGTGCGCGACCCGGGCCTGCTGCTGCTGGACGAACCGTTCGCCGCGCTGGACGCCCTGACGCGGCTCAAGATGCACGACCTGGTGCTGTCGCTCTGGACGCGCCATGCCCCGGCGGTGCTGCTGGTGACGCACGACGTGGATGAGGCCGTCGCGCTGGCCGACCGGGTGCTGGTGCTGGAGAACGGCCGGATCGCGGCGCAGGAGCGGATCGATCTGCCCCGCCCGCGGGCCAATGGGGCGGCCTTCCAGGACATCCGCGCCCGCCTGCTGGCCAAGCTGGGCGTGGACGCCGGAGCGGGTCGGCCGGCCGAAGGCGCGCTCCTGGCCTTCCCGAGCGGCGAGATCGTGGCGTGAGCGCCGCCCTGGCCCGACCGGTCGCGCGCGACCTGGACCTGGTCCTGCCGGATCTGACGGAGGCGTTCGCCGCCACCGCCGAGGCGCACGACCGCGACTCCAGCTTCCCGTTCGAGAATTTCGCGCGCCTGCACCGCGAAGGCCTGCTGGCGCTGACCGCGCCCAAGGCCCTGGGCGGCGGCGGGGCGGACCTGGCGACCACGCTTCGCGTCGTCGAGGCCGTCGCACGCGGCGAGCCGGCGACGGCTCTGGTGCTGACCATGCAGTACCTGTTCCACGCCTCGCTGGACGGGCGCGCCGGCTGGAACGACGCGCTGAAGGCGCGGGTGGTCCGCGACGCGCTGGAGCAGGGCGCCCTGATCAATGCGCTGCGGGTCGAGCCCGAGCTGGGCACGCCGGCGCGCGGCGGCCTGCCGGCCACGATCGCGCGGCGCACGGCCGACGGCTGGAGCCTTTCCGGCCGCAAGATCTATTCGACCGGTTCGCCGGCGCTGACCTGGATGATCGTCTGGGCGCGCACGGACGAGGCCGAGCCGCGCGTCGGCGGCTTCCTGGTGCACCGCGACGCGCCGGGGCGCCGGATCGAGGAGACCTGGGACCACACCGGCCTGCGCGCCAGCGGCAGCCACGACGTGGTGTTCGAGCACACGCCCGTTCCCGCCGGGCATGCGCTGGCGCCCCAGCCGCCCGGCGCGCCGCAGCCGCCGGACCCCGCCATGGCGGTCTGGGCGCCCGTGCTGACGTCGGCGATCTACAACGCCGTCGCCGTCAGCGCACGGGACTGGTTCGTCCGCTGGCTGACGGAACGGACGCCAGCGAACCTCGGCGCGCCGCTCTCGACCCTGTCCCGGTTCCAGGAACTGGTGGGCGCCATCGACGGCCTGCTGCTGCAGAACCGCGTGCTGCTGGACGCCGCCGCCGAGGGTCGCTTGGGGGCCGCGCACGGCGGCCTCGTGAAGCACCTCGTCACCGAGAACGCCATCGCCGCCGTGGAGAAGGCGATCGCCGCTGCCGGCAACCCGGGCCTCAGCCGCCACAATCCGCTGCAGCGCCACTTCCGCGACGTCCTGTGCGGACGGATCCACACGCCCCAGGCCGACGTGGTGCTGACCGCCGCCGGCAAGTCGGCCTTCGTCAAACTCGCCAACTGAGGATCGGTCCATGGGTCGCCTGGTCGTCGCCAGTCAACTGAATGCGGCGTTCAACATCGCCTTCGCGGACGCCTTGCCGGAGGTGGACATCCTGGCGGTTCCGCCGGGGCCGCCCGCCGCCCTGCCGCGCGAGGCCAAGGTGCTGATCGCCGCGCCGTTCCGCAAGGCCGGCGGGTCCCTGCCGCCCGCGCCGCCCCCCGGCTGGCCTTTCGACCTGAGGTGGGTGCAGCTCGTGTCGGTGGGGATCGACTTCTACCCGCAGTGGCTGTTCGACGGCCCGGTGGTCACCTCGGCCCGCGGCAGCTCGGCCGTCGCCCTGGCCGAGTTCGCGCTGGCGTCGATCCTCACCGCCGCCAAGCGCATGCCCGACATCTGGATCGACCGGTTCGAACAGTGGGCGCCGACGCCGATCAGCCTGGTGCAGGGCCAGACGCTGGGCCTCGTCGGCTTCGGCTCGATCGGCGAGGCGCTGGCGCCGCGCGCCGCGGCGCTGGGGCTGAAGGTGCTGGCGATCCGCCGCTCCAGGACGGCGATCGCCACGCCCGGCGTCGAGCAGGTCCGGGACTTCTGCGAGCTCTTCGAACGATCCGACCACGTCGTCCTGGCGGCGCCCGCCACGCCCGAGACCCACCACCTGGTCAACCGCAAGCTCCTGGCCCACGCCAAGCCCGGACTGCACCTGGTCAACATCGCCCGCGGGGCGCTGATCGACGACGACGCCCTGCTGGAGGCGCTGGACGACGGCCGCGTCGGCCTGGCCAGCCTCGACGTCACCCACCCCGAGCCGCTGCCGTTCAACCACCGCTACTACGGCCATCCCCGGGTGCGCCTCTCGCCGCACACCTCGGTGCATACGCCGGACACGCGCCAGAACCTGGCCGCGCAGTTCGCCCAGAACCTCGCCCGCTTCCGCCATGGCGCGCCGCTGGAAGGCGTCGTCGACCTTGGCCGCGGCTACTGAGACGGAGCCCGCCATGACCCTCGCCTTCTCGCGCCCGACCGGAGCGCCCGCGGCCCATCCGGCCAAAATCGAGACCGTGCTGCCCGAGCGTGGCTTCGCCGCGCCGGCGCCGATCCCCCAGCAGCCGACCCTCGCCGAGGAGCGCCTGTTCCGCAAACAGCGCCTGGCCGCCGGTTACCGCCTGTTCGCCCGCGCGGGCTTCGACATGGGCGGCGCCGGCCACATCACCGCGCGCGACCCCGAGCGCCCCGACCACTTCTGGGTCAATCCGGCGGGGGTCCACTTCAGCCGCATCCGCGTCTCGGACCTGATGCTGGTGAACCACGAGGGCCAGATCGTGGAGCCGCCGGCGCATGCCGCGCCGCGGCTGAACCGCGCCGCCTTCGCCATCCACTCCGAACTGCACAAGGCGCGGCCCGACGTGGTCGCCGCCGCCCACTCGCACTCGCTGTACGGCAAGGCCTGGTCGACGCTCGGGCGCCTGCTGGACCCGCTCACCCAGGACGCGGCGGCCTTCTACGAGGACCACGCGCTGTTCGAGGACTTCTCCGGCGTCGTGCTCGACACCAGCGAGGGCCAGAAGATCGCCGAGGCGCTGGGGCCGAAGAAGGCGGTGATCCTGCAGAACCACGGCATCCTCACCGTCGGCCAGACGGTGGAGGCGGCCGTCTGGCGCTACCTCGCCCTGGAGAACGCCTGCCAGGTGCAGCTGCTGGCCGAGGCCGCCGGCCAGACGCGGCCCATCCCACCGCAGGTCGCCCGCCACACCGCCGGCCAGGTCGGCACGGACATCGGCGGCATCTTCGCCTTCCAGCCCTACTGGGACATCGTCTCCGAGGAAGAGCCGGACCTCTTCGACTGATGGCCGGGATCATCCGACTTTCCCGCCGCGGCGCCCTGGCCGGGGCCGCGGCGCTGGCCGCCTGCGCGCCGAAAACCACCGGCCGCACGACCCTGCGCATCGCCACGTACAAGGGCGGCGTCCAGCCCCTGCTGAAGGCCGCGGGACTCGACGACCCGCCCTACGCCATCGCCTGGTCCGAGTTCGCCGCCGGCAACCTGATCACCGAGGCCATCGACGCCCGGGCCGTCGACATCGGCTCGATGAGCGAGATCCCGCCGATCTTCGTGGCTGGGCGGTCCACGCGCCTCAGGCTGGTGGCGGTCCAGAAGGGCGACGTGAACGCCCAGGTCACCCTCGTTCCGAAGGACTCCCCGGCGCGCTCGGCGGCAGACCTGAAGGGCAAGAAGGTGGGCTACGTCAGGGCGACGACGGCGCAGTATTTCCTGGCCCGTCTGCTGGCTGAAAAGGGCCTGGGCTTCGCCGACATCCAGCCGGTCGCCCTCTCGCCGCAGGACGGCCTCTCGGCCTTCACCCAGGGCTCGCTGGACGCCTGGGTGATCTATGGGGTGCAGGGCACCCTGGCGCGCGCGCGGCTGGGCGCGCGGGTGTTGGCCACCGGGCTCGGCCGGCTCTCGGGCAACTATGTGCAGGCCGCGCTCAGCGAGGCGCTGGCCGATCCGCCCCGGCGCGCCGCGATCATCGACCATCTGAAGCGAACCCGGCAGGCCTATGCCTGGGCCGAGGCCCACCCCGAGGCCTGGGCGGCGGCCCAGGCGGCCGCCACCGGCGCGCCGGCCGAGGCCTACCTGCAGCAACAGCGCGAGCGCAGCGCGCCGACCCGGCTCGCCCCCGTGGACGACGCGGCGATCGCCTCGCAGCAGACGGTCGCCGACACGTTCGCCAGCCTGGGCGCCATCCCCGCCAAGGTGGATGTGCGATCACTATGGACTACGGAACTGAATTCGTCGCTCAAATAGAAAACCTGAGGAATTCAAATATTCGCAATGGAAATAGATGACTTTAGTAATACTGGCGATAGAAATTCTCAATATCAATAAAGTCTATGTGGTTTGCCAGGAACACTCTGAGGTCGTTTCTCGCCCCTGAATTTTGGAGAGGCAATGAAATGACTATCGACCACCGCTCGCGCATCGAGCGCAGGACCCTTCTGGCGACGACCGGCGTGATGCTGGCGTGCGTCGCCTGGTCGGGCTCCGCCTGCGCGGCCGCGGACGACGCGGCCGCCGGCAGTTCGGTCGAGGAACTGGTGGTCACCGCCGAACGGCGGACCACCAACCTGCAGGAGACGCCGATCGCGATCTCCGCCTTCAGCGGCCAGGCGCTCGCCGACCGGAAGATCGACAGCGTGCGCGACCTCGCCGGCCAGATCCCCAACTTCAACATCAACCGGGTGACCATCAGCCACACGACCCAGACCTACGCCCTGCGCGGCATCGGCGAGAGCGACCCGATCCAGGAGCCCGTGCTCGCGGTCTACGTGGATGACGTCTACATCCCCCGCCAGATCGGCTCGATGATCGAGTTCAACGACCTGGAGCGGATCGAGGTGCTGCGCGGGCCGCAAGGCACGCTCTATGGCCGCAACTCCAGCGCCGGGGCCCTGCGGATCATCACCCGCGACCCGGGCCGTGACGTGCGCATCAAGGCGGAGGTCGGGCTGGGGAACTACGGCGCGGTCGATGTCCGCGCGCTGGTCGAAGGCCCCCTCGGCGATACGCTGTCCGGCAGCCTCTCCTATATCCGCCACAAGCGCGACGGGGTCACCTTCGACCCGACCCTGAACCACGACGTCAACCGCATCGACCTGGACGCCTATCGCGGCAAGCTGCGCTGGACGCCGAACGGCCGGCTGGACGCCCTGCTGACGGTCAACCTGCTGCGCGACCGCAGCGACAGCCGCGCCTACATCCCGGTCAGGCAGCCCGGCGGCGGCTTCTCCGAGCGGCTGTCGTTCTCGGAGGTGGAGCCCAGGCAGGACCTGGACCAGATCTCGGGGTCCCTGCGGGTGAGCTACAAGCTCAGCGACCGGTTGCAGCTGAAGTCCATCAGCTCCTACGGCGGCTTCAACCTCAACCCCGTCGCCTACGACAACGACGGGGAAGCCGCGCTGATCCAGAAGAACCTGATCCACTACAACGACCAGTACGAGACCCAGGAGTTGCAGCTGAACGGCGAGTTCGGCCGGGTCGCCTTCACCACCGGCGCCTTCTATCTGCATGAGCGGTTCTTCGTTGAGCGCGACGGCTACAGCCGCCGGACCGCGCTGCCGACCGACCCGGCGACGACGCCCGGCAACTACAGTTTCCTGCGCGCCCACAACGTCACCAACACCGACGCCTATGCGGTGTTCGGCGAGGCGACCTGGACCATCACCGAGCAGCTGAAGCTGATCACCGGGCTCAGGTGGACCAACGAGGAGAAGACCTTCACGTTCAACAACGGCGTGCTGAACCTGGCCGGCCAGGTGATCGCGCCCTCGATCAGGGGCGAGGCGAACAAGACCTTCGCCAAGATCACGCCCAAGGTCTCGCTGCAGTACCAGTGGACGCCCGCGCTGCTGCAGTACGCGACCTATTCGCAGGGCTTCAAATCCGGCGGCTTCGACAACCGCGCCACCCGCCTGGACCTGGCTACGCTGGCGTTCGCGCCGGAGGAGGTGAGCACCTATGAGACCGGCGTGAAGAGCGAATTCTTCCAGCGCCGGCTGCGGGCCAACCTCGCGATCTTCTACAACGACTACAAGGACCTGCAGGTCTCGTTCTATGACCCCGCCTACGTCGGCAGCCGGCGCGGCAATGCGGGCAAGGCCCACACCTACGGGGTCGAGCTGGAGACCGACGCCACCCTGAGCGACCGCCTTTCGGTGCAGGCGACCGCCGGCTACCTGTTCGCGGAATACGACCGCTACCGGGGCGCGGGCGGGGCGGGCGTGGACGCCGACGGGAACCGCCTGACCAACTCGCCGCGCTGGAGCCTTTCGGGCGCCTTCAACTGGGATGTGCCGGTGAGGATCCCCGGCGCCCTGCGCCTCGGGGTGAACGCCAACTACCAGACCCGCAGCTACTCCAGCGCCACGCCCGCGCCGGGCGGGCAGAACGTGATCCCGGCCCAGGGCTTCCTCAACGCCGTGGCGACCTGGACGGCGCCGGACCCGCGCTACTCGGTGATCCTGTCGGGCCGCAACCTGCTCAACTCGGACAAGCCGGTGGGCGCTACCTACACGCCCAGCACCGGCGCCTATTACCTGAACTTCCCCGATCCGCGAACCTGGCTGGCGACGGTGCGCTATGCCCTATGACGCCGACGCACGACCGAACCTCGGCCGGCTGCGGGCCTTCGTCGGCGACCTGGCCGGACGGCTCGCCGACACCCGCGACGAGCCGCGCATCCTCGAAGCGGGCGCCGCCCTGCTCGGTCGGCTGATCGCGGAGGACGACTGGTTGCCGCAGGCCTGCGCCCGGCCGCATCCGACGCGCTACCGGCAATACCTGCTGCATTGCGACAGCCAGGAGCGGTTCTCGATCGTCAGCTTCGTCTGGGGGCCGGGCCAGGCCACGCCGGTTCATGATCACACGGTCTGGGGCCTGGTCGGCGTGCTGCGCGGCGCGGAGTTGTCGCAGCGCTACGTCCGCGCGGGCCAGCGCCTCGTGCCCGACGGGCCGGTGCGCCGGCTGGGGCCGGGCGAGGTCGAGGCGGTCTCGCCGAGGCTCGGCGACCTGCACCAGGTGTCCAACGCCCACGCCGACCGGCCGTCCGTCAGCATCCATGTCTACGGCGGCAACATCGGCGCGATCCGGCGCACCGCCTACGACGCCGCGGGCCGGCCGACCCCCTTCATCTCCGGCTACAGCAACGCGACCACGCCCAACTTCTGGGACGTCTCGCCACAGGAGGCCCCATGATCCGCGAGACTGCGCCCGCCGATGTGCGGTTGGACTTCGTCGCCCGGCGCGAGATCGCCCTGATCGACCTGCGCGAGGAAGACGCCTTCGCCAAGGACCATCCGCTGTTCGCCGCCAACCTGCCGCTCAGCCGGCTGGAGCTGGAGGTGTTCGACCGGATCCCCAGGCGCGACACCAAGGTGGTGCTCTACGATTCCGGCGAGGGGCTCGTGCCGCCGGCCGCCGCACGGCTGAAGGCCCTCGGCTACACCCGGGTGACCGCCCTGGCCGATGGCCTGCTGGGTTGGCGGATGGCGCGGTTCGAGCTGTTCCAGGACGTGAATTCGGCCAGCAAGGCCTTCGGCGAACTGGTGGAGGCGCGCCGGCACACGCCCTCCGTCCCCGCGCCGGAAGCCAAGGCGTTGATCGAGGGCAATCCGAACCTGGTGGTGCTCGACGCGCGCCGCTTCGAGGAATTCCACACCATGAGCATTCCGCGCGGCGTCAGTGTCCCCGGAGCCGAATTGGTGCTGCGCGCCCAGGCCCTCGCGCCGGACCCCTCGACCACCATCATCGTCAACTGCGCCGGCCGCACCCGCAGCATCATCGGCGCCCAGTCGCTGATCAACGCCGGGGTGCCCAATCCAGTCGTGGCGCTGCGCAACGG
>Ga0307510_10006518_pt1 | contig 13916 bp, 16 predicted proteins | sample 12_EM_MG_FD_207224 | JGI IMG/M metagenome (GOLD analysis project Ga0307510, IMG submission 207224) | Populus trichocarpa ectomycorrhiza microbial communities from riparian zone in the Pacific Northwest, United States - 12_EM | ecosystem: Host-associated > Plants > Roots > Unclassified | place... | reverse complement strand
GCCATCTGTTGTTTTATGTTTCTGTTATCATTGTAAATCTGGGGTATGCCCCTTATAATGTTTGTATCTTCTTCTTTTAATACATACGTCAACTTACCAAAAAAAAAGATATCAGAATGACCTCAAATTCAATATTTAGTATTTTGATATAAAGCAAACAACAAATCTCAATTTATAGGTTGTTCTCGTATGTTTAGGTACTCAAACCCCTTGTATGATCAGTTTGCAGCATAATTAAACCTCGAATTAAAACCTCCAGCAAACGATATTAAAATAAGCGCAATGGGCCATCTTGCACATGGATAAGATGTATTAAGGCCTTCACTTAATGCTCCAATGGACCCTTCAAATTTGACTTGGTCAAAACCTTTAAAACCAATGCATTCAATGCGTCTTTCAATGCCTTTGTCTTGAACAGAGTTATTGGCCTATTTCACACATGTAAAGGGTCCTTACTTGTGTTTATGGGCTGATCCACATCACTAGATTTCACTTAATGCTCCCTTCCTTGGTTCTCTAAAGAACTGAAAACGACTTATCGAAGAACAACTGGCTTCGTGGTGTCATCCTTAAACTTCTCGTTCGCGAATCAATATTCATTGGGTGAGGGTCTCCATTTCCAATAGTGCTGGTGCCTAGGTACAAGTTATCTTTGTGTCACACTCCTATTAAACCTGATTTACTTGGCTTTCCGGGAATTTGTGTCTGTGGGTATGGGTTGCGTGACCACGTGATCACGAGGTTCACATCACCTTTGTTATAAGGCGTGTGCTGAACATGCAACTTAAAGAAGATGATGTAGATGAGTAACGGGAAAACATATTTCACTCTTGATGTCGCATCTAAAACAAGATATGTGGCATGATAATTGATGGAGGTAGTTGTGCTAATGTAGCTAGTGATACTCTTATGAAGAAATTGAATCTAAGTTGTATTAAGCATCCTAGGCTTTATAGATTGCAATGGTTGAATGAATTGGTGAAGTGAAGGTTACTAAGCTAGTGTCGATTGCGTTTATTATGCATGCTAGTCACTTACTTTTGGGGCATCCATAGCAATTCCATCGAAAGGCAATTCATGATGGGTTTAGAAACCGGTTCCTTATTTTAAAAGATGGTAAAACCATCACTCTTGTACCTCTTTCTCCAAACAAGTGTATGATGATGATCAACTGAAATTAAAAAGGGAATATGAGGATGGGAAGAGTGAAAATTCATGTGAGGACAATGGTGAGAGAAGACCATTAGATTCGGCTAAATCTAAATCTAAATCATTAATTAAATCGGTTGAGAGTGGAGGTGAAACCCGAGGTGTGAAGAAAGTAAACTTGTGTGATGATAATAATGTAGAAAAATTAAAGAAACAATCTAATTTTTATGCAAAAGAAGCTCAAATCATATATGTATTTTTCACTAACATGCCGATGAATTGTGTATAAGGAGGCTTATTTTAACACTAACAATATCGATTCTACTTCTCCTAGTGTGGATGCTACTTTTTTGCAAGAGTTTGATGATGTATTCCCTAAAGACACCCCTATTGGATTACCACCACTAAAAAGGATTGAACATCAGATTGACCTTAAACCTAGGTCTTCGGTTCCTAACCATCCAGCCTATGGAAGAAATCTTGAGGAGATGAAGAAGCTTCAAAGACAAGTAGATGAGTTGATGATGAAGGGGTACATTCGTGAGAGTATGAGCCCTTGTGTTGTGCTAGAGTTACTTGTTCCTAAAAAAGATGGGACTTGGAGGATGTATGTTGATTGTCACACCATCAACAACATAACAATAAAGTATAGACATCCTATCCCCAGGCTTGATGACATGTTAGATGAGTTGTGTACTTTGATGACATCCTAATGTATAGCAAGAACTTGAATAAGCATCTTGATCATTTTGTAATGTACTTAGCCTATTGTGTGATGATAAATTGTATGAGCCTATTGTGTGATGATAAATTGTATGTTAATCTTAGTAATTGTACCTTTTGTATGGAGAAAATTATGTTTCTTGGATATGTAGTAACTACGCAGGTTATTGAGATGAGATGAAGAGAAGGTTAAGGCCATCCGGGATTGGCCTACACCTAGGCTTTGTGATTGAGGTAAGGAGTTTTCATGGGCTTGCTAGCTTTTGTAGAAGGTTTGTAAAGGACTTTGATACTATTGCATCATCTTTAACTAAAATTGATAAAAAGTCTATTGAATTTAAATAGAATGATGAACAGGATAAATTTTTTAGTTTATTAAAAGATAAAGTTTGTTCGGAGCCTGTTTTAGCTTTGCTAGACTTTACAAAAGTTTTTAAAGTTGAATGTGATGCTTCATGTATAAGTATAAGAACCGTGTTGCTGTAGGATATAAGGCCATTGCATATTTCAGTGAGAAACTTAATAGGATAGCCTTGAATGGTAAGTTGAATATGAGCTCTATGCCTTGGTAAGAACTTTAGAGACACATGACAACATTACTTGTGGCCCAAGGAGTTCGTGATACATTCAAATTATGAATCATTGAAGCACTTGAAAGGGCAAGGTAAGTTGAATAGAAGACATGCTAAATGGGTTGAATTTATTGAAACCTTTTCGTATGTTATCAAGTATAAGTAAGGTAAATAAAACATTGTGGTTGATGCACTTTCGTGCAAGTATGTTTTTTTTTTTTATCTACTTTAGATGCTAGATTTCTAGGATTTGAACACATAAAATAATTAATTGTACAAGGATGATAGTGATTTTGCTAATGTTTACAATGCTTGTGAAACTTCAGGTTTTGGGAAGTTCTATAGACTTGATGGATATCTGTTTAAAGAGAATCATTTGTATTGTTCCATTAAGTTCTATGTGTGAATTACTTATACGTGAAGCACATGGTGGCAAGTTGATAGGGCATTTTAGTGTTGTTAAGGATGTGTTGCATGAGCATTTTTATTAGCCTAAAATGAAAAAGGATGTGCAAGGCATAAATGATAAATATACCTTGTAGGAAAGCAAAGTCTAGGACTTAACCACATGGCTTATATATCGCTTTGCCTATACCTAAAGAATCATGGTAGACATTTCAATGGATTTTATATTAGGTTTGCTTAAGTCAAAACGGGATAGGGACTCAATCTTTATAATTGTTGATAGAGTTTCAATAATGACACACTTTATTTCATGTTATAAAATCGATGATGCCACTAATGTTGCTGATTTGTTTAGAGAGATAGTACGACTTTATGGGGTCCCTAGAAGCATTGTTACTGATAGAGATGTTAAGTTCTTTAACTATTTATGAAAGGTGTTATAGGGATAATTGGGTACTAAACTATTGTTTTCAACTACTTGTCATCCTTATGCAGATGGACAAACCAAATTAGTTAATAGGACCTTAACACAACTTTTGTGTTCTGTCATTTAAAAGAACTTAAAGAATTAGGAATACTGTTTGTCATTTATAGAGTTTGTATATAATCGTAGTGTGTATTCTACTACTGAATTTTTACCATTTGAAATTGTGCGTGTATTTGACACTTTAACTCTCATGGATTTGATTCCTTTACCTGTTGGTGAAAGGGTTAGTTTGGATAATAATCGTAAAGCACAGATGGTGAAGGCACTCAATGAGTGTGCGGCAACAAATTGAAAAGAGGAACTGTGTGAACGCAACTAAAGCCAGTAAGGGGCGCGCATATAGGTTGTATTTCAACCAGGTGATTGGGTTTGGGTGCATATGTGTAAAGAGAGATTTCCGACCTAAAGAAGTCTATATAACGAGGAGATGAGCCTTTTTAGATCGTTGAAAGTATAAATGACAATGCTTATAAAATTAATTTGCCTGGTGGGAATGGAGTTAGTGCTACATTTAACGTTTCTGATCTTACTCTGTTAGCTAAGCCCATGACTTGTTTGGGTTTAATTAATACTTTGTTTTCAACTAGGATCCAAAGCTTGCTTGGATCAAGGTTTGGGCTTACTAGTAAAGTTTATGTGTTAATTTTGTATGTAGGTCAATTCAGCCCACAAGGATAGATTCATTAGGGTTAATTTTTCAGAACTATATAAACACATGTAAGTCTAAATTTCAGTAGACTCTAGACTTTTCAGTTTTAACGTGTGAGAGAGCTTCTTGCTTTCTTTGGTTCTTGAACTAACTAAATCTGACTTATTGAAAATTAACTAGCTTCGTTGCGTCATTTGATTTCATTCTAATAATGTTGGTGTATTGGGGTAAGTTTTCATTGTGTCACACTCATATCAGACATCTTTTAGCTTTTCAGGATCAGATCTTAATCTTGATTGTGAGTTGCGTGACCACGTGATCACGAGATTCGCATCAGGTGTTTTTATAAATCTGAACTCCAACCAAAAGTCATGAGACAAACAGCTATCCCTCACATAAGGGAATTGGGTTTATTCTTAAAATTAAAATGAATGAAGACATTAATCCATATTTGGTGTACTTATGCATGAGCAATATGTAAAAAATGCATGCTAAAATTAAATTACACAAACCAACAAAATAATTTGGATAACAAATAATCAAGCAATTAATAAGGCTCAGTTTAACTAGACAAGTCCCTAGTGGAGTCGTCATCCTGTTGTGGCGTGTATGGTGTCGAATAATGGATCTGTAAGGCTACAACCTATATTAGACAAAATTATTGGAAAAACATGCAAGGGACCTACATATAATTTTAAAATGGTCCCTAAATTTTTTTAGAAACTTTTGAAATTTCTTTAAGGATTGTTTGGCTATACACTAAAATAAGAGCAATCTAAAGCTAAGGGAAAAGACTATAGGGCGTGGTTGTCAAACAAGCTCTTAGCCTAAAAAAAAAGGCATTAAAAATACCTTAAGGAAGTGTTTGACAAACATGAATTAAGAACAAAAAAAAACATTTTTCCTTAAGCAAAATTAGGGCAAACCAAACACGCTCTTAGATCTAGGTTGGGCTTGGCCTATGCATACGAGTTAGGCTCCGGCCCAATCCAACTTGGTTGGCCTGACAAACGACCCAACATGCTTCTTTTGTTTCCTTTTTTTATTTATATATATATAAAGAAAAAAATAAAAAAGAATATATATATATATATATATATATATATGGGGGTTGGACCAAGCCTAGCCGCGTTGGCTGGGCTTATATCAGCCCATCTTACTTCAAATGGCCTTAAAGGCCTGGTTTGATTATCAAAATAGAACAAAAAGGCAGTATATGCCTATAACAAGAGGAGATAACGGTCTGTCAAGGTTGTTTCAGGACTACTAAAGGAAGGTGGTCTGCCAAGACTATTGTTAGAAAAATCCTTCACTACTACTCTCGGTTGAAGATAGGATATTGGATGTTGTTGTAGTGTTGGATCAAAGGCTACTGCTTATGACTAGTGCTAGCACAAAGGAAAGCTATTGAATGTTGCTACGATGGAGGCTGGGAGAGTGCACAGCTGGCCTACCGTTGTTATAGTTGAGGAGGAACGACTGGATCGCTGGAGGCTCATGGTTCTATGGAGGAAGAGTTGTTGGTGTAGAGCTTGGAGCAAGAAAAGATGAAGATCATGGTGGGATTAGAAGTTAATGGTCTAAATGGTTAAGAGAGAGGCTTGTGGTGGCGTTAAGGATCAGTTCACATGAAAAAATAAATAATTATTTTTTAGCCTTTTCTCTTCTTTTTTATTTCAGCCCTTTACTAGGTTGCTTGGGTTAAGATTTTGTGTGGGGGGGGTTTATAGGGAAATGGGGAGCTTCTAGGGCTTATGGGTTAATGAGATCTTGACCTTTGATGTTGGAGAATAGATCCCCGACCATTCATTGAATTAAATACAAAATCTTGTTCTACTCTGCAACTGACAAAGAGAGGATATAAGACTCTTTTTTACAGGCTTCTAATGTTGGGTAATATTATTAGGAGAGAATCTGCAAGTATTTTTGGTGCCATTAGAGCTGACATTTTAGCTTGGAGTGAAGTACAAATATCAGGGTATAAGCTGGCATAAAATTTGTGTGGCATAGGTAAAGGAGTGAGGGGGCTAAAAGGTGGGCACTTGAACATTTTTTTTGTTTTGTTTTAATAGGAAGAAGACAATGAATAGTGAAATATGGTATTTTTTCAATTTGGTCCCTAAGCTTTTGGAACTTTGTAGTGGAATCCCCAATCGCTCTGATCTTTTAGATTCCTTGCAATTTCACCCTTAGCCTTCTTCGATTGGACCTTTAATCTTTAAACTTTGTTGAATTAAACCTCTGATTGAATCAATTTAGCCTCTCCAAGTTCTAATTATGTCTCTAATCTTCCAATCTTTGTGAATTGATTTGTATTAGGTCTCCAAACTTAATTAAGTCAATTAGACCTATAAACAATTTAATGAAATCCTTGAATTTAATTAATTCTTCTGATTTTAGACAAATTGACTTTCTATTAATGTTTTTGTGATTAAATCAATTAGGCTCATCAAAAGTTCGATTACATCCCTAAACTTAATTATTTTGCAAGTTTGCCCTAGTCTTCAATATCTTTATGTAATTTGCTCCCAAATTCTCTTTGTTCTCTTTAATTAGACTCTCCATTGTTGCAATTGGGCTCCAACCTTAGCCGCTCGTATCCATTTGGTCATTTCATTAAGACCCCTTGTCCATTTTTCATTTTTTGATTTTTTTTTGTAAAATTTTTAGGAACCTAAAATTGGGTTATGACACCTAGTAAATATTAATAAACACCTCTACTTCTCTTTTTAGAGGTAATCTTGGCAGTTCTTCTGAAAATCCATCAAAAAATTCTCTTATTATAGGTATACTATTCAGCTCATGACTCTCTTTCCCTAACTCTATTAAAAAAATCTAAATAATGCTTGGCACCATTTTCTTAAACATTTACTTGCAGTCATTGCCAGTATCACATAATTTGGTATCACTCTTTTTTCCTCCATAAATGTCACCTCATTGCCACCATCTGCTAGAAAGGTCACCACTTTTATATAACAATTTATTTGTGCTCTATGCGCACTCAACCAATCCATTTCTAGTATAATATCAAAATCAATTATCTCTAATGAAATTAAGGTTGTACTAACTATTATTCCTTTTTCTAATACACCTCTTAATTTATTCAATTTCTTGATGCTACAAATGAATGAATAGCACCCGGATCAAACAAGGCATAAACTGAATGAGAGTTTAACTCTATCATACCTATTATCACCTTAGTTGCAGTTCTAACATCCTCTTGTGTCAAATGATAGACCTTCTCTTAAGTCCTTTCTTTTTGCACTCTGGGTTGTCCCCTAGGCCTGCCATAATTACTAGTTATTGATGACTCTGTGCTGGAAAATGAGATCTCTGACCCATCATCCTCAAAAGGAATTCTCTTTTAAAATGCCCTATCTCTCCAAAATGGAAACAACTTGTCCCCTGATGTTTGCAGTCCTTCCACATGTGTCCATCCTATCTGCAGATACAACACCTGCACACTGTTACTAAACAATCTCTAAGATGCTTCTGATTGGACTTGCCACAAAAGGGAAATGATGACACTCATTGTCTTATAAAACCCCCAATCGAATTAGTCTTTGGGCATATAGGTCCCCTAGAAAATCCTTCACCACCATAATACGTTAGTTTTTATAAGAACCTACTAGTAGCAAAAATTCCCCCTTTTCTGTTGAACTGCACAGAAATAATCCACTTTTTCATTTCGTAGGTAGAGGTAGTTTCCAATAGAAAAATCATATCTTTTCTTTTCCCAAATATCATTTGTTCCTTATCATAATCACCTTGATTTTCCTCTTGCAGTACAACCTTGTTCTTTATCTCAATGATGATGTCAGGAGTAATACCTTATTTCAAATTCAGACTTAAAGTCACCCCCAAGTAAGCACCTCTCTTGATCTCCTCTCCCTCATCATGGCCCACCATGAATGGGCACTATTTGACAGTAACTGTGACACACATGATACTTATACATTCCCTAGCATCGGAATTTGAGTAAGAGATTGCTCCATATTATGTAGATAATATCCAGCTATCTCAACATTCCCCCCCCAAGAAAAACACACACCCCATCTCTTGCATACTCTTCACCCAATACACAAGCTATGAACACCATTCATAGCTTGTGTATTAGATGTCATATTAGCTGACCTAGACATCCTTGTCATAATAGCCTTAACAACTTGTTTGAAAGAAGTAGGATCTAGAAGGGCCACTTGGACCACAAGTAGGGACCCATCATCGTACCCCCCTATCCACCTGTTGTCATATGTGGTGTTTCATCCCTAATAGGCATGAGTTTTTTTTTAGATTTAGGTGTCCTCCCTTGCTCAGATTATATTTGAACCACAAGCACATGAGAATAAGTATCAACCAAAAGGTCCCCTGGTGCTTTTCCTCCACAAACATACTTTGACTTCTCCCTCTCACAAGAGACAAGTCAGTCCTAATTCCATGTCTAGTACGAATCATCCTGTAACAATTTCAAATTGTTGTTCCATTAGTATCATTATGTCTAACTGAATCATGGAATTGTTTTTTCACAACCTTGGATGTACTCATACCTACCTGGCAATACTATCCATAACCAACCACTTATATTTCCAAACAAAACACGAACAATTTTTTCAATACAATACGTGAAATAGTAAAACATCACACAATCTTATATTTATAATGAAAAGAATAAATTTATCATCATTATTACAACTTTACCATAATAAAATAATAATCCTTAAAAATTCAATAGTTATGTTTATTACATCCTCTCAAGAACTAAAATGAATATCATAAAATATAGAAATCCTACAGCTAAATGGAAATTGGTAAAAGTTCTACCGCTAAATAGAAACTGATAAAAAATCCTACAGGTAAAAAGTTTATCATGCGATTCTAGTTTTGAGGAGCATATGAAAAACCTGTAAAATAATAAGCATACTAAGAATTTAGAATAAAAATTATAACATCACATCATGACATTAACATATCATGCATATATTAAATTTAATTTCACAATTTCCACAAATTTCATTATTACATCATTTATCATAAACATTTCCTCTACCAATAATTAATAGTGGTATTGCACCAATCAAAACCCTTTTACTTCAACAATTAACACATAAGCCCATAATCTCTAGGATAACTCTTTTGTATAACATCAAACCTAAAATGATGATTTCTACATAAGAATACAAAAAGGTAAACTTAACAATAAAGGTTATAATTTCCAATCTTTCATAAACTAGTTTTAGAGGTTCATTAATATAAACAACAACCAATCATTTGTTTCTCTTAGCTTTCATGCTGAAGATATATGTCCAACACCTCTCTAGTCTCCGCTCATGCAACTAACTATAAATTATCCATTACCACCACACTTGTGGCTGGTACATTAATTTTATGTCAAGTCTCCATTTTCTCATGATCGAATTGATGTTAACAAATTTGGAGCCCCACTTTTTTGGTCGATTCCTTTGCATAAAAAAAAGCATCCAACATGCCCTCCAAATAAACCTTGACCCTAGCCCCATATATGTGGTCGACTATTATGCACACAAATCATGTGTTATTGTTTTCCCAATTCAAGATTCCCAGGCTAAGCCCCACACATGTGATTGGCTTTTCATACAACAACTTAAACATCATATAAATAACAACTTATCAATCTAAGTCCCACTTATGTGGCCAACTTTATGCACACAACACTTGTTTAAAACTAAACACCACATCGAGACTTCTTGTACTTCTAAGCAAGGCAAATTTGGATTTCGGCGTAAAATTTTTTATCGTTCAGTTTTACACTATTGAACATAACTCCAAATCTAACCATTAGATCACACTAAAACTTTACCAAAAGATTGCAGAGGTATTTTGCTATGTTGGGATAAAATTTCAGTTAAATTGAAGTTCAGAAAGGATTTGCAATATAGTTCAGAATAGGCTGTACAAATTTTGTTATTTACTTCCTTTTGATTTGTGAACTTTCTATTTGATAATGATCATTTTTCCTACTAATCAAAATCGTAAATCTGACCTAGTACGTAATTTTTACGTAACAGAATTGAAACCTAGACCAAACGATATCAGAATGACCTTAAATTCAATATTTAGTATTCTAATACCAAACAAATAACAAATTTCAGCTTATAGGTCATTCTTTTTTGTCTAGGTGCCCAAACCCCTTGTATGATCAGTTTGCGGTAGAATTGAACCTCGAATTGGAGCAGACTATATCAACATAAGCCAAATTTCATGTATGGTGCGATCTCACTCTTGATAGATAGAATATGAAGTTTTAATTGCTTCTGAGGTGGTTTGCGTATGCTTCACTAAGAGTTGTGTTTCTACGGCAGAATTGAACCTCGAATTAAAATCTCAAACAAACAATATCAAAATAAGCTCAAATTTAATATAAGTGCAATCTTACCCCTAGTAGAAAGAATATGATGTTTCAATTGATTCTGAGGTGGTTTGCTTATGGTTCACTAAGAATTGTGTTTCTGTGGTAGAATTGAATCAACCTTCAAATTTCATCTAATCTCCTTTTCTTTTATGCTACTGATATGATTATAGATAGTAGCAAGATGAAATATAACTTTTTTTTTCTTAGATGCCATAAATACAAAGAACAAGAAGATGAATGACGCAAACACTAAAAAACTTAAAGGAAAATTAAAAAAGAAAAAAAAACAGAAAGATGTGACCTTGTTTAGGAACATAGCTGATGCGAATCTCATGATCACGCAACCCACACGCAAAGACACCAATTCCCGGAAAGCCAAGTAAATCAGGTTTGAGAGGAGTGTGACACAAAGATAACTTGTACCTACGCACTAGCACTATTCAAAATGGAAAACCCCCACCTAACGAATATTGATTCACGAACAATAAGTATAAAGATGACTCCAGGAAGCCAGTTGTTCTTCGAGAAGTCGTTTTTAGTTATTTAGAGAACCAAGGAAGGGAGATTATCCCACCAACACACAACAAGTGTGGCAAAAGAAGTTTATCGATCTGAAAATTGTGTCACCTTACATATCTAGTTATGCCCTTATTTATACAGGCTCCAAACTAAAATAAACCCTAATGGACCCCCTTTAGGTGGACTTATATGAGGTCCACTTACAATTGACCCAAATAAGTAATAATAACTCAATGACTAAAAAGAAAATAATAAAAATCCAAAAATTATTATCCTAAATATGCTAGAATCAGATTTGTCACCCTTAAGAAATCATTGTAAGAAAAGGATTCTGAAACATTTATGAATCCTAACCCCACTTTGAAACTATATTGCAGCCCATTAAAGATCCTTGTAGTCTGTAAAATTAGGAGATTCTCAAAACAAGATGTCACATCCTTGTACAAAAAGAATCCTAGCAAAATAGAAAGTTCACAAGTCAAAAGGAAGTAAATAACAAAATTCATACAACCTCTGTTAACAAGTATTGTGATGCCTTCCCGATCACCGATTGACCTAAAATGTTTACCCAAGGTAGGAAAACTTGTCTGGAGACTCCCTTTAAAATTTCAGCCCAATCCACACAATCGGATTGGGAATTATACCTATTGCCGTGAAATTGGACAGTTGTGTAGTTTACGTCAGAATCCGAATTTAATTGTTTTTTCATTGCCCAGATCGTATCATTCACTCTCTCTTTAAAATGATTCATCCTCAAATCACCAATAGGTTTGATGCATAATACCTTAGCCTCTTGTTTTAGCCGTTAGAGCTCTTTTCTTGCACGCAATTGCCTGCAACAACATTGTATAAATGTAGTAGTAGATAATAATTTAAATAAACACGTCTTGTCATCCACTTGCGTGTATATTTTTGAATGATAACCATTGTTGCCCTCTTTTGTTTTTTATTCCTTTGACGCTGAACTGAAGCTCTCCATTCTTCACGTTCTTTATTTGTTTCTTTATAAACCTTTGCAACTCGTTCAACCACGCGCTCTTTATCTAACATCATAAAATCATTATGAGCATAAATATTTGAAACTCGAAACCTCTTTTTTGTCCTCCTTACATGAGTGAATCTCCTCCGATCAGCCCCACTAATATGTTGCCTTATTGAATCTATATCATCTTCCATCTTCTTTGCCTCCCAATACCTATCATCATGTCCCCCAACACTATACAAATTTCTCCTTTGGCTGAATTGACCCCTAGTTATCCCAAAATCCCTTCGGTTTCTAGGCTGCCAAAAACCTTCCCGATAGCCTATAGTGTCATCCTCAAAACCACCATCACCAATATTACCAACGTTCTCCTCAAAATCCTTATAATCAACCCACCTTGGCCTTTCATACAAACCATGCTTAGTCTTAAATGCAGTTTTCCACTCATCACCCTCTTTCATCCTAATTTGATGGTACCCACTTTTTAAGTCAATCTTAGAAAAAAAAACATGATCCATGTAACTCATCTAGCATGTCATCAAGCCTAGGAATAGGATGTCGATACTTTACCATTATGTTATTGACTGCACGACAATCGACACACATCCTCCATGTTCCATCCTTTTTAGGCACAAGTAGCACTGGCACAGCACAAGGACTTATACTCTCACGAATGTACCCCTTCATCATCAACTCATCTACTTGCCTTTGAAGCTCCTTCGTCTCCTCGGGGTTGCTTCTATAGGCTGGACGGTTAGGAATTGAAGCTCCGGGCACAAGATCAATTTGATGTTCAATCCCCTTTAATGGTGGTAATCCATTAGGGATGTCTTCAGGGAATACATCATCAAACTCCTGCATTAAAGAAACAACCACACTAGAAATAGCAGAATCAAGATCGTTAGTGTTAAAATAAGCCTCCTTATACACAAGTAAGATCATTGGCTTATTAGTGAAAAATGCAGATCTGATTTCAGATCCTTTTGCATAAAAATTAGGTTGTTTCTTTAATTTTTCCACACTATTATCATCACACAAGCTTACTTTCTTCACTCCTCGGTTTTTACCTCCACTCTCAACCGGTTTAATTAATGATTTAGGTTTAGCTGAATCTGATGGTTTTCTCTCACCATTGTCCTCACATGAATTTTCACTCTTCCCATCCTTACATTCCTTTTTTAATTTCATTTGATCATCATACACTTGTTTTGGAGAAAGAGGTACAAGAGTGATGGTTTTACCATCCTTTACAATAGTGAACCTATTTCTAAACCCATCATGAATCGCTTTCCGATCAAACTGCCATGGACGCCCCAAAAGTAAGTGACTAGCATGCATTTAGACTCCATCACACAAAATCTCATCGGAATACTTCCCAATAGCAAACGCAATCAAAACCTGCTTAGTAACCCTCACTTCACCACAATCATTCAACCATTGCAATCTATAAGGCCTATGCTTAATACAACTCACATTCAATTTCTTCACAAGAGTATAACTAGCAACATTAGTACAACTACCTCCATCAATTATCATGCTACATACCTTGTTTTGGATGTGACATCGAGTGTGAAATATATTTTCCCGTTGCTGATCTACATTATCTTCTTTGATTTGCATGTTCAGTGCACGCCTTATAACCAAGGCCTCCCCCTCAACAGGATATGCAATCTCCTCATCACTACAATCCACCAAAGGTGGCATCTCTTCACTTTCAGATTTGTCACTTTCAGATTCAACCTCCCCATTGTCTCTTGTAAGCATAACTCATTGGTTTGGACACTGAGATGCAATGTGCCCCTTCCTTCCCTAAACACTTAAAGCATTGAATATCTCTATCACGAGTAGGTTGAGATTCAGATTTACCTTTCCCATCCGTATGAGTATCCTTTTTGGCATTAGGTTGTTTGGCCTTTGCATAAGGCTTTGGTTGGACAACCCCCTCTCTCTTCAAATTCGGCCTCCATGTTAAGGAAGATGAAGCCGAATTGGTCTGAAAACGTGTACTGCCCCTTCTCTTTATTTGCCTCTCTACCTTCTTT
>Ga0307510_10006517_pt1 | contig 13917 bp, 16 predicted proteins | sample 12_EM_MG_FD_207224 | JGI IMG/M metagenome (GOLD analysis project Ga0307510, IMG submission 207224) | Populus trichocarpa ectomycorrhiza microbial communities from riparian zone in the Pacific Northwest, United States - 12_EM | ecosystem: Host-associated > Plants > Roots > Unclassified | place... | reverse complement strand
TGAACTCGTGGGAGAACTCGTGGCGTGATCACAAAAACGCTGGCCTTCCAAAATAGGCATCGATAATTGGACCTTCCAAGCTCAAGCCGAAGATGCATACCCGTCTCTGGACTTCAATTATGCGACCCACTTGGTGCCCCCGACGCGTTTCTAGCCGGAAATCGTTGCAACCGCGCGTATCCGGATTATCCCCTAACCAGCCAATGTCCACAGCGCTTCTTTCTTCTCACCACGAAGGTGGCGCTTCACCTTGGCCGACGCTCGGTGTTAAAGCTCACGAACATTTCACCCATGTAAAAAAAATGCGCAACATTTTCGGCCAGTAGCAAAACATGGAACAATATCCCCGAATGTTGACTCTGATCCCCGCGATTGCAAGAGAAACATGAGGCAACAGTGGTGTTGCGCGACGAAAAAGTCCCGGTCTAGCCCCGTGTCGCACCCATTCGGATCCGTGTTGTAGCAAAACACTACACATCTTCGCACTGTTCCGTCTCCGTCTGATCGAGGATGCGGCTACATGTGTTTGGGGGTCATTGGCAACCAGGATCGTCGCTCAAGTTGCCCCTTTCTCCATTCCTACATCCTCCCCCCTTTTAGCTCCGAAAGGCAAGCTGGGTGTTGATGCAAGGTATCGGCAAAACAAATCCCATTGGCAGAAACCGACCAATCAGCTTTGTACGGCGCCGATCCATCTTGTCATGGCCAGGTCCGTTCCGCGGCCGCTGACGTCGTCGCTTGCCATATTTTGCGACGTCCCCAACGAGGCTATGCTTTCTCACGGCGGCGCAGCGCCAGTTAATTTGTGGGATTGTGTATGTGTATGTATGTGATGTGTGATTTGTGATAGGATAGTGGCAAAACAACGCTCGATCCGAGTACACACACTAACACTCTCACGGGCGACTTTTTTCACACGTCAGTGGTGATGGCAATTGTTAACAAAGTTCTGTCATTCACCAAGTGGCCCATTCACTACTTGGAAGCCATCCTGACTGGGTGAATTCGCCGGCCTCGGCCGCGAATTCCCTGCAATAAGGGCAAGGGGCGTGCGATTACGTCTTAGACGTGGGTGCACACGGCAGTGCGTCTATAGCATATACTGTACGCATATATGCAAACCTTTTTTCTACTGTATGTACCGACAGCGCAACGAACGGCAAGGATCGTCGTTGGCGTCTCCTTCGACTACATTACTACATTACATTACAAAGTCACTGTAGTAACGGGACGCCCGACCCGTCATGCGTAATTGATCGAATGTGTCCCCTCTCTATCGGTCTATCGAAGTTCGGGGGATAGCGAGCTGTTACATGCTTCTTTGCGTCTGCGGGCGAGCGAGCAAACGCGGCCGCCAAAGTTGGCACAAAATTAGCGATACCATTCGCGTTCGTCGGCGGCCGAGTCGAGAACAAATGCGATCATTGCGATCATTATTGCCCTTCACGCCACTTTGCTGCGCATGGGATCGCAACCGGCAGAAGTGAGTCACACACCTTTTACGAGTATAAGTAAGGGTAGGTACTAGGTACGTGGGATGAGGGCATAGGCACGGCGGCCACGACAAGGCGGCCAGCCACAGCCATAAAAGATCTTTTCAATATAAAAAAAGAGGGTACCTGTAGCCAAGGAGGAGATAGGTGGAGGGGGACGATGATCATTTTGGGTCAATTGGATCTGAAATGGTGGTTACTCCCCTCGTTCTCCTTTTGGCAGGGTTGGGCGCGATGTTAGGAGCCGGTTTAAAAACGCTGCAGTTGTTTGTACAAGCGCAATTACAACAATTCCCAAGGAGAGGGCTTGGCTTGGACCCGTTTTGATGAACAGTATTTCGTCGTTTCGAAAATTTCTCGCCCTTGAAGCTTGAAACCCGGACCCTTCCCAATTTTGAAATTTCTCGACGAGGTTTGGGCCCTGCTTACGACTTTAGTGTTGTGGGGCGCATCACGCGGTGCAGGGGTCCAATGGGCTAGAAAAGAAAAATACCAAAAATTCAAAAACATATTATTACGTTGTACGCCATGTGACCCCCATAACTCCAGGCTTTCGGTAATTTACGCGCGAAAATAGCCCCACGGAATCGGAATTAACATCGATGGGCGCACCCAGTGACATGTAGCGAGAATACGCGATCTAGGTTTCACACGAGACATATAGTCGAGAATGGGTGGGCATTGCAACAATCGGAAGCACTCAAAGGTATTTTATGATACATACTCGCTACACGGCTTTGCCACAAAGAGATGTATAGTAAGAAAGCACATGGAGCGGATGTGGGGGTCGTAAACAGAGTGTAGGAAAAACATCTTGAAAAGAAAATCTTCGCATCGAATAACACCAACAGCGACGTACAGAAATTTACCGGGGCAGCGGGATTGGCAGAGAAACAGTACAGGTGTCCAGAAGAAATGTGTGCAGATGGGGACGAAGAGGGATCGTTAGGCGTTAGGAAGATGATGATCAAGAAACAGTGAAAGAACGCAGAGCACGATCATCGATGGGATGCCTCTTGGGTATATGAGTTGTTTCGAGAAATGCTAGCGGCGCAAGAACCTGTGCGCCGTCAGGGGTGCTTGAAAAGCGGCTACCCCCAAGTTTTCCATGTGTCAAGTCGTGGGGGGCCTTCGGCCATGCAGGGGGATCTAGAGGCGAGGGGTGATTCCCATTGGATGCCAGATAAGGTGCATATTGTGGGGAACGAGCTTGATTAGACGAGTACGGGCCAGCGTTCTCTGACGTATCCTTGGGGCGTCCTTTGACGCAACGCGCACTACGGAACTTCCCAGGAGGAACTTGAAGGCTGGCAAGCTCGGGAAAGTCGTCTATGGTGTAGAGATTGTCGATGGTCTCTTGAGTAAAGTAAGCGACTGCAGAGAGGACATCAATCACTCGGAAGGCGCCGATAAAAAAATTCAAACGCACTAAGATGCCATTTTCTTCGCCCCCTGCCAGTAAGGTCTACATATACAGAGTATGTTTGTTTGATGAGACGCTCTCGAGGGCGTCCGTAGTATGAGCCAGGAGGGAGATGCAAGCTGAAACTAAAAAAAAAGACAAGCGCTTGGTGATGCGTATAACTGGTAACAATGGGGAGAGGACCCACGGCTGACCAATGACGTCGAGCTCCACGTCAAGCTCTCTCTCGCTGTAGAACAAAAATTCGTCTCTAGACGGCATGATCAGCATTCTGGAAAGGTGACTACCGAGTATCTCCAAATACCTGACACGAGAAGGCCCCCATCGTATACCATCTGTCCATCGCTCAATACCAAGCTAAAAGGGAAAAAAAAAATGACGACGTCAATGATTACAGGCAGTGGCGACAAGGATTGAAGGCGCACTCCAGTAGCTTCGGCGTCTGGGCCTCTCTCCTCCCAAACATACACTGAGCCGGATCGAATACATCGCCTCTCTTCGCTATCTAACCTCCGTGATACTATGGGCAAGACGCCCTTTGATACTGCGTAAAAAATGACGAGGGCGTCCGAGACTGACCGAACGCGGATATCGGTGCAAGTTGGTCGTTGCATAAGATATGTGTAAGAAGGGGTATCAGAAAAAAGAAACAAGAGTGGGAAGGGACGGGTGGTGAGGCGGTGGCGGGGAGGTAATTATAAACCGGTGGTGGAAGGTTTAAGTATATATTTTCAAAGGCGTTTACGGTAAGCGGGAAAAAGCGCTTGAGCGAAGCGAGCGTGATTGGATGGGATATCGTTCCGGATAAGAGAGCGTTCGATGAATGTTGAATTGGCAGTCCCCAGACAGGAGAAATGACCAGTTGCCATTGGCGGAAAGAAAGGCGTCGTCTGTGGAAAAGTGCCAGTGCCATCATCATTTGCTTTTCATTCGAGCTGCGAATCAAACTCTATACCTTTAATCAGCTTTCCGTCATGCGGCTATCCGACTATCCCGATCTTAGGATCCCACCTGCCGCCCGTGTCCCTCCTTAATCATCACCATCATCCATCATCATCCACTCCATCAACACGGAGAACGCGGCTTAGTGTACCACTAGTACATACCGCAAATTCAGGGCAATTGCATCTATCATGGCTGGGAACAACCCCTGTTTAAAGCCGCAATATGATAGATCTAACCGATAATGATGAGTCCCCCGATGCGGATGCTTTACTTCACTCGTATCGTACCGTATTGTATTGTCTACGGACAAGTACTGTTCCTTCCTTGCCACCGCTTGAACGCTTCTCCCAACAGCTTCGAACATAATACACGGCCTTTCAATACTTCCGAGCAATCTTAGGAGGAAGGTCTCCAAACAAACAATTACGTCAACGTGCTTCTCGTCTCATCTGTCGGCCGACGAGATGAAAAGGATCCGTACCCCCACCACTTACAAACAAAGCAAAGGATTGCACCCCAATAATAATACTGTATCTTGTACAGTGCTCTGTTTGTCCTGTCGGCGCCGCCGTGAATTCATTGTCATATCGATGGTGTGTCCGCATGTCGGAAATGTTCACAAAGTAATACAGATCGCATGTGTTGTGCCATAATGAGTGAGAGATAGGACGGCTGATGGACGACTATCAAATATAGATCGGCGATCCACCCACCCAACAACACGGTGTATCTCGGCGCGTGTCTACGAATCACCGCGGCCGTTGGTGATTGGGGCTGGTGCGAGCGATAGGACGATCACCGCTTGGGCCAGGGACACAGTGGCAGCCGAAGTAGATGGGGGTGACGCCGGAAATTTAGGACCTCGATTGAGATGAAGGGCCTCATGTGCCTGGGACATGAAAATTCTAGCGTTCATTATAATGAAATTTTGTATCTATGTTCCCTGGGGCCTGGGGAAAGCGAGAGCCAGCAGCCTGAGCGGAGCGAGAGCGCAACCTAGTGGTCACGTGGTCAAGAGTTTATCCCCCCTGGATTGGGTATTGCGCATATATCTGCCTCGTTTATGCTCGCCGTGAGGACGAGCTCTCCTATCCTCCGTCTTCGTCATTCTGCACGTCGATCAAAACCATTATTCCAAGTCATGGTCCATGGACAAACCAATTGGAAACCGCCAGCGCGCGTCACAGGAGAGCCCGTCTTGAAAGTGTATAACACCTTTACAAGATCCAAGGTGCGTCCATTCCGAGCGTGTTTAGCCCCATTCGACTCCTTTTCTTCTTGTTTCAGGACGTGTTTACTCCGCGTGATGGGAGACGCATCAAATGGTACAACTGCGGACCTACTGTATACGATGCTGCTCATATGGGCCACGCAAGGTATGACCTCTCTGCCTCTCTGTGACCGCAAGACGACGAATTCTTCCGGTTTCAGAAACTACGTCACACAGGACATTCTACGCAGGATCATGTCTGACTACTTCGGGTACGACGTCCATTTTGTGATGAACATCACCGACATCGATGATAAGGTTGACATTCCCATTTCTTCTGACATTATTTCCCTCGAGATTGATTTAGACATACAGATCATCTTGAGGGCAAGGCAAACGTATCTCGTCAACAAGTTCAGATCGGAGGCTACATTTCTCACCCAGGAATTGCTGGATCAAGTCCGGTCCTCTTGGGACTCATATGTGCACTCCAAAGTGAGCAAGGGGCTACCCGACGAGGACGTCCCTCCCGCCGGGTCGGAGTGGCAGGCTTGGCGTGGACTAGCCATCAAAGCTGTCGACAAGACTTGGAAGGACGAAGCCCTAGAGAGGGACGAGAAATTCGACATGTATTTCGTTGCCGCGGTGCGTTCCCTTCCTTGTCGACCGGAGCCACCATATGATGCAGCCACACATTAGTCCCGCGCTTATGAGGCCATTCAAGCAGCAAACAATCATTTGAAAACCGGGAAAACAAGTATAGAGTATTCCCAGCGGCTCGTGGACGATTCGGCGGACGTCCTCGCACCAGCTCTTGATAAGAAGGTGCATCGTCTGTATCATGTTATTCGCATTCTAAGGATTATTAGGATGGCGCATCAGTGACTGATCTATCACTATCCCGTTCTTTGGCCCGGTTCTGGGAAGCAAAATTCTTCGAGGACATGGCTCGCCTCCGCGTCAGAGAGCCAGATACACTTACTCGCGTTACTGAATATGTACCCGAGATCGTGGCGTTCGTGGAACGCATTATCCAAAATGGCTACGCATACGAGGTCACGGGGAGTGTCTATTTCGACACAAACAAATTCGACTCGACCGAGAACCACGCTTATGCCAAATTAGAACCGTGGAGTAAAGGGAATAAGGAGTTATTGGAAGAAGGGGAAGGTAGATACGCCCCCATAAGACATCCTGTAGCTTCGCTTCTAAACCCTCATACAGGCGCTCTTTCGAACACTACTGGTCGCAGATCCACGGCGGACTTCGCTCTCTGGAAAGCATCCAAGCCGGGCGAGCCGTTCTGGCCATCGCCATGGGGCCCAGGACGTCCTGGGTGGCACATTGAATGCTCTGTTATGGCGTCCGCCATCCTCGGGGACAATATAGACGTCCATTCAGGGGGAATTGATCTGGCGTTCCCACATCATGATAATGAGATCGCGCAGTCGGAGGTAACCCGGTCGGATTTGGTCACACGAAGTCGTGTTCAGTTTTCGTGTGTAGGCCTATCACGAATGCAATGCCTGGATCAACTACTTCCTCCACACCGGTCACTTACATATCGAGGGATTGAAGATGAGCAAGTCCCTCAAAAATTTCATCACAATAGATGTAAGTGTCTGGTCTCCTTCACACGCATTCGGTAGGCGTGACCCTGCGCAGGAGATACTGCAGAAGCATTCAGCGCGTCAACTGCGCCTCGCCTTCCTTACTCAGCTATGGATTTCTAAAATGGATTTCTCAGAGTCGCTTATGACTGGCGAGGTGAAGAACATCGAGACAACTATGAATGTACGAGATTCAACTCCGCGGCTAATTTCGCGAGCTTACGACCCAGAAGAATTTCTTCACAATGGCCAAAGCTCTGATCAGTCAAGCTCGCGATGGGCAGACAGTTACGGATGGGAAACACCAGTATCATGGCCCTGAACGTGCCTTGACAGATGAGTCCGTAACACATTATGTTTCCTGTTTTTTCTGCTGATCACGGCATCGTGTAAAAGATTGTATCAATCCCAAGATAGATTCCGAGAAGCTCTTTGCGATTCTTTTGACACCCCAAGTGCGGTTAACGTCCTGCGGGACCTGGTCTCTCGCACCAACGTGTATATCAATTCACGTGCAAATGAAGTGGATGTCGGCGTCTTAGAGCGTGTAGCGCGATGGGTCGGGGGCATGCTTAGGATGTTTGGGCTCGGGGAGGGGGACCCATCGGAGCTTGGATGGGGCCAACCGTCCCAGGATGGCACCACTTCCGTGAACGTGAGTTGTACGCCTCCACAATCAAATCTTCCGTCAACTAAGCAACTCCGATACGCGCAGCGTGAAGAAGTGGTTATGCCGTATTTAAGGGTCTTATCCTCTTTCAGGGATGGGGTGCGGCAGCTAGCTATCTCGAAAGGGGATGGCGCAACGAAGGAGATCCTAGCGTTATGTGATAAACTGCGCGACACCGATCTAGTCCCCTTGGGGGTTGCTCTGGATGACCAAGAAGGTAGATCGTGTCTCGACTCTTGATCACGTCCAACTGAATAAACTTTTCTCTCTTTAGATGGTAAAGCGCTGGTAAAGTTGGTCGATCCCGCCAAACTCATTAGGGCACGCGAAGAAAAGCGAGCGGAAGCGGAAGCCAAGGCAGCGAAGAAAGCCGCGGCGCAGGAGGTAGAGCGGCAGAAGAAATTGCAGAAGCTGGAGAGGGGAAGCATCCCACCCGAGCAACTGTTCAAGCCACCCAATGTCCCCGAGGGTGTTTATGGCAGTTGGGATGACCAAGGACTGCCATTAACGGATGGTGAGGGAAAAGGGCTTAGCAAGAATCAGGCGAAGAAGGCGCAGAAGGAGTGGACAAGTCAGAAAAGGCTCCACGAGGAGTACTTGGCATGGAAAAAGGAAGTGCGTTGACATAGCCGACTGATATGCCTTTGACACATATTCGGATCGTCAACGCCTTTGTAGAGTAATCAAATTTGTGTCTTTGCGGCAGCTGCCGTCTATTACTTGCCTCAATCTACACCACCCCATCTTACCAATCACAGGCGTCGACGACGAGCTGAGCTATCTTCTCTAACCCGGTCCTATCGTCATCATCGAAGCCGCTTTGCACCAGGCAGTCCAAATCAAAGACGCCGAGACACACTTCCTTTCCCGACGATTTGAGGATCAAGGGACAGACGATCTCACTCTTCGTATCCCCGTCGCAAGCGATGTGTCCCGGATACGCATCCACGTCGGGAACAACGATGGTCCTCCGAGCCAGGAATGCATCCGCGCAAGCACCCCGGCCTCGTCCGGGGGTGGTGAAAATGAATTGACAAGCAGGTTTGCCGCAGAAAGGCCCCAGGAGCAACCGGCTGCTGGAGGGGTTGGAAGCAGCGCTGTGATCCATACGAATCTTTGGAGTCGGAAATAGGGAGGGGACGACGTAGAATCCTGAGAGAAGAGTAAGTTATTTCGAAGTGGGGTGGGTCGTTATTATTATTATTATTTTGCTTCCAGTTGGCAACCCGCGGTCTACGGGAAGCTTGCGCTAGGCGCGGGGGGGAGTGGGCGGGGCGCGTGTCGTGAACGATGGTCGAATAAAGGAGAGAGGCTCACCACACCAGTTCACGGAGGAAGGACCGTCTCCGAATGCGGGATATGACCGCAGAGAGTGATAAACGAGAGAAGACGTGTTGGCGAGGTTGGTCACCTGGATGACGATAAGAATGATGCACGGCGGCGGACGCGGAGGAAGGGACGGTAAGAGGGCATGACAAAAGGTAGGGAGAAACGCGGTGAATCGTTTACCCAGTGTCTCTGATTATCGAGCAGAGGGACGAGCTGAGAGATGACGTGTCCCCAGAACTGCGACTTTGTACGAATGGAGGTCGGGATCAAGGACGAATCTGCGTGGTGCGGCATGACGGCTGTGTTGTGGGTGTCCTGTTAGTCCAGTCACTGGCAGTCGCGTCGAGTGGAAAGTGGAAAGCGATAATCTTTCCAAACTGATAAGATCTTACAAATCAAATTACGTAACTAATATGGCATCAAACGGTCGAACCAACGCTCGCTCGTCGTCAACGCAGCATTCATCCCCAAAACCAAACATTGACTTGATAAACTCGGACGGACACGTTTAGTAGACACGCTTTCGGATTTTTTTTTGTAACATGGCACCCTATCTTGACACCGTTACCGTGCGTCTCAACCATTACCTGTTTTCGCCAAGCCAAGTCTGACCCCGTCTTCTTAGTCCTTCGCAGACGTTCCTATCACCGATCAAGGCGTCGACACCCTCGCCTTCTTGAAGGCTTCCGAAGGCCTCGTCGGTCTTTTCGGTGTGTATCCCCGTTACACGTCTTTTTTCCTTCTCGCGTCGAACGATTTTCTTTTGTCTTGAGATCTCCTTGGCTCCGCCGCATTTAGCGTCGTCCAATCCGACCTGAAGGGCAACATTGCGGTGAGAGCGGGTTATGGCACCCTGGTTATCCCCGCATTTGCTTGAACCCATGCCCCGGGACCCCTTTTGCAGAAAGTTCGTACCCGATACGATGAGACACCCACGCTATCGAATACCCTAGAGAAGCTGGTAGAGAACGAGAAGGGGGAGAAGAAGAGGAAGGCGACCGAAGGCCTGATGTGGCTCCTCCGCGGTCTACAGTTTACCTGCAAGGCTCTCCAGAATGCCCAAGCGAACGCGTCTGAAGAGCTGAGCGTCGCTTTCAATAAAGCCTACGAAGGCACTCTGAAGGCCTTCCACAATTTCGTGGTGAAAGGGATCTTCACCGTCGGTCCCTTTTACCATCCAGTACCATGCAGGTGTTTATCGTTTGCCAGGTTGCGATGAAAGCCTGCCCTTATCGCGCGGATTTCTTCAACAAATTGAAGGCCGACCCCGCGGGAGGTCCTCCCACTTCAGATGATGATCTGAACGAGGAGCTCAACCGATGGCTCACCGCGCTTGACGGCATCGTGACGCGGGAGCAGGCGTTTTACAAGGCTGGTGGGCACGACAAGGGGTTCTAGTCTGGGTTACCGTACGGACTGGGCCTTGGCGATGACTGGGTGCACGCTAACGCAATTTGATATTGTTCTGCTGGCAATGATGATGATGATGATTACACGTCCATGTTCTGGGACGTAGCGTCTCATGGAGAGCTCAGAAGGAACCTTCGCCCGAGCGACATATCCCTGGTTCAACTCCGAAAAGCATGGAGACAAATCGACTTTTAATTACCCCACCGTCTGCTTGGGGAGGGTGACGATAGTGGCAACTGCCGTTACTTTACCTCAGATTTGTTATCAGGGCTGGGATTGCTGACCTACTGAATTATTAATTATATTTACTGAGGGATGAGGGACGAGTACACTCCATCGTTTCGTTCCTAGCATTTACGTTGTTACCCTTGTTCATTTAGACGTGGCGTAAAGCGCGTGATCGCGCGCACCAATGGCCGGGGCCACAATTGAAAAGTTTCAATCGATCGTCCCCAGCCTAATCACTTGAGAGGATGTAGAGAGGTGATTGACTAGACAAGAAGCCGTGGAGAAAGAGAGACGAGTCCCCATGCCCTAGCAGCAAGCGAAGAACAACGCATTCACACAACATCTAGAACCAGCCCTGGGGTGGAGGGGAGAGGCCCCAACGCCCACCCTTGTGACCAATCGGCTCGACTGCGGCAAAGCTGACGGGTGGCATGCAGGAGGGGTGAGAGTTACGTCGTCAGCGTCGGAAATGACGGGTCCAGTTTACGCATTCGAACAACCCGGGAACTTGCCAGGGCCCCTGCCGGGCTGGTTCTGGGAGTGACTCAGCCTTCAGGCCCGCCTCCACCTGGCGTGTCAATTGTCATTTGTGACGTACAGCCAAGTCCGTAAGGAGTATGCGCTATGCCGTACGCTGAGATCTCCTTGCCAAACACCTGGATATCATTACCGGGTTGGTAGGAACATTGCGCACCTCACTGTAAGTTTTTTCGACTGGCTTGACAGTATGAGTATAAGTATATGGTACTGTACGGCATTCATTGAGACCCTAAGTTCCTGGACCCCCTGTGGTACCCATGGCACTCGGGCCGTCCCTTCTCAACCGAACCTCGTCCTTAGATAGACATTTATTTGACAGAACACCTGGTAGGGGATGGAGAAGAAGGGGAAAGGGGTGGAGATGACGAGGCGACGACGTACGTATAAACTGAGTTAGAGCTTGACTGACAATAACAACGCCTGGCATGCGAAAAGGAGTGACAAATTTTGGCCGCGTGGAGGGGCTGGACAAGGTCTCGAGGGGTTTGGGGAGCATGTCATTGTCATCATCATTTGGTGCAGTCGGTCGGTACACACTTGCCAAAGCAGGTGCTATGATGTTTTTTTCGTACCTCTCCTCTAATAAATTTAGCCGACTCGGGGAATAACAATCGGGTAAGCCATTTCAACCCACATACACACACACTCTCCCCTCGGCGAACGCCAGAAGTTAATTACTTTTCCGATTACGACAGAACAGTGTCATGCATTGATCTTCAATATTCCGCCGTCTGGCGTCACGAAGTGAAAACGCGACGCGGCACCAAGTACCGTCATATCGTCATCATCCTTGGATCGAGTCGAGGCTCCGCGAAAAAGAGGATAGCAACTTTACACTCACTTAGAAAAAAAAAATAACAATCGAGGCAAACAGCCGCAATCGCGCGCGCTGGCTAGAATTGCCAAGCTTACGGCGTGCGTGCCCTTCTTTTCAGAATTTGAGCTTGTGTGCCATCGTTACTTCGAATCCATGAGAACGCCCAGGCGAAGGTCGGCGGTGGCCCTCCGTCCGAGCCGTCCGAGCCGAGGATTCATTCATCGTCCCGTTCATGTTGTCTTTTTTTCCCACTTTCTCCGTGTGCCTTCGAAACGAATACATTCGCGTGCATTTTTGAGCATCTAGTTCAGCTTCTCCATTGTGAACTGACTGTTCCCCCTCTGCCACCCACAAGCCCGCAATGGTCGCTTGTCATTTCATTACGGAATTCTGATATGATTCCGGTTCTCCGTAAAGCCCAGTTCAAGGGACCGTGTGGAAGACTTCTGCTCGAACAGTCCCAGATCGTTCCCATCGATTCAGGAGAATCTCCGCCCTTCTCATTGACGAGTCCCCTCAATTTCATGCGCCCCAGATAAGGTTCAATCATGTTTTGCAGTTAAAGAAACAGCCTTTCAATTCGGGTGCTCGAACTTTCCGGCAAGTAGGTCCCGCTCTTGTACTTGTATGGCTTGGTCAGTGTCGCAATTTCCATCTGCTCGACCATTCAATACTGCTTCTTGGGCACGGCGTCTGCCAGAGGCCTGCCACCAGCCTTGTTTTTCCTCTCCAGAAGTGTGGCACCCGGCCCACTATTTTTACACCAGGTCCCTGCAGACCCCGGGGCCACTCCCCCCCCCACTCTCATCCTCGTCAACATGATGATTCCTACTTGCACGGACATTCGCGTCCGTACTGCTAGAGATGCCGAAATTATCTTCCATGCCGTACGACTTGGGATACTCCCTATGGTCATGCAACGTCTTGGAAGTGAGGAGCGCATGGCCTTGTGCAGTGGCTGCGTCTACGTGTGGGAAGAACGCAGTGGAAGTCTCTCCGAGTCCATGGAGCAAGGCATTGAACGCTTCACCGAGGGAAGAAGCTGGGGTCCTTCCAGGTATTACTAGGCTTGATGCTCTTTGTCGCGATCAACATTCGGCTAACGACCTCTGACGACTTTCAGGGCACGAGACGTGAGTTATCACGTCCCCATACTGCCATCTTGGCGCAACTGAAACTCCCCAACTGTTGTGAACTAGGATTTTCTTTTCTACCATGAAAAGGATACAGCACCAAAGTCCTTGATGGTCGAGAGGACTAGAGCGATACGGTAAGTGCATCTTTGTTGTGTCCATGGTCATCGCAGTGTTACCTAACGATGCGATGTGATCGTGCAGATACCAAGAAGACCCCATTGGGGCATCTGCTATGCGTCCCAGGCGGCGAGGCGAGCACATGATCAAACAGACATATTCTGTCTACGTGCAAGCAGCCGACGGGACGAAGAAGTGGCATCTCAGTTCGTCCTGATTTGCGTTTGTTGAGACCCATGGAGTCTTACGATCCGATGTTCTAGATGCATATTGGACGCAAGAGACTCTCGATCGACTCTTAACAGTCGACGACATCCCCGAGTTGCGCTCGCTCGAGGTGCCTCTTGGTACATATCTTTGCGCCCGTACAAATCGGATGCGGGAAACGGTCTCGCGATCAGGAAGAAGCTTGTATCCAGAGGGCAGCGTCGTTTCGTCACCCTCTTCACCTCCAGCGTTCCTGCCATATCCATCTCAGCGCCGTCCCGACGAACGCATGTCTTCACCCCCCTCTCCGTCTACCCCAAGGTCAAGCCGTGGCACAACACCGTCGCCCTCCATTTATTCTCAAGGTCAAGGTCTTTCTTTGGCCCCTCTCGAGATGCTCGAGGAGTGTCGGCGGTTCCCGCGGGACCCCACAGACGCGTTGATCCTTAAATCTTTCAATTGACAACGTGACAAATCGGGCCCCCAGCTTCTTATCTTGCTTCCACATGTATCGTCGTCGTGTTGGCGAGTCCGAGACAGAACCCATTTCTGACTACTTACCGACCCCCGACTCCCTGCGGACGGCACTGGCTGGCCGTGCAGCCGCATTCGCCTCATTTCGTTTTCCCATTCGCGCATTCGCTATCCCCTCCTCCCACGTCGAAAACCCGCTTTCCTCATTTCTCTCTCTCTTGTTGTGTACACCCCTCGCAGGTTTTCAGTTTTACATTTTTTTTTACAATCGCACGATCCATCTTTTGTATTATAGCACTCGCAAATCG
>Ga0307510_10006516_pt1 | contig 13917 bp, 20 predicted proteins | sample 12_EM_MG_FD_207224 | JGI IMG/M metagenome (GOLD analysis project Ga0307510, IMG submission 207224) | Populus trichocarpa ectomycorrhiza microbial communities from riparian zone in the Pacific Northwest, United States - 12_EM | ecosystem: Host-associated > Plants > Roots > Unclassified | place... | reverse complement strand
AACCCTAGCTTTACACCTAATGCTCTAGACCGGCACCTGTGTCTCTCTTTCCCTACAAGTATTCCCTACAAGTATCTGCGATATTTGCTGAGATGGCCCTTCAGTAGCATTATTCTCACTCATAGCGTCTCTATCCCAGCATTCTGTGCAATAAGTTATCTCGGATGGCTCTATGGTGCCTTATAATGCGGGGCCGATACTAAGGCGTGCTGCCTCACAGCCCCTCCGTCGTAAATCAAAAGTAGTTTACTTACCACCTGGGGAGACTATTTCTATCGTGCGCCCTCGTCTCTAGGTCTATTCTTACTTTCCCCTCTAGCTACGTGGTCTTGGCTGGGTGCCACGAACTGGAGAATGTTCTACCTGCTTCTTCCCTTGATGGATCTTTTGCTCGGAGTCATTCCTGACTTTTTTCTTTTTCATTCTATGTTTTTTTCATACTGATGCTCTTCACCTTGCAACCAGCGTCCCCTGATAGTCCTTGCCATTTCACATTCTCGCGCAAGTAGCACGGGGGTTTCGATGACCAAATTGATTCCCCGGAAGCTATTAGAGGACCCTCAATAGGTGTGTCCAAGCTGCAGCGGGCAGCTATTCCCCTTTCTCGTTGCACCTCTACTGAATATAGTCTGGGGCTTTCTACGCTGGGGTGTGCGGGTTTTGATCTACTTACTGCGGCCCTCCATCGTATACTGCCACTCCATAATGCTATTGAGGGACTTGTATTGTACTATAGGTAGCTTCTAGTCGTCTTCAAGTAAAGCCTCGAATTCAATCATTCCCACCCTATCGAGTGACAATGTGTGCTTAACTACCCGTGATCTCCATCCAATTTGCCCCAACAGATTTGGTCCCGATCAAACGGCTCCCTCCTCCTACCCCCCCGTTAGAAGGACCCCATAAACATGCCTTAGACACCCCCCATCTCCCAAACGCTTGGTAAAAATACAATGTTCACTCACACCCAGAGAGTATCAAATAAGAGACCTACGCACGGTGAGCAGAAGCCGAGCTTTCTTCATCTAGCGTTGACAGGCTAGAATCTGAAGAGTTTTCAAATTGGCCCCTTAGCCCTAACAAATCCATCAAATGGGATGTGGTGCCCGTGGACTGTGAGAATATACTCGAGGAAACGCTAGCTCCAGTAAGACTTTCCAACTCCAAATCGTCCGATGCGTTTGTGCTATAATTGTTTTCTGACATAGCTTTTCTTACTTCAAACGCCTTTCCTTTCCCTTTATCTTTCGGAGAGAGTCTTTCGAGAGAATTCTGCCTTGGTGTTCCGCCCAAGGGATATGTCAATGCGTTTACCCTTCTCTGCTTACTAGATAAGGGGGCTAGAGGTTCGGAGAAAGAAAGGTCCTTATTTCCCGAATTGTGCCTTCCTCTAGCAGCGCTGTCTGCACTCCTCTCTCCATTATTTGGGGTTGATTGGATATCGAGTCCCGCTGGAAGCTCTCTCTCTACCTCTAACCCTTCGTTGTTCAAAGGCTCTTGGGAGAAAGGCGTTTGTAGTTCACTCTCTAAGACTTCTCTTGGGCTGCCCTCCTCATCCCCCCTCCGGCGCCTGTAGTGGGATATATCCTTTTCGTCAAATATCGATGACCTTAACAGGGCTTTAAGGACGTCTTCCATGGTAACGATTCCCAAAGGCTGTTCTCTAGATAGTTTATATCTCAATGAGCCCGTCCAATATATCGGGGCCCGAGCGATCGGCTGTTGGCAGTCGCCCTCTTTCCGTGTGCACTTTAGCTTCTTACAGATTGCATCCCTCATGTTCCTCCAGGCCCACTTCGGAGGAGAGCTATTGACTAGTGCGTTGTCAGGCGTTTTCGGTTCAACACGGGGTACTTTCTCAACAATTGCTATGCTGGGATGTAATTAAATTAGGCACTTGGCGCGCGATGTGAGATAATAAGAAAACCTACTGCGAGAACCCTTCCTGATGATGGTTAGTATAGTACCGGCAGTGCATAAGTTGTTACGGAGACTTGTGACCAAGGCCATACCTGAAATAAATGCAGAAGGTCCCAAAGTGGATAATCTTCTGCCACTATTGGTAGAGCGTGGATTGGAACACTTCTTAGGGTCGTAACTTCTTTTGGGTCCGGCGACATCATATCCTGGACAGAAATTAGCAAATGCCTTCAACCAATAGAACCGTGAACCCCACAAAACAATGTAAATAACCCCATATCTTAATCGGACAGTCTTGGTATGGTGAAACCGCTGTCCGGTTTTCTTCTAATGCCGAGTAAACCGGGATTCTACTGTATCCCCAGTTAATCACCCTCTTCCAACGGTCAATATTCATCCTGTCTTTAACGTCAAGCATCTTAACATCCGAAATGGGTTTCATGATGTCTCCCGCGACTCTATTCTCTAGGTCGAGGGCTCCCTGGATGACCCTGCACTCATAGGTAATCAACAGAATTATTAGGCTGGAAATGAGTCAGTAGCAGAGGGGAAATATTACACACCTCACACTATTCACAGAAAGTTTCACTCCTTTGTCCTTCCGCCGAGAATGAAGATCCATCAGGGCACTTAATTGTTTGGTATAGTAAATTATCCTTCGCTCCCCAGGCTCATGGCCAGCTGCGCAATTAAGGATAAGAACCAATATCCCAGCTGGGATTGCATAGAGAGCCAATATGATGTAGACAAACCTACCTAATTGAGCTTAAAATCATGAGAAAGCTGGAAGCTGCTTACCACATCAAGTTCCCAAGAATAACTACCGGATATCTGGGAAAGATGACCTGGGGTAGGATCTCTCCAACTACTATCAAAAGACTTGCTGATAACAAAAGACCCCAGAGGTGGTTATCAAGCAGGCAAGCAGATATCAACGGGAGCGAAAGATTGATAGTAACACTGCACATCAATAGGCAACCTAGATCCCAGATCGTGAGCGGGCCATATACTAGAAATGGATTATACTTGATACATACTGAGAACCCAGGAAGTGTGATAATTCTTCAACCTCAAAATATTTTCCGACAGCCTCCTGCTTGAGATGAGAGAAGGATCAAAATTGCGGAAGATCGTGGGCTCACCTATTAGTCCTTGTTTCCTCTATCGTATAGATGCTTAACTCTGCCCTGTGCCTGCTTAGCCACAACTTCAACCAATTAAGTGACCGAAGCTCACCTATCCAGTGCTGCACCAATCGGTTAGTTCAACAAACAAAAAGAGTCGGGGGGCGAGAACAAACAAGTGAACGCCGCTATGCACCCTGTTACCATCCCGGATATCAAGATTAGGAGCCCAAGTAAAAGTCCCAACGCCCAATAAGGCATTAACTCCAATCCTGGTAGGCAAGTCCCGGGAAGTATCTCATTGCAAGCCAGCCTTCCGTCACACAACAGGTCTCCCCCACAGACCAGCTTCCCCCCATCATCGAACCAAGGGCCAGTACATACCAGGGCCCCACTGCAGCTTGTTGTCCCATTGCACAAAGTTTGGCCTGTGCAAACGTACGTTTTCTCCCCAACTGAAGGGTCTGCGGTTATGGTGCCGTTGCACCACAAGGGCCCCTTGAATTTGTAAGGCCTATGCGGTGCGGCCGGGCCCTTAGGCCCGGGTGCTGGGTTGGGCTCAATGAGGTGGAGGCTGTTCCGGCGGTGGTTGGGGCACGGGTATGCTGTTGAGGAAGTAGTGGTCCATAGGAAGAAGTAGAGGAGTGGGATGGCTACTGAGAGCCATCTCGCATACATAATTTTTCGAGTATTCATGATGGATATTTGAGATGAGAAGGAAGAACTATCCCGACGCAGGGGGGCGTATTCATCTCTTTGACGGGGGTTTAAGAAGCACACGCGGCCATAGCAGTCAACATACCACCACTCGTGTTCACTAGGTTATGTTTTAACCTCTCTCTGGGCTTTAACAGCCGGCTAAGGGAAAGTCGGGTAAATTTAACAGTGCAACACCGACACGGGGAGCTTGCGAAAAACTTCTCTAGTTCTTATGAAGGGCAGTTTGGGATCATTGGCCTAATCTACCATGGGTGACTTTCTTTCTTTACCTTGTTCCAGGGGAAAAAAAAGGAATCAATAGGAAATATTTTCCCATTAATACAAGCTTTATGGGACCCTCTAGTAGTAATTTCTTATCTCTCGCTGATTGTCAGTCCAAGCCAGGAGCCCCAGACACCTGAGTGGTCACGAAGTCCGTCACGGTGAGTCACTCGTCGGCGCCAAAATTATCCTTGGCTCTCGTAGTGCATTATTTTCAAGTAAAAGTGCCCTGGAGATCAGGGAACCTGGAAATAAGATAATTTGCAACAGTGCCTATGCTGTTGGGGACTCCTACCGCACTATAAATCACCGCATTAATCCCAGATTCCAGCTGCTATCCCATCTCATAGTATCAGCATCACAATCCATCGATCTGGCCTAGCCGCTAGCGATTGGTAGAAGGGGGAAGCCCTAACTACTGCGATACAACGGTAAGCTAAGCTCTAACTTAAAACTGGAGTTCATGCAAAGGGGGAAAGGGGATGGCATGGAGAAAAAAATCATCACAGGCGTATTATAGACGACTTCTCAGGGGGGAGCATTTTTTATTTTTGTATCAAATCGATCGAACATTAAGTTAATTATACTAACTTGCGGCTTCGACACAAAAGACCACACCAAAAAAACCCGATTCAATTCCACGATTTCCGCATGACCAAACCGAACAAAGGGAAGTTAAGAAGTAAGAAGGCAAGAAAAGGGTAGCGAAAGTCGTCAAGACCCCCAAAAGAAAGAAAGATTTTCCACCGCTAGCGAATCCCCACACTGGTGCCTTCCTCTACTATCGAGTACTCATGCCCATGTCGAATTGCCCCATACACAAAGGAAAAAAGATGCTAGAAAGATCATAATCTAGGAGTTGGAAAGAAAAAAGAAATCCATACGTCCCCCGCGCTCAAAATTGGTCTTTAGGGACGGGCTGGCAGGTTATTGGGATAAAAAGCCATCAAAAAAATTTACACCCGGGAAGGTAGGAGAAAGGAGGTGTAGAATTTGAATTGAGAAAAGGAGAAACGCATGAACGATATGATTTGTTTTCAGATAAAACGGCGGGTGTATTCCGGGACATGACATGAGATGATTGGAGACTGATATTGTACATTTATGGCACGCCAGGAGTGTATGCGAAGGTTTCCTGATTTAGGGGGGGCTGCCAGAGACACCCTTTGCAGTGCCTGGGACAACTGGGACAACCTGGCCGGAGCCATCCGTCTTTGATGGGACGCCATCGTCACCGTACTTGTTGACTAAGGAGAAGTGTTAGAGTCTGTCCTCTCTTATCAGCGTGGGGTGACTTACCGCCTATGGCTGTGATCTGGCGCTCAACAACGACCGGTGCCGCTAGGGTGAGGGCAGCAAAGAGGAGAGTGAAAACAGTGAGGATGCTGAAGTTCTGCATTTTGACTTGATTTATCTTTCTTTTTTCCGGTATGATTCTCTGGTTCTTGGATCCTTTTCGAGTGCGTGGAGCGACGATCGTACAAGAAATAAGGAACTTGTATGTGAGACGTAGGGTCAGAAAGAGAGGAAAAAATAGCAAGAAGTGAAAGGTCTGGTGGTCGAGCCGGTCGACGAGAAAATACGAAAGAAGTGGAACAAGGAAAAGGATTAGATTAAAACGGGAGTGGGCGACACTGTGGTGATGAGAGAAAGAACAAGAGGGAAATTCATGTGGAGGGGAGTAATGATATAAATACTCCAAGTGACTGGGGGTGTTCAGCAGTGCACGAGCTACAGTTAGATGGCTGGTTCCTGATACACTGACTGTTACGGGAACAATCCGGGCAAAGGCCTACAATAATTCTTTAGTGATATTGTTATTGACATCCCTCCCTCTCTGCCTATAGCTAATCGCCCCACCAACAAGAGGGTCAATTGGGGGGGGGTTCGCTAGGCCGTGCAGAACCGGGTCGTCTAACATTGACATGGGGGGTTGGAAACATGTCAATAGTTAAGGGCTAGCGGCTAACTGTTCTTACAAGTAGCTAAAACAGGATGGTAGGTGGGTGCAGGGGTTATACAATGTGCGACCCAACGAAACCCGTTGCGACGTTTGAGATCAGATGGGCTTCCCCTATGGATCCTCCCTCCAGATTTCTACTCTATTGAGCCTATCGGATCGTCTGCCGGTGATGCTAGGGGAAAATAAATAAATAAATAAATCCACGGCGCATAACAATGGTACTCGTAGTCTTCCCCCCCTTACCGGGAAGGGGTGCATTCCTACCCTGGCCTTGGTCATCGGGGGACATTTACCGCACAGTGAAGTGAAAATGCAACAAATAAATCCGTACCCTGAAGCTGTTGGTATAAGTAACTTAAGGTCTTTCGGTTCGCCCTCCCCCCCCCGTTGCTCGAACTGTGCTCTCTTTCTCCCCCACTTTCCATTTCCGTTTAGTCGAAACAAAACTTGGCATTCCACCTGTCTCGACCTCACAATTAGCTCAGCACAATGGTACATACTTGTACTCAGTAAAAGGGGTGTGGCCAAACCCCACCGTACCCTATCCACCGCCACCACCACCACCAGGAATATCCTCCTACCGACAGAGCATGGAATCATTGGAATGTTAGGAGTACTCGGGTATGAGTAGATTCGCCTTCAAACCTCGATGTAACGGGAGGCCTCTTGATATTAGTACCGGGTCCAGCCAGCTCCCCATAGGCTAGGGCTTTTCTCCAACCCACCCAACTCAATCCTCCCCCTGCGATGGGTAGAGAATCTAACCTGCCCAGTTTCATCACCGACACACGGCACCGCACCCCAGCCGGGAGCCGACTGCCAAGGTACTTGACACGGACACCAATACTGGTAGGTATCCACTATCATAGCATCACATGAATCCGGATACCGCAGCCCGCAACTTTCAATACTCTGCACAATCCCAAGACCTTTTAACCACACATAGCCCGCTCTCCATCACCGCGCAACACAAGTACCGTAGTCTACCACCCGTAAACAACCAAACAGCCATCCCGAACCATGTCCATTCGGTAATCCCCCTCTATGAATTATCCCTAGGGTTTGTCCACAACCGTATCAACCAGGGGTTAGTTTTGCATCATGGCATATTTTTTTGCGCAATCCTGGTCTGATAGCCCACCCTTGGCCTTAAGATAAGGCTGCTATAGACTATGATACCACGCAAGCTAACCCCCCCTTTATCCCGTGGCAGTGGGACATTGAACTCATGCCTAGCCGCATAGCACAAGTGCGAGTACGAAAAACCAGTTTGCATGAATCAGACTAGGGGGCGGTGCCGTGCCCAAGCACGGCAGCAATAGAAGCTGGTCCGGTCACTTCGGTGGATTCGCAATGATCAAACAAACATCCTTTTCACCAAAAGAAGTGGGCTGGCTAAAGCACCTTGCGACTAAGGATTGCCCCCCAGAGTTACAAATCAGGGCTATATGGGCATTGTACTTGAGCGCGAGTACCGGTAGTTCAATTTCGCTTGCTCTGAAGGTGATAATACACGGTTTCTAAGCTAGCTAGGAACTTGGGGAGGGGGTTTTTTTGGATAATAGAGCGAGATTATGTGAATAGCCTTTCTCCCGCACTGCTACAGTTGGGTGAGCACACCGCATGCTCTAGCGTGAGTTTGATAATACACCTGTTTTCCCAGTGAGTAACTGAGTGAATAATTTTTTCCCACATTCTATTTACAAAACCAAGTCTGGTCAAGGTTGGAGATGGGGTCACCATCTTAAACTGCTGAGAAAACTGCTGTACTTCCCCGACCACAAGAGATCCTCTGCTCAAGTTCCACCGCCCTTCCTACAACATTGGCTTTTTTCTTGGGGGTGATTTGGAATCTATGCACCTGGTCTTTCCCCATGAACATGCTGCCTCCGACATCATCGCTCTTGCGACCTATGATGCCGCTCTTCCCTATTGAGTTTCCTTGGGTCGAGGGGCCTATCGTGTCGCTGGCCTTGTTCACAATCACATCATCTGGAACAGGATCGAGGGGTGGAATATACACAGGCACGCACGAATTTGCGCGCCTACCCGTCCCAAGTTGATAGTACTCGTTGTTGCCCCACCAAAGAACATCGGCGCCGTAGTTGACATCATGTACTGGGGAGTTCGAAGAAGAGGAGGCATCTACTTTCGTGAGGTTACCCATTATAGCAGAGGTATGGGTTGCGCCAACCGAAAGGTATTTTGGGATTATGGGTATAACTTTATTGGACCTTTCGTCATCTAGGAATTTACGGTGGGTTAATTAGCAACTAGTTGTTCTGGAGGAATTGGAGAGTGGGGAACTGACATTCGGAAAGTCCGCATAATGATTTGACCTTGACTGGTGACCCCTGGACATGAGTCCACTTCCCATTTCCTAGATTTCCGAAAATCCCAGTCCCGCAAGCGAGTAAATCTGAAGTGACTTTTCCTTTCTGTGTGTCCTCAACATCCACCACGAAGTAACTGTTTGCCCCACCAGCGGCCAAGGTCTTTACGGCCGCCATCAGGTTTCTCCCTGGATACTGGGACTTTAGTAACAGAGGTGTAGGAGTCGGGACAATATTGTTTTCGGGGTCATAGTCAAACCCAAGCTGACCGTTCGTATTATCCCCGAATGAGAATACCTGACCCTTGTTATTACAAACCAGAGAGTGGTAATCACCAGCCGCGATTTTCGTGATCTTTTGTTCACTAAGGTCAAGAATCCTATGACATGTGTCGTAGGGCTTATCCTTCGGACGGGTAGCAAAGGTCAACCCTCGAATACCTGTCTGCCCCCTCGCTGGAAACGAAGTAGAAGCGGCCGCCGAAAACACACGCCCTTGAGAAGTGAGTAGAAGGATATGATCGAGACCAGAGGCTATGTCCGTAACGCTGGCAAATAGTTAATGTTGTGCGAAGAAGAAAGAAGTAGATACTCGAGCTTACCTCTCAAAGTATCCTAGTTCCGGCTTTAGTGTCCTGTAGTGGATGTTGGCCTCCGAACTTAAACCGGGAATCCAAGAGGGTTCGGAGGGTCTTGCGCCAGAAAGTTGATATTTTTTAGCCATTGGGAGACTGTAAACTGTACCGTCTTTTGAAAGTGCAAAGACCCTATCTTGCGAGAGTTGAGCTTTCAGGATATTCTTTCCTGTTAAAGTGACCTCTGGTGTTTTGATGCCATCTGCATAGGCTGCGCCCCATTGAAGCAGGTCTCCATTTTCCGTAACAGCGACTGAGGAGTATAACATATTAGCCCATCAGTTCGTCTGACCTGAAGAGAGAATAGTTACCTTACCCCCGATACTGTGGCCTAACTTAAGATCTCGAAGCAACTTATTATCAAAGAAAGGAAGACGACGGGGTGACTTTATGAGAGTCTCGTCCGAGTCAGGAGCTACTGCTCGGCCACTTCCACAAGTTAGCTACTTTTTACGTGTTGTTGAGAGCGAAACATATACACATTGTTTCCCCATGCGTAAACGCCTGGGTTTTGTAGACTATTTTCTACCTAAGTTATGGACACAATTAGATTGTTTGTGCCCGAGGTTTCTCCTAGAAATTCTTCAGCAAACCTGAACGTGTTGTACGCTTAACTTCCTTTTAAGATCTTCGGTAGAAACTGCAGGAGGAGCTTCGGCATGCACTTCCATCCCAGATCCCCATTGGCAAATAGCAAGGCCGCCTAACAATCCTAAAGTAGCAGCAACAGTTTTTCGATTTCCGGGGGAGATATTGAATGAAGTGCGGCTGCGAGAACTTGCAGATTTGCTCCGATAATAAACAGACCGGCTCCCTAGCTTAGTTTGCCTCGAAAGTACGAATCGAAGACTCGAAGCGGCACAAATAGGCTTAAACATTGTTCTGTGTGTTGATATTGGGGTTGTTTCTTGCTTCTGTCAGAAAAGAGAATGAATGTGTAATTAATAAGGGTTGAAGTCTGATACAAGCGAACTTTCAAAAGTCTTCGCTCTTTAAGCGGACGGAGAGAGAATCTTGGGTTGCTAAGTAAATATTTTCTGCCAAATGACATCAGAGCTTCTCCTATCACTCATACTGAAACAAAAAATCGTTTACGGCAGTGTTTTGCAAAAGGCGCCACAGCAGGGTAACCAATAAGCCACCGGTGCCCCCTCTAGAGCCCCTTCTGTGGCGGTGCGTTGGACTGTCAATGCACCCAATCTGGCAATAACGGCGGCAGATCTTTGGAGGTGCTGGCGGAATAATATCGTTTCCATCTCATCCAGAGCTTGCAATTTGTCGACAAGCTGGGGAACCTCATCAGCACAGATTCGAAAATTAGTCTCAGGGTCATCAATTGCCTATTCCATGTTTGAAGATCACTGGTACCATTCCTCGTCGCAGCCGGAGTTCTCGAGTCTGCGCCGACAAGAGTCAGTGAAGAGACGATCTCCCGTAAGGTCCTCTTTGATACCTCCGCCTAAGATATTCCGGCAATTTGAATTGGCGGCTACATAATGAGGTATTTTGAAGACTGGAGTACTGACGCGCACAACCGCACAGGAACGAAACTCTCGGAAGGTTGCGGAAGAGAGAAAGACACCCCCGGGACCCCCGGAAGCTGATATCCCGAGACGGCCAAAGTCTTACACTGATTTACGAGCTTTGGAGTGGCAAGTAGATACTTCGGTTGTGTCCGGAGCTAGCCAGGAAGTTGTGAATGGCATCGCCGAGGAGCTGCCATCAAGGCCAAAGTCACGAAACGATCTGGATGACCTCAAGGCCGAACGATATGGACGAGGGAGATGGCTGAAGGCTCGTGGGAGGGGTAAGAGAGCTGCTAAAAAACCAAAGGAACTTAGAGATGAGCTAGACTTTGCAGACTGGTATGGGGAGTTCGAGGATGACCTCTGGGATGCGAACAGCGAGCATAGGTAAGCCACAGTGTTTTTCAAAAACTTTTTGGTATACCTTACCAATAGCCTTTATCACAGACTCTTCCAGTATACATTAGACTCGTATCTGACAACCTGCAATTCTCTCATATCTACAACGGACTCCACGCTCGGCCTCCTCAGAGAACTTGAAAAATCGTTCCAGACCGTTCATTCACAAACCTCAAGCTTTCAGGAGACATGCTCTTCTCTTCTTGCGCATCAAAATCACATTACGGGTCTGTTGGGTGCATGCCACCAACGCTTGAGAGGTTGATCGACTGTTTGGAGGCCGGGACGTTTGGTATGGCTGGATTTGTCTGAGTGATGAATATTAGGGCCAGAGTGTTGGTGGGCGTTTTGATTCTCCCCTGTAATAACTATTTCCTTGAAGCCACACTTTCCCGACTCAATCCAGCCGGGGATACCATTGAATGCTTGATCATTTCAGGGGGAAAAACAATTAAGACAGATGGAGGCTACAGAATCTTGAGAAATTGGGTGCCTCTCTGGCTTCCCGCAGGAAATGAATATCGAGTGAGATTGGGTGGCGAGAACCGTGGCCGCCGTAAACCACCCCCGGTGATTATGCCCGACTACCAAGCGCACACAGTAAGCGGGCGGATAATTGTTTTGGCTGGACGGAAGGCCACTCAAATCCCCAGGGTGTCCCATCATACAATTTCCGTAGGTTCTAATTATGCCATTGCAATCACCGGAGTATTGTCGGTCGCATGATATAACAGTTGCAAGATGCTTGGTGGGTAGTTAGGGTTAACCCCACTCTAAACTGAGACCCTCAACATCGCCTGCGAAATTGCTCCTTCCCCCACTCCATTATTTTCCCGCATCTCCATCTCACCGGACCCCATCCAACCCATTAAAGCTTACGCCAATTGCAAAGATGACCTTCGATACTTCCACCCGACCGGAGCACATACAGGGGATCTTGTCCAGTCTCGATCGTTATAACCCGGAGACCGTCACTATTTTTCAAGACTACGTACAGCAGCAATGTGAGACCAAGACCTACGACAGTCTTGCAAACTTGGCTCTTCTGAAACTGTAAGTATTTTATATTCAAACTCGACGTTTTTTTTTTTTTTTGGTTACTGTGATGAGTATATCGTCAACGTTTCCTATTACCCGAGAAGAGAATGAACTTTCTTCGACTGAGTGAAATCTTCCCGATTCTGATAAACCACAACCTCCCCCAACCGTCGCGCCTTCTTCCCTCCTTCATTCTGGAACAAAAGGGGCTAACGAGGGTACCCTCTAAAAAAAAGCTACCAATTCAACCCACACCTCACCCGTGACGAGACAATCACCAACATCCTCGTTAAGGCCCTCACCGTCTTCCCATCCGCCGACTTCGGCCTCTGTCTGCACCTCCTTCCGGCCAACGCCCTGACCGAACCTCCAATAGACCCCTTTGCAGAAGCCGTGCTGAAGCTGTTCTCCCTCTCCCGCCTCTTGGAAGCCTGCGAATATAGGGAATTCTGGATGATGCTCGAGTCTGACGACTTGTATGCCGACCTGGTCACTGACTGCACCGGTTTCGAGGAGCTGATTAGGCTACGCATTGCCAGTGCTACTGCCCAGTCCAACCGTGAGATTAATCGGGAGCTATTAGAGGGTTGGTTGAATCTTACCGGGGATGGGTTCGAGAGCTTTGTTAAGGGGAGTTGCGGATGGACTATTGAGGGGGATGTGGTCAAGATTCCGTTAAACAAGGAAAACGAAGCGAAGACTACGGTTACTAGGGAGAATGTGAAGTTTGATCGTGAGTTTGCCCTTCCCCCCTCCTCTGTCTATTTGGTACCTGGTGGGTTGGGGGTAGCGGCTAATATTGGGCGGGGAAATGCAGAATTCCAAAGGGTTATCAAACGCGCGTATGAGCAACCGGCTTAGATCAAGGCTGAGTGAGAGTGAGGGTTGATGTGGGTGTTTGGAGTGATTTTCTTTTCGCGATCACCCTGGGACAAAAATATACTGAAGGCCGTGTCTAGCTGGGATATTTGGAGTTTGCGGAGTCAGAAGTCTAAAAGTTTCCATTTTTATTTTCTTCTTCTAGATTCTTCTTTCTTCAGCTCTAACTTGGTTTTTTCGTTCGTTCTTGTACATTTTTTCCTTCTCTTCTCCCTGCCAGGCCCTAATTTCACGTTTATAATTGTGGGAATACCTTGAATCAGCGTGATGCCTCAGTTTACGGGGCTTGACATTGTTGGGATTCATAATATGTCACTCGACAACTCCCGCCATCCTGAATGATGATACAGTCAAGTTACAGCTATTGCCGAGGCCGGTTTGGCATCCGCAAACAAACTGAACTGCGCCAACCCACCCTGATCAATTCCACCAACTCTTAACCCCGTCAACAATCTCCTCCAACCCTGCCACCACTCTCCTCGGCCTTCCCAACCCATCACACCAATCCGCCCCACCCGAAACCCACACAGTCTCCAGTCCAACCTTCCCAGCGCCCACTACGTCAAATGGGTTCCCACTAACCAACACAACACTCGCCGGATCCTCCTCCCTTCCCAATTGCTCCAACAGGTATCTATACGTCTCCGGATCAGGCTTAAACTTCTTGACGTCATCGACACTAACACACCTCGCACCCCTTAGCATTTGCGAATTCGCGATGGTAGCGGAGAGCATGGCGTGACATCCATTTGAGAAAATCACCCAGGAGAAGGCGGGATCTTGGGTTAGCGTTGATAAGGTCGCTTCTATCCCCGGGAAGGGGGTCAGAGTGTTGTAAGTAGCTAGGAGCGAGGTTATTGTGGTTGCGCTGGGTTTGTAGGCTGGGAGGTGCTGGGTTAGGGCGTGGGTTAGGGAGGCGTGGGTTACGGTTGAGAAGGGGTCGTATTCACCTATATATCCCGTTCCGTTAGGAATGGCGAGTGAAGAAGGAGGGGGAGGGGGGGGGATAACCCATGCTGTTCAGCCGCCATGTGTATTCCAGTTGGTAGCGTCGCCAGTCTGCTGTGATTTTATGGGAGAGGGCTGCGTCCTGGGAGTCGGCTTCTAGGTGTTTGGCGAGGGC
>Ga0307510_10006514_pt1 | contig 13921 bp, 15 predicted proteins | sample 12_EM_MG_FD_207224 | JGI IMG/M metagenome (GOLD analysis project Ga0307510, IMG submission 207224) | Populus trichocarpa ectomycorrhiza microbial communities from riparian zone in the Pacific Northwest, United States - 12_EM | ecosystem: Host-associated > Plants > Roots > Unclassified | place... | reverse complement strand
GCGTGATCTTCCATTGGATCGTGTAGAGGTCGGGGTATAAGATTTATCTGGGGCCTTATGCCGAGCGAAGGGTTCGATTGCATCGTCTTGACAATCTCACCATTCTTGTTCGTCATCACGGGTATGGTGTATCTACGCGGACCAAATAACTGGTTGAAAGGCTTTGGCTTGTAAACAGGGAAAGGATGGGTTTGATCAGCAGGGGAATTTTCAGCGTCATTGGATGACCGTCTCTTCTTCGCCGATTTCGAGCCTGAATCTGAATCGGTGTCATCGTCGGGACCCTGACCCTCTTTATATGAAACGCGCTTTCTCTTCCTCTGTGGCTGAACACGCTGTTTGACGGGAGTTGGGACCTTGAAGGGCTTGTTGATGCGAGTACTTTCTTGGTGTCTATCGACCAGTTTCCCGTCTATGGTGGTGGGTGCTCTGCGGAGCATTTCTGAAATTGTCGATTAAATGCGCAGGCGAGGAAGGCTTTCGATTCCGAGCGAGTCAGATGCAGATGGATGGAGACGCGTTTCCCGCGCTGTGTCACGTGTACGTGTAAACCACAACCCCAAATTCAGTGCAAAGTGCAAATAAATACTAGGAACTAGGACACTAGGAACCCAATCGACAACATAGGAATAAACCAAGGATGACCGACGTAATGATAGTGAACATATAACGTGGGTTTACCAGCGAACAGTCTCTGCCTGCGCTGCGGCGTCGGCGAACGCGGAATAATCGGCTACCTTGACATGTGACACCACCACAGTTCCGGACAAGCCGCGCAACGCGGAGGCTGATGCGAGTTTCTCGGTATATTTCTCGTTTGTCGATGAGCAGCAAGCTAGGATCTCCGAGCTGGCCATCACAACGAACTGATGTAAGCGTCAGTCAAAGATCCAATGTATTCAACAAATAGACAACGAACCAGACCACCCTCCCCCAACTTGGTGCAAAATGTGTCGAAAGCACGTCGTTGTTCCACTGTTGCTGTGTTTCCGAGAACCAGGCGAGCGCAAGACCCTCCGGTTTCGAGTGTATCCAGAAGGGCGGTAGCAGCATGAGATGTGTACAACTTCCCGGGTGGGTCCGCGGAGCCTGATTCGATGCTTTCTAGATGAAGGTGATGTATGGCCTGTGCCGATGACACGTCCTTGAGTGTCACTGGTACTGAAATTGAATTGTCGAGGTTTAAAAGGAAGGGCTTCGGAATCGAAGGTGACAACCTGTTTGAATTGTTCCAGGAAACCCATTAAAAGTCCAGAGTTAGCTTACCCATTATCCGAGGTCAAGGGCGTCGCCCAAGTTGGCGAACATGCAACAGATCTAGACCGGCGTCAACGATGGAATCATTGTCTGTCTGCAGCTCCGAGCAGACTTACAAAGGACCAAAAATAGTCGCCCGCTTCCAGGGGCTAGATCCACCAGATGAAGGTGCAGGAAAGCTGATCGACGTGGGCATTTTGTCTGGCAGCCTAGGCAAATCGTCGAAACAGGGAAATGCGGGTATTGACGAAATTCCTTACTCGATTTTTGGACTAGAGGGACAGGGTTGATTCTGTTCTTCAAAATCCTGCAGATGTCCCTGGGTATCATCGTGGCGCGTAACCTTCGTTTGATCTGCTTCGGTAGTACTGTCTCTACCCTGGGGAGGTATCACGAAACTTGAAAACCCCGAACGGACCACCATGCTAGCGAGGGCTGTGCTAGTGGACTCCAGGTGTTCCATGACTTCTTCAGCATCCCCGTCCGCTTCGTTTTCCTTTACAGCACGGCCCCTTTTCAGGGTTTCGAGACCACCCGTTTTCTTGCTGAAAGTAAGGAGCGAGGCATTCCTCCCCTTCAAACCCTTACTAACATCCTTGGTTCTCTGGGGCTGAGGATCAGCCCCGGGATGTGGACCAGAAGCCGACGAGAAATCTATATCATCGGCCATGGTCGGCACCGGAGGTTGTGATTGAACACGGCTCGAAACTCTTGAAGGGCGGCCATGTTGCTCTGACTCTTCAGATGGTCCCTGAGAGCTGGATTTGACGCCGTTCTCAAGCTCGACTTGGTCAGCGTCAGCGTCGACAAGCATGGAATCAGCGGCTTATCAAAACAAGTTTCAATAGCAAGTCACATGAATCTGACCATGTACATACCTGTCTTTGGCAAGGGGGTCATGAGCAGTTCATCCTCGGACTGAGAATCAGGAACCTGCGGGCTTCAGTTTTCTGTAATCGGGACTACAGCAGACATGAACTGACTGGCGTGCGCGACTGGCGCTGGGAAGAACGCCGTGTCACTTTTGTATCTGATTTTCGCCTACTGGAGCTTGCCCGCTTCCGTTTAGAGGGGCTTTGGGACTCGGGAGATTCTAACGGCCTCTTTGCCTTCGTGCCATTTGTAGTCCTTCTTGATGGAGGACGCCCATCCGTCGATGGTTGAGTAGTGGTAGTTATATCTTTTTTGGGTGTCGTCCTGCTCTTTCGGCCTCAACAGGGAGTAAGTTCTAGGATGATTCTTAAGATAGGGGAGAGCGTACGTGGGGGCCCTACTGGATAAATCTCCTCCCCGTTGGTCCATCCCTCAATTGAATTCACATCTCGACCCTTGGTGTCCACGCGTTCCCAAAACCGATCGATGACCTCTTCTCCGCAATTCTCGAAAGACCTGAAGGGCTCCCAGCTATAGAAATTGCGTGAGCAAGGCGCCTGACGAGCACATAATATTGGGGCATGCGCACGTATTCTCAGTATCTTCATAACCTTTCCACTAAACGGCAGGCGGTGAGTATCTCTCCTCAAGTAGGAAGACATGTCTCGCACCTTCACATAGAATTTCTAGGTTGCATATATCAATAAGCGTGAGTTGAACGGTTAAGGTTGAACCTACCCAACCCATCTTCTTGCCCTTCATGAAGACTTTTGCCCTCAAAACGGTTTCTTCGAGCTCGGTTAGAGGAGTCTGTATGTAGGACAGGACGCGACAGACTTACCGACTTCATACTCGGCCTCCATGTGGATGGCGATTCGAATTGTTGAGTAGGAGCAGTTCGGTCACCGACCAAATGAAAATACCGTGTTCTTGGGTCGTGGTTGTGGCCGTCGTCTTCGTGTTTCGAGCGGGCCGCGATCATGTGAGGGTTTAGATGGCTGCACGCGCTTCCGTCCATTACACAGCATCATCACACTCCACGCTAGTCTACTCCGGTCAAACCGTCCACACAGCATCGAGGCCACGTTCGACCGTGACACTTGACATACTCACCCACCCTTCCAACGACCAGCGCCAAGACCATTTCCCCCCCCTTGCTGCGGTTTGAGGCAGTGCCCCCACCACATTGTTGGACGAGCAACAATTAATAAGACAAGACAAGTCACCTTCCCCACTCCACCCTATTGTAGCCATCCTTCTGTTTTTCGTTCCTTTCACCCTCCCCACCTCCATTCGTTTCCCCACTACCTCTACACCATCATCATTATGGTCATCGACGCAAAATTACCACCAGATGAACCGGCTCCGTTGTCAGTACCACCGCCCGCATACGCACCTCCATCAGAAGGCTCCCCAGACTCCTCATCCAATGCACCACAACAACAGTACCCGCCATCGTCGAGCCAAACCTATCCAACCTCACCTACGTTACCGCAATGGCATACCCCTGGTACGGGGTCACAACCCATGCAAGATGAGTGGGTAGGCCAGCAGTATCGGAATCAACGTAAGCGCTTTCTTGGGCGTTCAGCTTTTTTTGGTCTTATTCTATTCTTAGTTTTCGCTCAATGTGCGAGGGGCAATCACGACGAGACAACAAGTTTCGGCCTTTGCGGCATCATTTGCGCTATTCTTTTATTCCCAATTGGGCTCATCTTTCTCTGGTACGTGAAGACTTTTCATTGTTGTGACCTACGGAAGCGCTCAGTCTCTTTAGCATCGACACAGAAAAGAAGTGTTCACGATGCGGAGTGCGACTAAACTAGCTAGGCGATTGTCATATTCCTATCGCCTCCCTGCCCCTTACATGCTTGACGTATCTCTGGACAGTTTTTTGGATGTATTTTTATTTCGTTGGATAATAATAGCGCGACATAGTTTGACTGATGCTGATGCTGACACTGACAGCTCCACCAAAAAACGGTCCAGAGGGCAAGAAATAGTAATAAACAGGTTGATGACTATAAGATGCTAGATGATATGTGGTCACAGATAGCAAGAAACTAAAACGACGTATAGGCTCGTGTGCGGTCATAAATTTACACTCGGGGAGAGAACATCCTCCCCGCGATGAGACAGTCCTTCACCCACTCCATAGAAACATACTTTTCTCCGCCAACAGATGGTCGCTCGTGCAGGTCTTTGACAACAACGTACTGAAAATCTTTCAGGTCAGGGTTGGAGGAGTACTTGAGTTCGGGTACAGCTTCCACACGCGCAGCGCCCATAGACACGATGATACGTGGGATAAATCGACCCCCATCGCTAGATTTTTCATCCCCAACGCCCGAAGTACCCTTGTATCAATGTCACACGCAGTCAGTCCGAATTCGGCTCTGCCAAGAGAAACGAAGTCTACCTTTTTGCCCTTCGCTGGCGGGGGAAAGTATTCCGGTCCTAACACTAGCACCGACTTGTCAGAGAAAAGTTTTGATGCCACATTGTTCGACATAATCTCAGTTAGGTGATCGAACGTCGTGCCCCAGTCGAGATCCACCAGCTGTGAAACCCTGGCCCCCAGACTATCACTGTAACCAGCAGGCAGGAGGTAACTGGGCCAGTCTGAAAGGGCGCATTGCTTCAAAAAACTCTCAGTACGCGGTTATTCGGATCCTGCTGTGAGACTTACACCGGATGTCAAGTTTCTCAGCCAGTCTACTGAGAGGCACGGTATGCCAAGCGCAAGCGCGGTGAGAAATCGTGGTTTTGTATTTGCGGCATCGGAAACGAGGAAGACTTGCTGAATATCGTGTTTCATATCGGTACCAATATTGTCGCTTGTGATCACCCATCGCTTCTTGTTGGCTGAATATTCTCCTGCCAGAGAAAAGACGTCGGACCAGTCATCAAGTACGGTCCCCCCATTCGTCTTGATAATCCGCATGATCGTCTCCTTCTCTTTCTCCCGGTCACATCCGACGGATAATGTGACGACGATTCCCACTTTGTTCAGTACCGTCTTGTTTAGAAGGCTGTTCGAGTTTCTTAAAGAGGATGGGGTCTCGGACTTTGTTCTGGGTATCAGCGTCACGATCTCATCTACGTTGATGAAGCGATTGCCCCATTGAGACCCGATTGCACGACTCTGGATCTTGATCCCCTGGACCTCGACTTCCATCTCGGCTGAAGGGTCGTCGATAAGTTGAACTGTTACGATGCTTTGGTGTTGCTTGTCTACGTTCGCGATGGTCGCCTTCTCCTGACTCTCAATGATAGTGACGCGGTCGCCAATCCGAAGTTCTAACCGACGGAGATTCTTCACATCCACGACATCTTCATCGCCGTCATCGAACTGGATTTTGAAGCGATCTGATTGTCCCGCTCTTTCGCAGACCATGCCGGAGAAATACGCGGCCTCCAACTTCCATAGAGCAAACACGCGTGTGGCCATAGGATATCCCTTGATCCTTTTTGTACTCCGACTTCCTGAAATCATGGATGGCGTATTACTTGTCCCTCTAGGTGCTGATCTGTAGGCAGACTTGCGAAAATGTGCGGGATGAGGGCGTGTACGCTTCGATGACGCCTTCGAATCATGCGGTATGACCACGTCGTCCTCAGCATCTATGGGCAAGTCATCTGCTGGCTCTGTCGAGTCTTCGTCGGGACTGGGAGTCACTTGGTTAGGTCGTGTACTGGGTATGAAAGCGTCCTCCCCGGTATTTTCGCATTCTTTTCCCTTCCGACGAGGGCCGGTGCGTGGTGGGGTTGGAGGAACAGCGGAGGAGGGACGATCTTGTTCGGGAACAGATGATGGTATCTCATTGTCTCGAGCGTGGACACCCCGTATCCTGGACACCTTGGTTCCTACGCCACGCCCAGTTCGTTCGGGCGCACGAGATTGCCTGCCTTTTGACTTAGGAATCGAGGTCAGAGGTGTGGGAAGGTGCGAATGAGAATAATGTATTACCTTTGGCGGACTGCTCACCTTCGTTGACGGTGGAGCTGCGGCTTTGTCTTGACGACCGACAGTAAGAAGTAGCGGGATGTCCTCTTCCTCGTCATCGTCCGACTGGCCATCCTTCTCCTTTTCATGTTGAGGGCTTTTGTCCTCTACGACCATAGAAGGAACCGGAGCGAGACCAGAAAGCGAGGGATCGACCCGACCTCCGTCCAGAGAACTGTTGGGAGGTGTTAACGAACGAAGCCGAGATAGAGTAGATGCCGTGTTTGCAGGCTCGGAAGGTTCAGAGTCGGGGACAACAGCATTTTCCCGACTATCTTCGTTAAAGTGGGGTAGATATGGAGGATTTAGTTCCCCCGGATCGCGCTGAGGGGCCAACTGTTGCGCAGCGCGCATTTGAGCTGCCATTCGATCGAAGAGCTGGCGACCCGTGTTTGGTGCATGAGACGATACAGAAAAGATTTCCGACGGCTGTGTCTGTCCATCCGAACCTGGTTGTAAGGCTGCTTGTATGAGCTGCTCGCCTCGCTGGAAACGCCATTTTTTGGCGGGATTTACCATACTCAGAATAGTCCGAGTATTCGTGGACGGCCGTGACACCATAGAACTCCGTGCTTGCGGAGAGGCCTGTCTAGGGCACGAATCGGTAGCATCGGAAACTTGGGTGGCGCCTATGTCCAGATCCTCAGGAGCGAGAGGCTGGGTCGTTTGGTAATCTTCCGTCCGAGTGTCAAGGTTATCTATCGAGCCCGGATTTGACATCACTGGAGGGGTTGAGACGTCGTCAGGAACATCAGATACGGGGGAACGGTTTCGCCCTTGCGCGTCAGTTGACATATCTGACAACGGCGAGAGAATATCTTCGTTCTGGACTCCATCAGTTGGCCCAGAAGCAGAACCACGAAACCTTTTGGGTGGTGGGGTATGCAATTCGTCAACTTGGGTGGGCTCCTGCGGGACGTGACGCGACGAAGCTCTCGTCGGTGAGTTGGACGCTCCCGGAACGTCTATTAGCGTAGCTCCTCGGCCTAGTTCAGAAAGTGGGACTTTGAATTGGCGATTTGAGGCAAGAAATACTTTTGCCGGATCTTCCCAATCCCCAGCCTCGGCGAACGAATCAGTAGAAGCGGGAGACGGAGAACGTCGTCGCTTCAATTTAGAAGCAGAACGAGATGCTGGCCGAGTTTCAGCCAGTTCGTGCGAGGTTTTCAATGGTGCTTTGGGTGGCGAGGGAACCTTAGGATCAGGAGATATTTTCCTCCTTTTGGTCACCTGAACCAGGAGGGGAAACGGATCAGCAACCATTCACCGACGTAGCGACTAAGAAAGTGAAGCAACCAAGTAGCATTAAAAGACTTGGATACAGACCCTACTTTCCGATCTTTCGTCAACCTCGCCACTCGCCCCTCCGCTCGACGCCACCTGAGTTTGAGTCTGGGTGACCGCTAAACCGAAGAAGTGAAGTTGCGAGCCAGAATCATATGAAGAGGACGAGGCATTAGTATTCCCCGGATCTGCCGACACGTGTGAACCCTCAGACGTGGACTTGCGAAGGGCCCCATCTGTTGCAACATCAGTATTGGACTTCACTGCGCGGTGAGTGGGATGTATTGACAAGGCACTGTCACGCTTGACTCAGCGGGTTCATCCATGTGTAACCCAAACCAAAAAATACTGACGTCTTTCCTGAAGCCTTGGAAGACATATCTGGGTGCTACTCCCAGGAATAGGGTAGGTAAGCACTGGGAAGCCAGCGGAAGCCCGGAGAGAAGCTTCGACACGGAAACCTGCGAAGTCGAAAGAACGAAAGAGGGTCGATATTTTGGAGTGCGTAGATAATAATGGTTGATCCGTCCGTAAGGACTGAGAGCAAGAATGCAGAAGCAAGCAAGACACCGTCACCGCTACATTACGCGTAATATCAGTCAGACGCGAATCCCGTCCGACCCCGCGCACGGGCGCGTTCTGCTCCACGTGACTTGTCGCGCCTTTCCCCTTTCTCGGTTTGAGTTGCTCTGTTCTTATCAATACGTTCGAACGTACGAGTCGCTGCTGGTGGCAACTCTTTGTCCGATCCCGCTGATCACCCGCCGTCTCTCCCCTTGTGACTGCTCGCGAACTATCTCGGCGGACTTGCTGACTCTATATCGCTTGCGCTGGACGCTCTGCTTCTGCATGTTGGTATGCCATTGAGTTGCCAACCCCTCCAACGTGGACCAGATCCTCGCACCTGCCGAACTCGACCCCAGATCAAAGCACTCTCTCATGCGATGGGGAAACCGCTCTCGGCAAAGTCGTCTCAGAGAAGCAATGTTTCCTCTGTTCACACGATCAACATCGTTTTCTCCGAAAAGTCTCATTCATTCCATTCTGTCCCCTCCGGAAAAGGTGACGAACCTGTGTCTACAGACAGAAGGGGGGATCGCTCTTCCAGTAAGGTCGATAATGTCCATCCTAATGCCGAAATCTCTGCTGTACCTGATCCGGTGCCGAATCCCTTGGTTGAAGTACCGTATTATTCTTCTGTGGCGGAACACACCACCTCAATGCTGGGTTCGGCTCATATCGTCACAAGGACTGCTTCCTCCAGCGCGTCCGTCTATCCGTCTATCCCCACTATCCCAAGTACTTTGCTCCCACTACCTCCGGTCTTTACTCATCCTAGCATGTCGTCCTTATCACTCGCCCCGCCTACATCTGTGTCCGCAGAACGTCCTCTCCACACACTTAACAATGTGCCATCGCGACAAAATACCTCGCACCAACTTCCTGCTGCGGCCATCATACTCTTAGCGGCAGGCAGCATGTTACTCGTAGCTACCATTCTTATTCTAACCAAACTATTCATACGACCTCGGCGGCGCTCCCATCCCACACCCTCCCTTCCGATCCTCCAGGATGCCTTTCCGCCTAGAAAGCTGGGGGACGAATCGCCTTTGTTCGGTGGCAAAGAAAGACTATCGTCTCAACCAGTACTGAATTCAATGCCCTGGACATGGACACAGTACCAGTTAGATGTGCCGAAATCGGCGCCCATGACTAGCATCGCAAAATCAGGTCCCACAAATCAGCTGCAAATGAGACACTCGCGTCTTGTAGACGAACCACCTAATGTGCTCGATACGGCAGAACCTACAATGCAAGAAGCGCCGAGAAAACCGAACAACACGAACCAGTCTTCAGATGGGCACCCTAACAAGGCCATGTCTCGTCTTTCGACCCTCTCGGGCTTGGTTTACACAGGGTCTGTGTACGAATCTAATGGGCAGGAGAACATTGGTATCGCCGTCAGTTCTGGTCAGGCCGATCTGGAATTTGGTGGTTCTGCTGCTCGTGATCATCGTAAGAGAGCGAGCGCTAGACAAAGCATGCGGAATTTTGACAAGCGCCGGAGCACCATCTACGGATCGCCGGAAGGCCTACCGTACACGATGTCACCCTCACTGCCTCCCGGCAATGATGACAGACTTGACTCTGATGGGCCCTCACGGCAAGGACGCGCTCGCGTCAAGGCGCCCTATGTTGCCGGATCGTACTTACGTGGTTCTGCGCCAAAGGAGCCAGATAGGGCCCATCTCGAGGTAAATCCTTTCAGTGACCCCATCAACGGTGTATACGTATTGCCCCCAATGGCAAACTCGTCTACGGGTAAGGAGGCCGACTCAAAGAGAAGGTCGTTGGGTGTTGGCCCCATTACACCTGATCCAGCTGTCTCACCAGGGTTCAGCTTATACCCTGATGGTTCCCTGGGCGTTGCAGAAGATCATATCTGGGCGGTCCAAAATCACGTAAAGGGGAAACAGCCCCCCCACGCCCACGACGATGAAGGCGGCGTAGCAGTGAGTGATGGTCTATTGGGCGCTGTATCACCAGGTACCGCTGCTCGGCGGCTAAGCCATGCGAGCATGCAGAAAACAAGGGCACGCGATCAGCCATCGGCAAAATCGAAGCGCACAGACGACATGCCGCCACGGGTCCCATCACCACCCGTGCTCCCTTCGCTTGCGCAGATGGCAATGGCACATACACACGGACAAGAATATGGAGATTACCGAAGTCCGACGTATAGTTTCTATGGGTTATATTCGGGGTCGTGAGAGGTATTATTGGTGTCGGTGTCGGGTGTAATTTTAGACATTAATTCGATTTGTAATAATATTTTCAGTGTTCCAATAATAACTATAACATAACCTAAAGAGGAAGTCTTGGCAAAAGAACCAGTGCACTCGGTTACGGTCACGAACACCCGCGGAAACGGGAACGCGCCTGTTCTCAGGTCTGTCTCTCACCGCTTCCCTTCCTGTGCCTTCAACATTCCTTTCTCTCCCCATCGCCATCCAAGAGATGTCGCACCCATCCCCCACCGGCCAGGGCGTTGCCTATGACCCCATTCCGAACCCTCAAGATTCTTCTGACATTCACGAGACTCCCTACGACCCTCCTCCGTCGTCTGAGCAGGCCGTTCCCGACCCCTCCGCAGTCGACCTGAACGTCGACGAACCGTCTGTCAGCCTCGTCCGTCCTCGCTTCCTCGGTACGGTCGAGGGCGAAGGCCTTCGTGGATCTGTGGCCTCCTACGGCTCTCGTCCCCAATCTGAAGGCGTTTCCTCCCTTTATGCTCTCAACCCAGAATCACTGTCCGCGCGAAGTTCCCCACGCCCCGGAAGCGATTACTACGCCGGACGCTATCTTGATGACCCACGCTCCCTTCCTGATGACCCATTCGACGGTCCTTCCGTTCCCTTGTCCAGTCTCCAATCTCAACCCCGCTTCCTTGCAGAGAAACAAGCCGTGTATGGGTCCTATGCATCCAAATCTCGCCGTAAAACGATCATCCTTTCCGCCATAGGCGCGTTGGTTCTTCTCATCATTGCCGTCATCCTTCCCGTATACTTTCTCGCCATCAAACGCAACTCTAACGCCGCCGCCACCACCCAACATTCCCAGACTACCACCGCTTCCGCTCCTTCCGCGACTAGTACAACGACGCCTTCGAAATCTGCCCTCATCACTGGTGGTGATGGTTCCACTGTCACGATGGAGGATGGGACTACCTTCACATATCGCAACCCGTTCGGCGGTTTCTGGTACTACGATCCGACTGACCCTTTCAACAACGCAGCCCAGCCTCAGTCTTGGTCACCTGCCTTAAACCAGACATTTAATTATGGCTCTGATCGTATCCGCGGGTACGTGACTTCGTTCTTGTATTTTATGCTGTTACAAAGGTTAAACCTCGGGGTATAGTGTCAACATCGGCGGCTGGCTAGTTACTGAGCCTGTGAGTTTCGTTGTTGTCACGTGAGCTGGAGCGGAACTCTCTCATTCTTCTTTTCGCAGTTCATAAGCCCTGCTCTATACCAAAAATACTCAACCGCAGTCGACGAGTGGACTCTCAGCCTTGCTATGGCCAGTGACACGGCCAGTGGAGGCCTCAACCAACTGGAAGACCATTACAAAACTTTTATCGTACGCCCGGACACCATCATACTTGTGCCAGTTTTAACTCGAAAACGCAGACCGAACAAGATTTTGCTGAGATCGCTGGGGCAGGCCTCAACTATGTCCGCATTCCGATTCCCTATTGGGCCATCGAGGTCTGGGATGGCGAGCCATTTTTGAAAGGGACAGCCTGGAAGTTCGTAATCGCAGACTGCTCAACCTTTTTGATTCTCAAACTTCCTCAGATACTTCCTCAAGGCCATCCAATGGGCGCGCAAATATGGCATTCGCATTAATGTAGATCTCCACTCCCTTCCTGGAAGTCAAAATGGTTGGAATCATTCCGGAAGACTTGGCACCGTCAACATGTTGAATGGTCCTATGGGTTTAGCCAATGCCCAACGCTCACTAGATTATATTCGCATCATTGCCGAATTTATTTCTCAGCCCCAGTACAAGGACGTTGTAACCATGTTTGGCATCACTAATGAACCACAGAATTCGGTGGTCGGCATCGACAATCTATCCAAATAGTATGTGTCATTAGAAGCCAACTTCGTACACGTTCTCAACCCCTTCCTTTAGTTACCTTCAAGCGTACAATAACGTTCGTCTCGCCAGTGGTACTGGGACTGGCAATGGTCCCGTTGTTTCTTTCCATGACGGTTTTGCGGGCGCCACCGAGTGGGCTGGCTTCCTTCCTGGCGCTGACCGCATCGCACTGGATCTCCATCCATACCTTTGTTTCGGCGCTCAGTCCTCCAGTCCCATGTCTTCTCGTATCAATGACCCTTGCAACAATTGGGCAAGTGGGATCAACGCGTCGATGTCCGCGTTCGGGTTAACTGCCGCTGGGGAGTTCAGCAATGCCATCAATGACTGTGGCTTATTCGTGACCGGCGTCGGATTGGGCACCCGTTACGAGGGCACCTATGAAGGAACTTCGACGAAAGTTGGTGACTGTTCTCCGTGGGAAGACTACTCGACGTGGAGCCAATCACTGAAGGATAGCACAAAACAATTGGCTTTGGCAAGCATGGACGCCCTCCAGGTGAGGACTTTCATTTTGATACATATCAAACGCCATGTGAATCATCCCTTATAGAACTGGTTTTTCTGGACGTGGAAAATCGGAAACTCGACAAGCGGCACCGTTCAGGCTCCTGCCTGGTCCTATAAACTAGGTCTAGATAACGGATGGATGCCCACGGACCCCCGTGAGGCGAGTGGCGTCTGTGGAAACTCTGATCCATGGAACCCGCCGTTGGCCCCCTCGCAAACCGGTGGTTCTGGTGCAGGCCAAATTCCTGCCAGCGTTTCTTCGTCGCTCGCGTGGCCGCCGTCTAGCATTTCAAACGCGGGCGCCATCACACTCCTCCCACAATATACCCATACGGGTACAGTTCCGACGCTTCCTGTCCCCACGTTCACATCCACGTCGAGCGCTGTTGATCCAGGAAATGGCTGGAAGAATCCCTCGGATACCCTGTCACTGGCTGTCCCCATCGCAACGTGCACATACCCTAGTCCATGGATGGAAGACGGTTTCTCAATCCCTCCTGTATGCGGCCCCGAGAGTACGACGGGTTTACGCCGCGACGTGATTATAAATGAACCAGCCCCTACCCCACCGCCACATCCCTTGCGGTGAATCCTCGCCGCGTTCCTCCCGGGACCCGGACTTTAATTAAGTGCAAGGACACGTTTGGTAAAAACTTGACAATCTTTTGACGTTTCTCCATGGACTACGGACTGTACAATCGTAATTTACTCCTACATTTTATCGCCATACCCTTGCGGCATTCGATTCTTTTTTTTTTTATTTGGGGAGGGGAGGGGTAAAAGTAGATTCCACGCGGGTGGTGTGGAAAGTGAGATCTTTATAGTAAATGTATGTATCGAACACTGGGGCAGCGTTCCAACACCATACCCCTTGGATTCACCGCTCCTTTCGATTAATTGAGCTTGCTTCAGGTGCCATATGCCGCACCCCATACATACACCATCGTTTTAGTGTTCACCGCTTGTGGTGGCATATCGATCTTCGAGATCCTCCTGCCCACCAAAGCCAGCTTCATAATCACGATCTTCACGCGGGGCGGATGAGCCTGAGGTCGACTCTGCCTGCGTTGACTTCGCTTCGTTCGCCGCACGAAGAGATGCAAGCTGTTCCTGCTCCTAAAAGGATAATTTCGCATCGGCCGGTGCACAACCACAGCCCTAGGATGATATGATTGGGATATGTGTGCACGAAGAATGTCTGACCTTTTGCCGGGCATATTGTGCCTCTTCGCCGGCTTCTTTCTGCTTCCAAACGGAATTCTAACCAGTCAGGAACCGCAAAAAGTATGAGAAATGAGGAGTGTTCCGTAGTGTCTTGACAGG
>Ga0307510_10006512_pt1 | contig 13922 bp, 13 predicted proteins | sample 12_EM_MG_FD_207224 | JGI IMG/M metagenome (GOLD analysis project Ga0307510, IMG submission 207224) | Populus trichocarpa ectomycorrhiza microbial communities from riparian zone in the Pacific Northwest, United States - 12_EM | ecosystem: Host-associated > Plants > Roots > Unclassified | place... | reverse complement strand
ACAACTATTAAAAGAAGAAAAAAATAGGCTTGAAGAAATAACCAGAATTAATAAAAAATAAAAATATGATGAGTTGATCTCCTTAATAAATATCATTCTTATTGTTATTATTATTATTACTATTTCTCCCTCCCCTCTAAAAAAAGAAAGAAAGAAAGAAAGAAAGAGAAAAGAGGGGCTATCATTTGACTGTGTAACTGCGTGACCATATTGAGAAAATGTTTTTTTGGAATAAATAAATACTTACCGTATTGTGTGTGTGGAGGTGTGGTGGTGGTGGGGGGGGCGTGGTAGGGTGAGGTAAGGTAACGTAAGGTAAGGAATCATAAGGCAGTCAGGCAGGCAGTCAAGAAGGCGGGCCACGCCAGGCAGGGCAGGGCAGGGCAGGCAGGTATATAATGGGTATGATAGGCTAGGCTACGCTGGTAGGCCAGGCCGGGGGACCCATCGGAGGACCCTGATCTGACCTGGTATGTAGAATACGGTATCATACTGTATCGTGCTCGAGTACTATGTGCTCTGCAGCGGTAAATTGATAGGTGTATCGTACTTTGCTGTACTGTGCGGTAGTCCGTGTCCATTGTCCTAAGGAGGGGGGACCGGGGGGGTTGGGGGTTGGGGGTTGGGGGAAGTTCTAAAACATACACAATATCATAAATTGCAGTACGGTTGTGTTATTATGGTTGGTCCAAAACTTAACTTAACCGCCGCCTTGGATATTGTATCCTTCGTAGGGATCTGGGATCCTCCTTCCCGTTTCTCTGGGGGCCCCGTCAGTGGGGACGGGGGGAGAAGGGCCTTAAAAAAGAGAGAAGGGAAGGAGGAAGGAATTGAATTGAATTGAATTGAGCTTTTTGGACTGTGGTGCTGTACTGCACCCCGCTTCCTGCGAATCGTGCTGTATCATAGTGTACATATAGACCTGGGCACGTCTTGCTTTATTCGGTGGTGATGGGGGGGTTATCGAGGGTTTGGGAGCTGCTTGCTTGATTTATGCGCCCTGCTTGACCCACGATTCCGACAATCATGTCTACAGGCTATGATCCTCAAAAGCCGAAGGGGGCGGCGCCTTAAGGCTGCTACTGTCTGAGCACTTGACCCCGCATTATCGCCGAGTACCTAATCACGATTCTAACATGTTTGGCTGGCCTGAGCTTCACTTTAATTCAGTTGTACATCACCAGAGTCGAAGCAATTGGCTGATATCCCCGCTAAGCGCAATTGTGGTTTTATGCTCACGGAATTGTATTTTACAATTGGCTGGCCGGTGCACCCTTTCCATTGTTTTCCTGCTTCCCCAGATACATGCCGGCCCAAAAAAAGAACTTCAATCGGCGAACAAAGCTACACACATCGCATCCTATGTGACCCCTCGAACACGCACCAGTAAATGAAGTATAGAGAAGCAGGGGAAGGTCCGTATAAGGACGAAAAGAAGGGTACAGAAAAAATATAAGAGAAACCAGAGCCCGAAGCGAAAACCCCATAATAAATCATATCGTAATCACCAGCATTTTTTCATTTCTCGCACGAGATATACCGGTGTACCGTGAGACCTAACAAAAAATTTGAAAAAGAAAATGCCCGATGACTTTTTTCCCACTTGCCTATTTTTTTGAGCCAATAGACCCCCAGGTAACCCGTTGGGGACGAAAGGAGGAAAAGAAAAACCATACAAAGGAAAAGCAACTTTTTAGAAAAAAATGGACAAAATTTGGTTCATTGAAAACAAACCCAAACCGTAACACCTATGCAATTTGATCCCGCGAAAACATAAGGCGCTCGTAAGAATTTTGACCAACAGTTACGCGGCCTGAGCCTCTGGGCAAGATGCCATGACGTGTCCTGGCTGCTTGCATCTATTGATTGGGTCAATACGATGAGGATTAAACATCGAGGGATCGGGGACGAACTTATAGCAAACTCTGTCCTGTTCACTAGGGCACTCGCGGGATAGATGGCCAATCTGGCCACAGTTATAACACTTTTGTCCTTGAGTACAGTCACGACTCAAGTGACCTAGAGAAGGGTTAGCAGCATTCGGCGCCATGCGCGCGATGGCATAAATGTAGAAAAACAGAAAATGAAACCAAGGTTTGGGACAGTACCGTATCCACCGCAAGAGTAACAAGTCTGCCCACCACGGCTTCCACCTTGAGGGGGACCACCGTAGCCGCCCCCGACACCGCTGGTAGTGCATTGACGGGCGATATGTCCTACCTTGCCACACTTGTAACATTCGGCACCACCGGCACCACCGCCACCTCCACCGTAGCCACTAGGCGCCTGAGTGGGCTCGTTGCAGTCACGAGACAAATGACCTAAGTCCAACTATGCTTCAGCAGGAATTCCGACAGGAGGGAGTCCACTGGGCTTCCACAAAATATGACAATGTGAAAACCAACCAGTTAAACCACAACGGTAGCAGGACTTCTCCTTGGCTGCGTTTGCGCAGTCACGACCTGTAACACGAAATGTTAGCTACAACCAATATGAGGCTGGATGATAGGACAGGAATAATCAGGATTGAACATACTCATGTGGCCATCTTCTGAATTGCACGAAATGAGTTGTTAGCATAGATCTCATCCAGCTCGGAACCTAACTTATTCAGATGTGGAGAGGACATACGCCCGCAGTTGTAGCTAAGGATTGAAGCATGTCAGCTCGGGTTCGGATAGCACATCGCCACCAGCATTGATGTTTGTGTAGGCTAGAAATTAAGGAAATAGAGGGGGGGGGGTTGAATGTTTACCAAACAGGAGTTCCACGTTTTGGACACTCACGAGCCTTGAGAATTTATCATCAGTAATCTGGGTTTGCGGTTGAAACATCAAGAGAGTGGCCTACCTGGTGACCTCCCTCGCCGCCTAATTTTTTCAAAAGTCAGCAAGAATCCAAAATGACCAAAATCATTATTTCGAAGTGGTGGGCAAGCGGGAAAATTCGAATAAACTATGGAGGGGGGGTGAAAATAAATGAATTGTGGGGAATTGGCGAGGCTGCACCCGAGTATAGAGCCGCCAAAAGCAAAATAAAAACGAAAGATAGAGGAAATTGGGCGGGAGAAAGTAATAGTGGGGATGGCGGGGGAATAGAGGGGAAAGTGAGATAACGAACAATTATAGCAGGCTCTGTTTCCTCCGGAGAATTCCATTTTGGCTGTGGATGGTGAAGATTAGTGAAAATGTTTGTTGGTCGGAATGTTTAATAGCAATTGTCAAACCGAGCGTCCGAAGGATCTTCGGAAGATGTTGGAGAAAGGATGAAAAGGAGTTGTTGAAGTTTTGGAGGTAGTGAGGTTGTGAGTGAGGGGGAGGTGAAGTTCTGGCGAGCAAACCTTGGCTGCGAGGGTTGGAGGGAAAAAAAAAAAGAAGGGCTTACCGAGCAAAAGGGCGTTCCCAATCTAACCCAGCTAAGATTAGTTCCCCGCTTTTCCGCTGGGCAAGGACCCAGAAATTGATAAAAGATCCGGCCAAAAGAAGAGAGAGCAGTCCCGGAATGAGATCTCCACGAAGCACACTTAAGTGCGACTAAACCCTATCGTATCTGAGGAAAAAAAATTCCGAGCCCAAGAATCCTATCATACCTGTTCGGAACCCAAGATGCCTGCATGAGTTTCCCTCTTCGAGGCCAGCAGGGAATGCCCTGTCACTTTGCGCTCAAAAGAGAACAGGGAGAAAAGCCCACAAATGCCGGTCTTTGTGACAACTTCCTCAAAAGTTGTCTTTCCTCCAATGGATATTGAGTGTGACTTCTCTCCTCTATCAATACGTCTGCAGTGCTGGTGCCGTACTATATCTATATGTAATGTTCCCTCCCGCTCCCGTTGGTAACAACGGTGTTTTGCCTAGAAAAGAACAATTGCACTTGCCCTTTCGTCCAATCCGGTATTGTTGGACGCTGCCTGGGTCAGGAAGCTGTCGCTGCAGCATTATCTTCCCCACACTTTAGACCAAGAGGCTGTGGAGTTCTGGGTGCTTTCCCTGGTTTTCAAACGACTGTCATGTGCAGTAATTATTCGGGACCTTGTGTAAAGCTCACCAGAAGGGTCACAGGCAATATTGGTTCTTTTATCATATATAATAATAATATTATTATATCTTACTGCCAGTGTTAAGGTCTCAGTTGAAAAATATCACATTTTTTCTAGCTATCATGCCCTCTACTCTGGATTCTCCTACGCTTCCTCTTCCTCTTCCCCGCCCTAGTCTGCCTTTCGATGTCCGAGACCTCACTCAAGAAAGTATCGCCATCTGAACCCTGAGCGAAGATCGCCCGTCAAGATAATTGTACTAGTACAGTATGTGGGGCATAAATCATCTGCACCATGCCCACGTGCTTCCTACGTACATGCACGATAAGGCTTTCTTGCCGGGGGTGGGGCATTACCAGGGTCCAAAAATAGGCACACACCTAACCCCCCGCTTCCATCCAGTGGAGATCTGTGGTATCTGCTCGACTCTATCGAGGGAAAAAGAAATGATCCACACGCCTCCTCTGATATCCCAGCGTTTCTCTATTTCGTCTGATCTCATTATAATATCTCTCAGAGAGTAAAGTCGTAAACAATCAGTGCACGCCTCCCTTCATTTTGTTCCCTCAACACCACCACTTTTTCTTCGTCGAATCCACCAAGCCATCCCATATCCTCCACACTCCAATGACTGCTTGTGTCGGCCTGCCGAGGAACTTGCGGCTCCACCTTGACGCTAGCATTCAACCTCCGACGTTCTGATACTCCACCTTCTAGTTCCCAAACGCGAAGCTCAGAGCCTCTTTTAGAGAGAGAAACTGCCTTACCACGACCACTCACTTGGGCAGTAGAGACTGAGGACGTATGACCCCACAAACGCTGTCCGGGCTCTATAGACAATGATGCAGCATTCGATTTTACCATGTAGAGAGTGAGAGTGTTATCAGCATGTGAAGCCAAGAGGTATCTAAGACATCAGACGAAAGTTCCAGAAATCAGTGTCATTTTTTCAGATGAATGGAAGACAAAAGCAAAAAAAAGGATATGTTCAGCTTTGGTGAGGCTTCAAAATGGACTTACGGATGGGTGTACGAGATAGACGAAGGCTGAGCTAGAGGTGTGTCATTGTTTATATTTCGTTGTGATTTGGACCTGGACCTGATACCGCCCCCTCCTTCTGTAGGCGGGGCTGGAGACCACACCGGCGACGGCCCTCCGGAGTTGGTTGTCCCGAACGGAATGAAACCGGTGGGTACAGCCGTTGCAATCCTTGACTCTACCACAGCATCCGCGTCATCCGTAAACCGGAGCTCTTGGATCCCTACAGACCAACCTGAGATGTAAAGCGGGAACGCGTACACAATACTGGCAATCATGGACTTTTGCGCTGACCGCCGTAGCGAGAGTGAGAGGGGGGGCCAAACTGTATGTGACCGTAAAGATGAGAGGATTTTCGGTGCATGCATCATGCGGTTGTCTGATATCGATATATCCTTGTTGAAATCCCTCTCGGCGCTGCTGCTACCTCTGTCGGCTGATCTACTAAACCGATAAACAGTGAACAGCTGGGAGGATGACATTGTTAGCAGATACGGTGAACAATAAGCCATAGAAGTGATCATCAGCCCTTGTGAGCGGCTGTTTCCTGCAGAAGGAGCGGGCCCGGTGTAAGATTGTTCGAAGGTCAGCTTTGGCAATGATCCAGTGGCTCTGTCCAGCTGATACAGTCCAAAACCCCCATTTTCAAACCCGACTGCAACATTCACGGCCTGTTTAACATCGCTGTCCTCATCGATGGCGAGCGCAGTGGGTATGCCGTACTTTTCGAACTCTAGGGAGTCTTGGTAGAGATCCAGGCTGGTGGTCGGAACACCTTTGTGCTCTGGTCTCCAAATTCTCAGACCACTGGTAGGGTCGACTGTGAAGATCAATCCCTGGGGCATGACATGAAACGTTAGTCTCGCTTTTGTCCGCAGCACTCAGGTGCGGGGTAGCATACCTCATAAACCCTAATCATCAATGGCGGCACCGGCGGTGGCGGAGGTGGTGGATTTTCCGCAATGATGATTTGTCTGACGCTGCAAGATCCTCTATTCCAATTATGCCTTAACCTATATAACTCCTTCCACTTTGTTCCGACAGCTCTTGCAAGTCCCTCATCTTGGAGCCATCGAGAATTCCGAGACGAATAATGCAAGCTGGAAGGGGGTGCACGTGCGAGGCCCGGAATACGCGATGCTCTAGGGCGTACAAATCGAGCGTAAAATAGTGCTTTCCAAACCTGGTCATCGCGAGCAACTCGTTGAAACCGCTTCGAAACACTCTGGCAAGAAGCAAGGTCGTTGATATGTAAGAAGGATGCAATGCGTAGAAGAAGTTCGTCGCTGAGTCGTGTGATATGGGGCAAGACGTTTGGACGGCGGCGTTTCAATGGCTGCCTTGGGGATTCGGGAGCTGATCTTTTTAACATTGTATGAAAAGAAGGGGGAAAAAAAGATACCAATGGTTTGCACCTAATTGCTTGGAAGTGGTTGTAGGGGACAGTAGAATTTTCTGTGTGCCGAGTATCGAGTACTGTACGAGGTACAGTGGCTGCATGGCACTATCCATTGGAAAGCTTATCATGAGGGTAGCCAAGGTGGCGTACTTAGCCACATAGGTGGGCTCGGGCAAAGCTGACTCAGGTTTCTTTAGCCACAGCGGCTCATAGGTTCCCCTTTCAGTCATCGTCATCTTCCCGAAGGTGGCATTTTCATCCCAGAGATACTTGGGAGAGTATACTCGACCGGCATACCTGCATCCTCGGGTTTAAGATCGGCTCTAATTCTTTATCGGTACACATGGCCTTACCTGGAGCCGGTCAGTCGGCAGCCATGGACGTTCTCGGCAAGCACCGCATCGGGTTCAATAACCTAGGAGTGCAGCTATTTGCAGATCTTGAGAGGGACCTATCTCTCGCGTTAACAAAAGGTGAGTCTTAGTTATTGCTGATAATTGAGGCTAAATGTTAATTATTTATCTTTCAATATAGGATTGAGTGAGAAGGCAGATCTAGAGAGGGCAATTGCGGAGCAGAAGGAGCTTTTGCAGGAGAGGCAAGCTTTAGTGTGCACCCCGAACTTGTTTACCGGCATCGCCTTGGTCATTCCCTAACACTTTAAGTTCGTTAGATTAATGCACACGAGAGCACTAGCGAACAACAGCAACAGAAAATTCGAGAACAAGAGAGCCGACTACAGAACCTGGGTTATGAGATAGCCAAAACCAAAATTGAGAATGAAGTTCTTGCCGAGAGACTTGAAGGGTTTGAAAAGGCCGATAGAGGGCGTCAGCGCAGAGCGTATGCTTGTTTCCTTTAGTGAGGGCTCTTTTTAAATTGAGGTTAACCCATTAAAATAGGCTAGCTCTCACCCAGGATAAATCCTTAGAAAATAAAGAAAATATGCCGCCTATTTTTAATTATCTCGCACAAGACACCCCGAGCCGAACTCTCACACGGCCAGTGTCCCCACCCCTAAAGCCTCTACATAATCCACGCACACAATCGAGCATTCTAGCAGACGAAGCAGCGCGAGCACTATTCTCTTACAAAGATGGTGAAGTTCAGACGGGTTCTATTCCCTCATTGGACGATCTAAAGAAGGCATATCAAGAGCTTGCCTCTAGCTACGGTGATATCCGCTATGAGCTCGATCAGTACAAAGAGGCATATAATCGTTTGGCCGAGAAATATACCCAGAATAAGGCTGTTTGGAAACAGTGGTCTGAGCAAGAAAACGCTCGATTGATCAATTCAAAGAAGAGGAGGATAGACAGAGGTAGCACTGAGCCGCAGACTGTCGGACGCAAGTTTAACGACTACACAACATCAATAACTGGGGGTTCGCCTACTCCTAGAGCGCCAGACATATCTCCCATCGAACCACGATTCCGACCATCTGTGGTTCATTCATCACCTAAAAAGGGAGGGTTATTTCACCGGCTGCTAGGGTCTGGTGCTGGCGTGGCGGGGGGGGTGAAAGAGCCTTTTGAGCTTGTTGGTGAGAATAATCCGATAGTAGGTGACCCAAAAGAGGGCCCAGAAGAGTTGGCTTCTTCGCCTCTCAGCAGCCCTCCGTCATCTTTATCTATCCCGGAGACCCAGGCACCATCAAAAACCTTCGAAGTCACACAGAATTCCAAATCACGCGGTGATGGCGAGTCAACAGAGAGTGATGACGAGCCTGGATCTAGCGATCATTGCAGTGGTGCACTCAATGAGCCTGTTCTACCTTCTCGGGACCCCGCTTTCAAAGTCCCTGAGATTAAGAAGGAGATGGATGCCTGCGGTCATGGCCGTATTAGTCAGGAGGGTGATAGTGTGGCACGACCCGTAATTATCAAGAGCGAATCCCATGCAAGCAGTGAGGGTTTTGGCTATCATATATTTGATCAAGGGAGTCTTGATTTGGATGATATCGGACAAAAACCTCAAACACCCCGAAAACGCCAGAAGCCCTGCCGTCCTGAGCTAGAAACGACGGAGGATATTAACAGACCCGGCTGGATCAGCGGCGGATTTAGGATCGCTCCCACTGGGGATACTGGGGAGACACAGGATACTGAAAGTAACTTGCCGGCACTCGCCCTTCCTCCTCCCACAACTAGTGAAGGAAAACCTCTGGGCATACGGTCAGACTCTCATCTAGCGCGGCCAACGATCCCGATGGGGACGGCTAGGGCCGGGCCTGGAAGCAGTCCTCCATTTTCTATTCAAAACAAGGGTGGCAACCCCCCGCCTCTCAGGCGATCTAGCCGAACGAGTGCTGCTCGGGAGGCCGTTTCACCAATTACCGAAGAAAAGAAACTCGATGTCCACGCGCCACAAAAAACAAAAAAGCGCCGTATAGCAACACCTGGGGGTATAGCCAGCTTCGCAGAAGATGGTACAGATGGATGCGACGACATAAACCCCACTTCCATTCATCCACCGATGGCACTGTCGGAAAAGCAAAGGAACCGGCTTGAAAGAGATATGAAAGGCACAGCTCGGTTGGATGATGTATTGAATTCGCCTCCATCCCGAACACCAAACTTGGCGCGTCTTAAAAAGAACATACAATCCAGAACCTCCCCGGCTAAGAAACGAACTTGGGGCGGTGACGGGTTCGAGGCAACCCCGGCTCGACCATCAAGTAGTGCTGGCCCGTCTACTTCTACACGTCGTGCAGGAGGAAATACCAAATCAAAGGCGCGCGATAGAAGTACGTTGGACATTTCTGATTTCCGAGTCAATCCTGAAGTGAATGGTGGCAAAGACTATGCATTCGCAGAAACTGTCAGGAATCGTGAAGCAAGGAAATGCTTACCAGGGTGCATGAAGACCTGTTGTAGGGATCTTGTTGGCTTCACAGAGGCTGCCGGACTACCTGCTGTGAGCAAGGGCCCTAGGTGGAGATCTAGTTCGCCTGTCCTCGTTGAAGATTGTGAGCCGCCTAGAAGGAGCTGGAGAAACGAGCCAGCGAGTAAGGAGGACAAAGCCAAAGAGTTTACAAACAGGTATGGAAGACACCGGGACGCGTTTGAAAGACGGAGAAGCCCACCTGGTTTTTGGGATGCGGACTTTCCAACGACGCAAGAATTGGAGCAACAGCGGGTAGCGGCCGAAGAAACGAGGAAGAAGAAGGTGGAAGATATGAGAAAAGAGGCGGAGAGGGGCAGTAAGGGAAGATTTGTTTTCAAGGACTGAGGCCATCGTTTTTATTTTCTTTCCCACATAATTTACTTTGATAATACCTTGGCTACACTGCATCTATTTTGTCACTACCGGTGTTTTTTTAAGGAGGGTAACCTTGCTTTTTATTTGCAAAATACTGGAATTATGGGGACGTTTTTTAGGGGCGCACGTATTACAAATATATCATTTTTCTCCCTGTATCCTTCGAAGAGGGCGACTAGTACCACCTTTTGCGATTGTCCTGTGCTATCCTTCTCGAGGATAATTTTAGCAATCTAACATGGAGCCCTGCATATGGCTCAGACAGCTCTCATTGAGTAGAATAGGTGGATGTGTAGCACCCCTACTAGAGGTTGTGGAAGTTATTGGCTGGTGTGATACCAACCTTCGACTCTGGTATCTAAGCGTGATTACCACTCCCGTCCTGCCAGGCCGCACACTCTTGACCGCGATACTTCAGCGCTCCTCACGCACGATCCAAAAACAACCGGTCACTCTAGAGCTGGAGAACGCGGGAGAGCACGCCTGGGTCAGTAAAACCGGAAACCGGAGTGCTCTCCCATATTGGCCTCCCCATCCATACTTCAGCCCTGGTTCGGGGACCGATCATGATTGGAGCGACTTGCGGAGAATAACACTACCTTAACGTGCTCGATCTGTTTCCAGCGAGAAACCTGGCGGGTGGCATATTCTTGAGCCGGTGCGCGGATGCACGTTACGATCTTCTCGTAGACAACTGCTGTGCTCGCTGCGTGCAGTTCTTACCCCGTTGAGCGGTTGGTGAACTTGGGAAGGGGGATTGGGTTTTGCTGGTGAGTGCTCGTATGAAGGGTATAATGACCAGCATATATCTTTTCTGATAGCCACGGCGTTGGGCGTGGTATGGGATTTCAAGGGGCATTATTCGTACCCGGATTCGTAGATGGGGACGAAGAGGGTACTTGCTCACACATAAGTTAATGGGGTGGTAGTGTAGATTATCATTTCTCTTAAAATGTAGTGTTTTTTTTTATTTAGTGTACTGTCTGGGAGAATGGGGGAGATGGATGTCTGGATCTATCGATCCCAGTCAAGTGCTAAATACTTGGAGAGCTGATGTATCGACTGGTTTTCGTGGCAAGGTCAACAATGCCGGTCAGTGCAATGAGCTCCCCACCAGGGGACGGGGGGTGGATGCAGCAGGCATTAGGATAAACTAATATAAAGTAAGCTATGGCGAACCGCCTTTTTTGGTATTGGGTTTGGTATGGTAGTAGTAGTCCCCCCCCGGGCTTCATTTTCGAATGCTCTGTGATACTATATGATGGGACTTGAGGGTTGGCTGGCGGTAGGATAGTTTTGGTTTCTTTTGTGGGCACTCGAGCGCTCGGAGATGTAGCAAAACCTCGGACTGAGAGAAAGGGGCTTTCTTTCTGCCAGCGGATTTGTGGTACTGTTGGTTTTTAAGATGTCTGGTATCCCACTTGGCTGATGTTCCCTAGGGTTGGAATACTCCGCTGGGTTCATAGTCGGGTTGGTGATTGGGCATTGCCCTCGGGGGGCGTACGCACGCTCTATCTTCGATTCGTGCTCTGTGTGCCGATATTGGAGTATGTTTTGTGTCTATTATAACTAGAAACCCCAACTCGGAATGGCCCTCACAAGCACTGGATATCACTCGAAATCCCAACAGCAATTCCACTGTGAAGGGAGGTAAAGAAGGAGCAAGGGGTATACGAAGATGTGTGGTAGAAGTGACTCGCTTGGCTTTCTAGATGGGGCAAACGGGTTCCTCGAATAAATGAAATCTCCGTTAACAATGTCGCACTATCACGTGTGGACGACGTCTCTCTGTTACGGCTTGTGGCAAGCTAGATGGCGGTGTCTAACACCCACGTTCAGCTTAACGCTAATAGACTGATAACCGAATTGGGGGGGCATAGAACTCTGGTAGGCGATATAGGGGGGCCGGAGCTTCATCAAGTTCCTTCTAAAGGAAAAAAGGTAAGGAGAAGAGTACAAAGCAGAATAGGCTCGAGCCTACATGAGCATATTGACAGAATAAACACCATCAACTCAACCGAGAGTTCTCAATTCGATTGAACCAGAATAAAACTAAGCCAAACTCAGCTTATCCTCTTGCCCTGCTGGTTATAGATTTAGTGCTACAGAGGCTGAATATAAAGATCATCCATCGGTTTCTTTGAATGATAGGATTAGTCGGATTAGTGAAAGCGCTACTCTCGAAACTACGGGTTCGGTTTGGACCTTTGTTAGGATTAAGGCCCCGGCAAGGGCCACTAGATCGTTGACAGTAATCACAGTTAATTCTTCCTTGTTTGGTATGATAGGACGGGTAACACCAGTATGTAACGTCGTTGTGTCTGGGGAGGAGGCTGTCGTTTGCTAACCTCAGTGCTCGAGTAGCTTGGTGGCAGCAAAAGGGAGATCTTCATCTGGTGGCTGGCTGGTAAATTGGGTGGTTAATATTAATTTCACTATTGTAGTCTCCGTTCTGACGATAGAAGAACAGCATAACTTTAGTCGCAACGATAAACCCGTCGGATGCTGAATCGGGACCATTCAGCAGAATAGATGCTTCTACTTCCGCACCAGAACTACGGAGGTGTTGGCAGTTGGTTTGGTAGGTGTCGGTGTATAATTGCTTGGCTTTTTTGTTATGCTACCTGTAATCTGCTAGCTTGGGGGTGAAGAGATTTTTCCAAAGGTAGAACCGAGCGGAAAATCCCCTCGTCTCATATTGCTCTTTTAGTTTTCTCCAGATGGTAATAGGATCCCGAGGCGATCCACATACTTTTGAGCAGCGTCTCCTGGGGGCAGGTGGCTCATCAAGCGCTGCAGAGCGAGCCCCCTGCGGGGAGGTTCGAAGGGCAAGAGTTTCGGGGAGGTCGTGCGCTGATATGCATTCTGGAGATGCTAATATATAGTGCAAGTTAGGGCTCTGTCGGATCGTGGTCGAAGAGGGTCTGTACGGATGTGGTCACTGGCAGCAAGATTATTGTTGCAGAAGCAAGTCAGCAAGGAGGAGTATTACTCGTGCCAAGTTGTGGTTAGGTAGCACAACCCCCGGATGCTCGCAGGCTCATAACCGGAGGCACTCTACGAGTAAAGGGTGCCCGGCAGCTCGACGTAACTTTGTGGGTGGGGGTGTTGTGGCTCAATATGACTTCGAGGCTAAGGCTTACTGGCATAATTAAAGCGACGAGCCAGGTCACGAAGACGGATGCAAACTAGAAGATTTTACTCGCACAGCCGAGCCGAAGCCAGACACTTGACCTGAAGGCAGCAATTCCTATATAAAGTGCCCGGCTTCAATTTGGCTGCACTACTACTATCATCAGAAGCCACAAAATCATGCTGAGCCACAATTTTACCGTGGTAACCCACAACGTTAGTATGGTAACCCATAAAACTATCGCACTCTTTGGAGTGCCTCCGGTTGTGATGCCTAGCCGCAGCCTTGGCACGAGTATGGGAAGGGGACGGTAGGTTTAACTCGCGCAGTATCGAGGTCCCGGTACAACTACCACTGTAAGCTCTTGCTGTGGACGATTACTTTTTAACATTAGGGTCGTAGTGGTGCTTGCATGCTACCTTTTAATGAACTCTCTCAGCGCCAAGCGGTTTTGGGGTCAGAATGGGGGAAATTGGTTGTCTAGTTATGGCATAACCAATACCCTCGCAGGTTCCTAATTTCGTGGAAATAGCCATAGTACACTCCTTTAGTTAGGTAACTCATTTTTTAGATATTATACTTTGAAATCGTTGAGTAATGAGGGTGGTGGATAGCGTTATCAATGATACCCTGTGTGCATATGATTGGTATATTCGCGAAACTTTTGAATTCCTTGTTTGGCCGAGCACAAGCTACTACAGAATGCTTTTTGTCATTCTCGCCAGAGTAGCTGTCACTCGCCATCAGGTAGGTACATATGGATAGATATTTTCGAGGTGGTTATAGTTCCCCAGTCCTAGTTGTGCTTCATTGCAGCAGGGAAAACTCCCGTCCTCCGTGAACCGTAAATCCAAACCGCCAGACAAGATATGATCTCGAAAAGCTCGTCGAGAGTAGAGGAAAAGAAAGAAAATTGGTAAAAAATCATTATACATCCCGCCCCGTCCGAATCCATTCATCCAAACAAAAGAAACCCCCTCTCGCGTTTTTTTTAACCTTTTAAGACCCCGTGGGCTTCGGATCTTGATTGTTGCCCTTATTGTTCCCCGAATTCC
>Ga0307510_10006509_pt1 | contig 13931 bp, 12 predicted proteins | sample 12_EM_MG_FD_207224 | JGI IMG/M metagenome (GOLD analysis project Ga0307510, IMG submission 207224) | Populus trichocarpa ectomycorrhiza microbial communities from riparian zone in the Pacific Northwest, United States - 12_EM | ecosystem: Host-associated > Plants > Roots > Unclassified | place... | reverse complement strand
AGTCCCACACATGCTACCTGAGTGTGGTGGCAAGTTCCCTAACCCCAGCCAAGTATTCCTGGCGCTTGCTAATCTGCATTAAGTAAGGTCTACAGCTAGCGTAGTGCTTGAAAACGTACGAAGGGATCACGCTCAATTCGTGGCAGCAAAGAAATCACCTGACCCTCTGATGGGGGCTATGACCCTGCCTCCGCCACGTTGTCTTGGGGTGGTACGGATACCCCCTCCCCGGTGCGGTGGTGGGGATTGACTCCATACGGCACCCTATCTACCATCTGTAGGGGTAATTGTATTCTCGAAGGGTAGCAATAAGGTGGATTCTGCCAACTACCATGTACAAGGATCAAGCAATAAAGGTGGAACGGTGCAGGGGTAGATGGGTTGATTTTGAACAAAATCCTGGTACAAGTGGGACGCAAAAAGTGAGTGGGCACAAGCGATTTTACAACAAAAATACCAGATTTCACACCAAGATATTACACCAGAGAAAATTCACAAAAATACAAACATATCTATATGACCACTAAAACAGCAAGGACACCATTTTCTACATACAAATATCTACTCAATTCCCAACTCCTCAAGAGTGGTGTGTAGTTGAACTTTCAAATTCCGCCAAGACATGATGGTAGAAACAATGGTCTTGGCATGGTTTTGAGGAACGTTTTGTTCCTTATTGCTACTGCTCTTTAGAGAATTTAAATTCACCTGAGGTTATAATAGAAGTCAAGTAGTCTACATCTTTCCCGAATACTCTATTAACTTATCCTATTTTTAACTCAATCGTCAGTGCTGGAACATGCGCAAAATTGGCCATTCTTATAAAATGGCTTGTGTCCACTCACTTGTTAGCCCCCCTTGTACTTTTGCGCAGTACAAGTGCGCACAAATATGTTTCGTGCCAAACAAGGATTATTTTGCTGGCTAACTAGCTTGTAGTGTCCGAAAATATATCCCCTGGTACTTGTACCACTATCTATTGCCTGAGCCTTGTGAACTGGGATACGGTACTTGTACTCGAGTATATTAACAAGGGTAAAGGAGGTGTGGACCTTTGCCACCCTTTAGAGGGAACCGAACTACCAAAAGAGCTTGGGCGGCGATCATGTGGAATAATATTACCCTTTGAAGCAATTTCTCGTCCCGTCGGGCCTTCTTACCCTACTAGGGTATTCCGGCCTTTCCCAGTTCACACGGGACTGTAGGGAAAAAACTTGCACCCGGGATCACTTGACTTTTGAGCAACTGCGCTATCACGACCTATAAAAAAAATTCTGTATTTCCAAACTCGCTCTTATTCCACTAGCTACCCGGACCCCAGAATTAATGTATGAAGTTGGAGCCAAAGAAATCTTTCAAATAAAGGCTAAGGCACCCTACTTGAGTGGACTGCAGTACTGGCCTGAATTGAGAGTGTGCTCGAGTTTTCTCTACTGGTCTCATCTCCTACTGGTAACACCCAAACTCAAGGTTACGGTATTTGCAAGCTATGAGCGATAGCCACTCGGCTTTTTTGAATGTAAGTGGTGCCTTTGACTATCTTCACCCTATTATCGGCAGCAATTACTTTGTGGATCCCTCTCCCTTCCTACTTCCTGATTCACCGAGTGATATCACATGAACCATTACCTAACCGACACTGGTAATAGTTACTAAAAAGCCCAGGGCAATATGATAGGACAACTAAAAAATCGTTTGGGTACGAGACGCGCACACACTCGCGATCTAATACTTACAGTCACGATTATCGAGTCGAACAGCCACCTGCGACCGCTAATAGTGCCCTTCTTTCAACCCTCCCTTTTGCTCAGCCGCACTCGCAATCCCAAACTGGCCTGCACTTCTTGGCTCCCCCCACAAAGTGTAAGAACCATTGGAAAAAAGCGTACCAAGTTTACAAAGTGAAGAAGAAAAAAACCCTTAATATATCCTTCTTGGCGGTCCCGATTTCTAAGGCAGGGCAACCCTTGAGGACGATCCAATCCTTATTTTTGGCACGAGGATTAGTGGAAAAGAAGCCTCGGGCGCTGCATGTGTGTGCTTCTACTTCGCATCAGTTCTCGTACCCACCATTTGTTACAAAAAGCAAGCAGACACCCTACCGTGCAGGGGTTTTTGGAGGGTGAGTGCGTAAACGTTCCCCGAAATTGATTTTGAGCAGAGAGACCAGGAGCTTTAAACCAATTTTAAACCGTTAGGCCTTCTCGACTGGGACCAACGGCTAATCGGAAAATCCTGTGAGGGTGTTTACCCGCTTACCCTCAGAAGATTCTTGCGTCGTGGGGACTGGGAAGAAGAAGAAAAAAAGAGCAGCATTCCCGCCGACCGATTCGATTTGAACACCCAGTGACGAAAGCCTCCCTGAGGCTGCGCCCCAATGATAAAGTTAGATAAACTGACAATAGGCTGGTTTCCTTCCTTTGTAATACTTCTCTTTTCCCCGTATTACCGGTATTTGAACACGGTGGTGCCATCTTACTATCTCAGGCCTGAGCTTCTCCGGACAAGAGAAGGAGAATGGGAAGGAAGGCGAGCTCTTTTTAATAAAACAAAAACAGGAGCAAAAAATGAGACATTCAGCAATGACCCGAGTGCGGATAATCGGCTCCCCACTCCTCTGCCTGCCGACAGAATTAATCCAACTAATTTCCACCTACCTGCCGACAAAGGCGATCTTCACTCTCCTCACGACCTGCCGACTCCTCTGCCACTCGCTAGCCCCACTAATCCTCGACAAACTCTTTCACAATACTCCTAGGTCCTGGGACCTGACACTCAGCTGGATACTACCCAACTTCTCAACCCCAGGCCTCCTCCGCGCCCTCCGACCAAGAAACTACTCGCAGGAATTCCACATAAACTACCAAGACAAAACCGGCACAACATGCCTCCACGCAGCATGTAAAATGGACGATGCACTGACGCTGTACATACTTCTGGACCACGGCGCGCAGCCAGATATCTTCGACATAAATGGGGAAACGCCTCTGCACTATGCTGTCCAGTACGGACGTGAGAACGTCGCAAGGGTATTGCTGCAGGAGGGCGCGGACCCAAATCTTCGCAGCATCAACGGTGAAACGGCCCTTTCGTGGGCTGTCAAGTACGGGTACACGGGGATCGTGAGGGCACTGATAGAGTACGGGGCGGACGTGGACCGCCGGGTTGGAAAAGGCGAGACGCCACTGCACTGGGCCGCTGTGCAAGGGTTTGTGGAGGTTGTGGAGGTGCTATTATCGAGTGGAGCCCACGGGGACATGATGAATTGGGCAGGGCAAACGGCGTTGTTGGTTGCTGCAGAGGCAGGGCATGGGGATGTTGTGAGGAAGTTCCTGGAAAGAGGCGTCAATGTGGATGGGGTTGCTGGGGATACTGCATTGGTAGTTGCTGCAAGACAGGGGCATCAGGATATTGTCAAGATGCTGCTGGAGGAAGGGGGCAGGGCTGGGAGGAATGGAGTTGGGGAGACGACTTTGTTTATGATGGCGTTTTATGGGGGGATGGGGGTTCGGTGGGTGTTTGCGAGCCACGCGAGGAGACTTGTAGGGAGGCTTAAGAGGGCCGGCAAGGGTTCTGCTGTTGCTGGTGGTCCTAGGTTATGAAGCTCTGAGGACGGGGGTCATGAATTTTTTTCACCTTCTTTGTAAATATTTTCCTTTGTGGAGGAGAATGGGCTCTGGGATAGTCATGGTACGCTTGCGTGTTGCATGTCCGAGGTTTCACCGTTGGTTCGGGTTCCCTCTTCTCATCTCTTATATTTTTCTTCTTTATTTTTATGGACTTAAGCAGCATTCCGGAATATGAAGGAGACTACTTCGCACTGATTTACTTTACTCAATCTGTTAATCGACTCTCCGTGAACACCGCTAATCTGAGGATTGCCGGCACAAATTAATCAGGTATGGAAACTCTTGTATTCCCTTAACTGGACACCGGGGCCTCGCGGGGAACACACAAACCGCCCCAGCCCGGCCTTGTTCAGCTTCTCGGATGGCTTGCGACGGCCGCTATCGGGGTTTTGCGAGGAGGGGTCAACCGGTGGTGGGGGCCAATGGGTACTAATTCGGATGTGCCGGTGCTTAGCTCTGCGCTTACAGGGAATCGCTCCTATAATGCAAAGATAGTTCTTCCCTCGTTATAGGTGTTTAATTCACATAAAATCACTCGGTGCATTCCGGGCATCCTCGCCAAGGGCCCTAAAACAATAGGGAAACGACTGCCTCTGAGTTATTCTTTGACCTTCATCACATCCTTATGCTAGGTCTACCACTAGATCTTGGAATACAGGAGAGGTCCGTCCGTGGCACGAATCCCAGAAGAATACATCAAAGAAAACCACTTTCAGAATGGGCCACCGTCGGTGCTATTGCATGAAGAAGGTTGGAAGAACAGGGTAGGTACCGAGCAGTTAAGTTAGCATATTAAAGCAAACTAGGCCCAAACGAGGTTTCGACATTCCTTCGTCCAAGAACCATCTCATCACTTGCTTCACAGCCACCATGAGCAGCCCAAGGAAGAGGTGGGGTTCCCATGCCATCTACCTAGTTGGGGTTGGCATTGGCTCGCCGGAGAAGTGTTATACAGCTACTCCTGTATGTCCTCTCTTAGCAGACCAAGTCAAAAATGTGCACCTCCAGGTACCCCTCTAGCTTTCTGTATGAAGTAGTGGCGCTACAGATTTGTAGATCCAGAAGTGCGCGGCGTAATGTAACCCACTGAAGCCATCAGAGCAGCCCTGCACGGAGTTGTATCCTGAGGTGTGATAATATTTGCTGCTTCCTGCTCTGTGAACCGGTCCGGAAGCTCAAGTGCAATAGGTTCCTCAGATGCCGTGAGCTCTTCGCTCACGACCTCGCCAATAGCGGGAAGAGTAGGTAAGAAGGGAAGTGTTGGTGGACGAACTATAAGGGTCGCTGAAGGTTCTTCTACGGATCGGAAACCCAGACTCGTTAAGGAAATCTCGGCAATCACTCCATGTCACAAAGGATCTTAGAATTAGGAAAAGATATCCTTGCTGCGTTGGATGTATAAGACGGAATATTGAGGTTTCATAATCAGCCCGAGGCCTCTGATAGCGTTTCTACTAAGGGAACCATTCAACTGTACAAATCCATCGATCCAACTTTCACTGTAAGAGCACGAACAAGCCCAAGAACACGCAAGGGGCGCTTCTCTAGAGAAATCCACATCAATACCACAGTACCCAATCTTACTCTAGCTCCTCGCTGGCTTGCTCCCTCTATGGTCATACTATAGGCATCGCTCAACCCCTTAGATATTCGGCAGAGCGTTTCTCATCTCTCACCAAGAGCGACCTCTCCTAATCTGGCGTCGATATATAAGGCTGCAAGCAGAAAACCGGGATGCCCATTAGCCGTGAAATATAGCAGGAGAAAGATACAATTCTCACATCTCCGAATCCTTTTTAGACAATTTTCTATAATTTCCGACCATAACCCATTCCCAATTACCCTAGTTTTAGGGTAAGTTAGGCTTTTAGTTTCTCGTGCAGAAATATTTTGATCTTCTCTTGGGTTGGTTAGATAGTAATAGTTCTCGCAGATCCCATCAGACGCTTGCCCAATTCAGACTGGGCATGGGGGTCAGCCTATCAACAGGAAGGGAATATTGGGCGATTTCTCAATAATTCCTTCCAGGCACCGAAGGAGATAAGCAGCTCGATCCTCATTACCAACCCACCAACGAAAACTTGCTCATCAGATTCCAGCACCTAGAGAAACTCTCCCAGAATCCCTTCTAGCTCAAGGGCTCGTTCGCTGGGTTGAATTACTGCTACCCGGAAGGCTTGTGTGAAATCTTTGGGTATCTCTGCTAGGCAGGTCGCAGGATGTCTCGTGTGGCACTAGTCATTTTTAAAAGGGTTTGTTCGTGCTACCCGGGGTAATCGCAGCATAGACACGCAACGGCGATACTTGATCCCAAGGCGCTTCTACATAAGGTATCAATAACCAGATAGCTTAATTAAGAAAGGAGATAGCTAGTCAGCCCGCAGCATCTCTGGGTGGCATGGGGACACTTAGATTATCTGACGAAAGTCTTCCCCACTCCCGGAATTCGACAACAGAAGAGGGCCCCATTGGAGGACATTGAATTGTCCTCATCCCGCCATGCTTGGAGTTCGGCAGTCCTCGGAACCGAATCTCGAATATCATTCGCCCGGGGAGCCGGAACCCCTTGACGCCTCTTCTAAGGCTCTAGCAAAGATACCCACCAGAGCACTTAGGACCCCTCGTCACAGTCGACAGCGTACCCAGCGAAGAGCACCAGCATTCAGGTCTGAAATGCTACCAGGGTGATTAAGGCCACTAAGATAGTAACTAAAGCCCTGCTCCATGTTTCGCCTAGACTTAGAGAATTGGATGAGATTTTTCAAATTATTACAGTGTTAGCTAGAACCAGAAGTGCAAGGCCCACCTGGGACAGTGGCGCTTTATAGGTAGAAGTGGGGGGAATGGTGCGGTGCCAGCTTGTGGAGCCGAAGCCACTGTGTACGGGTATGCCCATTGTAAAGCATTCTTCAATGGCAATTCAGATTCTCTTACACGCTCACTGGCTAAGTCCCCAGTGCTATCTTGCTAAAGAATCTAACAGACACACCACCAGACCTTGACAGAATTATGCAATAACATTGCCACCCAAGCCTCAATCATGATAGTCAACCGCATTTTAGCTTCCATGAATATCAAAAATTTGAGATTTAAAAAAAAGCCCCCCTTCCAAGAATAAGCAGACTTCCAAAAGGCTGGCCTGGTTATCTGAGTATAAGAATTAGAGAAAGGAAGATTTTTGTGCATAATTTTCAGTCATTAATGCTCTGTAGAAGGCTATAAATATCCTAGGGAACTTAGGGTTTTCAAAATATGAGAGGAAAAGCAGGAAAGGGAAAGTGGCATAAGAGATTTCCTAATATTAATGAGACCAAAAGTGACCCAGAGGCTATCAGGGGGTAGGGGGCAGAAACTCTTAATATGGTTTGGGCCATGGATATTGAGAGGTATTTATTTTTTTCCTGAAAAGGCTTTGGGGGTCAATACATAAAGGGGCAGCTGCAGTTTCAGATGCCAAGGGATGGTACACCGGGTTGTCTTTTTTTTTTAAAAAAAAAACCCCCCCCCTTTTAATCTGTCTCCGCTATCCATACTATCAATCTCTAAGATCTTAACTAAATTAAGTTACTAGTTGTGGAGTGGTGTGAAGTGTCAATTGTGTGTACATCAACCGCTGCATTGGCGACCAAAATATCTGTCATTTTAGCCACCCATGGCTCTAGGACTCCTATGTCGGACCAGGCAGAGGAATCAACATCTAGTCCACTCTTCTCAATGTTCCGCAAGGGACGCCAGGATAATAAACTGATTGAGCGAGGGAGGGCCAAGGCACCCCACACGAGTGATATACGGTGCGACTGCACACCCCCCAGACTCCAGCAGTCAATGCGGGGCAAAAGGCCTGCTTAGGCTTTCCTTGGAATGTATGATATCATAATACCACATGTCAACAAGCAGCCCTTGTCCATTTATTCTAACAATCTCGCTCAGCCACATACTCGGAAAAACCCCCAGCATATCCTTTCCAAACCTACCAAACGAAATAATTCTCCAAATATGCGGGGGACTAGAGAAGCATTTACTCGACCTCAGCTCCCTCTTCGGAACCAACACCCGTCTATCAAACCTCACCACCCCAGCCCTCCTGAACACCCTATGCCGTCTCCGCTCCCGCAAACACTGCTGAGGAGCACTATGCTACTCCGGGGAACGTGCAGACGAGTCAATGCTGCAAAACCTAGTGGCCAGGGGCGTGGGATATTTCACGGGCGACAAGCTCCTCCTCGCTTTGCCCTCGCCCTAGGCCAGCCTCTGGTGCTTTGTCGAAGCTTAGCTGTAGCCGCAGTGCTAGGCGCCCCTCAACGGTTACAATGCGCCGTGAAATTGCTACTTGAAGACGAAAGGCTGAAGCATCTCTTAGTCATTCCTACTGCGCAGAGTGGCCGGCCATATGCCTTCCTGTTCCATGATGCGGTGGGCACGGGCCATGTCAAGACTAGGAGGGCAATGCCGGCGAGAAGAACGTCGACGCTAATTTCTGTCCGCAAAACCAACTCTGCCATACGAGGTTTCACGCGGCTCTTGTATTAAGTGAGGCAGTGATTCGGCAATTGTCGAAAGATGGGAGATGTCAATTGGCTAAATAGATAGGAGGTGGCGGCTCGGGAAGTCGCGGTGGAGGCCGGTCACAAAGGTATCGTGCGGATGTTACAAGAATAGTAGGAGGGTTGATGTCAGCACTCATGATGATTTGGGTGATAGAGATCACTGACACTGGTTGGCCAATTGTGTACAGGTATTAATTATTTTTATAGGAGAATACCTTCGCCGGGGGCTCATTAAGACTGCTGTGGCGTTCCTCTAACCGTGACCCAGGAATTCAAAACCCCTGTTTAATAATCAAGGCAAATAATTAAACTCAATTTTCCCAAACAACACCTTACTCTAACAAATGAGTCAACATCAACAATGTATCCCGAGCCCGTATACACTACCATACTTACTACCCAAGCAAACACACCTCTAACAAGAACCCCCTAAACAATCGCCTACAACACGCCAACCGAATCCCTCCTCCATTAAATCATCTCACACTTGACTAACCAGAAACTGCTGATTTATCTTCAAACCCTCTCACTCACCTGCTCACTCGCCCACTCCCACTCTCGACAACTCCCACAATGAAGATGACAATAACCCAAAAGATCATTTATTTGCAAGACTAGCTTTATTCGGTGGCAATTCATAGCGACAGGAAAAGAAGAAAGAAGAAAAAAACAAAACGCAGATTCCGGCTTTTTGGGGGCTTGTCTAAGCGCAACCCATGCCAGACTATCCATTTTCTTTTTTTTTTTACCATAACACGTCCACGCCTTCCCGAAGACGTGAAACTACGCCATCAGATACGCTATCTTCGGCTAGCAAACTCTCAAGAACTCCATGAAAATACTCGCTGTTGCATAACCCGTATCTTGGCCTCCCTGAAATTGGTGGGAAGGAAAAAAGAGAGGTTGGAGCGCCTCCCGGGCGGTGCATAGGAGGCAGGACGTACTTATGGGGGTGCTGCCCCTGAAGTGCCGGTATGTCGAGGGAATCGGGGGATAGGAATGTGTCTGGTGATTATGCGCTCCCCCAAGATTTTCGGCGCTTTTTTGGGGAGAGGAAGATTTGATGTTGACTGTATGGACGGGCGGATGAAGGTTTGTAAGCGTTTTCACGGCGGGCTTATCATGGTGCAGTGCCAGGCAGGGCAAGGTTATTCATTGCACTATACAAATACATATACTAAGCAAAGCAACATACCAGTCCCATCTACCATTCGACTCTTAACTTGCCGTGCTCCCGACTCCATCTGTCAACGAAAGTGCAAACGAGTGATACCCCGTGTCTACAGACTTCTGAAGGGCACTCTGGCTCCAACGGGCATTATCATTATTTGTTTGTTTTTCCAGCGCAGGCTTTTTTGTATTCCCATTTACCCAACCCAGGATGGCAAAGAAGTGTGAAAAAAGGAAAAAGTGTAATATTCTGATATAAAGGTGGTTGTTTCTGCCACGGGCCGTCGTGCGAGCCGATCGGAAAAAACCTTCCAACCTAAGCGGGAGTGGGCACGCCGCCTCTCCCCCCAAAAATCGCCATGATCCCGAAGACGCTATAGAAAAGCCCCAAGGGGTATGCAATGAGGAGTCGCATATCTCTTACTCGGAGGACTGCAACGAACATATTGCTAGCTGAATAGGTGCACCAGCCAATTGCGGCAGCGCTGAGGACGTAGCCAATGAACCCGTTCATGTTGTACCCAATGCCGAGTGCCGATGTGAAAACGAGGGGGAGGAGACAGTAACCTAATACGGAAGTGGAGCGGATGTAGTTTAAACTAGTTGTAGGTGGTGACATTAAGTTCAGGATTAGGTGAAGCGAGATGCTACCTAGTAGGGCGACACCGTAAATGTAGCCGAAGTGAACTTTCCCAGACTGTTCGCGCATCAGAAGTAAGCTTCCATCTCGCCTGACCAGAACTAGAGGTGGGAGGTATAATCACTAGTAATAAGAAAGCTCCGAAAAGCAAGTAGAATAATATTGGCCCTGCGACGTCACTGTCGTCCATCATGTGCTGATCTACGCTAGCCATAGGGTTCAACACCATTAATGTCTGATCACAGTCAGTAAAGAATCTTAGAACTCCCCTCCTTGTCAGGTGTAGAGGTAAGAACCTTCATCTTGATGTGTCCAAAGTTCACCCCCAGCTCCTCCAGCAGCGGAGGCTCATCGTCATACCCGCCCGTTCCAAAGGCCGCCAACCATCCCTTTGTCAACCCATGCTCCCGCGAGCCGCTACCGACTGCACCGCCGCCGGGTTGGATGCTGCCCATGCCGCCAAAGCCATAGCCCGGTGGGGATTGCGTCTGGCTTGAGTATGTCGATGGGTAGAACTGAAGATTGTTAGGAGTACCGCCGCCGCCATAGTGAGGCTGTTGTTGTGGGGGCGGGGACTGGAAAAAGTTTGCCATGATTAGGGTTTCAGCAGATCGGAAATGTATATTATTGCTGTATGAGGCGAGGGGAACGAGCAGGAGGGGGCGGGGGAGGGGAGGGGTGGAATAGTCTATTGTACCGTTGGCGGTGGTTGAGTAGGGGAAGAAAATGAGTAAACGATCTAAACTACAAAAGACACGACGACATCTCCGGCGTTGGAATAAGGTGTGAGGCTCTGTGCATTCAGTAGCTCCTGCTGTCTTGGCATCCCCACCGTTTCTTTGGTTCAACCTCCCTGCCTTATTCTATGTTCTCACGTCTTCCCAAAAGCAAACAAACAAACAAACATAGCAATGGAAGATCCAAGAGGTAAACTTTTTTACAGAAGTTGAAACCCTAATTGAGACCCGATAAGCTAACAAATTCACAGAAATAGCATGGCAGAACCGCCTGGACTACCATTCACGCATAAGTGCAGTCCGTATCGCATTTAAAGCTTCATACACCCAAGCAATCCCAACAGTCAAGCGAGAGCAGTACTACAAAGCAAAGTTGCCAGAACTGACCGAATGGGTCGCGAAAAAATGCGCTCTTGAGCGGCTAAGATCAAATGACGAGGGAAACGGAGATTTAACACTTGAAGCTGTCGCGCCCCGAGAGCGAGAACAAGCTGTCGCTCCCGACCTAGAAGAGCATACCCTAGGGTACGGGCAGGAAGAGCCGATCGTCCTCTCAGATGACAACAAAGAAATTCCGGCTGTCAGAGAGAAGCTACCGTCCACAAAAGAAGTTTCTAAAGCGGAATCTCTGACCACGTCGGAGGTCCAGGAATCAGCTACCAAATCCACCTCACCCCCGAAGCGCAACAAACGTCTACGCACAGAGATAGAAAGGCTTCTAGACATCAACTGGGGAGGAAACTCCACAGCTATCATCAGATCCTTGGACCAAGGTGGCATCGGCAACCCGTCGCCAGATTTCCTCTCCTCGAAAACCACCACCAGAACTGACCTTGGTCCCGCCGCCAAACGAACCCGCTCTGCCCGGAACAGTCTTCATGGCTTAGCCCAACTACCGCCAAACTCGACCCAAAAATCAGAAAATCCCCCGGCAAAAATCACCAAACCGACCTCCAGAAAACCGTTACCAGCCTCTCTTCAACCGCCACCGCTCTCTGACAAACCCTACCAACCAAACACCAACGCAACCTCATCCGAAGCTCAGAATATGGCTTCGGTATACCCAGCTAAACCCTCCGGCCCTACCACCAAAGCGCAGCAAAAACCAAAACCACCTCGCGCTTCCAAACCGAAGTCTAGATCCAAATCCCGTATTACCGCTCCGAAGAACTTAGAAACACAAACATACCTGTCAACAGATCACTCTGTCATTCCCTTCCATATCAAGGTAATTTTCAACCGCTACCCAACTCTATATCGCATCCCTAGGCGTCAGAAACGCCTGGACTCTCCAAAATTGGATATCCATTCCTTGATCTACAGATGCAGGAGGGCTGCTAGGAATGCTGTTGCTGTTGCAGGGAAAAAGGGAAAGGGTGAAGATGAGGGAAGAGGTGAAGTTAGGGAGAATAGGGCGATGGATGGAGAGGAGATCGTGTTTTTGAGGAGGAATGCTGCCAGGGGAAGGAGCATTTGGGGTGGAAAATAGAGTTTGTTCTATGATAGTAATTCAATTTTTTCAAAAGAGAGGGATAGACGTCCGATGGCTTTTTTTCCTTTTTTTCCCATCTTTTTCTGGCTTTCAATTTTTCCCATTTTTTCCCATTTTGCTTTTCTTCTTGCACTGGTGTCCGGGTCATGGGCTGGGTTAGGCTAGATTAGCCGGACTGGGATATCACACATCAATGTATTGTATGTACAGTACGTTCAACAATGTGGTGGTAGCCTGGGGGGGTTGCTATTACCACTTATGCTATATGCTTGTATAACCAATCCGCGATATCTCATATTCATGTTCGCGTTCATGTTCATGCCGTGCATGCAGCCACCCTTCTTCCTTCCTTCCCACCCTTCATTCTCGAACTTCTACCCCCCTCCCACCTTCACCGCTACGCCATGGAATAGCGTAACACATCCGGGACCCCATACCATACTTGAACGGGAATTGCTTACTTACTCCAGAACCCGGCAGAACGAACCCTGCCCGTAATCGCATCACCATAGCGTAATACTGCCCTGCGTTTCCTATAGGATACAGATCTCACGCGATGAAGGATAACCCCACAAGGCTACGACCGAATCCCGGTACTCATCCAACATCACTCCAACCTCGACGGAAATCAACCGATCCCCTTCTTCTTACCACCATTCATTACTAGTATAGTACTGCCGTACTACCAAATCGCCCCAACTCATCACATACGTTACAATTCCTACATACAAGTGCAAATTAATACTTCGCCCACTTACATCCCCCTCCCCTCCCAGTCCCACCCCGTGCCCTCCCCCCCTTTACACCCTGCCCGGAACGTAGCCCCGGCACCAAAACAGCACAGGGTCATGTGCGTGCAGCGCCTTCTCAGCGCATTGAGCGTGATACCGTATTGTGTGGTTACTCTACGGACGGGATATTTCATTGTACATAAAGGGAGGGGGGGAGGGGTATGCGAGTTCCCGTTGGGAGGCGGGTAGAAGGAGGATTTTGTATCATATGTGATAGATGGTGGAGGAAGAGAAGAAGGGGAGGGAAAGCACGTTAGTTCACCATTTCTAGCCTTCTCAGAGTCGTGATAACTACCTGAGAGATGTTGGTATCATACTTAATTGAACTGAAAGGAACAGATTGATAAAAACTAACTCTATAATCATAATTCATAACTAATTGAAACTCTAAACCAGTAAGACCATAACCCACCTATGCCTTTTCCCCTCCCACCACCGCAGAAACACCCACACGAACACAAGCCGAAAGACATTATTACCCACCAGCGAGCAAGATCCTAGAACACCCCACCTCCGCCCCCCTACTGCAATGGTGGTGGTGGTGGTGATGGTGGCAATGTCTATTACGCCCCTCCCCCCCCTCCTCTCTATCTCTAGGTCTAATTGGGGTGTCATAGCTCCCCACGAACTTCTGATTTTCAAAGTACCCCTCGTCCCCTTCAGACTCCCCTTTATGCTTCCGGTGGTGGTGACGACGGCGTCGGCTGTGATGATGTGTTTTGGTGATTATTTGCAGGTGTAGGGATGAGGAGGAGGGGTTTGGTGGTAGTGGTGGCAGTAGGGCTCCGGGGGCTTGTGTTTTCTGCGGGGAGGGGGAAGGTAGAAGTGATATCGAGGGTGTAGAGATAGGTGAGGGGATGGATGGTGGCGAAGGGGGGGTTGCAATTATTGGAGTGAGAGGAGGTGCATGAGGGGGGGGAGTAGG
>Ga0307510_10006508_pt1 | contig 13932 bp, 4 predicted proteins | sample 12_EM_MG_FD_207224 | JGI IMG/M metagenome (GOLD analysis project Ga0307510, IMG submission 207224) | Populus trichocarpa ectomycorrhiza microbial communities from riparian zone in the Pacific Northwest, United States - 12_EM | ecosystem: Host-associated > Plants > Roots > Unclassified | place... | reverse complement strand
AGTTTAATGAGACTCTTGTTGTATAAATAAAGTCTTTTAGTCGCTAGGTTACACATTAATATACATACAGACTTTTACTTATAAAAATTCACTATTAAGCTAAGAAGTATCAAAATCTTTTTTTTTAAAGGGAGCATTTTGTAAATGCTTTTCATCAATAGCAAGAAGTCACTATCTGAAAATTGCATAACACCGATGAAATATTTTGTCAGTATTTAAACATTGATTCTATAGGAAAAAAATATGTTGTTGGAGTCATAGATGGTAATTGGTCATCGAAAAAAATATCATTGATGATTTAATTTTTTGGTCATTCTATTGGTAATACAATTATCGATGAGTTACATACAAAAAAAAGCACACCAAACAAAAAAATTATTGGCATCATTCTATGGTAATTCCATTTGCGATCAATGCAGACAACTTTAAACTGTCATAGATTTATATATTGTTAGTGGCAAGTCCTGTAATTTTTTTCAAACTCTCTGGACTTTCCAAAGGACTTAGTTCATCAACAATTCCGTCTAAAATTGTTAGTGGAAAAGTCTAGTAACTTTTTTCCAACTCTCTGAAATTTTTTGATGGACTTATTCCATCGATCATTCTATCTATGATACAAGTTATATTGATAATTCCATCAGTATTGTATTTAATATGCTTTTTTTTTAAATAAAATAAAGAAAACAAGGGAAAATAAAAAAAGAATAAAACTAAAATAAAAAACTAAAATTTTATTATTAATTTAAAAAATCTTATGAATACAATTTGTCTAGTGGACAGAAGCTAAAAGAGAAGAAAGAGGCAGAGGTGGATCTTCGTCGAAACCAGGTGGGTGACGAGGTAAACCACATATAACAGTGAGGGTTGACAACAATTGCTTAAGGATATTTGCTTTATCCTTTAGGCCAGCCATCTCAGACCTAAGTTGGATCGTCTTAACACTAAGCTAAGAAGTTTAAGCTTCAATATGTTCTTGTACAATCACCTGGACAACCAGAGATTGCTGGCTCGAACCCGATTATGAGGAACCAACAATCAATACACTACGACCCGTTCGCATATCCTCAGCCATAGTGTTTGAGATACCGTAAACCCAATTTCTATTGAGTCCATCAGATGATCCAGCCTCTAACCACAAATTCAAATCAAGTTCTGATGGGTCAAAGGATCATCCCCATATCTCTTTTGCAATCAGGTGTTATATGTTTCATGAAATAAAAACAAGACATCAATTTTTTTTAAATAATAACTTAAGAAAAAAATTGTTGAAATCTAACTTAGCACGAACTTCTAAACTCATTTATCTATAAGCTATTGCACCCCTCTCTAACGATCCTCATTTCACATGTATATGAGTTTTAACTAAAAGCTCCATCAATCTTGGATCACATCCAAGAACCATAGCCTGCAAAAGAAAGCTACTGTTATTTAAATATTTTTAAATAATAAAAAAATTTAAAAAAGATATATGTAATAAAATAGAATCTTATCATCTGCCTTACATGCAAAATGAACAGAAAGGATATGCAAGTTTGCGTGGTAATTGAACTATGAATCTCATTATTTTGGTTCTTCGTGTTGAACTATGACCACCACATGAAAAACTCATATGTAACATGCTGGATAAAAGCGTCTTAGATAGCCTCCGAGATATGCGGAGGTCTGAAATCCCTCAACACGGCCACATCTTCCTAGCATATTTCTTTTATTTTTTTGCTTCGTGTACCAAAAATCATGCAACCTGGTACATAGAAATAAATTATCGGTTAAGATAATGAAAAATAAATTTGCATATTTTAAAAAATATCACATCTTGAATTCAATCTTACCTAATGGCATTGTGATTCTCCCATACCCTATTGGTAACAATGTTGTTAGCCTCCTCCCAGTAAATTTTTTCTTTGTATGTAAATTTTATAAAATAATTAGTTTATTAAAATAAAAAACATAATGGAATTAAATAATAATAAAATATTTATATATTTACTAACATTGAATTTTTCGAACCGAACATCAATCAGAGACTTCCATTCAAGATTTTTGGAATCCTGACTCCACTAAAACAAAGGCACTTCCATCAATGATTTCATCACCGATGTTATCATGTGAGTAGCCTCCATATTTGAAAACCTTAAATTCTATTTGTTCATTGAAATTATTTATTCAAAAATTATCCATTGTTGTTTATTTTTTAATAGTGTCGAAAAGGAAAACATATATGTTGTGGTTGGGCTTCCATTGAGCAATGTATTTCCTAGTGTATACATCCTACTCAGAAGGGACACCCCATTTGCAAGGTGACCTCATATTCGACGAGCCTGTGTCGAGAGAGGGTGCCTGTGCCACAGGTACCCAGTCATGGTCAGCACCTAATGACTCATGGTCATCAGGAGTGCTGCTATAAGAACCAGCAGCGCTTTTATCCGTATTATTCACTAATGACTTTATCTTCGTCTTCTAAATAAACTAAGTATAAAAAGGTAATAAAATTATCATTATATTCTATTTTTAAAATAAAAATTGGCAACACCTCTTTTATATGGGAGATTACCCAAAAACATTTATCTGCAAATTCCCATCAATAAATAAAGCCACAAACTAATTTATTTTATTTATGACTAATGTTTTTAAGGAAACCACAAAATTTATTGTCTCTCATAATTTTCTCATTCTATGCTCTACATGCATTTGAAGGAACTAAGTGACATGTACTTTGAAACTAATCACAATTGTTTTTTAAACCATGTTATCTAACCTAAAACTAACCAATATTAACCTATTTTCACTTTTTCAAACACATTCATAAGCAAACCCTAATTGCCTAAATTTGGAAGTAACTTAACTATTGGAAAAAAAAAATAGTAAACAAATATATTGCCATGGAAGGATAACTCTCAAATTATCCACTCAAAGTATCATTAGCCAATAAGAATATGGTGCATTAAATAACCCAAATGAATTGAATCCATTTGTACATAACCCAATACGTACGTTTTATGGTTATATTGATAATTAAGGTGCGCCCTATTAAAGTACTTTCAGGTTTCACGATCGGAAGAGCGCACCATAACTCCATCCATCGTAACATGTGAATGATGTCACATCATGTGCTTAATAGTCTTTGGAGACATGAATAAAGTTTACAGTCTAAGAGTAATTGGGAAGTATCTTAGTTTTCTATGTGCAATAAAAGTCTTTTCCGTACTAGTTAAGGGTTTATACCGAGCATGCCCACAAGTTCTCCGCTCAGTCAAATCTGTATTTTCAAGGTAGTATAACTTCCAGAAGTTTGGACACATATCAATAATCTAGTATCTTAGGCTAGATGGTTTGATCATGAATTTAACAATATAGAAGTTCTTTTTAGCCCATTTAAAGATTATGTTGTAACCGACCTCACTAAACTTATGATCTGACTTGATGGTGAACACTTATGTAATGACCAATAATTTATTGTGAATTGTGCACCCATCCTATAATGGTTTGTCAGAATCTTTCAAAAAATCAAAAGACCTGGTTGCGTCTACATTTGGTTCTTCATCTATGATTAAACATTCACCAGTATAACCCTGATTCATGCCTATTACATCGATAACCATACTCTTATAACGATTACTATTATGATATACAACTTCATGTACGTTGCTAGACTTAAAAGTTGACCCAAACATCATTTCTACCATAGTCTCGTAAGGAATATATGGTTCTCCATGTGTAAACCAACACAAGTATTTTTCAATGAACCATTTTTTGTAGAAGATGCATTATAATAACATTTGAATCGAGAAAATTTTTATTTTTACACCTCATACATGGATATTTAACACCGCCTTTACTAATATTTTTAGATTAGATAATGCGTAAGTAATAAAACTCTCAACCCCATTATAATAATTCATCATGTGCAACCCTTCAGGTGAAACTCGATACACCTAAGAACGATCATCCATTACTTTTATGAAACCTATATAGAATATTGATGACAACATGTATTAATTAATAATGTGAACTATATAAATTATTTAACTCAAATTTATTCAATCTATTTTAATATTACCCTTAAATCATTATCAATTTACTCCAAAAATTCAAATTTCTCCAAATTTACTGAAATTTTTAACTTAATATATAATAAAATTGATTAAAGGTGAAATATACCCATTAAATAGGTCATCATTTATTCCATTATAAAACATCTAAGTTACAAAATACATAAAACTCAATTTTATCAAATGAAAAACAAATATAATTTTTCAAAATCTCAAACAAACCCTAACATGTACAAATCATACATTCATACAACAAATTTATATAGAAAAAAGCTATAAAACAAGTAAACACATAAACAAACCACATATACTACATAAAAATACAAAAAAAAAACATTTTAAAAATGGGTTACAATAAAAAAATTTGGTAGTTTTTCTTATTTAATGTGGCAAATCTTAAAAAAAAAAACCATAATAGAAATACTGACAAACTAAGTGTTGGGGTGGTTGTATTTTTCATTCATTGATTTCCAACTGTAATTCCTTTGCTATTCACCAACATAAAATTTTTATCGGTGAATACCGAGGGAAATAGCGACGTCATATTCTGTCAGTAAATGTCATTGTAATTTACTGATAATATTATTTTTATCAATATTTTTATTTATATTTTATAATTTTCTAATGATGACTATATTTTCAATTTATTTATTTATCCGTATCTAATTTAAATATAAATTTGTTTTAGAATCATATTTAGATATCAAACTTTTAAGATGTATATATCCAACGCTCAACTGCTGTTTAATTACCATGGCCAAAAGCCATATTGTTGCCATTTTATTGAGCTAGAATCATATAATACTCTCTTGCAGGTGGGGTTCCCCATATGATATAAAATTGTCAACAAAAGTATTCTGCATCTACGGCAATTTATATACATTGAACCCAAAATAAACATCTATCTAGCTACTTGATTTAATACAAAATATTTTTTGGTTAATCACTTGTTTATTTTTATAAATATCGTGCTTACAGCATAAACATTAAAATGAAAATGGTACAAGATAAACAGTACTTCATCAAACATCCTTTAATTCTTCTTCATTGAGAGACTCAAACAGAGAAGAGAAGGAACCAAAAACTGCACTCAACATAAACTCATCTCTCAACTTTCATTTCAAGAACATGAATTGATGCAGATTCTGCCTTCTTTATGTATCCTCTACTTGCTATCCTCTGATACTGCAATGCCATAATTTGGTTGACCCAACAAACTGCTAATTGATCGAGCTTTGACCATACCAAGCTTCACCTTCTTCTTTGCAATCATTAAAGGTTTCTTGTGATCTCCATCTTCATTTGGATCACCATCAAGTTTAATATGATCAGATGATACGCGTTTTGTTTCCTTTTCCTCTAATGACAATGAGGAGCTTGATAATGGCTTGGACTCGGCCTTCTTTGGTGCAGTGCGAGCCATGGATCGGCTTCGAACGCTACTCATGCTTCTCAGCCTTCCTTTTCCCAAGTGATGCTCACAAAGTGAGTATCCCACAAGAGTTTGTTGGCAACATCTCCATCCTCTCCCATTTACGCGACTGCATCTCGATCCTTCCATAAGTGCACCACCTCTAGCTTTCTTTCTTGCACTAGTGTTATTGGTAGTACCATCAGCACCCTCTTTGATGATATCCTTACTTTCTTCTTCTTCTTCTTCTTCTTCATCATCATCATCTTCTTCTTTGTTATTGCCTTTTTGCTGCACACATATCTTGTTCATCTTTATCTTCATTTTCTTATCTTTCACTATCATTATTTCATCATCATCTGATCGCCTTTCGAAGCTTCCTCTTCTCTTCTTTAACGGAAATGCTTTCTCTCCCTCACCCCACATCCCAACTCCTATATTGCAATCACACAACAACAACAACAACAAAATAAATAGCAAAATATAACTTCCATGCGTTTCGGAAATGGGAGGATTTTTACCTTGACGGGAAGAACTTGATGGTGTAAGATTCATAGTTTCAATTTCTGCACCCATTAAACTTCCCTTCCTAAAAGCAATAACCAGATGAAGAAGATCCACAACCACACACATGAAATTTACAGCTAGAGAAAACAAATGCTAGTAGCCAGTAAGGAAGAAAAAATGAGTGCAAAAATGTGTGTATATATTAGAAACGGGGACCAGCATCCCATGCTAACATGCACCGCATAGGCATATTAGTTGGCCAAAATAGAGCGAGAAAAAAAAACAAGAAGAAGAAGAAGAAGACTACCTAGATTGGATAATTTAGATTAGATGGTAAGGAATGGTTGCTAGCCAAAGCTGATAAAAGAAAGAATAAAACACTTGAACAGTATTTCCACTAATTATTAGTCACAGTATATCTTTTATTTATTTATTTTTCTGGTAAAACAAATACCGGGTCCTCTCTCTCTTTTCACCCTCTTTTACTACAAGATTTCATGAAAGAAGAGAACAACATGGACTTTTAACTTTATGTCTTCTTTCTTACCTGGTATCATTACTCCTCTCTCCTTCTCTCCCCCTCTCATCTTTCTCCAACAAAATCTACACAATGAAATCACAACAAATAGAGGATCCAGTCAATCAAACTTTATTGTCTAATGTAACTCTTATGGGGTGCAAAATTAACCACGCAAGGTAAATCCAACAAATTGCCTTTTTACGTTATACTGAACACAAGTGCACTCCTATATTACAAGACCTACCAAATGAACTCAAAAACAAGAAATATTAAAAAGGGTATAGAATTTTTCTTTTTTCCACCTACCAAAAATTAACAATCACCGCTTACCTTCTTTTCTTGTTGTGCTACAGCCGCATCCGAGCAATCTAGGCCACTACTTCCACCTCCGATCGGTTGATTTGGTTGATCAGGTGTGTGGGAATCAAAGCAAGCAAGTGTATGAGGTTCTTGAGGGAGATTTTGAAGTGGGTTGTTGTGTAGTTGAAGTTGCACCACAGGAGACTGGCTAAACTGGGGATCTGAGAGAGGTACAGGAGAAAGAGAAGATAGAGGTAAGGGAACCTGTCTTTTCCTGATCCTCATAGCTAGGTGCAAGATAAGATTTTGCTATCTGTCTCCTTGCCTTAAGAAGATTTGATCAGACAAAGAAACCAGACTAACCCACAACCAAGAAGTGAATTTTCAAGGGAAGGTCAGAATTTTACAAATATGGAGAGAGAGAGAGAGAATTAATAAAGATAGTGCAAAGACCCCAATACTACTTGCTATATACCACTACAAAAACCAAGAACAAGGAAAAAAATAAAAAGTAAAGGCTTTATTAATTAATAAAAACACATATTAGTTTCTCTCTCTCTCTTTCTTTTTTTTTTATTATTTATTTTGTTGCACTCACAAAGCAAAGGGAATAGGAAGGGTAGTCGTCGTGATACTTATGGTTAGAGGGGATATGCAGGTGGGAAGGCACGTGCGAGTGACTGGCGAAAAGGGTTGCAGGTAAGTGGGGGATCACGGAGGAGAAGGGGACAGGGTACGGACGAGAACTGCCAGGATGGAAGCGAGAGGGACACAGAATACAAAATGATGGGAGTGGGTAGTCTGATTATTTTTTTTTAAAAAAACCTTTATTTATACCAGTAGCTACCATACATTACTTTTCTAGGTAAACGATATCATATATATATATATATACACACACACACACACACACCTACTAATATTTCACTTTCCCTTTTATTAACAATTTCATTATATCAATTACTTAACTTGAACTATACCTAATTTGAGATTTTGAGAAGCAATGATAAAAGTGAGAAGAGATAAAAGAAAACGGATTTTATCAATTGCTATGGTAATTGTAAGCCCTACGGTACGGTGTTACAATACCGTTATACTGACACTTTAGTAAGCTTGCTGGCATGAAGATAACAAGTCAATATATTAACTACCATGTCAATAAATGATCTACGACAATCTGATCTCTTATCACCATACATGTTTATCAATGGATATGCAGAATATTCATCTTTTAATTAATATTCATCTATGGATCTACATGGACAAAAATGTGGCCGTTTCTTCACTTTCGAAGGGAAGAGGCAATGGGTCCCCTGAAGCCTACACGGCTCTCCTCTCTTCCCCTTAACATCAACGGAGATGCTCCTTTCTCTGTGTATATGTGTGGATTAGCTCCGCATTATTATCAGAGTGGAAGTTTGTGACTGTGGGGTATATATAAGTAGTGTTGTGCTGTCTTTGTGTGGGACTGCTTCTCTGTGTGGATTTGCATGTTTTTGACCCACCCACAAGGGTTAACAGAAATGCATGCTGATACTGTTGGACCATATGATCTTGTCTGTGTTTTTGAACATTCATCTTCCCTACAAAAATAGATGGAAGTCGAGATAAAAAATTTCTTGGGTTGATAATATTTTAAGGGTGTTTATTAGTTTTTTTAGGTTAAAATTGATTGAAATATATTTTTAGAGCAAAAAATAGCTCTTTTAGTTTTCCAGCCATCACTATAGTTGCTGAATTTTAGATTAGTAAACGACGCATCATTTACGTCTTTTTTTTTTAGGGGTCCTTTACAAAAGATAAAAAAAAAAAAGGTCTTAAGCCTGGGTGCTTAGAATGTTTTATTTTTCAATTTGGGTTTTTATTGTGTATTTTTTTTAATTTATCCTTCAATATTTAATTGATTTTGAATTGTTCTTTATAATTTGTTTTGGTTTTCTTTTTATGTTGTTATCGTGATCTCGAACAAACATCTTAAGATTTGGTTGGTGCTCCATTTTACGATCTATTTATTTATTGTATTATTAAAAACGAAATAGTTCTAGTATTATTAAACAAAGTTGAGTTCATGACTTGGCTTGCTAGTTAACTTGACTTGCTTGGAAATTGAATTTCATAATTTATTTTGATTTGTCTTTTATGAGATTATTATAATTTCAAGGAAACTTTTCGGTATTGGGTTAATGCTCGATTTTATGATTTTGTTACCATATAATGAAATAAAAAATAGTTAAAAAAACAAAGTTATTAAACTTAATGGAGTCCATGACTCAAGTCACAGGTTCGGTAGGATAAGTCACAAAACCCGAGTCGATCTAATATGTTGTCGTCTCAATTTTTTTTTTAAAAAAACATCATCTTGAATTTCTTTTAAAAGTCAAACCTTGTTTTTGTCAGTTATATATCTTGTTGTCTTTGAATTCATCAAGTTAGTTGGGTCATGTTAGGACAACTTCTAGACGATTTAATTTAAAATTCAGGCTAGGTAAAGAGTCGGGTTGAGAGGTTATAAGGTTGACTATTTGGGTCAAGTTCAATGACACTACCAAAAAGTTTTTTATGGCATGGATATTCTTTTATATATTTATAAAAACTTTGATCTAATTCGCAGCGTAGTAGGCCGATCATCTAGTATTCTCTAATAGATTCTTTTATTATTTTTATGATGAAAATACCTTTAAATATATAGAGTAATTGCAATTAATTGAAAAACAAAAGGTTCTTTTCAATATAAATTCGTGCTGGATTCTCAAGTAAGAGCTTCGATTAATGGCATGTGCACATATTAAAGTTATATATATATACTTTGGAATAAAACGATTTTTTTATTCTTCAAAATTAATTTTCAAATTCTGTCTTAAAAGGTAATTTTGTTATATGAAGTGACTAAAGAACTCGTTAAAACTATGTTGGAATATATGGATTTAGAGACTAATTGAAATTGTTTTTAATATATAAGAACATGTTGACCCATGAACCCAAATAACTTATTTTAATAATCGTGAGATGCACTCAAAAAATCATAATCCTCTTATTTTAGCACATGTTCCGTGAATTATGTCCATTGTGATGAAATCAATGAAAATGGTTAAATAAAAATAGGGGATCTAACTAAACATACTCTCATCTAGATCCCAAAACAAAAATAATTCCCAATTAGATCCCTTCTCTCACAACACTATTATCTAACTAAACCACGTCATTACAATTTACGATAAAAGAAGGCATCTCTTGCAAGACCAAAGAATCCTTCAATCTTGATGATTTTAAATTAAAAAAAATGGAGGCAAGTGTTAATTGGATAATGACGAACAAACAATTGGAAATCAATTTTTTTCGGTGATCTAATTGTGATGTGTTTTAACCAATGACATTCGGGCACTATGTCAGGAGAGATGTATATTATTCTTGCTATTAAGAATAGGTCTTCGAAAGGGATGTCGAATGGCTTGAATTTCTAAGAATTTAAATTTTATAGGTTTATATATATATATATATATATATATATATATATATATATATATATATATATATAAATAATTTTAGATCCAAACTCTTTGGGATAGACAAGGACTTGTTTTCCTTGACAAATAAATAACAGGGGCTGTAAGAACCAATACTTACCTTTTCTTCTACCTTCATCTAGATTATTTCATGGCCAAGTTTTCTGTAGAGTGTGAAGAGAGTTTTTTCATTGCTTGTATTTTTTTCCCCACCATAATTGGGCAATTTGCATCTCAAAAAATTCATGTTAGCCCACCATATAGGCCTATGTTTAGTGATTACTCAGCCCACATCTGACCCCAGATAGGCCCAGCTCATTGGATATCTAAGAAAAAAAGAAAAAGAAAAAGAAAAGAAAGTGATTTTAAGGTCAATTTAATAATATTTCTAGTCTCTCAACTTCTATAGATGATAACTTTTCTAATTGTTTTAAATTAAAAGGGAACGTTCCATATCAAGAAAGCGACATGCAGAGCAAAAGCCATTGCTGCAAGAGTATAATGCTATAAATAATTAGTGCATCATTGCAATTTTGAACCATAAGCATATCATTTGTGATCCGTAATTCAACAAAATATAAAGTTTATACTCCATTTTACCTTTAGTTCTCATTGGATTCCAGTGGTTTAGCTCCTATGCTGAATCGCATTTCGGGGGGCAAGTTGATTAGATTAGATTCTCTTAAGGAAGATTGTGTTGGATTTATTATGCTTCAACGTAATTAACTACACAATCAAATTAAAGGAATCTTTTTCACACCTAGAATAGTGATTTAGGATGTTAGCTTATGAGCTGACCTATGAGATTTTATATGTTTTTTCTTGTTTTTTCTTCTCCTTCTTATTGTATTGCATTTATTGTGAAAGAAAAAAGAAAATAAGGTGACCGGCTTCTCCCTTTACAATTATATATGCCTCCACTGATCATTGCTCGATTATGCTTAGGCAGCATAAAGGATTTGCAAAATTGCTGGTGATGTTCCCAGTGGCATTTGCAAAATTGCTTGTGAAGTTCCCAGTGGCATTTGTGAATGCTGCTAAACCCTTTTTAATTACTGCGCTGAAAAGCTAGGTTTTTTTTTATTATTAACGTGGGTATCCGAGCCAGCTTGCGACTAATTCCACGAGCTCTAAAAAAAAAATCAGGTTTTGTTTTCATAATTGGATCAAAAGAAAGTCGGGCATAGATGCACCAATGTTGGCAATGTGAATTGCACCGGGGACCAGCCTCATGCATGTGCTAGTCTGGTCTGTAAAACCCGGGATGATTCAAAACTATATGGAACTTTAAAATGGGACAAGTGAGTATTTACGGCAAAATAATAATAACAACAATAATGATAATAATAATAATAATGCAAGGAAAGTAAATAAATATTTTAGAGAAGGGGAAAAAGTTTTTTTTAACAATTAGATGAAATTATTTGTATAATGTTATACGAAAAATTATGAATAGTTACCTGAAATAAAAGAAGTGATGAAATAAGAGTGTAAATGAGTAATAAACCATATAAAAAAAAAATCTCCTCTCCATTTTTTTAAAGCCGACGATGCAGCCAAGAGAGGGAGAGAGTGTTTTATCTTCTTCTTCCTTCCTTCCTTTCACTATTGAAGGGTTAGAGAAGTGATATATAGGAGTGTAAAGAAAGGGTTTTGAGAGAGAAGAACACATCCACGCTAGAAATTAAGAAAGATCAAAGAGAGAGAAGATAGAGTTAGGGAGAGAAAGTGAAGAAAGAAAAGGAAAAAAGGGAGAGGCCTTAGAAATTTCAACTGGTTAATTTTCAAAATACATTTTGTAACCAGGTAAGGTGTTTGGAACCCCTTTATATCAAATTAAACAATAATTATTCATTTTGAGCAAAATTTAGCAAAATTGAATTAGGGTGCTTGAGATGAAATTGAGGGAAAGTGGATTTTTTAGAAATTGAGTTTCTAGGATCCTTATAAGTTGTTATGGAAATGAAATAATGGAAGAATTATGAAGAAAAGTGGTAGGTAGAAAACTCATGGGGCCGGCCATATAGGGAATAAAATAGGAAATTATGTATTTATGATATTATTCATTAATTGTGTTATAAATGTATGTATGATCATGTGAATGATGATTTTAATTGAGTAGAATTAATTATATAATGAAGTATTGAGTAATGGAATGCTTGGCCAAGAGGAATGAAATTCTAAAATTTTAGAGAATTTATAAATTGTATGGAATTGTGTAAAACTGATATGGTTGACATATGATGGAGAGGAATTTGTCAAATAATGGATAATCAAGGAAAAATAATCCTAGTGTAATGAATAAAGCTAGTGTCGGCCAAGGTTAAAGAAAAGGGAAGGAATTTGAAATTTATGAATTAATTGACAAATTACTATGTGAACAATATATATATATATATATTCAAGTGTTAGTTGATGTAGAATTTGTTGTAAATGTCTTGATATTTTATTTATTATAGTGTATGTGAAACTAATAAATGTTATTAGTGTTATGAATTAATGAGAATGGATTATGGAATGTTGGATATAATGAGATGGGATCCAGGATGATTGGATTGGAAGTTGGGGTTATGAGTTTGTGTGGTTTATGGATAAGAAGTGTGATTAAATGTGATATGAATTGATGTCGACCCTTGGGATGTTCAAAATATAAAGGAGACTCTGCCGAAATTTGGTATAAATATTGTTGATTTACAAGGATTATAAGTAATACTCAAGATTATGGATTGATAAAAAATTTAGAATTCCATAAGGATTTATAATAATCGGGTGATTGTTTCAAACTGAAAGAAAAAAATTTGCACTATTTTTGGATTTATTGTGAAGGAATGAATCTTTATTCAAATGTTAAGGATGTTACATTTAGTATTAGAGCTATGAATTTGATTCAGTAGATTAAAATGAAATTATAATGACTGATGAGTAATGTTTTTATTGTAGAATAGTTTAAACACGACATGGTACGAGGACATATTTGGCTCCAGTTAGGAGAGGGGTTCAAATGGATTCTCAGAGTGAGAGTTTAAGGGGGATCTTTTGAATGTGGTGAGTCTACAAGACCCAGAAGTGAGACTTCTTCTTATAGGGCTAGGAATGTACAACCAGAAAGAAAAGAAAATGAGAGAGATGGATTATGAACTCTATTCAGGAAAGCAAGACATCAAAGTATATGAGCATTGGTTGCGAAAGATAGAGAGAACAATAAATCAGTTGGCAATTTTAAATGATATAAGAATGGATTGTGCCACTCCATTTCTATTAGATAATCCTCAAACCTAACAGGAGATAATGAGAGAAAGAAGGGTAATGGAAATACTGGCTTGGGTAGATTTTAAGGTAGAAATCGAAGACATGTATTTCTCGAGGTATCATCGGAAGGATAAGGAGTAGGAGTTTTTAGCATTAAGGTAGGATGATATGATAGTTTTTTATTATGAGAGGAGGTTCTAGGATCTCTCTATGTTTGTATCCGTCTCTTTTCCTACCAAGCAACACTAGGTAGAGAGATTTAAGGATGGATTGAGACAAAAGTTGCAGATAGGATTAGTGGCATTACAATTCAAGACAGTTATTTGGTAGAGGTTGCACTATCACTTAAGAAGGTGATGAATCCAGGACAACCTGGATTTGGAAAGAGAAAGG
>Ga0307510_10006507_pt1 | contig 13933 bp, 5 predicted proteins | sample 12_EM_MG_FD_207224 | JGI IMG/M metagenome (GOLD analysis project Ga0307510, IMG submission 207224) | Populus trichocarpa ectomycorrhiza microbial communities from riparian zone in the Pacific Northwest, United States - 12_EM | ecosystem: Host-associated > Plants > Roots > Unclassified | place... | reverse complement strand
TGTATATTGTCTCCCAATTACCCAAATGAATTAGTGTCTAATATCGCCACCTTCCAGTTTTCACCCCCCAACACTCTTAGTAATCCTTCCCAGCGACCTTTCTACTAATAGCTAACACCTTATTCAGCCGAGTTTAGTGCTCCACTAGCTTCCTTCCGTGTATACGAACAAAGGGATGGTTTTTACTGAACGCTGCGAGTATTGTTCGTTAATAAAATTAACCGCGCACTAGCAATCGATAGCAACGCAACCCTCCTCACCTCCCCGCTGTTGGAAATTTGCTGCTCACCACATGCATATATTCCCATGCGCCTTGGGTTGGAACGCAACAACCTGTTACACGCCATCGTTTGAAGACTGTTTAAACAACCATTAGCTTCATATCAAAACACCGACGACGACCCTCCTTACCTAGTGCGACATGATCAAACACACATCAACCAAACACCGAAACGCAAACACTTGCGATAGCGGAATCTCAACGGCATCCGCGGTTATACACTCGATCCTCGGCTGGCCGGTTAACTACATCCTCGGTGAATGAGTTTTCACCGAGGATATGACTCGATTGAATAGGCAGAAAAGATGACTGTTTGGGAGAAAACCGAGGAAGCATATGGCATGCGCAGGAAGCATGCCATAGAGGAAAGGTTTTGTTACGAGAAGGATATAAGAGATCATGTTCTTTCCTTTGTTCGTTGTTAAGTTATCATCGCATCCATCCTTCTGTTCATACGGTCCTCTATTCTTCGTCAAAGTCATTCGTTTTCGTATACGATTTCATCTTTCTCTCTTGTACTTTGAAACTATCTTCTATTGCTATTGTTCGTCACAATTAAAGCTTTGTCGTTTCAGGTAATTGGAAACCGGATCCGCTGTGCATAACCCAATAGTGGTTAAAAGGTTATGAGCCCGGCGCTCAACACGACGTGATACCGAAAAACGACTACCGACAGCAATACTAGACCACTTCTACCATCAACAATGTCCACCTCAAATAGCGAGTACAATGTTCTCGCAGGAACAGGGATCCGCCCTCTCACTCGTGGCACAGAATATCGTGAATGGCGTCTGGCTGTTATAGATATCCTGGCTGAAAAAGGATACTGGGAAATAGTCTCGAAGTCAGACTCAACGACGACTACAGATACAGCGACAAAGGAAAAGGAAACAAAGGCAAGAGGCCTTTTGGGACGGCTGTTGGACAGCAACCACCGCGAACTGTATGCTACCGAACGGAATCCATCCAAGCTTTGGATCAAGCTTGAAAGCCGCTACGCAGGAAAGGATCAGGCGAGGATATGGTATTTGAAGGGCGAATTATCCAAAGTGCAATTCAAGGATGAATCTATGGTTGACTACATAGGAAAACTACAGAAACAGTTCAACCAGCTAGCCGGTGCTGGCGAGAAACAAAGCGAGAAAGATAAGCTATATGTGCTACTTTCAAACCTCCCTCTTCAATACCACCGGTTTCGAACAGCTATTTCGAATAGCCCGAATTTCGCTGATCTTAAGTAAGATGATATATGCGATAGGCTGATCCTCGAGCATCAGCAAATCATCAGTGATACCGGAAAGCCACTAGGGGGAAAGGAGTCAAGTACAACAGTATTCCTTTCAACAAGGAATAGCCAAGGAAGAGGACGTGGAAGAGGAGGACGAAGATTTACCAGTTTTCGGACACCCAGGACAGGGATGCGATCCAATGCAATCAAAACAACACAGGCCCCAACGTATGAGCGAAATCGATTCCAGCGTGTCGATAGAGACAGCTGCTTGCACTGTCATGAAAAAGGGCATTGGGCTAAGGACTGTCCCAAGAAGGGGACTACGGTGGCCAACTCAGCGAACGAGATTAGAGGAAAGGAAATTGGAGCCTGGATGGCTACGGCTGGTCAAGAATTGGGCAAAGGACTCTGGATACTCGATTCAGGTGCAATGCACCATATGAGCTCTGAATGGGAGCTGTTCACAAACTTTGCACAGCATAAAGCGACCATTAGCATCGCGAACGGCAAAGCAATTGAAGCAACTGGGATCGGAGAAATTGTGATTACTGTTCAGGACAGCAAAGGAGCGAGAACCCCGATTCGTTTACGTGGTGTTTTATACGTTCCTGCTTTAGGTCCAAACAATCTTGTTTCGGTAAGATGCATTCACCAAGCATGTGGAACAGTAGTTTTTGGTGGATTAACCAGAGACCGGGTCGGTATCCATATGGATGGAAAAGAAATGGGAGTAGCTGAACTCCGCAGAAACAGTTATATACTGTTAGCCTCAGCCAAAGAAAGAGATACGCAAGACGAAGAACGGACTTCACCAAATGCGAGTGCCAACCAAGCAGACCATTCGAAAACGACAGCGACTCTCATCGAATGGCATCAGCATTTGGGACATCTTGGCTTTGACGATATTAAACAGTTGGCCAAAAGCGAGATTCCATTAGAGATTAGTGGAAGTATGAGCAATCCTACTTGCGAATTCTGTCAGCTTGCGAAACACACCCGAACACCAAACTCAAATCAAGCTACTCACCGAGCAACAAGCCCCATCGAATTAATACATAGTGATCTTGCGGGACCAATGGTCACACCCTCACTAGGTGGAGCCAAGTACTTTCTCCAGTTCATCGATGACTATTCTCGACACACTACCATCTATACGATTAGAAACAAGTCCGACGTAATTGGATGCTTTCGCAAGTACAAGGCTCTCGTTGAAAATCAGCAAAGTAAGAAAATCAAACGGTTCCGGAGCGACGGCGGAGGAGAATACACAAGCAATGAGTTCAGCCAACTTCTTGCGGACTCGGGGATTCAGAGGGAACAAACAGCGCCTTATACGCCTGAGCAAAATGGGGTTGCAGAGCGGGCAAATCGGACGATCATTGGCCGTGCGAAAGCCATGCTGTTTGCTGCTGGATTGAAAGATGAGTTGTGGGGTGAGGCGGTTCATACCGCAGTTTATTTGAAAAATCGCAGCCCAACAAGTGCCCTTCCGGAGGGCATGACGCCATTACAACGGTTTACCGGTGAGGTACCTAATCTAACTTCTCTGATTCCCTTCGGTGCCAAAGCTTTCAAACATGTTCCAAAGGAGCTTAGAACGAAATGGGAACCGAACAGTATTCCATGTATATTTACTGGATACGGTGGAACGAATCAATTCCGTGTATTGATCGGACGAAAGATTCACATTACTAGGGACTTAAGCGTGGGGAAACCAAATAACTATACAAACGAACAGAGACTTACCCCGCCATCAAATAAACCATTTGTGCCTATTACAGTTGATGAGATGACTGGTGACGACATACCAATGTCTGCAGCTGAAACACTACCACCTGACAATCCGATACAGGAACCAGCCGATCCCGATGATCTTGCACCCCCACCGCAAACCCCTCACAGAACCTATACTCCTGGCGTGTTTCCTCAAGACCCTATCGACGATATTATCCACCTCCGACAACCACAGCCAGCAGAACCTCCACCTCAAGAGGAGATATATTCTGCCCGCCCACGCCATACGACTGCGGGAAAGTTCTCTTCGACTCGTTTCCATGATGAAACCTTTTCCGGCTTGGCTTACCAGAAGCTCCCTCCACTACCGACCGAGTATCATGCTTACTATTTGTCAAATATTCCGGAGCCAGCCTCATACACGGAGGCTATTATCGGACCAAATCAAAAGCAGTGGAAGGAGGCGATTGAGGAAGAGTTGCAGTCTCTTCATGATAATCATACCTGGGTTATAACCTCTTTACCCAGTGGGAGAACTGCAGTAAAATGTAAGTGGGTCTTTCGTGAGAAGAAGGGAGCAGAAGGAGAAACGATAAGATACAAGGCAAGACTAGTTGCGAAAGGATTCACGCAGCAATACGGTATCGACTACTTGGAAACATATGCTCCTGTAGTTAAGTTAGGATCGCTTCGAATCCTCCTAGCAATTGCGGCCTTCAACAATTACGAAATACATCAGGGGGACATCAAAACAGCTTACCTCCTTGGTAAACTCGAGGAGGAAATCTACATGGAGATACCGGAAGGTGTGGTGGCACCAGCAACTACTCAGAGGAATGGAACGCCAGTCTGCCGCTTGTTTCGTGGGCTTTATGGTTTAAAGCAATCCGGACGTATCTGGAACCGTGCATGGGACGACTTTCTTATTGGCGAGTGCAACTTTAAAAGATCGGCCGATGACTATGCAGTATACTTTCGTATAGGACAACAGCAGACACCACTCTGGACCGTGATATGGGTTGACGATGTACTCTGGATCGGGGACTCTAAGGACATTAGCGAAGCCAAGAAGGAGTTAGGAACTAGATTCCCATTGAAGGACCTAGGAGCAGCGCATTTCTTCCTAGGAATGAAGATATTGAGAAAGCCTGCCGAACGAAAGATCATTCTCTCACAAAGGGAGTATATTGATATGATACTACAGCGGTTTGGTTTTCAAGATTGCCATACAGTCTCTACCCCACTCGAACCCGGCGCACAATTGATTAGCAATCCGACACCAAACCTCACCGATGACGAATCACTATACCGCAGCATTCTGGGTAGCATTATGTATCTAATGTTATGTACACGGCCCGACCTAGCATTTGCTGTAGGAAAGCTAAGCAAGTTCAACGCAAATCCCTCTTCAGAACATATGAAGGCACTGAAACGACTCCTACGATACATTAGCAAAACACGAGACCATGCCTTACATTTTGGCCCCTATGACAGCCACAGTAAACCTACCCCGTTCGTCTTCAGTGATGCTGACTGGGCAGGAGACAAGGACAACCGCAGAAGTACTGGAGCCTACATTTGCACAATTTCCGACACGAAAGCCAACTCACCTCACACCGCCGTCTCCTGGTCCAGTAAGCAGCAATCTACCGTTGCCCTTTCATCGACAGAAGCGGAATACATGGCTCTCACCCAAGCTTGCAAAGAAGCTATGTGGGTACGACGGTTTATGAGAGAAATCCAATCAATCAGCGAACAAAAACTACCACCAACCATACCACCGATCACAATCTTCGCAGACAACCAAGGAAGTATGGCACTGGCAAAGAACCCCGAGTTTCACAGCCACACGAAACACATTCACATTCAGCAACATTTCATTCGAGAGAAGGTAGTCGAGGAGGAAGTACGCTTGGAATATTTATCTACCGGGGACATGGCAGCTGATTTGCTAACCAAAGCACTGCCACGGGAGAAGGTCGAAAGATTTCGAGAATACATAGGGGTCCTTGAGACATAGCTCGCACGGCGAAGGAATAAGTGGGAGATTGTTTTCTTATTCATATTCTTTCCTATCTGTGACGATATTTTTTTTTTTATTTGTTTCTTTTCTTATATCTCGTGTTGATATTCGTTTTCTTATTTGTTTCTGTTAGCTTAAGAGCATGTACGGGAAGGATGTGGATTCACAGAGTGGGAGTGTTGGAAATTTGCTGCTCACCACATGCATATATTCCCATGCGCCTTGGGTTGGAACGCAACAACCTCTTACACGCCATCGTTTGAAGACTGTTTAAACAACCATTAGCTTCATATCAAAACACCGACGACGACCCTCCTTACCTAGTGCGACATGATCAAACACACATCAACCAAACACCGAAACGCAAACACTTGCGATAGCGGAATCTCAACGGCATCCGCGGTTATACACTCGATCCTCGGCTGGCCGGTTAACTACATCCTCGGTGAATGAGTTTTCACCGAGGATATGACTCGATTGAATAGGCAGAAAAGATGACTGTTTGGGAGAAAACCGAGGAAGCATATGGCATGCGCAGGAAGCATGCCATAGAGGAAAGGTTTTGTTACGAGAAGGATATAAGAGATCATGTTCTTTCCTTTGTTCGTTGTTAAGTTATCATCGCATCCATCCTTCTGTTCATACGGTCCTCTATTCTTCGTCAAAGTCATTCGTTTTCGTATACGATTTCATCTTTCTCTCTTGTACTTTGAAACTATCTTCTATTGCTATTGTTCGTCACAATTAAAGCTTTGTCGTTTCAGGTAATTGGAAACCGGATCCGCTGTGCATAACCCAATAGTGGTTAAAACCCGCATTTTGAGCACCACCTAAGGAAATTCCTCTAGATCAAATATTAATTTCTACTATGTATCCTACTATGTATGTACATTAATTTTTATATCTTTTCTTGATTTTCAGGATAGTGGGGTTGGTGGTGGGCTTTTAAGGTCCAGTAGTGGAAAGTAGGAGTGGTAGGTGTAGATCTATGAGTTTACATTTACAAAGAGAGTGTCTGGCCTAACATTGGCACGGTTATGGGGTGAAATAATTCTATTATTCCTAGAAGGTTGAGTTTGTAGCTTCTACTCTTCGCCCTCTCATACCGTATTTCATTGTCCTTTCGCTATAAATCAGTCCCTAGGCCATTCTTTTTTGTTTCTTGTACACCATATACGGTTGTTTTCTTCAGCCTCTCCTACCCTCCTCCTTAAGTGACAGATAAACTCTATAGACTATTTTTCATATTTTGGAAAAGCGGTGTAGGATAGGGTAACGGCTCTCGAGGCGGTCATGATTATACAAGGAGCGCATCTACCGTAGGGAGCTCGTTACCATAACTGAATGAGGTTCATGAATATTACGGGTGTTGCGCTTGCCGAACGCCCATCCTAGCAGATCAACTTTTCCTATCACTCATTAATGTCGCTTGTCGCGTGATCAACTTAATAGCATAAAACATACCAGCACGAAAAGCATTAAAGAGATACATAGCAGCCGGTCCCAGAGACAGATACTGTTCCTTTCCGGTAGAAGCCACATTAAGACCGCTAGATACTTAATAGTAACTTACGCGTTGCCAAAGCCACGCGAAAGGACACCTTCGGGGTTGTTTTGGGAAACGATACTCAACTATAATGGAGCTCTTTCCTAATCGCTAGATGAATGTGTCAGCCGAACGCAATATTGGCTTTTTAACTTCCATACCGGGGATCCCCCATCTAGATCGTATAGCATCTACGGCCCCTGATGATGGTATAAGAATCCTAGTGGTGGAATATTATATTAGAAGCATCGAGGAGCGCAGGTAACAGGAAGCGCACATTGTATGGAGGAGTACTGAAGTGTGGACGTGCGTGGGCACACTAGAGCGCGAACCGATGTATAGGGTTATACACGTAGACGTTTTCCCTCCTTAAGTAGCCGTTAGCAAGCAACCTCCAATAAATAAGTAAGTATATCATACCTCGACACCTCCTCTCGTCTACACATGTGCGCGATGGTGTCTCGACCATTTGTCCCATCTACCTAAAAAAATCGAAGGGGAGGAAAATTGGGGTAAATAGTAGTTTAATGTTGGGCGGTTTGGTGTTCTGTTGGGCTAGAATATGTGATAACGGCCTAACAGACCGCGGCGTAAATAGAGTTAGATTTCTGGTTTTAGGGGGTTAACCTTGCCTCAGGATGTATAGAGACTTGGCTTAGAAACCCGTATAATATAATGCTTCATCCTACAGTACCAATACCCCTAATGCTGTGATATATTTACCCTTGTAAGGCTGACAACTATTGCATACAGCTAATGCTTAGCCAGAGTCAGAATTTCCTTTGGTGAGTATTTTCACTAGCAGTCAGAGTTATAAACTCCGTGACATTTCGGGTATCATACAATACCGGTGCCGGTAGCGACAAGAATAATATTAGTTCCACAAGCTTTCGCGTGGCTTAATTGCGGTCTTCTTCGACACCATGTAAGTATCTAGACATGCGCAACTTCTATGCCACTAGGAGGAGACCTCCGCTTTTCTTCAACTCCCAGGAATATCATCAACCAACCGTACTCGGGTAACTCAACTCAACGCAGCAGGCAATAAGGAGTCGAAAAAAACCTCAATATACCACCAACGATAGTAACAACTGCTTCAATAATAATAATACGAACTCTTTTAATAATTGTGGAACTATACCGCCTATGTTCGGTTTCAACTCCTAACCTGGCTATCGCCCCTTGAGCCTAGGTTACGGCATCGAGATGTCCAAGAGCGCCGTGTTACCAATGTCGGAGAATAGCTCGTCCAAACTGAGGAATTTAGAAGATGGAGCGGCTTGATTGGGGAAGCTGATGGTGATAAAGAAGTTCTGTTTTGTTATGGGAATCCGGGGGTTGGTAAGACATTTATTAGGTATCATAACAAGTATTATTCTCTAGGGAGAAAAGAAAGAGAACCTGTGGTAACAATCCGCGATAATAGTTCTCTAATTACTTGTAGTAGCCAGACTATGCGACCATGCCAAGGGACAAAGCATCACTGTTTTTACTTCGACTACGCAGCCCGAAAGGAGCAGTCTGCGACTAACATGCCGGGTTCCTTGCTGAAATACATGGTTAGCGGAATGGAAAGCATTCCCGGGGAAATATCGCGAGTTTCATTACCCTAGGTATGATAAGTCAAAGAGCAGACCGACCTCTTTTAGTACGGCGTCGCTTTGGTAATCAAGCTCTCTACATTAATATGAATGAGGCAGGTCCGAGCCTATCTCGGACCTAGGTTCAAACCCACCCGCCTAAGGGCTTGCCTTTTTATTTATTCTTTTTTATTTTTTAGCGCTTTGGGGATCTTCTAGGATGTCCTTAGGATGACACAAAATGCCATGAAGATATATTATTCATTTTGGAAAATAAGCGGTGGCAACGGCGAAAGAAGGTAAATATTCCCCCTCCTAATTTGACCGCATAGCCGATACTCGAGTAAATGGCGAGGAAAGCGGAATTGCCGATCATCGATTACGCATGTTGTACCCCATACAGAGAACAATCCCCTCACACCTCCGGAATACATCATCCTGAATAGAAGGGACTATGGACCTTTTGTTAGAGCGCATGACAACAGCCTGGAATCGTATTCTAATAGATGCAGCTAGGGGGTGGGGGCGCTTATGGGGGTTGGGGATCGGAGAGAGTTACAAATACTGATTGAGATTTTTTAGTGGGTGTCGGCCAGTTTACTTTCCTTTTATCCGTTGTTTTCATCGCGTTCGTCCGCCGTATTGGTTCTTAGAGATTAGAGCACCGGAGCCTCGGGGGTGGTGGCCAGCGAAGCACATTCAGGAGTTACCTGTCTAGAAAAGATACAGTGGGTTACTGAAGGTGGTACTCTCACTAGTTCGGAGTGTTGGTTGTTGTTAAACATGGGTACTACTCTCACCGAGCCGTGGTTAATGTGTTAGTAGTTTGGGGACATTTCTTGGTATTCGCATTTCCCCTTTAGTTGATCCGCTAGGGAACACAACTTGAATAGTATTCCATCAGGTATCTATTTTATTATAACGAAACCATACCCAATCAGCCAGCCTGATCTAGCTCTGCATCCAGTTATGACTATTTCGCCTCTACATCGCTCTTCTCAGCGACCCCATCCTTTCACTTTCCACTCCATTTTTCCCAAACTGTAAAGTTATCCAAACTCCCAACCACTGCCCCCGGTGGCTCAACTGTGCGAGCCTCTTCCAAAGGGCGGGCGGTCTCAATACACTTCCTCACGAACGTCGGGTACTCCCATCCAAACCCTTTAGCAGCCATAGCGCAAAGACTATCTTGGTCATCGCGGCCTGGGCGACCGGCACCGGTGAGATTCTAGATGTATTAGCTCAAAAATTAGACGATAGAGGAACTAAGGAAATTTGCGTGGGCGGGGGAGGGGGGGTACAGGTCTAGGATTGACGTCGAACAAAAAGAACTTTCCGCCATTCTCATCTTTTCTGCGAATGTCAATCCTGGTAACACTAGTAAGTTTAAGCAGCTCTGCGGCCTTCTGGCACTCTATCTTGGCAGCCCGATGCCATGAATCTTCCTCCCTCGCAGACAGGACCCTAGAGTTTTTAGTAACAGGAATGTGTCCACTCCACGGCATCACCCCGGAAACCTGGTCAAATCGCTGCACGATCGGCAATGCCATAAAATTCCCCTGGCCATCAGGCACGAGCGTCACGGTGCCCTCCTCACCCTCTAAAAGCTCCTCTACGAGGACAACACTGTAGATGTTGAGAAGGTCATCGAGGACATCCAGCATACCTACAAACCCGTTTACCAACTGTACCCCCTCGCTGCCCCTTCCACGAACGGGCTTGACGATAACGGGGTACGGGAGGTCGTACACCAGCTGGCCCAACCGTTCGATCGACCGCTTCGGGTCGCCTTCCAGCAGCCAGCTCTTTGGTGTGGGGAAATCGTGATGTTGGAGTAGCTTGTTTGAGAAGGCCTTGTCGTCGACAACGTCTACTACTTTTGGCAGGTTCGCTATTAGTTTTATGCAAGGTGGGAGGGAAGTAGTGATGAGCGGGTGGTCGGCAAATAGAGGAGTGTTTGCCCAGATGGTGTTTGCGCCAGCGGCTATCGCCGCTAGAATGCCGGGTTGAGTATCGGGGAATGACCAGCCAGTGTCGGTGGCCGGATTTGGATGTGGTGCAGGAGTTATTATGCTTATATTCGGATCGTTTAGTGAGTGCACTGCGTAAGCGATGTCTGCGCATGCATCCTTGTAACCTGGTTTTGTACCCGTCAGTCAGCAGTCAGCGGATTGTGAATACAGGGCGTACGCAGGAGGGCGAGGAGGAACCTCCAGGCTTTGGCGGCTTGAATGAACCATTGATAATGGGTGGTGGAATAGCCTGGTGGAGTATCGCTACGCTAGTCTTAAATCTCCTTGCGCTTCTACTATAGAGTGAGAGAGTGCGAGGATGCAAGATGCGGCCACCAGTTATTGTGCTAATCATTGTCGCTGCGTGCGGGGTTGGCGTGTCTGATTGGTGATGTTTTCGGCTGGTTAATTGGTTGGCTATTTCTCTGCGGTGGGGTGGATGGAGTTGGTCAAGGTGTGGGTGCCAAGTGCTGGTGAGTGAAAACAGTTTGCCAGGTGTGGCAGAATCTCGGGACAACGACACAAGCGAATTGCGTCACCACAACACCTGAAGCGAGGGCACCTTCCAAGCCTTCGCTTGCATTCCCCTTTAAAGACTAGTCTACTGTATTTTCTCTGTTCTCCGATTTTTCGCCAAGACCGGGGTTGCTGAACCTAGACGGGCAACATAGTAACCTAAGGGTGTGGAATTTGTGCTATGCTGCTACAGTGAAACCTCCGATAATTCCAGCAGGTAGGGAGTAGCATAAGGCAGGAAATAAAGGGGGGATGGAAAGAGGAGAGGGGTCTTGGCACAGGCCGACCAGACATAACTGGCTTTCGAGTGATATCTCGTAATGGTTAAGAGAAAAGGAAATTTTGCATAGAACTTGGATATGATGTACAGAGAACTGAGTAGAGAGTATGAATTCAAATAAGAGAGTGCGGTCAAGGCAGACATAACTAAAGACTATTTTCCACGGTGAACTATGATAAAAGACTACTTTTTCTGGAATTAAGGTCCATGGAATGTCCTGGAATTGGAAACTATAAGAGGTATAGAATTTTTGGAGGGATTTCCCATACGTCAAATGTGGTGGCTCCGCAAACACTGGAATTACTAGAGGGTTGGAAGTTTTGGAGGTGGGAAATATCGGAGGTTTCACTGTACATAGAATTTAAACAAGAGTGGCATTTCCTACTAAGTTACGGATGCGGTAAACGTTGGCCGGGTGTTGCCGGCATAAATTTTGGGGATACTCATTGGATAGTCTAGAGGTATCTATAGGTTCTAAAACAAAAAATCCCCGGTTTTCTTCAACCTTCAGGAATTCCGGTTGCCTACCCTCTCTCACCACCCATCTACAGTTCCCTAACCACCAGGAACAGACAATGCCACAGTCTTTCAGCAACAACACTAACGCCTTGGATACAAATAAGGTGCCGAATAACTTTACCGTGGGCCGAAACCAATCTAATATCCTAGCCTAGCTATCCCTACTTGATCCTGGGTTACGGTATCAGGGTATTCGGAGCCCCCCAAGTCGCAAATGAAGGGGGATGGCTATTTCAAAACGGGGGATTCGGCAAGTATCATACGTGGGTATTAGGGCGTCAGCCCGATAGCGCAGTCTCGTTTCACGGTGGAGATCTGGGGATCGGGAAGAGTTTTATTAGGTATCATAACAAGAACAAATGTCAAGGATGGGGAGAAAAGGTGCAAGTGTTGGCAAGGTGCGATGTTAGTACACTGGTGATAGACAGCTTGTGCGGTCGGGCCAGAGGACAAAATGGCGCCGTTGCATGTTTTTACTTTTACTTTGGGGGCTGCCGGACAAGGCCTGATGGTAGGAGTGGAGAGGTGCTGGATGAGCTCGAGAGAGAGCCTGACGAAATATCCAGAGACACCGAATTCTGTTCTAGCATGAAGCACTTCTAGCATGGGATGTGCTTTGTCAATGTTAGGAGTGTAAGAAAACGAGCGGCAAGAGGGATTATTCGTAATTAATCGCGTGAAAGATACAAACTTCCACCAATTTAATTGAGCATTGGATCATCTACTTATCAACAAACTTCAACCATTTTTATCGCACCGACCATCTCACAGCCACTTCTCATACATAGTGAACCCATCCATTGCCAACTACCAACTCCCTCGATCCCTCTAACCTTCCTTCGCTAACACATTTCTAGCCTCCCATCGGGTAGACGGACGAATTTCGAGTGATATATTGTGAAGGTAAGACCCGAGCTCATAGAACAGTTTTTCTCAAGCTTAATTATCGCATTCAATACAATTCGACTAGCAGCTGGTCTGGGGATGATCAGATGGAAATCCGAGGGATGGGCGTACGTGCTGAGCTTTGGCCTTGAAATCAAGGCTGATCGTTTTGGAAGGGAGCTTGTCTAGATCTGATCCTTCGGGCGAGGAAAGTGCTGAAAATTCATCACCATCTAACGGGGGAATCATATTTCTATGCTCGGATAGTAATTTCACAATAGCATGATGTCCGCTCTTTTGAGCTCTCGAAAGTGCTGTTTCGCCAGCGAGATTCGCAATATCGGAGTTGACACCCACTTGTTCCAGCAATATCTTTACGATTCCCTCACGCCCCCACGAGGCGGCTCCGAAGAGTATTGTTTCTCCACGATCATCGGCAGCATTAAGATTAACACCCCCTCGTTCCAGTAGAATCTTCACAACTCCTTCGTGTCCCTCCCAGGCGGCCATGAGGAGTGGTGTTTGGCCATACTGATCTGCAGGGTCGGCGTTGATATCGTTGCGCTCCAGCAGTATCTTGACGACTCCCTCGCACCCTTTCCTAGCAGCAATGGAGAGCGGCGTTTCTCCATAACCACTGGCAGTATTGGGATTAACATCCTCTCGTCCTAGCAGCATCTTCACGACTCCTTCATGTCCCTTAGAGACTGCTACCCGGAGTGGTGTTCGGCCATAATTATCTGCAAGTTCGGTGTCGACATCTTTGCGCTCTAGCAGCATCTTTAAGACTCCCTTGTTCCCGTACTTGGCCGCCCCGAAGAGTGGCGTTTCCCCATTTACGCTCGCAATGTTGGGGTTGACGTCCCCTCGCTCCAGCAGTATTTTCACCACTCCCTCGTGATTCGCGCAGGCGGCTTCGAAGAGTGGTGTAAAGCCATATTCATCATCCACTGTGTTGGGGTTGGCGTCGTTGCGCTCCAACAACATCTTCACGATTCCCTCGCGCCCGTTGCTGGCTGCTTTCAAGAGTGGTGTTCCACCAGCACGGCCCCTCGTAGGATCCATACTAATATCATTCCGTTCTAGTAGCATATTCACGACTCCCTCATTCCCCGCCCAGATGGCTATTCCGATCGGTGTTTCCCCTCTTCGATTCGCAGTATTGGGGTTGACATCCCCTCGCTCCAACAGCATTTTCACCACTCCCTCATGTCCCTCCTCTGCTGCTTTGAAGAGTGGTGTTTCACCAAACCGATCAACAGTGTCGGGCTCGACATCATCCCGCTCAAGCAGCATCTTAACGACTGCTTCGTGACCACCATAGGCA
>Ga0307510_10006506_pt1 | contig 13934 bp, 13 predicted proteins | sample 12_EM_MG_FD_207224 | JGI IMG/M metagenome (GOLD analysis project Ga0307510, IMG submission 207224) | Populus trichocarpa ectomycorrhiza microbial communities from riparian zone in the Pacific Northwest, United States - 12_EM | ecosystem: Host-associated > Plants > Roots > Unclassified | place... | reverse complement strand
TTCTCAAAAACATCTCCCCATCCTCCGCCACCTCCGCCGAGCCACTCACTGACAAAAATAAAACAGACGCTAAGATAGCCTTGCCGTCCCTGGCCCAGCTATGCCTTATACGGTAGCTTCGCCGTTTCGCCGCCGGCTTCGCACAATTCGGAAGCATCGGTGGATCCGTGACTGCTTGGATTCCGCGGCTACATGGCCATTCGACCACCGCTACGAGGGCGAAACGAGACCGGGAGTGATGTGAGCCCTATCAGTACCGATCAAGAATGCGCGCGATACCGTCAACTGAACCCGACAGCGCACAACAACCGCCTCGCTTCGTTCTTCTAGATAACTACCGCCGGCCCCAACAATAAACGCTCCGCGGCTGGCCATCAGCCGCCGGTCACGCACTGATGTAGTGATGTCCGGCAAGTTAGCAAAAAATCTGCACTGCAATGCCTTTTGATCTATACCCCCTTGTGACTTTTTCTGATCTGGACCGGTTTATCGTGTCCATCAAACCCGAGACATGACGATGGGATGCACTCGTTGCTGATCATATTGTCTCATTCGCACGGGCCGAACTCGATGATATCTCGCCCACGGGCTGTGTGCCTTCGGAAATGTGCCGCGGTGGCCCGTAACCAATGCCTCGATGCAATCCTTCCCTCGGATGCGCCGGTCATCGCAGCCCCACGTCGAAGTTGATGTTGCGCCAACCCTACTCCGACCCTTAGTCCCAACCAGGTCAGCGCATCAGCGTCTGAGTGGGTAGTGCGGTACACCACATTTGGATTGACAGCCCAAACCCGCCCAGTATCACATTCTCACACGGGCGTCAGCCCTGTAAAGCGGCGCAAACCCTGGTACAGAATTATTTCCCCCTCCTTCGGGGATTAGCCGCTCAATGGCGACGCAATTTGGCCTTTGGCGGCCTTCAATGACTTTAATCATTCGTAGTGTCGTCCTGCAAGCTTCCTAATATGGCATTTTGCGGCCCTCGTCAAATTGGTCAAATTAGTATCACCAGTCGCCGTGATCGTCAGATTTAAGTTTATGTCAGGTCTTCCTGGGCTGCTTACTTAGGTTACACATGTGATTTTCTACGGCAGCACTGCAGTTTCAGACAGTCACCTGCTGGCAACGCGACGACACCCAAGCTCAACGGGAATGTACAGTTCTATTCCCCAGGGACTGAGGGTTGACAAGGTGGAAAAGTGTATCTGACAAATCAATTGACTTTGGGGTCACAAGAACGGGTCTGATAACCCATAATAGCAGCACCCTGGTTGGTTATTGAGTTCTGAAAACACGTTATCATGCGCCCGTTAACTCGCACGAACCAACTCCGATGATGCTGCGGACAGCAGAAGTCAAAAACGACCCGGGGGCCCGTCCCGAACGCAGCGTGCCACTGACTTACGGCCTCGAGCCAGTCAAGACTAATCGCAAACAGGAAATAGGATGGAAAGACAGGTCCGAATACCGAAGGGGGTTCTCAGCACTGGGTCCTTGAGATCTTCCATACTAAAGAAATTCACTCGCTCAACGAAAGACATTGTGAAACATCATGCTAGGAAGACGGTGGCATTGGATCGATAAAACTTCATTCTAATCGAACAAGCCGAAGCCCATATCGTCATCAGACTCTTCCTCCTGCACAGGCGGTGAATGAGTGTCAGGTCAGATAAGAATGGACGAAAGGGAGCACGGACCTTTTCTTCCTTCTTCTCTTCTTCCTTAGTCTCTGCGGCGGCGGCGGCAGCAGCCCCGCCACCGGCAGCAGATGCCGCAGAGGCACCTCCACCGCCAGAGGGGACCTGCAAGTGGTTAGAATCGATTGTGTCAGTTTGGTGAGTACGTACTGAGGCTAACTTGCCAGTGCCCTCAGCGATAAGCTATGGAACGAGACATTAACTCTTTTTATAAGGGAGGAGAGATGGGAAACGCACGGCGTTGATATCTTTACCGTCGAGCTCAGAAAGGAGTGAGTCAAGTCGCTCGTCGTCACATTCAATACCGACGGCTTGAAGGACCTTCTTGATATCAGCAGCGGATGGTGACCCGTTTCCGGCAATTTGCAAAAGCAGGTAGGCAGCGATGTAGCGCATCTGTCAGTACCGGGTCAGTCTAAACGGGAAAATATAGTGAAGTAAGAGAGAATACTTTGGTGTAGTTCTGGAGTTCTGGATCGTTTGTGAGTGGGTAGCCACAAATCACTACAAGTAATGTCTAATTAGAAACAAGCCATATCCTCGCGCGAAAATGCTCACGTTTAATCCGCAATGGGAGGACCTGTGGATTCTATCCGTCGTGACTTAAGATGATATCACCTCTCACACTCACCCAGAAATCGCGGAGGCTCGTCTACTGCACAGTACCAATTTAAACTTTACATAGGTGGTTGGCTATTTCAATCTCCGACTGAACTCAACTTGATTCAAGGGTCATCCACACGAGAGTCGACATTAGCAAGACCCAACAACATATTGTCATGGTGTGTATTGCTATTATAACGCAGCGAGTTTGATGAACATATGACTTTAGGCTGATTCGACTGTCACCGATCCGCAAGTCGCTGCTGATCTTAAGAAGAAGCGTACATTCCGCACATTTTCATACCGTGGGGTCGAGCTTGACAAGCTCCTCGATCTGAGCAATGAGGAGGTGTGTTGGCAATTCGTCGTAGCCCGTTATGTTCTCTCATTGACTGGTGTCTGTAGTTCGTTGAGGTATGCGCTCATCACCCGTGATTGTTCGTCCAGCAAGGATGCAATCTTTGTCTACTCTAGATGGTCCATGCCCGCGCACGCCGTCGGTTCCAACGCGGCCTAAAGCGCCGGCCCATGGGTCTCATCAAAAAGCTACGCAAGGCAAAGAAGGAGGCACTGCCGAACGAGAAGCCCACCGTGGTCAAGACACATCTGCGTGATATGATTATCGTTCCTGAGATGATTGGTTCTGTTGTTGGTATCTACAATGGCAAGGTATGCTCATACCGTGGCTCGAGCAGTGGGGCGTCTGTGCTGAGCATTTGTGCTTCCCAGGTTTTCAACTCGGTCGAAATCAAACCAGAGATGGTCGGCCACTATCTTGGGGAATTCTCCGTCTCGTACAAGCCCGTCAAGCACGGTCGCCCTGGTGTTCGTCTACCTCTCTCTAGTCATATGTTCTTTCTCAGCTGACCATGTGAAACTAGATCGGTGCAACACACTGTAAGTTATGCATTGAATTTGTGATAATGAAAAGACCATTCATCATTCCCGTCACCCTAACTCTGCACAGCATCTCGCTTGTACGTTTTTTCTTGTCCGTTTCCGCTCTTAGTTGCTCACTTGAAGTTAATTCAGTATTCCCCTCAAGTAATTGCACATGCCTGTATTGTTTTATACTTTCACGTCTGCTACACATAAAAAATATATGCGTTATGCGTAGTGCCTATTGAGCTCTGTTCCCTGACCGTGTACTTGGCTTTCCGTTTCTCAGTCCGAGGCAACAAAGTTCGACCTCGGTCCCTCATGACAGTGGCGTCACCCCAACCTTGACTGCGGTGAACCTGAATGTCTGAAATTCTGTCAAGAGATAAGTAATATACACGGATCCCGGTCAAAAGATTGGCGCGGATGCTGAAAACGTTCGGTGCCGTGGTGTGAATGAATGAACGAGTTTGTCCTGCCCTGCAGATGGGCTCGCAACTCCGGTACCGACTCGGGGCACCGCATTTTAAGGGGTTGCTTCGAGCAACTCCGAGCAGTCCCTGTCCTGACTAGATTTCCACGCCAAGAACACCAGTACGGAGAATCCCCTGCTTATCGTATCGGGTCCACAAACCCGATCATATCATCGCGGCAGGTCGCTCTCCACGCGCCACGGGAATCACTTTGTTATTTCATGCGGCTACACGGCAGCCGGAAAAGGGCGCAGAGGATACATCAGAGGGGATGGCGGAGGGTATCATGAATAATTGCCGAAAAAAAAGGAGAAAAAATAGAGAGATAGAGAAAGGGGTAAAAAGAGAAAGAGACAAAAAAAAAATAAAGTTCTTTTTTGTCCATCTTCGTAAGTGTGTGGTAAACAAGGAGTGGTGGGTGGGGCCAGATGTTAGGACAAGAACGGAGGGAAAACGTGGTTTACAGATACGGTGACGCAGTAAAGAGAGAAGAGAAGGAAAAAAAAAAAAAGATAGGCGCAATGTGTGTGACGAACAACAAGGAAGACGAGCGGCGGAGGTAGCCCCCATTCCCCTCTCTCTCCCCCAAAACCCACGGCGCAGAGCACAGGCAACGTGTCGCAAGAGCGAGTCTAGACTGTACGGTACGGGTAGCGGGTAGATAGCTAGCCACCTCACGTGCGCTGCCGTAGCTGTACTGGTGTCGTCAGTGGCCCATGGCCGTTTGGGGCGTAATTGGGCGTCGACGACGGTGACAGATCTCCGCCTGGACGGACAAAACTCCCCGAGTTTGGCCGCGACGAAGGAGGCAGTTGCGGCGCACGTTGCTGTTGTTGTTGTTGTGCTTGCGCTTGCGCTTGTGCGTACGCCCACTCCGCGTCCGCCGGCGCCGGCGGTGGCTGATGCTGATGGTCGTTGCTGCCGTTGTTGTTGATTAGGTTTAGGGGTGGCCGCGGCTGTGGCGTTTGGATCATCATGCCACTTTGGGAGAACGACGTCGAGGTCGATCCCGGGGGCGGATAGGAGGCAGGTGAGTGGGGCAATCCGGGCTGCGGAGACTGTTGCCGCGATTGATAGCCATTTCGGATCAGGGTGGTCTCGGACTGGGCAGCGGGTACCGTGCCTGGCCTATCGCCTCGTGATGTTAACGGTCCATTACTGTTGGTGTGTTGGGCATGAGGGATCCACTATCATGACGTCAAACAAAAACAGGAGGCGTACCGAGAATCCAGCAGATCTCCCGACCGGTTCGGATGTGCCAGGCTGGAATTGTTAGAATTGAAGGGTGACGAACCAGAGATGGGTGACATCAAAGGTCCCGTGGTGCGACCACTCGACCTCTGACGCATGTATGCGTCGCACTTCTTCATGAAGTCCTTACTTGGAAGCTCCATGCTGTGGGCAAAATGCTCCTGGTCATGCACGAGCGGTAAAAAGTCCTCGGGAACGGTGAAGAATTCGTCCTGATTCTCCAATAGCTCTGTCACCACCCTGATGACGCCAAAGCTCGATTCGAACGCAGGGTCCCGGCCGGCCGAGAAGAGAATACTCGGACCTATCACGGTCGCAAGGTTCAGAAGGTCCATCTTGCTTCCCGTGTCGTCGAGGCTGTGCGCGAAAGATGCAACCCACTTGAGGAAAACGAGAAGGACCTCCAACGTATCACGGTGACTCTTGGGCAAGATGAGCGTCAGCACATGGAGCAACCGCTTGCGGTCGTCCTCATTTTGCAGACCTAATAAAAGTCGGCCAAGGGTCAATAATAGGCAACCTGGGCTGGGGTTCTTGCTACGCACCAGATGCCGCAATAAAAAGTCGGTGCAACTTATACGTCATTAGGGGATCAGGAAGGTCACGGAAGAATTGCTTCAGTAAAGCGGCAATTTGAACTGGGTGTTCGGTACTCCAATCCACAGAAGACGAGTCGCGGTCAAGTGCGACTATGAGCTCCTTCCGCCGCCGGATGTTGCCCGTCTTCCTAAATATACCTTCGACCGACATATCTGCGGTGCAACAGTGCCCCTGTGAGCGAGATGAGTTGATAGACTACGTGCAACACGCACCCATTTGTCGCATTGCTGAGATCACATCATCGATAAAGCTTGGTACTCTTAAAGTGGCCCTTGATGCGCCATGCAGTGTGTCCGCACCTTCTCGTTCGACAAGGAGCTCCAAAGGTACCCCAAAGAGACCTTACGACATTAGTCCCGCCATCAGCCCGACAAATCCAACCAAAAAAGACAGGTAACGCACCCTTCTTCTTGATGTTCTTCTTATCATTCCCTTTGAATAACTTACCCCAAAATCCCTGCTTCTTGACCTCGACCATCTCCAAGATCTCGTCTAGATCCACTTGATCACGCAACGGTGAGCGGTGTAGTACCACTACGGCCGCGTGTCGCACGATAGTGAGCTCAAGCGGTGTCAATTCTGCGATGTAGGGAGCCATGGTCTGACGAGGTAGCGAGCGACGCTGCTCCATCGCCTGCGCAGCCTCGGCAAGTTGCGGTATGTCCGCAAGTGTAAGCCCCTCGAGTGTTGGTACACTGTCCAGTGGACCACCTTCGGACGGGGCGGTGGCAGACGGTGTTGGTGGTGTGGATTCGTCGTCAACGATCTTGACTTCGGTGTTCTTGCGTAAGTAGTAGGGTCGCGCGTCAGCTGGGGATGGAGTGGGGGTTGCAGGGTTTAGGGTAGGACGTTGGGGCCGTGCTTGTGGAGCTGGTTGTTGGGATTGCGGAGGTTGTTGGTGCTGCCCCGGGGCTTGCGGTGGCCGCTGTGAGCGCCCAGGGCCAGCACTAGAACCTTGCACATTCTGCTGGGCAGCGGGGCGTTGTTGCCCTTGAGAAACGGGAACGGGATCAATGTGCTGAATTTGAGCCTGTGATTGCAAACGCCCGCTGCCCTGTCCTTGTGACGTGACCACGTCACTTGGGTGTGCAACCTTACCGCTGGGGCTCTCGATGATGGTTGATCGCTTTGGTACATGCGCCGTCGCGGAGAGCTTCCTATCGAGGTGAACAGTCTTCATACGCATGATATCTTGAGAATTACGATACGGGTCGTGTTCAGCCTCGGCGGAGGACGGGGGGACATTAGCTGCGGTTGTGGGGGAGGAGGGATTAGTGTCCCGTGTGAAGATGGAGAGGAGGAGGCACATACTGGGCGTCAGCGGGATGACCTTCCGTTTCTTGAGGAGGAGGTACAGCCTCCTTAAAGCGACGTTTAGCAAAAACGCATACTGCTCGAGGCGCGACACTGCCTGGAAGCCACCACGACAGCCCTGATGCACATGGTCCGTGCAATAAATAACCGTTGGCACAGCACCAAATGACTGCGTGTCCATGATGCTGTCAAGCTCATAACCGAAGATCTCCACGTTGGCTGGAGGTCGCCGCGCAGTTGTGATCCTTGGCGCTTGGGTACCTTCTTCGGCTTTCTCCTTCTCCTTTGCTTTGTCTTCCGCAGTCGTAGCTGCTGGCGGAGCCGCAGCTTTTCCACATGACTTACAGTGTACGCATTGAGAATGCCAACGTTGGTATGTGCCAAGCCGAACGCAATCCTCCTCGACGGTGAGGTTGCACTGGACACAGAGGTCGCTCGGAGGGTTCACGACTGGCACGCTGCTGAGCCCAGGGTCACGCGGAGTGCCAAGGAACGGTGACTCTCCAGCATTTTCCGGAGCAAGGCTACGGAAGCCATACATGACCCCATTCGTACCTGCGTTGCCCGGAGCGGATCGTTGGGTGGAGATCATCTCGCCCTTGGCCCCTTTTAACATCCGGCGTGCAGATGGGTTACCGCCTTGGACTGCGAGCAAATGCAGTTTGTCGAGGAATGATTGCATCGCTTCGCGTACACCATGCTCGCGCTCAAGCTTGAGCGCTCCTGTGAGAGCTATGCGGATGAGGATCTTGAGGTAGTGAGCGAGTCCCGTGACCAGTGCGAGGAGTTCTTGGGTCATGCCCATCCGACGGGTGCCTGTCTCCTGGGTGTGTGATAGAAGGGTGAACAAATCGACCGTCTTCCGGCAGAGCATGCGCGCTTCCCGAACATGTGACATGCCTGGGTGTGATCGTGAGAAATGTGTCGTGCGTTGTAGTCATGGGAGGTCGGGTAACGTTACCTTTCATGGTCAGCTGAGTGAAGTGCCATTCAAGGTCATCGATAGTCGCGAAAAGGACCTCCACGTGGAGGATGAACTTTTCGGCCATTCGTATCGCTTCCAAGTATTGACCGCTGCTCACGTGTCGTAGCATGTCCGATATGCACGCAGCACTTGACTCCTCGAAAGCAGAAAGTACCCTGGCACGGCACGAGCGTTGAGAATCTTTAAAAAGGGCAATTTGATAAACCTTCTGGTGAGAAACTCACGTCCAAATGCGATAGACCTGTTGTTCCATCCGTATTTGCTTTTCCTTCAACGACGAATGTGTCTCCCGCCGCTCTTCCTCCGTATAGGCCGGTTCGCTTGAGTCAGGTGGTACATCTGTGAGACTTGTCGGCCGTCGAGAAACAACTTTGACGTTCCAGAACTTCAGATAGGGAAGAAACGGATCATGAATAACGGAATTGTATACTGGTACCGCGATTACGACAAACCTTGTTAATCATGTAACATTCTGGATGCCAGCATTCGTCGCGCATGTTTCGATTGATTTCCACGAATTGCTTCAAGATTGCAGTATTACAGCCTGCACATTTTGTAGCAAAGCGCGTCGAATAATGGTAATGGCAGTACACGTCGTTGTCGTGTTCATAATACGAGTCTTGGGGCCCGAACAGCGTTGGACATATGGAGCATGTGAAGTGCTCGACGTGGAACTTTCTGTCTGTATGGTCGTGAGGTGGGTCTGAGTCATCATAAGGCGTGGATGCAACGCACTACACGCCGTAATGTAACTCCCTCTTAATGCCATGCCGCACTTGCCACAAATAAGATTGAGTCGCCGGAAGTAATCCCGTTCGCACAGCGGCTGTTGCTTGCCATCCGGACCATCGATAGGAAAGAATTTGGAGGCGACGACCTCCCCGCAGTCCTGTCAAGAGCTGACGCAGTGCTCAAACTAAGAAGGGGGTAGTACATACGATACACTTGAAGCATTGAAGATGATAGACTGTACCGAGGGCCCGAACGAATGCGCCATGCATGGGAAGTGCACAAGCGGAACATGTCCTAAGACATGGTGATGGTCGAATCGTTAGATTAAGGACTGCAAAGAGGACGGAGGTGGTGGAAGGAGGGGACAGAAGGGAAGAGGGGGAGTGTGTCGGTGAAAAACAGCAAGGAGAATACTCACGAGACTAGTGTAGCACTACTAGCAGAGGTGACAGACGTAGGTGGACGGCTCTCTGCAAGCCCCGACGAGGTGGAGTGAGAGCTCCCAGAAGCTCCACTCAGTCTCCTGGAAGACGTGTTACCCAGGTGCTCGAATGAGGAGGGCTGATTGCGGTCGCGGGAACTGCTGCCCGGGGTGGTCGGGCGACTGGTCGTAAGGAAGGACGGGGACGGGGCAGCGAATGCGGAGGCATGGTTCAGGTCTTCGCTGCGAGAGTATTTTGGCAACGAGGGATCGGAATAAGACCTTGGATCGAGTTCGCTCTCTGATCCAAGCGTGGAAGCGCGTGTCGGTAGGGAAGGCCGTTCTGAGCCGCTCAGGAGGGAAGGAGAGGGTAGAGAGGACGGCTCGTCGGCAGCAGGGGAAAGTCGGCGAGGGGATTGGTGAGGGGAACCGTAAGACTTTGCAGAGAAGGGGATGCGTAGGCCATTGGAGGAGAACGATGAGTGGTCCTGGGAGGGGACGGCGGGGTGATCTTGGGAGTAGCCCATGACCGGTGAAGGAGATGCGCTACGAATTAAAACTATTTTGAAGGAGATGGTTGTCACAGGGGAGAGGAGTGATGGTAGCCGACCTCCCCTCTCGTCGTTGCTCTCTTTGTCGTTCTGTTGTCCAGTTCAGGCGAGGCGGAATTCCCGGCTCGTTCGGTCGTTCGGTCGGTCACTCGGGCGACTCAGGCCAGGCCACAAGGCTGCGTCATTTCGCAAAAAAAAAAATAACATAGAAAAACAAAGGGGTTACGAGGTCACAGTCACTCTGTCACTTCGTCACACTTTCCTCCCACTGCTGCCACTGCTAGACTCGCTCCTTTCAACTCGTATGCCGCTCACAACCTCATGCAGGAGCTCTTCGATCCGCTGTTGTCTCTTCTCAATCGAATCCAACCTTCTTGCCCATTCTAAACTTCCCAACGTCGATTCCTTCTCTTCCGTCTCTTCCGCCGTCTCCGGCTCCCATAACGCCTCCGACCGTTGATCCGGACTCTGCACAATCGCATTGTCGACTTCTCGGCTCGATGGAAACATCCTTTGTAGAGTTGTCGCGGATGATAGCCGCCGCCGACTCAGAGGCCCGTAACTCACCCCGTCCCGGGTCCCAGCGTTCAGCTGCGCATCCTCAGGTATTGGATCATCCACGATCAGTGGTTGGAATAGCTGTGCCAGCGGACTCGCGTGAGCCATTGTCTCTGCAGGCCGATTCAACGGAGGAATGACGCGAAGCCGCGTCTGAGGACCCGGCGAGCTGTCTGGTTTTCTTGACGATTGCGAAGGTATTCGCGAATGTGTGTTACTCCCGATCGATCCTCGAGCGTGCCTGACCGAACTGGTCCGCGTGTGTCCTATCTGAGGGGCTGTACCCTGGTCATGTGTATCCAGTGCACTATCGAGTTGCCCTTCGAGTTCGAATATCTACGAGACAGAAATCGTCTGTTATGTGTTCAGATTATTAGAGAAGCGTTCGTACCGCGTCAATGTCGGATACTCCTCCTGGAAAGAAATTCTCCAGGAGAGCTACGGCATATCCTCATCAGCATACCATACACAAAGGACAGACAAGTAACGCACTCCAGCGCTTGAGGGTTCTTGGCAGGGTTTCCAAAAAGCGTTCCGTCGTTGCCAAAAACGTCTCCCCTACACCCACCGTCCCTATCTTCTTAGCTTGGCGCTCATACAATGCAATCGTAATCAATATCGGGAAGTTCGTTAATCTGAGGTGGTTTGTCAGTCTAGAAGGCTGGTCCTGTCACTTTTTGAAGGCGAGAACCTGATCATGAACACGTTGACCTGGCACGAGCATGTTCATTAAACCTGTAGCGCACATAAATGGAAGACCATACCTTATGAAACCAGCGCGGGGTTAATACGTAACTCAAGGGAAGGAGGACGCAGAGCGCGAAGAGATTGACAGGTGGCTGGTATGAGAACAGAGAGTCTGCCTTCACGCTACCAAGCGTTGAGTCGGTTATGTCACATAGTAGAATGTGAACACTAAACCAACCCTTCAATTGTTGACACAGCACGTCTAAACATAGCCTGCAAAAACTGATTTGGTACATTGACACGATACAAGGCACGAAAAATCAACCTCGGCAGATGCGTCCTCAGATATCGTGGAAAATGTGTGAGAAAGGATCTACCATGATACCCTCAGATGCTGTTCCTGAAGGCTGGATGCGGACTCACCGAGACTAGGACTGCAAAGACAACGTGTCAGTTTGCAGGAGTAGATTCAGTACGTTTATGGGACATACCCGTGAGAAGTAATGTATTGCTTAGACAGGCGTAAGTCACCATCAGAGTTGGGCCAATGATACTGTCAAAATCGCCTGCCAGGAAATAAGAAACGGCACGCTATCTCAACTACTAACTCACGAGCTTTCTCGAAGCCTGCCGCGTCAAGGCCAAACCATATGTTGATCATCCACCATGAAATCTGACTAAGACTGGGGGTAAACAGATGGACGGAATCTCACGGGGCATGACCAGAATTACCTCAGTGTGTACCTGGTAAAAAGCAGCGCTTTTAGTGGGGTGACAACGGATGTAGGGCATTAGGCAGCATCGCACCCAGCCCTAGCCTTGCTTAATCTGGAAAGTGATCAGATTCATCACACTACCACGTGGAGAGAAGTTGCACGAGCTTACGTCCAAAATGCATACAGGAAGCCAGTAAAGCAGAAAGCGGCTATGAGCATTAAGAAGGCGAATTGAGATATCATGGCCCGCAATGAAAGGACCATTAAATTGTTCTTCAGTGTCACGAAGGCCAAACTGAAGAGTGGTTCATTTGTTTAAGGTACCTCTGAACGCCCGCGCGAGCACGACCTACCGAGGGAAAAGTAGGCACGCGATGAGCGCGAGGCTGTCGACACCGACATCTCTGGCCCAGGCACCGCCTAACAGAAAACGTTCATCCTACGCAATGCTCAAGTGAATATGGAGCATACTAGGGTGGTATACCCCGTAGACACGGAGGACTGCGTATGTGCAGAATATTGTTACTTGACGATGGCACATCAAAATTGCGCTTCAAATAAGTGGTCGCAAGGAACATACTGAACGCCAAGTCAAACCCGTTCTGAATAGTCATTAGCACTTTCGCGACGTAGGGTATAATCACCACGCACCCAGGTTCCTGTGAAGAAGACTGCCGACATATTCAACAGGCGAGATACAGATCACCCATGGAAGACGTTACCTCTAATTCCATGTTCCTGCATCGCTGCAACCTTATCCAGGGAGAACCCAAGGGAATATACCATAAACGCGACCTCCCACATGTTGAGGCAATCCCTCTCGTTCAGTTCGACAGCAACGACGAAGAGTACGAATAATACTATGAAGCTACGGGGCTCAATGTTATGAAATGGTGAGGGAACAAATAGAGAAATACCCACTTGATATACTCTAGAACGGAGCGGATTGCAGGGACTTTGAGACTATTGGCACTGTCAGCGGCTCCAGGGTGCTTGCTCGCTAACGCAAACACAAACCGGTAATGATCGAGCAGCGGTACTGTATGTGGATTATATACGTGGATCGGCGTCCGTTTGTAAGTCTATAGGGAAAGTGTAGTGGTACAAGTACGAGAAAGGACTCGTGATAACGAACGACGTACATCGGAAAGGATCGAATGACTACTGACGGCTTGATAGACACATTTCCCGCTTTGGAAAGGAAGGTGTTCATCCAAGAGCCTCGATTGGAGAAAGTCAATCGTTTTACCTCCAGATGGCGTTGATGACCTTTTGACAAGCTGAACTTTTGATGAATCGTTTAGCCCTACTGATAATTGCCATCTCAATAGCGTTTCCAACTCTATCGTCCAAGTCTTCATTCTCTTCCCGAACAAGATTCAGCGTCACCGGGTCAGCGCCTGTATAAACGGGCCAGCTGGTAACCGCGACCGCTACCAAGTCAAGGAGGCTATCCCCATACTCGCGTAGACACCTTATAGCCAAGATCTCGCATAGATGTGCCCGGGAGCAGGATAGGGCAGATGTCGTGAGGTTGTCATCGCGGACAAAGTGTACGCGGTTCAACAGTAGGCAAAACACGATAGACTTGTTGCCTTGATCCTGAAGATTACGGTATTTCTCAGCCAAAGGGCGGACTAGCGTGTAAGTTAGATCGGGTGCGGTTAGCTAAAGCCAGCATTAGATATGCACGGTGGCCTAGAGTCGAGGAGAAGACGGACAGCTTCGTAAGTTAACGGGGTATCTGATGCCGTACTCGTTTCTTAACGAGACCCACGTGTAGATGCAAGTTGACGCACCTATGAAATGCTAAGCGAGCATTATCAGAAAAGGGAACAACGAAACAAGGAATGTGTTCGCACCGTGATATCCTTCAAGTCCATCACGCACGCCCGGGCCTTAGTGGCGGTGATTCGTGAGAAGTGCGACAGACGTACCGTCCTGATCATATGGATGATAGGGAATACGGGCGTAGATTCGATGTCCTCATTTAATAAGAGTGGCTGCGACTGCTGCGATACGTCACGCATCATTATCGAGGAGTTGTGTTGAGAGAAAATTTTGTCATTACTGCCATTATAACGGCCCACGACATGACGATCGGTCTGGCGCGCTTGAAACTCCGCAAAGCACGCGTCGCGTTCCTCTGCTCACGATCACTTGCCTTGTCACCGACGGTCCCACACGCAGATGCAAGCCCAGCCCGTCGTGCAACAACCGCAACCAGTCAAGATATACAATGCCGTGTATTCATCTGTCCAGGTTCGGTCTATATTTTCCTTTTCATGGCGTTCCCGTCACGCGTTCGTCAGGTATATGAATGCATGGTCCGAGGTATAGCGGTTATGCGCCGTCGCGCCGACTCCTACGTCAATGCCACTCAAATATTGAAGGTCGCTGGCGTGGACAAGGGCAGGAGGACGAAAATTCTCGAGAAGGAAATACTTCCCGGAAAGCATGAAATCGT
>Ga0307510_10006505_pt1 | contig 13934 bp, 18 predicted proteins | sample 12_EM_MG_FD_207224 | JGI IMG/M metagenome (GOLD analysis project Ga0307510, IMG submission 207224) | Populus trichocarpa ectomycorrhiza microbial communities from riparian zone in the Pacific Northwest, United States - 12_EM | ecosystem: Host-associated > Plants > Roots > Unclassified | place... | reverse complement strand
GATATCGAATTAATACAATTGAGTTCCTAGGGGATCGTTGCGTAATAGTGTACTGACGTACTGACTGATGTACTACTGTATCACTGTATCGCTGTATCATACTAGGCTATAGCTATGGCAAACTGGGGCTGCGACGGCGTCACTAATCATCCCACACACTCGTGTCCCCCCATCGTATCGTATCATCAAGTATTCCAAGGGTCCGTACCATCTTGCGTTTCTCCGAGCATCTCCTCTCTCGAAGACGCTCGCCTAGAGTCTGTTTCTGCGAGCCCGCCGCGCTCGTCGTCCGAATCGACCTCCACCTCGTTCGACGACGTCGGGGACGTCCGCCCATAATCGTACCGGTTCGAGGAGAGCACCAGGGGGTCTAGCGAGCCCTGTAGCACTTCGTCGAACTGCGAATCGGTAAATGACGGCAATTCGCTGTCGGCTTCGTCCAAAGGTGGCGGCGACGTAGAGATGGACGAAGACTCGGATTGCGGCGTCGGCCAGCGACCGGTGCTTGGCCAATTGTGCTTCACCTGTGCCGACAGGTCCTGCTTCCTCGAAGAGGATACAGTGACCAAGGTAAGGGGTTCATCCGGTGGCGTCGGAAGCTGTTCGTTGATATGCACAGGAACTGGGGTCTCTGCTACGCTGCTCGGCTCTGAATTACGCGCGGCTTCAATTTTGGTGTGCGTTTTACCCCCAAGAGGGCGGGATGTTCGGCGCTTGTAGAACAACAGGTAAGCGTCAGGGTTCTGAAACGTTCAAATGAGTCGGGTGGCGTCACGACGGGGGGACTAGACTTACTACAGCCGCGTCCGGTCGTGAAAGCGCGACAAAAGAGTCATCGAACTGATACCACTGCTCCGTGATATCGTTGAAAGCATATGCACGGTAATGTCCGCCTCCGAGTCCACCACGGTGTTCGTCTACCGCATAGAGGTCATACAACAGCGGCTGGTCGAGGTCGCCAAATTTGAGCTGCGCGATGTCCACACCCTCATCGTGTAACTGTTTCGCAATCTTGCGCTCCTGCACCATCTCTGTGAGGTCAAGCCCCTCTACCGGGAAGTCGACGAACCCCTCGATCTTATCGCGCAGCGCGCGCGAGTTCGAGAAGCGTTTGAGGTGCACAACGAGAATGTCAGGCACACTCCATAGGTCAAACTTCTTCGTCGCTTGCTGGTGCTTCTTGCACTGCGGGCAGTACCAGAGGTCGTCCTCTCCGAGCTGTTCTTCCTTCGTGAATTCATCAAGGCAATCCTGCAGCGTGATGCCGCGCTTGGACTTCGCAGCTGCTGCTCTAATTGCTTCGCTGTACTCGGGATGTGTGAACGTCTCCCACGTGTTGAATAGTGCGTGCTGGTAGGCCTGTGGTCCGGTACCAAAGTAGTATGCCTTCACATTCTGGTCGAACTCGAGGAAAAGTGCGTCATCGCGAAGCAACAATACGGGATCCTCATTTCCCGGCATGGTCAACTCTTCTCGACGTGAGTCCCACGAATCAAAGCGTGAGCTACTCATGCCATAGGCAAGACCTGTCCCAAACTCCTTGTGCCCTGACTGTACGCGCAAGGTGAACACGCCAGCTTTGACCCCGACGCGCCGCACCTCTTGCGAGGGGATAGCCAAAATATCAAACTCCGGATCCGGGTGAACTGATGATGAGGCCTTTGGCGCCCTGGTGTTCAATAAAGGAATTTCGTCGTCGTCGTCTGCGTAGAGCAGGGCCTTCTGGTCAACGATTTCGCCTTCCTCGACCGGAACGACTTCTCCGTTCTCCTTGATTTCTGTCACCGCATCCTTCGGCGCGTCCAAGGGCGCAGGGATCTGTACCTCTTCCATTTCGGTGTCGGGGTCAGATTCGTCGGGCGCCTCCCACGACCACAGGTCACGTGCATTTTCCGTCCAACGCTGCAATTGTTCCACCACGAGCTCCTTCATACGCGTCGTGCTACGAGCGTCGTCCGGAGCAATCGCAATAACGAAGGGATAGCCGAAAAGTATTGGACTTGGGCGGCTGAACGCGGTGTGTGTGCGCCCAATAGCGGCGTCACATAGGAAGACTGGGAGAATAAACGAATCCCCTTGCTTGGGCACGTAATTGTGCGTTTGCTGAGCGTGGCAAGGCAGCTCGTAGCAAACGATTTTGTCGTTCTCTGCCATGTCCGCGCAGAGTTGTGTATCATCGAGGTTTTTATAGAACCGGTGCGAGAAGATCTCGAGGGTTAGAAGCTGCGTGAACGCCCAAGTCAGCGACGGTACAGAAAGGTAGGTTTGTTGTGTACGTTGTCAGGGTTAGCGCCCATCCACCGACCGAGCAGATTGCGAAGGTCTCGGAAGGTAGAGTCACGATTCAGCTCAACAGGGACTTTGACGTGCATCTTGCTCGTGTCCGCAGGAATGTAGTAGATCTCGTGTCGCCACTTCTTGTTGACTGGCAGTGGCAGCGTGAGGTACATGAACGGATCAAAGGTTATTGAGACCTGTGACAGCGGGATCAGCACCGGAGAAATGACGGATAAGAAGTGAACGCATATACCTTGCTGCACACTGGACATACAAGTGTGCTCCTATATTGTCCTTGGAAAAGGTCCACAATCACACTGTCATTTCGTTTCATATACCCTTCCCAGCTCGACCGAGCCAGTTGCACGAGTTCAAGGTCGCCCCCACCATTCCAATCTGGTTTTTCGACGTACGGCTTCTTGAGGACGCGATTGAGGTCCTCGTGTAGTCCGTCCAGGAGGAAGGCGACGAACTCTTGGGTGTCGTGCTGTTGATACCCGGAGAATTGCGGTGCGAAGCGCGATAAAACGGATTTGAATTCACGCGGCGCGTAGGAAGTGCCCTGTGAAGTGTCGGACCAAATGCGTTGTAGCAGCGCGCCGAAGGATTGTGCGATTTCTCCGCGCATGCCAAGTGGGTTATCGGGATTGAGCTCCTGTGTGAACACGCCAGCTGTGATTCTTGATTAGATGTGAGTTCATGAAAGTGCGGAACGCATACTCAGAAAGTAGTCTGTGAGCTGGGGTGTGTGGGCGAGGCATTGAATTGCGGAATTCATAAAGCAGGTATTTCCCCTGCAAGCACTTAGTTTAGACAAGCACTGGAATCGGTTCAACTCACAAATTTCCCAAGCCGAGCGTCCCGGGCCTTATTGATGGCCTTGGCCGCGTGGCTAGTGTTGTGGCTTTGTTCAAGGAGGAAGTGCTGGAGGCGCTCGATGGTGAAGTCAAACCGTTAGTTGTAAGGGTGGTTCGCCCTCGAGATGTGCTGCTGCTGCTTCCGCCCATGCGACCGAAGAAGTCGGTGTCCTGGCTAAAGAGTGGAAGGGGCGCTCGGTCCTCGGTCGTGCCAGCCTCATTTGTGTTGTTCTTGCCGGTAGTGCTTACGATCCATCTACCGTTCTCTTTGAACTCTACGATGAAAGCATCACTTGCACTGATGACATCGCCAATCAGCTTGTCACCTGGCTCGATGACGCGAGCTTCGGAGAGATTCAGAGCGCCCGACGGGTAGTTGGTTCCTGTTGGCTGGTTGTTCAGGGTGATCTGCCAGATACGGTATTCCTCGGTACGATTAAACTTGGCCGCGAGATCACGATGGAGAGAACTTGTTGTGGAAACGTAGGATGTGGTGAAATAAGAATCCTTGTCACCGTAAATCATGCGATGTGCTGGTTCATCAGTAAGAAGGAAGTAGCGGAAGCGCGGCGGGTGTAACTCTATGGAGGGCTCTCCTTGAATGCCACGGGTGATGACCTTTCTTTTGATGGGAGGCTGTTCGGACGTGCCGTATCTGAATGAAGGGAGTAAGTAGGACAGGAAACGTTTGATAGCGGATGAGCACGTACAGGTGGACAAGGCAGTCCCAAGCCACCTCAGGAACACAATCGAAGTCCTCACCCTCGACGAGATCTTCGTTCAAGTACCCATCGCTGTCGAGTAGCGAAGAATTGTCCACAGGACCGAGGGCGTCTTCGTCGACGCCACCTTCTTTGTCTACTTGACCTGTGGCAGCCTTCTCAAAGCGTCTCCACCAAGATTTGGAGACAACCGCCCAGTTGGAGCCTTCTATTAGAGGCATTTCACGCATGATTTCGACGGCTTGGAACTTAAGAAATGTGGAAGAGGGGACATCTTCGGGGCTCGTGTCAGGAGGGGGCGGATCGTGTTGATGGGGGACGGGAATAAGGGTGGATTGGAGGACGTCAGACTCGCCCTGAGAATTCATGTAGGCGTCGATGTCGTCGGTGGAGGTGAAGGAAGGAGGAGTTGCGTCGAGACGCGTGCTGCGCGTGACGGGGGAAGACGCGGTGGGGTCTTCTGACGCAGAGCGTTTTCTGGAGGACCCGGACGTAGTTGATTCCATGGAGTGCGACCTGTGTCGTTTACGAGCCTCGACGGAAGGCAGAAGAGGGGATTGGGAAGGTGCGGAGGAAGTGGACGAGTTTTGCATATCAAAGTAAGGTAGAATGTGTGTTTGCATTTGCCCTTTTAGCACCCTTTCTGTATCAACGGCCACGGCCACCCTCACACATTCCACATAACATAACACCCAGACTCAGGGTCAGGGCAATCCACCTCACTTTATTTCCCACGATCATCTACAATAGACAAGTCCCCCTCTTTTCTCAAAAATTCGCCATCATGAATCACTGTCACGTGGATCCGTTGATCCAAGATATCATGCCAGTGCTTCCCTTCCCCAGATGCCTCCTCGCCCTTGCCCTGGGCTCTTTCCAGGGTTTCATTCTGACTTCATTTTCACATGGGCCATTACGGTTCGTACACCTCTTCCTCACCTTGACCCGCCTTCCTCACCTCTTCTTAGCCAAACACTTTCTAAACGATCCGTCTTCTCTCGTCATAGAGTCCCTTCAGGGCCTATGCACAATTAACCCTAAGCTCGGTCTTGATGCCAATAATAAAGGTTCCTCGCTTGGGCGTGTCCTGTTCCAATGTCTTAGTTAACGTTGGCCGCTTTTCAATTAGTGGTCTTTCTGGCCGACCAAGACAAGTCTAAGGTTGGACTCATTTGCGGCGGGGGATCTGGCCACGAGCCCTCTCATTCGGGCTTTGTCGGTAAGATTATCGATTGATCAAACCGAGACGGATCTCGGTTTACTGACACGATCGACCAAGGTGATGGCATGCTGACGGGTAATAGCGACGTCATCTCGGTTGGCTTCTTCCCTTTGACGCTGCCTTTTGATGGTGTAAGCTGCCGTGTGTGGTAACATCTTTGCCTCCCCCGGACCCACACAAGTGCGCCGTGCGATCGAGCTCGTTGACAACGACAAGGGGTAAGTATGATTCTTTGATTCGGTCGGCGCAATTCTGAGAGTAATCAATAGCACCCTTATTATTGTCAAGTAGGCGTTACCTCCAATTTCTCAGTTTCTTTACTGACCGTTTCAAAGAAATTACACGGGAGACGTGCTCAACTTCGGTCTCGCCAAGGAGCAATTTGCTGCACAGTACCCCTCAAAGGTAGACAAGGTCAAGTTTCTTGTCGTCGGGGATGACGTTGCCGTAGGCAAATCACAAGGGAGTCTCGTGGGACGCAGGTAACTCGGTTTTCGTCGCATTTTTGGCATGGCTTGTTCACTTGAGTAGGGGCCTTGCCGGTACCGTGCTCGTTTATAAGGTCGCAGGCGCATTGGCCCAGACCGGTGCGGGCATTGACGAAGTATACTCCATCGCCGAATGGGTCTCGCAGAACATCGCCACAATCGGCGTGGGTTTGGAGCATTGCCACGTATAGTCTGCCTACCCAAGTTGTGAGACCGTCGATTCTCATATGCTACTCGCAGGTTCCAGGGACCATCGTCGATGAAGCGCATCTTGGCTCTTCAGAAATTGAGATCGGAATGGGTATACACAACGAAGCCGGGGTTCAGCATGTGTCCCCCGTTCCTCCTCTCAACAAGCTCATTCAAACTCTACTTGATCTCCTACTGTCCCAGAGTGACCCAGAAAGAGGCTTCCTTCCCATATCAGGCTCTGGAAAGGCAAACGTTGTGCTACTCGTTAATAACCTTGGTGGGGTGAGCGAACTGGAGCTTGGCGGAATTGTGCGAGAGGCCACCGCGGCGCTCTTAGCTCGTGGCGTGGCAGTCTTGAGGGTGATTAGCGGAACATTCATGGTAACTCAACTCAGTCGCATTTTTCCGCCCACGCCAATTACTTACCTGATGTGACGTAGACAAGTTTGAGCATGCCTGGTTTTTCCCTCACACTGCTTCTTCTCCCGTCGTCTTCCTCAACTGCTGCACCCCCGGAAGACGTTATACTTCGCCTTCTTGACGCGAGGTCCTCAGCCCCAGGCTGGAAATGGACGTCCGGTGCACCCCCATCCGCGCTATCCCCACCACCACCTGTTCTCGCATCAGAGCACACTACGGATCGGATAACGAATGTGCGGGCTCAGGACGTGCAAGGGTTCGCACGCGCGGTAGAGAGGGTATGCAACGCGCTGGACAAGGCCAAGCCGGAGATCGACAGATTGGACACCGTTTCCGGAGACGGTGATTGTGGCCGAACGTTGCAAACTGGTGCACAAGGTATGCGATTTCACCGGAAATCCTAACTTCGGCTTACATGTCCCGTTCGTATATCCAGCCGTACTCGACCGTCTCCACGCAGGCTCGATCACCGGCGAGGACGTTGTTGGTGCCCTCATCGCCGTATCTGAAGTGGCGTCCGAGAAGATGGGCGGCACCAGCGGTGCACTTTACTCGTGGGTCTCCCTCTCCACACACCCTTTACGGCTAATCGTACTGATCGAGAACGACCAGCATTTTCTTTTCCGCCCTCGCTCAGGCCCTTTCTGGTAACGGCGTTGGCGTTGCCGCTGAGCAAGACTGGTCCCGCGCCGTCTCCGCTGCCCTGGGACAGTTGTACACGTATACGCGAGCGCGACCTCCGTCTCGCACGCTCATTGATCCGCTCGCCGCGTTTGCCGATGCATTTTCTGCGAACCCGTCGGACTTGCGAAGTGCGGTGGGAAAGGCTGCGGAGGTGGCCGAGGCGACGCGAGACCTCGAAGCCCGCATCGGAAGGAGCGCGTACGTCGAGGCAAGTTTGCTAAAGCGGGAGAGGGTGCCGGATCCAGGTGCTTGGGGAATCAAAATCCTGCTGGAGGCGTTGGCGGCTGCTGATGGTGCTTGACGACCGGTAGTCCGGTACTCGTACCACATCCGCTGGCCAGTCCTGGGGGTACCAGTTGAAGATTAGATTATTGATGACGCATTCAGGTTGTATGATAGATACGGTGTGATGAAACATACTGGCTCGGTATTCTGTCTTCCCTGCCTCCTTCAGCCGGGGAATATAAAGACATTTTCTCTTTGCTACCGATGATCACATCGAAAAAAGAGACGTACTCTGCACAGGTGGGTGAAAAGTCACCAACCAAGGAGGGAGGGGGGTGTGACATCAATCGTTGTCTCCCCCGGGTCTCCAGTCCGAATCCCAAGTCTTATCTCATCAATGTTGATGAAAGGCTGACATCAACACTGGGATGGGGCTCAGTATTTGGGGTTGGGGTGAAAGGCGTACTAGTGACAGGGTATCTAGGTCATATTATAAGTTCTGATCTGATGCTGAGCGCGGACCACTGGCAAGAGTGTCAGATTCGGGAAGTGCTTCAGACGAGGTGCTCGATGCTGATGACTAGGCCGCACCACCAAACGGACGGAGTTCTGTAGCCTGCGATGCGATCATCGCTTGACCTGTCCAAGGTGCGCAACGCCCTTACACGGAACCGTCCTGACGATGTTCGGTCACTTAGGGGAAAGGAAAGGAAAAGTATCCCTTCGTGCACCAACCTTTCAACAGGTCTGTCTTACATTTTCTGCCTGTTCGCCCGGGCACCGTTACTCACTCATTTACGTCGCCAGTGGACCCCCCAACTAGTCGATCCATTTCCCTACATGGCGTGAGCGGCCAGATGCAGGACATCATCAAGTAATTCAGGTTCATCGCAAACTTGGATCCAAGTAATGCGGAAATGGGCAGTGGCAAACAAGAAACTAGTTATTGGTTGGACTACTAACAGACTACTAACAAAGAAACGTGACGCATTTCCCGCGACTCTCTCTCGTACGTGCGACGTAGGTGACGAGCTGACAAAAAACCCATTGAAAACCGTTCCGATGGGTATTTTGTCAGCACATTTACCCCTGTCGCACTATCACAACGCACGCCCTAGGTGGAGGAACTATTTAAGACCGTAGACGAGACTTACGAATATATCTTGCAAGCTATCGATGAGTGGAACAGTAAATATGCTGCGCTCATTTTCGAGTGCGTTGCAGTGGCTTCCCACTTCGCGTCGAGGAGCGCCGCTGAGAGCCAAGACGCGTGACGTCGCAATGGCTCGGTTTGGGGTTGAGGGGCCCTGGTGAAGAGAGTCAAGAAGATGGTGGTTTAGAGAGGAGGGGTTCTCAGAATTCAGAAGGCTTACCGGGGGCTTTATATGCATGCGACTGTCAGTTCTAGACCTATAGTCCAAAATCGTTCGGAGATTACGAGAGGAAGTGGATCCAATCCGAATTCGAAATACAGGGGTGAATTCCCGCCTGTTGGCAGGATAGCAAAGAAAGAAGGGTCCATGAAAGAAGGGTCCATCGGAGACCACAAGCTATAAATGGAGGAAGGTGGTCACCGTATATAGGAGAAATGTTCGAGGAGGAAACAGCGGATGCGTTGTTAGAGGAACTGATGACGTGTTCAAAGTTTGGTCTTTGGGCGGGGAGAACTTGATGATTCGACGTCGGCCCGCTTACCACAGCAGGAGACGTAGATGGCACAGCCTGTGCACAGCTAGAATCTTACCGTGACGAGGAGGTGATTGTTATGCACAGACCGAGGTCGCTAGGGCGGAGATTCAAACATTGCCTGCGACGGTGTGGCTGTCTGATAGTGCTGTACAGTTTTAGATGCTTGATGACTCCGCCCGAAATCTACCACGCCCGTGTTACCCATTTTCTTGTAACTTTTAAAGCGGACTCTTCTTTTCCTCGGCCTGTGTTCCCTTGAGTAGGGATTATCCGTGCTTCATTTCATGGCCCCACTTCGTCATGCAGGCTTTGTCGTGAGGTGCTCATTTGAAACTTGAATTGCTTTCTTTTTAGGCAGGACATAGTTCCGATCCGAGTAAAGGTCTTCCTTCCTTTTTAAAGGCAACCGCTCCGTAGCGAAATGTGATTGACCCCTCACGCTTTAGATCGCCCTTAGGGGCTGGCTCAGGATAGACGGGTACAAAACTATGACTATCCTCACGCCATGCCAAGAATTTGCCGTCATGTTAGGGTCAAGGTGGCCAAATTGATGCAAACAGTTCTTGCGGATATATTGCCCCCCTGCTAGGGGCGCGTCGTGATTCTTGGTTGTTCTCGCTCTCATTCTCATCTCCCTGTCTGCTGTCCCAGAGACACAAAAGCCCATCACAACTGTTATTTAAGCACCGGCACTCACCGTTCATGAATTCCAAGGAGGAGGCGATGGCATGCGATGAAATCATTCAAATATCCGGTCCACGGCCCACATACCCCATCCACCAACACTGCCCACGGCGGGAACATCGGCCTGGTTCGTGGAAAACCACAACATTAATTGATACGTGTCACATCGTTGTGGAATTGCAACGTATTCCTCCGACTCCGACTCCATCCGGTTTTGGATGACTAACGTTTTCCATGGATCCACAAAAGGGAACTTTTATGGACCCCTGGAAAATGTAATGTAGATCGTCTCGGACCCTTACGCTTCCTCCCTTCTCTTCTGTTGATGACTTTCGGGTCTCGTGGCGGGTGCAGGGGAAAGTAGGCCAATCTCCTGATATGTGTGTTGTGGACACTTATATTAACATCCGGTTCCACAATCTAGCATCGCATGCGCTTTTCTACGACTTCAGTGGATTGCTTTTATCGCTCTTTGTTTAGCATTGTGATCAGTCCAGCTACCATTTCGACTTTTGTTCACGATTTCTTCGCTCTAGATGCGCTGGGCGAGTGTCCAAAGACATCGGCTTTCCATCTCCTCACAGCAAATTTCTATATTTCACGGAAGAGCTTCCACAGACGCGCGGCCGGCATCTAATTTGCCCTCGATTGCTTGCCCATACTCTCCTTCCTAAGACATCAGCGAGTAAGTCGCTGGTTATCGCGGCGCTTATAAGAAGAACTGATGGAATGTAGGACATCAATACCGTGATTTCTGATACGTCACGAGCTGGCAGAAAACCCATCGGAACAGTTCCTATGAGTCTTCTGCCAGCCCGTTTACTGTATCCCAGTGTGAATCCGGTGTGCCCAGAGGAATTTCCCGAGACTCCGTTACACCTGGCGGTGGGAAGGGGAAGTGTTGAAGTCGCTCGGCTCGCTGAGCATGCCCGGCTGACTCTCGAGCCCGTTGCAGATGCCAGCAGATCGGACCTCGTTTTCAAGCATCAGCAAAGCGCAAGGGACATGAATATGGCACTTCCTCTTCTAGTTTACCACTAGAGAGGTTGCGTCGCAAGCGTGGCAGCAAGACGTTTGAAGTTGCCTCTCGCCCCTAGATTTGTGTGAAAATGAAAACATTGCACACTATTGCGAGAATTGCAGGACGATTTCTCGGTAGCATGTTTGCGGAATGGAGGCCATCCGGTCTGGGATGCCCAACGTTTTCCATGGATCCATAGAAGGGAACTTTTATAGACTCGTGGAAAACGCTCGTCAACTCGGAGTGAAACTTTTTTTCTTCCGCGGGAGAAATGTACTTCGGTGCGCCAATCTTCCATCGGGAATTTATGTTGTCAGTCAGTTCTACAATTATCGAGGACGTCACCAGCATGCACAATTCTGAACCTGCGTCGCTTGCTTTCCCTTTCGTGACTCCCGGGAAGACGCAAAGAAAGATCACCGTGGATCACTCCTGCGGCGATCGGTTCGACTTACATTGCGACATTCTTTCCGATTCTATCAGACAAGTCACCATGAATCCTAGTGTCCCAATGACCAGAGACTTTAAATCCGGACTCCTCAAGAAGCAAAAGCCCCGCTTTTCGTCATTATAGGTGCGTTGGACCACCGCCCAATTTTATTGCTCCGCTATTCCTTGGCGGCGAAGATCATGGAAGATCTCGTCAAACCTGTACGTTCCGAATCTGCGCTGTCGGGCTGGTCCTCGACAGTTTGGCCTCTTTCCATTTCCCGACATGGTGTCGTTAGCTCGGATCCAATGATGCGGAAATATGCGGCGGACAAGGAGAGGGTTATCGATTGGTGCAGACGGAAATGTGGTACATTATCTTAATACCAACAACTTCTATCGAGTGTGTGACGGAGGTTACGGGCTGACAGAATACCCAACGGAACATGTTTTGATGGGTTTTCTGTTAGCTCGTTTACCTCTACCGCTCCCAATGTGCATTCGCCTTGCTCAAGAGGATTTAGTAGAGACCTTTGTCAAAGTATATGATAGATCTTGCAAGATATCGAAGAGCAGAACAGAAATATCCTCGCGAAATTGCTCGTGTTTCATACGGCGCAGCCAACAAAAGTTAGAAAGATCGTCCGACGACATAATACCTTGGTTTGACGTCGAGATATCCTGTGAAGAGACAAGAAGGGTGACTTTTGAGGAGCGCAAAAGGGTCCCATTGAAGGTCTTTTTTTTTTTTTTTTTCTTTTTTTGGAATTACGGTTTATTGTCAGAGCCTTTCGCTATAAGACATGCGGCACAGTATCCTAATCGAGTATATACTGGCGACTCCACTGCAGCAGCTATGGGTACGAGGAGAAATGTGGTAGGTGGCTTTTACGAAAGATAGACGCGAGGTCTAGAAAAAGGGATGGTTCGAAGTTGAAAGGGCAAGCAGTCTTACCTGCGTGAACGTCGATTCAGTCAAGGGGGGTCAGGTTGGGGGGGAAGCGGCCGGAGAAAGGCTTGGGTGGCGAGGAGGAATTTCCCTAGTTTTCGACCTCCATGGTAGGTGCCGAAGATGTACTGTTTTGTGGTGGGTTGTGGGCCGAAAATTTCAGACCGGTGGTTGTTGTGGAGAGAACAGTGGAAGATGACGTGTTCAATGGTGTACCGGATCGGTAGCAATGCCTGCGTCAGGCCGGAATTTGTCGGAGTAATCGGCGTGGAAGCTGTGGCGTGTGGTAAGTTGGATGGTGGCCGACAGGATGCGCCGCACTTTCAGGGAGAGGCCCCTTGGATGAATGGGGGGGCGTGGAGTCTTCTGGGGGGGGGCATGAGATCCATGGAGCGGACGAATGGGTATGGTGGTTGGATATGTAGTCAGATCTCCAGGAGTCAAAGGGTTTTAATTTTGGAGGGAGGATAGAGCGAGGGGGCATTGCCGCGATGCGGCGGGTAGCATCAGAGGAGGCACGTTCCAGATTTTGCTTCCGACCCGACAGACCTGACCACTTGACTGAAAAAGATCTGAGTTCCGCCTGGTGAAGCTCGTCCAGAGCCAAGAAAGAGTTAATAAAGTTAATGAAGGCGACTGACGCTGTGAGACAACTGTGTTTACGAGAATTAAACATCGAGGACGCGAACGACTTATCGGAGACCCAGATAACTAACCTCCCGAACAGTGGAGCCGCCGTGAGACCCGCCAGAAGTGCTCGAAAGAGCGATGAACGCTGGTCATCCGCAACACACCCCTTTACCGCCACCACTTGCTCCCCTCTGTACAGTACGAAAGACGAGACAAAATGAGGGTGATGGTCTTTAAGAGGTCGGACAAAGAGCGAAAAAACGTCGGGCGGGGGCTGGGAATTTAGAATTTGAGAATCCTGCGCAACGGTGGGGTCTGTTGTTAAAGAGAAAAAGTTACGGAAACGTGCGTGTGACCATAGTGGGGTCGACGCAGGGGAAGGGTAACAGAAGGGCAACCTCCAAGGCTCACGACGCTCGGGCCTGAAGGATGTCCGAACAGTAGGAGAGACTGGGGTCTCCACGGCCAAAGCCGGTGCTACCGCCATTCTTTCCAACAGGCAGTCCGGGACGATCGATGAGGTTGGTGGTGCTGAGAAGAAGGGGAGTCTGGTAAGCGATGTAGAAATGGAAACATGGGCAGGCCAACACACTGCCGGGTTATGGTAGGGAATGGTGCGTAGTTGAACAGTCGGGGGAAGGCGCGCAAGCCTATCATTGAACGAGTCATGAAGTTTTGTGAGTGTGAAGCGAATTGGGGGAATAGCGAGAAGATGGTGTAACGGTAGTGTAGGTGTGGTGCGAAAACATCCACTGATTTTTCGGATGGCATCATTCTGAGCCACCTGTAAATGGTGAATCAGCCCTTTTTGGCCCGAGTTAGCGAACCACACAGGAAGAGCGTAGGTAAGGATAGGGAGAATGAGAGCGTGGTAGACTTTTCGCCAATTTGCGAAATCAAGTCCGCGGATTGAGTTACCCAGGATACCGAGCGCTCGGATGGTGGAGCGTGCGCGGCACTCCATGGTGGTGACATGTGGGTCCCACCGGAGGCGATGGTGGAAGAAAACGCCTAGGTATCGGAGGGTGAAGGAGGCCTTGACCACATATTCTCCGTGGAAGGGGTCACGGATGGCGATGTTGGATATCGGAGGGCCGAAGTTCGGGGAGTGACGATGCTTGAATATCATAAACTCTGTCTTGTCCGGGTCAGTGCGCAGCCCGTTACGCTTCAGCCAGCCAAGGATATCTTCTAGGCCCGCTGCCGCAGCTTTGATAGCTGTGCGATACGTTGGGCCAGTCGCAAAGATTGACCCGTCGTCGACATAGAGGTTGAGGGAGCGCTGGAGCCAAGTGCGATTGATGTACTTGAGGAGGGGCGAGGTGTAGATCGCGGTAAGGATTGGTGAGAGCGGTGACCCTTGGGGTGTGCCAAAATCGATCGAGACGGAGTCAGCGGTGAAGCCATTGAAGGAGAGGAAGATGTGTCGGTCTGTGAGGAAAGAG
>Ga0307510_10006504_pt1 | contig 13935 bp, 11 predicted proteins | sample 12_EM_MG_FD_207224 | JGI IMG/M metagenome (GOLD analysis project Ga0307510, IMG submission 207224) | Populus trichocarpa ectomycorrhiza microbial communities from riparian zone in the Pacific Northwest, United States - 12_EM | ecosystem: Host-associated > Plants > Roots > Unclassified | place... | reverse complement strand
CCGGGGCGCGTGGGGTGGGTTGGGGGTCAGAGTAATTACTCTGACCCCCAACCCACCCGTCCCACCCGGCGTGCTACCTTTCGCCTCGACGTGGTCGGGTTCTTCAGCCGGGGAAAAACATGCGTATCGGCGTAGCCATCGACGCGGCCTGCGACCTGCCGCGGGACTTCATCGAAAGGAACAAAATCACGGTATTGCCGATCACCATCAAGGTGGACGGCCAGACCTTCCTGGACGACAGGAACGCCGCCGAAACCCAGCGTTTCATCGACCAGAACATGGGCAGCCGCGCCCACGAGGCGGAAACCGAGCCCAGCAGCGTGGAACACGTGCAGCGGGTGTTCCTGGACAAGATGGTGGTGGATTACGACTGCGTGATCTGCTTGACCATCACGGCCACGCGCAGCCCGATCCACGACAATGTGATCCGCGCCAGCTTCGCCATCCTCAAGCACTATCGCCCCATCCGTGAAGCGGCGGGCAACCGCCAGCCGTTCCTGATGCGCGTGGTCGATACCCGGAACATCTTCGCCGGCGCATCGGCGCCGGTGGTGGAAGCGGTACGGATGATCGCCGCGGGCGAATCGCCGCAGCAGATGCGCGAGCGGGCGGCGCACATCGCGAACAATGCCTACGGATACATGCTGCCGCGCGACCTTTATTACCTTCGCGCGCGAGCGAAGAAAAAGGGCGACCGTAGCGTCAGCATGTTCAGCGCGATGCTGGGTTCGGCACTGGATATCAAGCCGCTGCTGCGCTGCTACCGCGGTGAAACCGGCCCCGTGGGCAAGATCCGCGGCTTCGAGCACGGCGCGCAAACGCTGTTCGAGTACGCCGCCAAGCGCGTACAGGCGGGCCTGCTGGTGCCGGCCATGAGCCTGTCCTACGGCGGCGACCTGGATGTGATGCGCAACCTTCCCGGCTACGAAATCCTGCTCAGGGCCTGCGAATCGGCCGGCGTGGAGATGCTGGAAAGCCCGATGAGCATCACCGGCATGGTGAACGTGGGTGAAGGCGCCATGACCCTCGGCTTCGCCGCCGAAGAGCACGTCGCGGAGTTCTGATGCGCCTTGCCGGGCTCTTCTTGCTGATGCTGCTGTGTTCCCTGGCGTACGCCTCGGCCAGCCACGCCACGGACATCTACAAGTGCACCGCCGGCAATGGCGAGGTCACCTACCAGAACATGCCGTGCCCGCATGGGGTGAAATCGGAGAAGCGGGTGATCGACGATACCGAGCCGATGACGACGCCACCCGCGCCGTTGCCGCCGGTGGCGCCGACACCCCCACCTGCACCTGCCCAACTCGCCGCCATGCCACCGCCGCAGCCGGGTATTCCGGTGATGTACGGCTGCGTGCGCGCCACGGACGGCACGCCCTACACCAGTAACGGACCGGGCCAGCCGTACCTGGCTCCGGCAGGCGTGGTGGGGAGCTATGGCAGCTCGCTATCGGCCCAGGCCGTGCCCTCGGCGCCGGAGTTCAACCGGGGCAAGGTCACTGGCCAGATGATCGGCAACAACTACGTCTGGGTGCAGGACAGTTGCCACCAGCTTTCGCCGGAAGAGACCTGCAAGGCGTTGCAGGACCAGCTGGACGAGAACGGCGACAAGCTGCGCAAGGCCTTCAAGAGCCAGCAACCGCCCTTCGAACAGCGCGATGCGGAGCTGCGCGCGCAACTGAAGGGCTGCGGGCCGTAGCGCGAAAATCAGAAACCGTATCGAAGGAAGCCACCGTCCACCGCCACCACCTCGCCGGTGATGTAGCTTGCCGCCGGCAGGCACAGGAAGGCCACCGCGGCGGCTACTTCCTCTGGCTCGCCGATGCGGCGCATCGGCGTGTGGTCAAGCACTTCCTCAAGATAATCCGCATCGGCCAGCGCCGGTTCCGAGCGCTGGGTACGGATGTACCAGGGAGCCACGGCATTCACCCGGATGCCGTCCTCAGCCCACTCCACGGCCAGGTTCCGCGTGAGCTGGTGCACGGCGGCCTTGGTCATGCCGTAGACCGAACCGGTGCGCACGTGGATCGCACCTGACACCGATCCCACGTTCACGATGGCGGCGTTGCCATGCTGCGCCAGGTGCGGATAGGCCAGGCGGCACATCTCGAAGGCGGAAAACACATTGGTTTCGAAGAGCCGGCGGTAGTCGTCGGACGAATAATCCACCGTGGCTGCCGGCGTGTTGCCGCCGACATTGTTCACCAGAAGTGACAACGGGCAGCCGAGGTCGGCGATCCAGTCCAGGACCGCCAGGCGGTCTTCGGCGTCCGTCAGGTCGGCCGCCATCGCCAGCACCGACGCCTGCGGGGCTTCGTCGGCGAGTTCGGCGCGAACGTGATCCAGGTGGATCTCGTCGCGGGCCACCAGAAGCAGGTCCGCGCCCAGCGCGGCCAATTCGCGCGCGCAGGCGTACCCGATGCCCTTGCTCGCACCGGTCACCAGCGCCGTCTGGCCATCCAGTCGCCAGCTTGCCAGCCGTGGATGCATCGTGCGTCTCCTGAAGATGAAGGACTGAGGGTTGGGGGTCAGAGTAATTACTCTGACCCCGGGGCGCGAGCCTATCGCGTTATGCTTGGCGGACATGGACCAGGCCAATCTCCTGCTCGACATCGACCACGCCACCGTGCTTCGCGGCGACCGTGCCCTCCTGGCGGATTTCAGCCTGCGCGTAGCCGACGGCGAGCACACGGCGATCCTCGGCCCCAACGGCTCGGGGAAATCCACCCTGGTACGCATGATCGAGCGCCGCCTCTACCCCCTCTCGCCCAGCGATGGGCGCGACCCGGTACGCGTGTTCGGCCGCGCCCGCTGGGATGTCACCGAGCTTCGCCGCCTGATCGGCGTGGTGTCAGCGGAGCTGCGGCGGGACCTTGAAACCGTAGAGGGCCTTCGCGTGCGCGAGGTAGTGCTGTCGGGGTTCTTTGCCTCGCTGGTACTAGGACTGGACCACGACGTCACCCACGACATGCAGCAGGCCGCCGCCCTGGCGCTGGAAAGAATGGGCATGCTGGCACTGGCCGACCGGGAAGTGGCCACGCTGTCCACCGGCGAGGCGCGCCGCGTGCTGATCGCCCGTGCGCTGGTATACCAGCCGCGTGCCCTGCTGCTGGACGAACCCTGCACGGGGCTCGACCTTTCCGCGCGGCGGGAATTCCTTGGCCATCTGCGGGAACTTGCGCAGGGCGGTACCACCCTGGTGGTGGTCACCCACCACATCGAGGAAATCATCCCCGAGATCGGCCGCGTGGTGATGATCCGCGACGGCAAGGTGTTCGCCGATGGGCCCAAGGGGGAAATCCTGGGTGGCGACGCGCTGTCGCGCCTGTTCGACATGCCGCTGCGCGCGCAGCGGAACGAGGCGTGGTATTCGGCGAGGGAAGCATGATGACGATGAACCGATCATGGCGCGCATGCGCCCTGGCAACGGCAACGGTACTAGCTGGAGGCTGTTCCCATCCTCCGCCGCCCGATCCTAACGCGCCGCCCACGCCGCAGGCGGCGCAATCCACGGCCAAGCCTTACAACCCGCTCGACCCGATGCTCAAGACCCGCGACCGGGCCCGCGCAGTGCAGGCCACCGTGGACCAGCAACACGCCACGCAGGACACGGCGGTGGAAGACCAGTCGAAATAATTCGGTTGCCTACTGCGGCGAGCAGAAGCAGTAGGCGTAGACGTTGGGGCGGCCGGCCTGCGCGTGTTCGAGCAGCTTCAACTCCGGCAGGCGCTCGTCGATGCTCGAAAGCCACTTCGGTAAGGTCATGCCCCAGGAACGCCCGATCGAGATCGCGGCACTGTCGTTCATGCTGACCACGAAACGGCCGAAGGTGCCAAGGTCCGCCTCGATGTAACGCGTGGGTGCGTCCTTGTCGAGCTTCGCTTCGCTGCGCGCCAGGGCGATGGCATCAGAGAGGCCACCGAGCTTGTCCACCAATCCGCGCTCGTGCGCCTGGGCGCCCGTCCACACGCGGCCCTGGGCGATGGCATCGATGCTGGCGAAATCCTTGCCGCGCGCTGCGGCTACGCCGCCGACGAAATCACGGTACCCCTTGTCGATGATCGACTGCACCACCACGCCGATCTTCGGATCCAGCGGCCGGGTGATGTCGAAGGAGCCCGCCAGCGGGCCCACGGCTACACCATCGGAATGCACGCCGATCTTGTCCAGCGCGTTGGGCACCGTATAGAACATGCCGAAGATGCCGATGGAGCCGGTGATGGTGTTGGGTTCGGCGAGGATCGCGTTGGCGTTCATCGAGATCCAGTAACCGCCGCTGGCGGCGACATCTCCCATCGACACGATCACCGGAATGCCGGCTTCACGCGTCTGCGCCACTTCGCGGCGGATCTGCTCGGCGGCGTATACCTCGCCACCCGGGGAATCCACCCGAAGCACGAGGGCCGCGGTTTTCTTGTCCAGGCGAGCCTTGCGGATCAGTGCGGCGGTGGATTCGCCGCCGATCTGGCCCTGCGGCTGCTTGCCGCTGACGATCTCGCCTTCGGCCACCACCACGGCCACGCCGGGCTTGCTGTTGAACGGGCTGATGGAAGCGATCTGCGCGTTGTAGCGCTCAAGCGAAACGCTGCGCACGCCTTCGCCGTTCTTGCCGGCCGGTACGCCGTCCTTGCGCAGGCCGTCGATCAGTTCTTCCTCGGTGGCCAGGCCATCGACCAGGTGCTGGTCCAGCGCCAGTTGGGCGATGTTGCCGCGCGCCGAGGCGATCTGCTGGGGCATGCTGTCGATCGAGGCACGAAGCTTGGCCGGGTCGATCTTGCGCGCCGCGGCCACTTCATTGAGCCAGGTATCCCACAGGCCGCCCAGGTAGAACGTGTCGGCAGCCTTGGATTCCGGGGAAGCGTGATCCAGGATGAACGGCTCCGCGGCCGACTTGAACTGGCCTACGCGGAACAGATGGACATCCACGCCGATCTTGTCCAGCAGGTTCTTGTAGAACAGCCGGTAATTGGCAAGACCCGTGGGCAGCACGCTGCCCTGGGGATCGAGCAGGATTTTCGAGGCGTGCGACGAGAGGTAGTACTGGCCCTGGTCGAGGTTGGCGGCCCATGCGATCACGGGTTTCCCGGTAGCCCGGAAGCGATCGATCGCAGCGCCCACTTCGCGCAAGGCGGCGAAACCGCCGGCTTGCAGGTCGTCCACGTCCAGCACGATGCGCGAGATACGCGAATCGGTGGCGGCGTTGTCGATGGCACCGACGAGGTCGCGCACCTGCACCTGCTTTGTCTTGTTGCCCGACAGGCGCGAGATGGCCGTGCCGATGGGATCGCTCAACTGCTCCACCAACCGGCCTTCGGGCCGGATCAGCAACACGCTGTCGTCCTTGACCATGCGCAGTTCGCGGCTGCCCACGGCACCCAGGAAAACGAACAGCAGCACGATGAACAGCACGCCGAAGAACAGCAGGTTCAACACCACCAGGCGGACAATGTTGATGCCACGGCCAAGGCCCTTGAGGAAAGCCCAGAACCCATTCGGCCGACGTGGCGGCGGCACCTGAGCCTGCGCCTGTGCCAACCGGACGGAGGGCGGCGGCGGTGGCATGCCTGGCGGAATCGAGCTCATGAAGGGTTCCTCGGGACTGGATGGGCAGCGTAGCGTTTCCGCTATCGGCGGTCACCTGGACTTGCAGCACCCATGCCATCTGGCCGCGGCGGGAACCAAGGCCAATCGTGGGTTGACAAACCAAACCAATTCGCCTCAAGGGGCACTTCCAGCCGCCGGCAGTCGGCGTATGCTCAAGCTGCGGGAGGGCCGCCAACAGAGGTTACGTCCATGAAAATTATCGTAAAAAGTTGCGGTATGGCGTTGTCGTTGGCCGTGCTCGCCACCGCTGTCCAGGCGGCCGACACGACGGCGCCGAGCGCCAGCTTCGTTCGTACGCAAACCGACCCATGCCCCAATGGGCTCGAACGCTTCCTACCGGGGGATTACTACTTCTGCGCCGCCACCCAGGCTTACTGGAAAGGCCGGCCGGAGGATGCTTCCCGGTTACTCGCCGATGCCGCGCGCTGGGGCAACAAGACGGCCCAATACGCCCTGGGCGTGATGTATTTCAACGGCGACGGTGCGCCGGTCAATCGGCCGCTGGGCCTGGCCTGGCTTGCGCTTTCGGCCGAACGCCACGATCCGCGCAACGAGCAGCTTTTCGTCTCTGCCTACAATAGCGCCAGCCCGGCCGAACGGGACCAGGCCAATACGCTTTGGCATTCGATGAAACCCCAGTTTGCCGACGAAACCGCCGCGCGGCGTGCGTTGGCACAGTTCCACCGGGCGATGCGTCCGGTGTCCACCGGTACCGACATCAACGGGAGCATCTTCATCGATGGTGTCACCGCCTCGTCGTACATCGAGGGTGTACGGCCGAACATGAGCTTCAACTACACCGCCCAGCGCGAACTTGAACGCCGCGCCGCCGCGTATTTCCAGGGTTATTCCACCAAGGTCACCGTGGGCGACGCCGCCATGATCACTGTGGATGACGCCAGTAATCGGCTGGCCAGCAACCCTTAGGGCCCGGGAATCGTTGATGGCGCGGCAGCGATGCCGCGCCATTTCGCCGAACGCGCCACGCGGTGGAAGCGCGTGAACAGCAATACCGCCGCCGCGGTGAGCCCGGCGATCAGCCCGATCCACATCCCGGGGGCGCCCAGGCCCATGGGAAAGCCCAGGTACCAGCCCACCGGCATGCCGATCACCCAATAGGCCACCAGGGTGATCGCCATCGGCACCCGGGTGTCCTTTAGACCCCGGAGCGCGCTGTTGGAGGCGACCTGGATGCCGTCGGAAAACTGGAACATGCCGGCGAACAACAACAGTTGCGCGGCCATCGCGATCACGGCCGGGTTGTTGGAGTAGATGGCGGCGATACCGTGCGGCACGCCCAGCATCAGGGCCACCGCCACCAACTGCACGAGGATCACCAGGCCAATGCCGCAGAAACCTGCGTAACGCACGCCGGCCGGATCGTTGCGGCCCACCGCATTGCCCACGCGCACGGTGATGGCCATGGACAGGCCCAGCGGCACCATGAACGACATCGACGCCACGTTCAGCGCAATCTGGTGGCTGGCAGCCACTGTTTCGCCCAGGCGGCCGATCAGCAGCGCCACGGCCACGAACATGCCCGCTTCCATCAGCAGCGTGATGGCCATCGGCACGCCGATGTGCAGCAACGGGGCGATCTTCGACCAGCGCGGCAAGGCGAGGCGCTGGCGCAGGTTGATGTCGCGATAGGCGCGATGGGTCAGGACATAGATGCCGAAACCGATCATCTCCAGCCAGATCGCCGCCGCGGTGGCGATACCGGTACCGCGGGCGCCCATCGGCGGGAAGCCGAGCTTGCCGTACACCAGCACATAGCCCAGCGGCGCCAGCACGAACAGGCCGCCGATGCTGAAGTACATCGACGGCAGCGGCATCGACAGCCCTTCGGACAGGCCGCGCAGCGCGAAGTAGGTGGTGAGCGCCGGGGCCGCCCAGCTGATCGCGTGCAGGAAGGCCTGGACATCATCGTGCAGCGAGGGCACCACGCCAAAGGCCGTCATCAGCGGTGTGGCGTTGCGCGCACCGAACCACAGCGCCGCGCCAAGGATCCAGGCGATCCACAGCGCCTGGTGGAAAACCGCGCCGATCTCGCCGCGCCGTTGCGCGCCATCGAGTTGTGACACCGTGGGCGGCACCGACATCATGGTGCCCAGGGCCAGCACCAGGGCCAATACCCAGATACTGGTGCCGGTCACCACCGCCGCCTGCACATGCGCGCTGAAATGGCCGGCCAGGATGGCGTCTATGGCATTGGGCGCCATCGCCGACAGCTGCGCCACGATCAGCGGCAGGGCCAGGCGCACGGTCGCCCCGGCTTCGCGGCGGATTCGGGCGCGATCGATGGTGTGAACAGCCATGACGGGACAATCGACAACGGGGCCGGACATTGTACGGGCGACGCGGTGACGCAGGTCAGGGCGGATAGTCACCCTTCCGTGCCAAAAGCGAGGGTGCACTATGGCGTGAGCCTGTGGAGGACCGGCTGTGCGATCATTCGCGCCGCCCAGCTTCACGTCCCGGGGAGGGAACGATGTCCAGCAACGAGCTCGCGCCGACGGCGCCGGAAACCGAACCGGCAACCGCACCGGTATTGCATTGCGCCAACTGCCAGGCGCCCCTGCAGGGCCCGTTCTGCCACGCCTGCGGCCAGTCGGTGAAGAGCGTGCTGCGGCCGATCCACTCAATGGTGGAAGACACCCTGGACATGGTCTTCCATGTCGACGAGCGCATCGTGCACACCCTGCCGCCGCTGTTCCTGAAGCCAGGCTTCCTTACCCTGGAGTACTTCGCCGGGCGCCGCGTTCGCTATGTGCAGCCGTTCCGCCTGATGTTCGTGTTCTGCCTGCTGGCGTTCTTCGCCGTGCACCTGGCGATCGGCTTCGGGCATACCGACAGCGCGAAACCGGTCAAGCAGGGTACGCACGTCACTACCAAGTTCGATAACGGCGATACCGGGGAATTCGCCCGCGATACCACCGAGGAAGGCGTACAGAAGCGCCTGGACACCGTCCAGGGGCAGATCGATGCCGAGCGCCATAAGCCTGGCGCGGACATCACCTCGCTGGACGAGCAATCGTCCCAGCGCGTGCACGAGGCCAACCGGCGCATGGCCGAACTGAACGCCTTCGAGCACAACCACCCCGAGGAACGACTTGACCCCAGCCATCCCGAGGCGGCTTCCAACTTCCATATCGGTTGGCTGCCCACCCTGGTGAACATCCGGCTGGACCAGGGGCTGGCGCGGGTGAAGGCCAACCTGGCCGCCATGAAGGACGGGGACACCGACGCCAAGGACCGGTTCATCACCGGCCTTTTCAGCGTGCTTCCGCAAACCATGCTGGTGCTGCTGCCGATCTTCGCCCTGCTGCTGAAGATCGTCTATATCTTCCGCCGGCGCCTGTACATGGAGCACATGATCGTGTCCCTGCACAGCCATGCCTTCCTGTTCCTGTCCGTGCTGCTGGTGGCCCTGCTGTCGATGCTGGGCAGCGTGCTAAGGCCCCATGCGCACTGGGCGTACACCACCACGGGTTGGCTGCAGGCCGCCATTTTCACCTGGATGCCGGTGTATCTGTTGCTGACCCAGAAGCGCGTGTACCGGCAGGGTTGGATCAAAACCCTCCTGAAGTACTTTTTTGCCGGGTTCTGGTACGCGTGGATGCTGTTCTGGGCGCTGCTGATAGCGGCCGCGATCAGCCTTTCCCACTAGCGTGCCGCTGGGGTTTTGCACAGATGCCCAGGCACGTCAACCGACGTGACGAGACGGTGACCAGAACATGAACACTGCAAGGCATGAGTTTATAATTTATTGATTAAACACGGTTTTTTGGGATGGTCAAAATGTAATCAGGGTGTACTTCTGGGCCCCGTGCCGAGCAAAAAGTGCCTCTGCCAGACCTCCATCCACAGACTTATCCACAGATGTTGTGGATAAGGTTGAAACCCCCCGACCCATAGAGACTTAGCGATGACATCTCGATGACGGTGATCAATCGCAAGCCAACGTAATGATCCAGACCGGGAAGCCCCCGCACGAGGCGGTCGCAGGCCCTGCGACGGCGCCCGCTACACTTCCGGCCATGCCTGTCGTCCTGCGCGTTGCCCTGCCCGTTCCCCTGACCACCCTGTTCGATTACCTGCCGCCAGCCCGCGGCCAGGCCCGGGCCGGTGCGCGGGTGCTGGTGCCGTTCGGCAAGGGCAAGGCGGTGGGCGTGGTGGTGGATCCGGCCGTTGAATCCTCGGTCGCGGGCGGAAAACTCAAGGTCGTCCTGGAACTCCTGGACGACGCCCCGCTGCTCGATGCGGAACTCCTGGCCAGCGTGAACTGGGCCGCCGACTACTGGCTGGGCGCGCCGGGCGAGGCGCTGGTCAATGCCCTGCCCCTGGCCCTGCGCGAACCCAGGCCGTTGCCGGCGCTGGGCCGGGAAGCCTGGGCCACGACGGCGGCCGGCCGCGAAGCCCACGCCGCAGGTTCACGCAAGGGCGGCAGCCAGCGCCTGCTCGATGCACTGGCCGATGGCCCTCGCGCCGCCGATGAACTGGATGAGCTCGTTCCCAAATGGCGCGATGCCGGCCGGCGCCTGCTCGAGGCCGGTCTGGTGGAGAAGCTCGAATGGTCCGCCGCCACACTCCCCCGTCGCGGCGCGCCAGCACCGCAGCTGACCGACGAACAGGCCGCGGCGGTGGCGGCCATCGGCGAATCGTTCGGCCAGTTCCAGCCCTTCCTGCTTGATGGCGTTACCGGCAGCGGCAAGACCGAGGTCTACCTGGCTCTGATCGAACGGGCGCTGGCCGCTGGCAAACAGACGCTGATGCTGGTGCCGGAGATCGGCCTGGCGCCCCAGACGGTGCGGCGCCTGCGCGACCGCCTGGGCGTGGCAGTGGAAGTGTTGCATTCGAACCTCTCCGAAGGCGACCGCGCCCGTGCCTGGCTGCGCGCCCGCGACGGCAGCGCGCGCGTGGTGCTGGGCACGCGCTCGGCGGTGTTCACGCCGCTGCCCGAAGCCGGCCTGATCGTGGTGGACGAAGAGCACGATGGGTCCTACAAGCAGCAGGAAGGCTTCCGCTACCACGCGCGCGACCTCGCCCTGGTGCGCGCGCGCGCGCTGGGCGTGCCGGTGGTATTGGGTTCGGGCACGCCGTCACTGGAGAGCCTGGCCAACGTCGATGCCGGCCGCTACCGCGAGCTGCGCCTGCGCGTGCGGCCCGGTGCCGCCCAACCCACGCGCGTGGAGATCGTGGACATGCGCGCGCAACGGCTGGACCACGGCCTGTCGCCGACCCTGATCAATGCGGTGGCGGCGTGCCTGGCGCGCGGCGAGCAGGCCCTGGTGTTCCGCAACCGCCGCGGCTATGCGCCGGTGATGCTGTGCCATGCCTGCGGCTGGCATGCCGACTGCACGCGCTGCGAACGGCCGATGACACTGCACGCCGGCCGCCGCCGGCTGGTCTGCCATCACTGCAACCGGGAACAACGCCTGCCCGAAGCCTGCCCGAACTGCGGGGCCACCGAGCTTCGACCGCAGGGCCAGGGCACCGAGCGGCTTGAAGAAGCGCTCACCGCGCGCTTTCCCGATGTCCCCGTGCTGCGCGTGGATCGCGAGACCACCCGCCGCCGCGACGCCTTCGAAGAACTGCTCGGTTCGCTGGCCGACGAGAAGCCGGCGATCCTGGTGGGCACTCAGATGCTGGCCAAGGGCCACGACCTGCCCAACCTCACGCTGGTGGCCATCGTCGGCGTGGATGAAGGCCTGCACAGCGTGGATTTCCGCGCCAACGAACGGCTTGCGCAGCTGGTGGTGCAGGTGGCCGGCCGCGCCGGTCGTGCACGCAAACCGGGCACGGTGATCCTGCAGACCCACCACCCCGATCACCCGATGCTGCGCACCCTGCTGCAGTCCGGCTACGGTGCGGTCGCGGCGCAGCTGCTGGACGAACGGCGGGTGACGGAACTGCCGCCCTTCGGCAGCCAGGTGCTGTTGCGCGTGGACGCGCTGGGCCGCGATGCCGTCGATGCCTTCCTGGCCGGGGCACTGGCCGCGATCCCGTCCGAGGCCGGTTGGGGCGTTGCCGGTCCCATGCCCGCGCCGATGCCGCTGCGGGCCGGCCGCCACCGGGGCCAACTGCTGGTGGAAGCTGCCACGCGCAGCAAGCTTCACGCCTTCCTGAAGACGTGGGCGGCCCGTCTGGCGACCGTCCCCGGGGTGCGCAAGGTGCGCTGGTCGCTGGACGTCGACCCGGTCGACCTCTACTAGGCCCCGATCAGGGTCAGAGTAATTACTCTGACCCCCAACCTTCGACACCTTGGCAACGAGCGGTCTGGTACAAATATCGGTCTGATTGACCCTCCCCTTCGATTCCAAGGATGTCCCCCATGGCGAGCCAACTCGAGCAGCTGCGCAAGATCACCACCGTCGTCTCCGATACCGGCGATATCCAGGCGGTTGCCAAGTGGAAGCCGGTGGACGCCACCACCAACCCTTCGCTGCTGCTCAAGGCCGCCGGCGACCCCGGCTACGCCCCGCTGATCGACGAGGCCGTGTCCTGGGCCAAGGGCAAATCGAAAGACCGCCAGCAGCAGCTGACCGATGCCAGCGACTACCTGGCCGTGCAGGCCGGCCTGAAGATCCTGGACATCGTGCCCGGCCGCGTATCCACCGAAGTGGACGCACGCCTGTCCTTCGATACCGATGCCTCCATCGCCAAGGCCGAACGGCTGATCGGCATGTACAACGATGCCGGCATCAAGAACGAGCGCATCTTCATCAAGCTGGCTTCCACCTGGGAAGGCATCCGCGCCGCCGAGTACCTGGAAAAGAAAGGTATCAACTGCAACCTGACGCTGCTTTTCAGCTTCGAGCAGGCACGCGCCTGCGCCGAAGCGGGTGCCACGCTTATTTCACCCTTCGTCGGCCGCATCTTCGACTGGTATGTCGAGCACACCGACAAGAAGGTATATGCGCCGGCTGAAGACCCGGGCGTGCAGTCGGTGCGCCGCATCTACGACTGGTTCAAGCTGCACGGCTATCCCACCATCGTGATGGGCGCGAGCTTCCGCAACATCGGCCAGATCCAGGCGCTGGCCGGCTGCGACCGCCTCACCATCAGCCCCGACCTTCTGCAAAAGCTCGAGGAAACCCAGGACGACCTGCCGCGCGTGCTGTCCGACAACGGCAAGCGCGAAGAGCGCCAGGCGAAGATCAGCGAGGCCGCCTTCCGCTGGGGCCACAACGAAAACGCCATGGCCACTGACAAGCTCGCCGAAGGCATCCGCAAGTTCGCCGTGGACCAGCGCAAGCTCGAAGAACTCCTCGGCGCCAAGCTCTAGCGAGGGTTGGGGGTCAGAGTAATTACTCTGACCCCGTTGCCGTTACGCGGCTGCGCCTGTTGCGATGCGCTAGCGGGCGGCGACGTCGCCGCCTTCCTGCCAGCCGCCGCCGAGGGCTTTGATCAGCTGCACGCTGGCGCGCAGTTGCTGGGTCTTCAGGTCGATCAGGCTGCGCTTGGCTTCCAGGGCGGCCTGCTGGGCGGTGACGACGTCCAGGTAACCGACGGCGCCTTGTTTGTAGCGTTCCATGGAAAGATCCAGGGTTTTCTGCGCTGCGTCGGCCGCGGCCTGCTGATCGCCAATCGCGGACGCGAAGTCACTTAGCTGCGATTGGCTGTCTTCCACCTGGGCGAAGGCATTCAGCACCACACTGCGATATTTCGCGCCAGCTTCGTCGGTGGCGGCCTTGGCTGCTTCCACACCTGCCTTGCGACGACCGCCGTCGAACAGGGTCAACAGGAAGTCCGGGCCCAGCGACCAGAAATGGTTCGGTGCATTCAACAAGCCGCCGTATATCGAGCTTTGATAACCACCCTGCGCATCCAGCGTGATCTGCGGGAAGTACGCCGACCGGGCCACGCCCACCCGGGCGTTGGCCGACGCGGTCCGGCGTTCGGCAGAGGCGATGTCCGGACGGCGCTGCAGCAGGGTCGAAGGCACGCCCACCGGGATCGCCGGCAGGTTGACCGCGGTGAGATCCGTCGGCAGCGAGAACGTCGACGCCGAATCGCCCACCAGCACGGCCACCGCGTGTTCGGTGATCTCTCGCTGGGCCTGGGTCTGCTTCAGTTGCGAACGTGCGCTGGAGAGCTGCGTCTGCGCGCGCGCCACGTCCAGCCCCGAGGCGATGCCGCCGGCATGGCGGTCTTCGGTGAGCTGCAACGCCTTTTCGAAGGCCTTGATGCTTTGCTGCAGGAGGTCGATCTGCCGGTCCAGGCCGTTGAGCACGATCACGCTGTCCGATAGCTGCGCCTGCAGGCTCAGCCGCGCGGAGGCAAGATCGCCCGCGGCGGCCTCGGCCTCGGCATTGCCGGCCTTGACGC
>Ga0307510_10006503_pt1 | contig 13935 bp, 15 predicted proteins | sample 12_EM_MG_FD_207224 | JGI IMG/M metagenome (GOLD analysis project Ga0307510, IMG submission 207224) | Populus trichocarpa ectomycorrhiza microbial communities from riparian zone in the Pacific Northwest, United States - 12_EM | ecosystem: Host-associated > Plants > Roots > Unclassified | place... | reverse complement strand
TCCCATTGGGGTCCGCTCACCGAGGGGAATCCAATGGTATAGGTCTCAAAGCGTCCGCATGCCTGTAGCACCCAGTAGCCAACAATTTGAAGATACTTACCCGGTGAAAACAAGTACAAAGGTATGCATAGCCATTCAGCCAGTGGTCGGACAGCATCGGGACAGTGTGCGTTGGGATCCGGCAGTCGAGAGGAACCAAATGGTATAGGTTTCGAAGTGTCCGCATGGCTATACCGGTCAGCAGGATGGAAAAGGCAGCTATCTCAGGGGGCAGATGTCCGGCAGAGTCGGGAAGGGTCCCATTAGAGTCCGCTTGCCGAGGGGGATCGAATGGTATAGGTCTCGAAGCGTCTGCATGCCTGTAGCACTCAGTAGCCAACAATTTGAAAGTACTTGCCCGGGGAACTCCAGTACAAATGTTTGGATAGCTCTACAACTAGCGGTCGGACAGCATCGGGACAGGGTTCGTTGGAATCCACCGGTCGAGGGGAACCGAATGGTATAGGCCCTGAAGCGTCCGCATGCCTGTAGCACACAGTAGCCAACAATTTGAAGGCACTTACTCAGAGAACTAAAGTACCAAAGTATGGATACACATTCAACCAGTGGTCGGACAGCGTCGGGACAGGGTGCGTTGGAATCCGCAGGTAGAGGGGAATCGAATGGTGTAGGTCCCGAAGAGACCGCATAGCTATAGTGGTCAGCAGGCAGACAAAGGCAGATACCTCACCAGGCACTAGCAGATGTCTACTAGAGTCAGGAAGGGCCTCATTGGAATCCGCTCCCTTAGCGGCCATGAATAGTGTCAACCTGGATAGAAGGGCATGCCCCTCTCCCAAGCTTGATATTATTCAATAGTTCCACGGATTCGGTCGTAAGCCTTGATGCGAGGTGTGAAACAACTTATAAGCCTTTTGCGAGCCTTGTTACTGGTGATTAAATAAGGGGTATGTTTTGGGTTGTTATCCGGGACAATAAATGGTTAGTCATCCTATGTGAAGCTCCCTTTTCATCTGAACAGCCTTTGTCTGCTGATGAAGTAGTCAGTTGTAAGCAGAGGCGATCAGGGGCAGGGAGAGATCCGCAATGCAAACCCGCACTGGTCGCTTACCTTGGTGTTCTTCGGGAGATTAGGGTGTGAAATGGCCTATCCGGGTGCACTGGGCGGACAGGATGCGGGTTGTATTGCACCCAACGGACTAGGATGCAACCATTCTGCTGGGGGCCTCTGAGGGTGCGCTGGGCGGACAGGATGCTCTAGGCGGATTTCCTGCGTCTGGACGCAATGCCTATCCTCTGGAGCAAACGCTTTTTTTGCTGATGTTCTTTGACAAATACCTTAGGCAACATCGCCAGGAAGTCTGGTACTTCCTGTGGCTTCGTCATGGCTGATCTAGACTCTCTAGATTTTCCGTCACGGGTAACTCTGTCCTTGTACTTGGAGAAGTAAATGCTGTTCTTTTGGCAATCGATGACCGCTCCTAGCCTTATGAGATCGTCCATACTGATGAGGATATCATAGTCTGATACTGGCGTGACTAGCATAGGCACCTTGTCGACTTTCTTCTTGCCTAGCTGAATCATAACCTCAACAGAGAAGTTGCTAGTTGATCACGATCCTTAACTGCCATCTTCAGAGTGACGGGATTCTTCCTAGCCGTGTAGGGGATGTTGTGTGTTGTAACGAATTTGTTGGATATCAGAGTACCGCCTATGGTACCTGTATCTGCAAGGGCTCTGGCAGGCTTGCCATTGATGTTGATAGTGAATTCGACTGCTTGGAATGGCCTATCCTTAGGCGTGCCTACTGTAGTCTTGTAGGTCCTGACAGAGCTGCTACCATCTAGCTCCTCTGTGCTGTCTGTATCGGGCTCATATTCGCCTTCGCTACTGTCTGGGCTTTCCTCAGAGAGGCGAACATGGTTGGTCTTAACTTCTTTCTTTGGGCATTCATTTGCCATGTGTCCACTTTCGCCACAGTAGAAACAGGCACCTTCTGCCTTGCGGCGGTCCATCTCAGCCTTACTTGGCTTGTTGTACTTGGTATAGGTCCTCTGCTTGGCCGGGGCCTTTCCTTTCCCTGTGTTCCTGGGCGTTGATGTGGTAGAGGGCTTGCGGTAGGTATTCTCTTTCTTTGGTGTGTGGGTTTTGCTGCTAGAAGCCTGGCTTCTATCGCTGCCTTTGTAGCCGCCAGTTCTATACATGGTAGCGTCATAGCGTTCTGCTACAGCCACCATCTGGTTCCAGGTATCTTCTGGTCTGAGCTGGGGCTCAACATTGCCGCGTAGTCTAGAGTCCATAGCATCGAGAAATGGCTGTTTCTGTGCATAATCTGAGATGGATCCATTTGGAAGAGATCCTTTGAGGTCCGCTAGCTGTCCAGCTATCTGCGTTATGCGTGCTGGCTGTCCACCTGCTGTCTGGCGGACATTCTGCCACTTGTGATAGGTGTCATTAGTGTTTGTAGAGGCTTCGAATACCTGCTGAAAGCGGTGTGTCAGCTGCGGTAGGGTGAGGCTTTCTTCCTCTGTGTCTATTGTCTGGAATGCGTTGTTTGCTTTCCCTTCTGTGTAAAAGCCATAGTAGTCTGCCACTCCAGGGGAGTCATCATTCAGTCCAGATCTCGCCAGGTATTTCTTGACAGTTCTGAGCCATCGCTTGAGTCTGTCTGGTTTGAGGTCTTCTCCTTCACCGCTAAAGAAAGGCGGCTTAGGGGGCTTAGGAGGGGGCAACCTGGCCGGACCTGGGTCTGCCATGGTCCCTATTGGTGGGTCTGGGGCTGGAGGTGGTGGATCTGGTCGTTCAGGGTGCTCTCTGGCGCTCCTGGATCTTGAGGGTCTTTCTGGTGTGTCTGGGATGAATGTACTAGGTAGTTGTTGCTCTCTATGCTCTCGGGAAGGCGCTCTAGTTGGTGTCTGACATCCAAAGACTCCTCAAATGCTGGGTGCTCGCCACCTGCTTGTAGAGGAGCGTTCTAGTGGGCGTTGAGTTTCCGATGTGTGCTGTGCTGCTGCTCTTGCTGCTGCTCTTTCCTCAAGCCGCCGGGCTTCTCTTTGAATAAGTTCCTCAGCTGTGAGGTTGTGGTCTTTGTCTGAATCTGTATCTAGATCTCCTGGAAGGAGGTGACTGGTTCTTGCTGGTATATCTGCTGAGCGTGGCGTGAGCCCAGTGGTTTGTTCCTGTGTGGTTGGTTCTGGAGTATCATCTGTGGGTTCTGCTGAAGGACGATTGTAGGCAGTACCGGACCTGGTAACACTTCTGCTCCTGCGTTCTGCTATTGTGAATGGAGCACCTGAGCCGGGAGTTCCTTTCCCTGCCGCTCCTGCTTCTAACTAGTTATCAAGATACTGGGAGGGTGATCAATCCTACCAGGCTGTTCCCAATCCTGAGAACAAAGGGGTTTCACCTGCTCTAGACAAAAAAATGTAACAGGTTTATTCCTGTCTAACGAAAATATAATAGGACTGGCGATAGACCTGCTAGCGCTGGTGCTAAGGGAGGCTTCAAGGGACCAGTAGCTAGAAGGATAATAGTTGAAGGACAAATTGGGCTAAGGGACTCAGGGATTGCCGTTCAACCAAGTGTATTCTTAGACTGAAGGTCTGTCGAAGTCTGTTGTCTCCTGCTAGCCAGCAGACTGGTTTAAATACAAAACCCAAGAGCGATAGCCTTCCTGCAATCACGATCATTACCAGTAGCTGCGCACATACCGGAATCCTGTAATCCTGCCATACCAAAGTAAGAAACAAACAAAGAGTGCTCAGCCTTCACCAGTGTTACATGACTATTCCATACCCGGAATCCTAAATATAAATTTCCAACAAAGCAAACTAAACATAGCAATACGATAGCATAGCCTATCTGACTCAGAGACAGTGGCGGAGCTGAAATTAAATCAAATAAACCAAATATAAATCAACTAAACATAGGAGATCCTGCACTGCCCACTCCTGTGTACCGTTACCGGAACATGTACACATGTTACACTTATCAATTTCTGCCAGCAGGAGGGCCTGGACTTTACCCCAAAAGGGTACCTTAGTGCCCTTCTTGTAGCTGAGTTTCGTGCGGCGTGGGATACATAGCTTTACAAGAACTTAGCGATTTTGCTTGGTAAGGTGCACACAGTTTCCCCCACTGCTCGTACCTGGACCTCCACGCATTCCCGAAAGTGTATTTTCATCGCAAGGTCCTACTAATATTAATTAACATCAGCAAAAAGCCATCCTGCATCAGATACAGTTGTGTTGCGTCCAGACGCTCCAAGTCTTGACTCTGCGTCCTGTGTGTCCTGTGTGTCCTGTACCCAGGCGCCATATCTGGTTGCATCTTCTCTGTCTGGACACCCTTTTCAGTATGGACTTCCGTCCAGACACATGCAACTAAGCAACCCTGCCTCCCATGCATCCAGACTTGAACCTCAACACCATCGTCCATCAGGATTTACCACTACCCCTGAGCACCCTCCCAGCCTTCTACTAGTCGGAGTTTGAGGCCCAGCCCTAGTGTGAGGAAGGGCTATTTCTTGGAACACAAAAATATAGATAGTGCTGGCGCCAGGTGAGAAAGCCATTGTACCCTTAATCTTAAATTTATGAGAAAGACCCCAGGGCCGCGTCAGACGGGGACTCAGAGTTCTATTTTCAGATCATAATTGAATGAGCGAAAATGCCAGCTCACTCCAGTCTGAAAGCAAGTGATAGGTATAATACCGCATAACACTGTCTAGTGTAGCATAGTGCCTGGTGGTTTCTTGGCACTTAGCCACAAACTGGAGGCCACCCGACAGTCTTTTCATCATAACACTTAACCTCTACACTCTGGGACCACAGCTGCAACACACCACTACGGCCACAAAATCGATCCTAAATCTGACACCTGGAGGTTCCTGGGCCCGATGGCCGCTATCCAGCCGTATAACATTCATCCCCCGAGGGCTATTATTCATGAAGTTTCAGGGCTGAATGGTGTCCTCTCGATACTAGAACTCGATGCCAGATCCCTCCACAACCACTGCTCTGACCCTAGATCTGATTGCGGGAAATTGTTGGGCTTGACGCCACCTACGCAGCGGTATTAAGGCCGTCTCTGTGGCATCAAAGCCCATGAAATCGCTGACTCTTGTGAGGGTTGTCTTTACAGGTACTCTGACGATCCCAGAACTAGATGGCACATTCCTCAACAACCAGTGCTCCGATCCTGAATCTGATTCATGGAGACTGGTGGGCTCGACGTCGGCTACGCAGTGGTATAAAGGACGTCTCTGTTGCATCAAAGCTCATGAACTCGCTGACCCTTGTATGGGTTGTCTTTACAGGTACTGTGGTGATCCCAGAGCTCAATGGCAGATCACTCCACAACCACGGCTCCGATCCCGGATCTGATTGCGGGGGACCGTTGGGCTCACCGCCAGCTACGCAGCGGTATAGAGGACGTCTCTGTCGCATCGAAACTCATGAAGTCGCTGACTCTTGTGAGGGTTGTCTTTATAGGTAATCTGGTAATCCCAGACCTCGATGGCGGCTTCCTCCATAACCACTACTCCGATCCTGAATCAGATTCCAGGGGATTGTCGTGCTCGATGCCAGCTACGCAGCGGTATAAAGGACGTCCCTGTGGGATTAAAACCCAGGATATCGCTGACCCTTGTGAGAGTTGTCTTTATAGCTACCGTGGCGCTCCCAGAGCTTGATGTCAGATTCCTCCACGACCGCTGGGCCGATCATACATCTAATTGTGGGAGACTATTGGGCTCGACGCTGGCTTCACAGTGATGTAAGGTCCATCCCTCTGCGCCTTTTATTCATGAGGTTACAGGTCTGAATGGAGTCCTGGCGATCCAAGCACCCGATGACAGATTCCTCCACAATGACCTCTCCGATGCTGGATCTGATTGCGGGAGGCTGTTGGCCCTGACGCCAGCTTCACAATGATATAAGGTCCACCCCCCCCTGCAACCTTTATTCATGAAGTTACAGTGCTGAATGGTGTGCTGGCGATCACAGACCTCGATGGCAGATTCCTCTATGAGTACTTGACCGATTCTGGACCCGATTGCGGGAGGTTGTTGGGCTCGATGCCAGCTTCACAAAGGTATAAGGTCCATCCCTCCGCGATCTTTATTCATCATTTTACAAGGTCCCGGCTAGAGGGGGTCCCCGGAAGCCGAAGAGGTGGTTGAACTCAAGTTGCACTTCAAGTTGAATGGGTCTTTTGCCAGGAGGCTGCCTACTATGAGCCTGAGTATAGGTGTTTCTATGTGGATTAGCCAGTATATTAGAACCACAGTTGAATAGTAGTAAATTTAATTGTTTGATAGCATGAAATCTGAGTCTGTTGTGACCAAAGTGAGCAAGGTCAGAAACCAGTAAAGGGGGGACCCTTCGCTTGTATCCAGAAGAGTGAGACTGGCATCAGGTAGCATTCTGAGGATTACGTGTTGCGTGCGGTGCGTCCTGAGGATTAGGGGCTGCGTCCAGTGGCGTCTGGGGAGTTGTGTGGTAGCATGGTTGCGTTCTGATTTGCGATTTGCATTCTGGCATCCTGTGCGTCTAATGTACAGGACGCTCAGAATGCAAGCCATTATTTTTGCTGATGAATATCCTATCTTACAATTCACATTGGTTTCTTGTAATACATACTATGTCCCACTGGAGAACCGAGCAGCTCTGTGTCCGGTGCAGGCCGGCCGTCACTCGGTCCAAGTTTCGAAGTGGCTTGTGCCGATGGCGACATCCTGGTTTACTCTTGTAGGTGGTACAGGTGGTGGGATTTTGGGCTGCGGTGTTAGGGAATAGCAGATCAACAGTTTAGGTTGTGATAGATGAATGCTGTGCAAGCAGCGTGAGTAATTGAAATCTCGCCTTGGCCGCAATCTGTCGTGAGAACAATCTTTCTTTGGTACAACAATTACTTAAGTTGTGCTGGGATACACGCAGGAGTTGCTAGTGTTATTTTCATTTTAAACCCAGCGTTATCTGGGATAAGTTAACTCGGATACCAATCCCAGATAACAGAATTTTTGATATCAACACATCAACATGCGGCACGTTTTCACAGGCACAACAGAAAACGGTGGTCTTGGCGCTCTTATTCTCTTTACAAAATCTCCCTATTGACCTCATCCCGATCCTCAGTCACAACAGCCCCTTGCCCGTAACTCCCCCTTGGGCAAAACCAACATTATGACCCTCATTTAGAGTGCTGACGAATTTCCCTTCACCACCTTCAGCAGAGTAAGAGTTGCTGTATAAGTTAAGTATCGTTCAGTCCATGGTCCCTTTTCACCTTCTCAAGTTCCCTGCCGGTGGGACGGAAGATGCCACCAACCAGAATAGCATCGATGCTTACCGAAACAAAGGAGGGATCTGCACACAATCTTTTGTAAGTATGATTCGCTGATACAGAAGAAATGCCAAATTCTCCTACATACATCATACACCCTCTCTAGACTAATCCTCACAATATCAGCGAGTAAATCATTACTAATCCCTCTAGATTCCCATCTTTCTTTGGCCTCATCTCTCGGTAATTCCCGAATTGTTTATTGTTATGAACTGTCGATTGTGCAGGAGAGACTAAACAGAACAGAAGAAAGGGTTGGAATTTTGTCAAGGCGAATGGAATTTTGTCAATTGTTGGAAATCGTATCTTGCTCGCGTTTCTCTCTACAGAGAACTAACGTATTTGACCTAGTAATGGGTCACTCCCCAGTAATGGGTGACGCATTCAAATTTATCCACTCAACTACAAATTCAGATTCTACAATCACATTTTAACTTAGCCCTTTGCAATTTCCCATGGCGATAGAATGAGAGTTGGCAATGTTAATTAAAAAGAATGAGATTTTTTAGAAAAGAAATGCCTTTAAAATCAACGAAGGTGATAGTACATGACAATACTCTAAGTCTCTGCTAATGCAGGTGTGCCCACTCTACCACTGATGGAATAATTGATTGAACGCCTGGTAGACCTATAGGGACGGTTGCTGCTAGAGCTTGAAGCTGCGCTTTGGGGATTTGATAACTATTCATTGTGAGCAAAGGTTTTCAAAATACCAAACATATTGACCAAATATACTTACAACTTGTTCGTCCTCCTCACCAGTTGATTCACTCTCAGAACTCTCAGACACAACAGGGGAAAATAATTTCTGATTACCAGCTTTGAACCTTTTCTTTGGTGTCTGTTGTCTCTTATCGTTGGCTCTCCTGATTCTTCCGGCTCCAACTCTAGCCTTCTTTTTGAGATCATCTGTTTCACGCTTCTTATACAACTCACCAAGAACCTTTGTATGAAGAAGAAGCCCTCCTTTGATCTGACGGCGGTCGGGCTTGCTTGGCTGTATAGCCTGCAGTTGTTTAATTGTTGCTTGGTCGAGAATTGACTAAGTTTGTGCTTTCTCGGCCACGTCAATTGCCTTGTACAGTAGGATTGTGGCCTCTCCAACAGTCCCAAGCTCATCTGCCTTTTTTCTGATCTCATCAACCTCTTTAGCTCTGCCATCTCTTCCTTCCAAGTGGCGAAGGCCAGAATATCTAGCTGACAGAGGAATAACTGGGGTCGAATTGAGTTGAAGGTTGGGATTTTGAAGTATACATTAACGGTTGAATGGGATCATGCCACTTGCACGCCAGGCAGATACAATATTCTCTGAAGTCATAGCCTTTTCCCTTGCGCGTTATAGCATTGGATAGAAGTCTCCTTTCCTCATCTTCCAAAAGGGCCCATTTTTGCGTTGAAAGTCCTTCAGCTCTTGTTTATAATAGTTGCCCAACGGGGAAAACAATCCAATATCTGAGTCCAAGGGCTGTAAGATATGAGTTGTATGAGCAGGAAGGCAGAGAAGATGCACATTGTTCACAATAGTATGCTCAATAAACTGAATGTTGTTGTCATGCGAGCTGTGGCCATCAAGAATAAGGCTTCGGTGCTCCATAATTCCTATAGCAGGTCGTGAACGTGGTTCACAAACTTGATCAAACCAGTCCAGAGTAATTTCTGAGGAGGTGTATCCAGCCTTGGAGTGGGTAAAGAAGGCATCAGTACTGATCTCGTAGTTGATATTCGAATGGTGGCCCATGACGTGTGCAGTTGATGAGTGAATAACAAGAGGTGCCAATACTTTCCCATCACCAGCAATAGCTTCAATAACTGTAGCCCAATCCCTCTTGCCATCTTGCATTATCTTAGGATCCCCTCTCCCTGTTCGGCAAAGCCCAGTGCCACCTACACCCAATCCCATTGCAAAGCCCTTCTCATCGGTATTCCAAACATTTTGTGGAAGGACATGATATCGGCTCTTCAACAGATAAAATCTTTCCAGATGCTCTTTTAGAATAGATATATCTGTAGCAAGAGCTCTTTGCTTGTCAAGACTCTTGCCAACCTTGGTTTGGATGATCCCGGGGTGCCTTTGGACAAATCGATCAACCCACCCTTTACCAATCTCGGTCATTCTTCCTTTGGCCTTCAGGATTTCATATACCATTTGCATTACATGTCTTCGGCGGAGGGGAATGCCACCATCATCATAATCCTCAATTCTTTGGACAATCACCTTTTCCTCAGGGTGGCTAAGCAACTGCTCACTTTTGTGGGCGATCTTTCGAGGAGTTGTCTGGTTTTTAAGGCCTTTTTGAAGGGTTGTATTAGAAACTCCGAACCTTTCAGCTAAATAGGGTATTGAAAGACCAGGATCCTCATTTTTGGTGGCCATGGCTGCCTGGAGGCGATCCTCTAGGTCAGTCTTCTTGTTTGGCATTGGTTATTGGTTGAAATTTCAAGAAATTGGATGTCGAACTGGTGCTGGTTGTACCTTAAGATTAATAGAGTCAGAAGTGTAAAAGACAGCCAATCTTTAAAGTGCTTGCTCAGCCTCAAATATTGCCCTAACAGCCTATAATGTGTAGGGCATATCGCATATCACCTATACTATCAAACTGAGAAACCTTGGCCATTTTACATGAGAGATTCTTGTTCTTTCTTACAATTTCATACAGAATCATAATATCTCACTTGCATCATTTACAGATGTGAGAATTAATTTCATATTTTGAAAATTGGCTGGCTAGTTCACAAGCCTAATGGGAATTGGGATATTGAATTTGAATAAGGTTGGATTTGTATTACAGTCTAGAATAACAGGTTTGTCACAAATAATTGTTGGGAACGAGTGACCCATTACTGGGGGGGGACCCATTACTGGGTCAAATACGTTACTAGCTTTATATAGAAAATACAAAAGCTTTCCCACGCACTCAGCTCCCGTCCCCAGGGCACGGAGAAGGTTAGAAAAACTTCCTTGGACGGTCAGAAGTCCATTCGGGGATGGCGCTCCTCCAGCAGAATTCCGGTCTTCTCTTCCCTGCTCGCTTTGCTTTCCAATCGCCTTCGGCCATGTGTGAGCATTCTCCGCTGTACTATACAACCAGGTATAGTAATTCCCCCTCTTTGCTTGATAATCAGTGACATAGGAAACGAGTAAAAATAGGTTTGCAATATAGGAAAAGGCACAAAGGAAAAAATGCTACGGGCGGGGGGAGTGATAGCTGGTGATTTGCCACAATGTTGCCCGTTCTAGCTGAGGCCATAGCAAAATCATACAGAGGTAACATCTTCCTTATTTGATTAATTACACAACTTCTCGATAACTAGGGAACTGGGGTTTCTCCCAGTCAGTGGGATTCTTTTCTTTTAAAAAACTCACTCACCCCAGTTATGTTTTGCCCACCTCCAGATTCCCCGTGCAGAATCACACAGTCATACTGGTAACTTGTTCCACTCCCATTGTCTTCCACGCCTGAAACTTGCTTGTTCTAGAACCCAATCCCGGATACCGTCAACTCAGATGGTGTACATGCCGTGATATCTGTTATCTAGCCAGTGTTCCCAACCGTCCCGGGCGGACTGCAGGGCCCTGGCGTCCAATAGTCCCGTCCGTCCCGGGCAGGGTTGGTACGGACGGCCGGGCAAGGCGTCCGTCCTCGATATTCACTGTCGGACTGTAGGTTGACGGCAGGGCCCTGCAGTCTTACTGGAAATGGTAACTCCCGGTAGGACCCGGTCGTCTTTTAGGACCTGGTCGTCTTTTGAATTGACGGGCGTCACCTGCAGGGCCCGGCCGCCATTAGTAAGGACGGGCGTCACCTGTAGGGCCCGGCAGTCGCCTGTAAGTACCTGCCGTCACCTGTATATTAGAATCAAAATGTTTCGCTTCTTTATAGTAACACAGACCTCATGCTAATGTTAATGAGATTTAAAAATGAAACATAAACTAAGACACCTATAGGGCCCGGCCGTCCGTCCCGGGCATAGATCAGGACGGACTACAATTTGGCGTCCGTCCCGGGCAAAGGCCTCAAACTTCGCGTCCGTCCCGTCCTAGGCCAAAGACGGACGGATTGGACGCTTGGGAACACTGTATCTAGCTTAGGTGAACGGGGCCAATGCATAATCCGTGCATCCCCGCTGGGTCCGCGATTGGTCTTGTTGTAACTCCTAATTATCATCTGAAGGTGTAGCATTGTTGTCACAGAATAATTGACTGCCTATGCGTACCTAAGGCCAGGACCCACCTAAAATGTTGAGAGTAGAAATGGTATGAAAAAGCTATGAAAAACTGTGTGGGCAAAGCAGAAGAGAAGTGGGGTGATGTGGCTTCTCTTGTGGCAGCCACCATCCAATAATTTCCGTGCTAAAGAAATATCAATGCAGTTGAGTCTCTTACACACATGTGGGACCTGACCCCACATCAGAGATTATTTTAAAACACAATGCTTTATGCATACACAAGACACCGTAGTGGATTGTATGATAATATTATGCAACTGGCAGCAATTGGGCAATCGTACAAGATTGGGTAGTGAGCCGCGCTCGGATTCGCCCAATGTCCATAGTTAATTCACAGCCAGGGCCAATCGGAATAAAGAAACCAACATACAAATGGATTAAGCAACCTGAGAACAAGATATAACCCCAGAGCTAATATCCCTCATTTCTTCTTTTTGCTCTTATAACTGCAACCACTCTGTTAAGCATTAATTTCTCCCCACCTGGCCTGGGAAATGGAATCCACTCTCCAACAGCCTCTCATCTGGTCAAAAATAGCTTGCATCTAGGGAGAAGATAAGATTCCTTCCCAAGATCACTGCCTAAATATCAAAAATAGGATTTAAACTGCCAGGGTCAGGTAAATGCTTCATGCATCGATACTATCAGCCGCTATTCGGGGCATAATTCAATAAGCTTCATCTGATTGTTAAGGAATATGACAAGACAATGTCGCCGTTAGGATAGGCTCGAGTCTCCAGCAAGAATAAGCGCATTAGTATGCAAACTGGGTTTGCTCTTAGTCGTTGTAAAAAAATTTACTAGGTGTGACATTATCTGGTCAGCATCACGATCAACGGAGGCACAGCTCCTAAGTTTTGTATGTTCCACAGGGGGGTAAGGGCAGAAAATACCTCGCTTGTAGAACATACAAAACTTAGGTGCTATCCTCCGAAGTTAGCCACATTATTTTGACCACTAACCCTGCACTAATCTTCCGCGCTACTGTTGGAAATCACCAGCGATCAGTGCGTGCCCAAGCATATTGTCTGTTCGTACCTTTCCTATTTTTCTTAGTTGTTAGTTACTAGTTTCTTTGTCAGTCATTATGAATCTCGGAGGAGGAGTGAGTATACCTGGTTTGTATACTAGTGTAAGGATTGACAACATGGCCAGAAACTGGGAGTGGGTCGGAATATAGTGCGTGTTGGGGAGCAATATTGTCTCAGGAAGGATTCCCGCAAACGAAGATGGATGGTGAAGTTCTCTGTATTTAAACCCCCGCTCCGCCATAGATATACAGACAAGCAAGGCACGCCTCGGATCAATATATACCAGTTCCCCCCCTGACTTCTTTATCCTTCTTCATCTATCCACCGCGTACTTATCCTATCCAGATCTCATAACAGCTACTTCGCAGTATTCGACCACTACAAATCCTTACGCTACAAAACTAGGGCCTATGGAGACCTCACCAGCATATCAATTACGATCGCTCCACGGAGGAATTTTTCCTCCTATTATGGCATGATTGGAGCGGTGGAGGGCGCTTAACCTGCTATATTTAGATCGCATCAGTCGCCTAAAGCAAGTGAAAATAATAACATACGGGGGTTCTTAATCTAGATATTTACGGAATCTAGGTACTAGACGCTGACCTCTTCGGCGGGGCAAGGTTCCCGTTGGTGACATTATCGTTGAGTTGTCAGGCACTCTGCAGGCCAAAGGTCGCTTAGCCTCTTTCGAAGTCACGGGAACCTTGGCACCGCTCACCGTTGCACACATCTTTCTGTTCCAAAGCAATATTTACAATGGCACTGAAAACAAGAAATTGGGATAATGGTATCTACTTTACGGAACAGGAGAAGTACGAGAAAACAAAGGTCACTTTCAAGAAACCTCAAGTAGAAAAGAAAACTACACAAGTCACAATCGATTCGGGATAACTAAACTATTTCGCAAAAAGCAACCCCGCAAGCGACACAATAGACAGAACATTCCCATCGGAAAGAAAGCTCAACCTCCCAGGTTGACTGACTAACTAGGTAGAGGTCCAACTTTCCTTCCTCATACCACAGTCAACACAGTTTCTCCATTGTGTTGTGTTTCTTCCTTACAAACGTCACTGCTCTTTGTCGCAGTGGAGGAAGGAGGGGAGAAAGCGTGAGAGAAGCCAAAGAACCTAACTTTCATAGACCCCCCTGTCCGCCAAGCTCAGGCAACCACCACCCCTCCAGAAACATGACATGCCCACAAAGCCCAGATTGTGACTAGCTATCTATTTACTCTACTTCTATTCTCATCGTGTATTCGGAATACGGTTGCTATAAAAGTACCGGAAGGCGTGCCAGAATTATTTGAAATATCGATGTCTTTAATACAAAG
>Ga0307510_10006502_pt1 | contig 13936 bp, 16 predicted proteins | sample 12_EM_MG_FD_207224 | JGI IMG/M metagenome (GOLD analysis project Ga0307510, IMG submission 207224) | Populus trichocarpa ectomycorrhiza microbial communities from riparian zone in the Pacific Northwest, United States - 12_EM | ecosystem: Host-associated > Plants > Roots > Unclassified | place... | reverse complement strand
GTTCCCGACAGCCGCAAGGCGCTCCGATGAGCCACCATTCCGCGGTCATCAGCGCAAGGGGCGATTCATGGCACGCAGGTATGGCAAAGCGGCTGGGCGCAAAGTCAAACGAGCGATGGAAGAGCGCAAGCACGGCACGTTGCGCAGTGGCCGCTCCGGCAAGAAGGTAACTAGCCGCAAGCAGGCGATCGCAATCGGGTTGTCGGAGGCGCGCGCGGCCGGGGCGAAGGTGCCGCGCAAGAAGGCGGCTAAGAACGGGAAGCGGGCCAAGAGGGCCAAGCGCAAGTCGAGCTGACCGACGCGCGCGCGATGCGGCTTTTTTGGCCGCAGCTCCCGCGATCACCCGATGGCATCGCCGCGATCTCGCGGCCAACGAGTGGCGCCGCTTCGGCCGCTCGACCACCCCGCCCTGTTTCGCAGTATTCTCGTGGCCCCGCCTCTTGGCGCCCGCGCTGAATACTGCCGCTAATGAAACAACCTCGGCTTCACCAACCGCTGGCCTTCATGGTCGCGGCCTCACTCCTGACACTCACGACCGCTCCCGCTGCCCCCTCAGCCAATCCCGCGCCAGCGGCGTCGGAGTTCACGGCGGTCCGGGGTGATCGCACCAGCGGCTACCTTGCACAAACGCGGTCGGAAGTAGTTGCGCGGAACGGTGTGGTGGCTACCAGTCAGCCTCTGGCAGCCCAGGCGGGCCTGCAGATATTGAAATCCGGCGGCAATGCCTTCGATGCGGCCGTTGCGACTGCGGCCGTGTTGAACCTCGTTGAACCCGAAAGTACCGGCATGGGCGGCGATGTGTTTGTTCTCGCCTGGGTCGCCAGGGAAAAGAAGCTGATTGCGCTCAACGGCAGCGGCCGCGCGCCCTCCGGCGCCACACCGGCCCGCATGGCAGAGCATGGTTTCAGCCAAAAAATGCCCATCCTCGGAATCGACTCGGCGACCGTTCCCGGTGCGGTCGATGGCTGGGACGCATTGCTGAAGCGCGCCGGAACCATGACGTTCAAACAGGTTCTCGAGCCCGCGGCGGTGCTGGCCGAACAGGGATTCGGGGTAACGGAACGAATCCACAATGACTGGGTGGATGGTGTCGATGCCCTGAAGTCGGACCCTGACTCCGCCAAAATCTATCTCGTGAACGGCAAAGCTCCGGACAGCTACGCCATCTTCCGTAATCCGGATCTCGCGAAAGCATTTCGTGTCCTCGCAGCGCAGGGGCGGGACGCGTTCTACAAAGGCGAGATTGCGCAGGCCATAGTCGCCAAATCGACGGCGCTGGGCGGCACCTTCACGATGGAGGATCTGGCCGCGACCCACGCCACGTGGGAAACACCGGTTACCACCAACTATCATGGCTACGACATCTATGAGATGCCGCCCAACACGCAAGGGTTCGCCGTCCTCGAGATGATGAACATCCTCGAGGTGTGTGCTCCGAAGCTGGGAATGAATCTGGCGAGCCTGGGGCCGCGTTCACCGGCGTACTGGCATCTGCTCGTTGAGGCCAAGAAGCTGGCCTACGCCGATCTGCATGCCTACAACGGCGACCCGGGATTCGTGAAAATTCCGGTCGACAAGTTGATTTCGAAGGCCCATGCCGCCGAGCTCTGCCCGCGCATCGATCCCAGGAAGGCGCGAACGCCGGAGCGCGTTGGCGATCCTGTGGGTGGCACGGTGTATCTGGCCGTCGCTGACCGTTGGGGAAACATGGTGTCGTTCATCTACAGTGTGTACGACACGTTCGGATCGGGAATCACCATCCCCGGTTATGGTTTTCTGATGAATGACCGGGCGGGCCTGTTCTCACTGGACCCGAAGAGCCCCAACCTTCTCGCGCCTCACAAGCGGCCGTTTCACACCATCATTCCGGGATTCCTGATGAAGGATGGCAAGCCGGTGATGGCGTTCGGGCTCATGGGCGGGTCCATGCAGGCGCAGGGACATGCGCAGGTGCTGGTGAACATGATTGACCTGGGTGCCAACCCGCAGGCGGCCACGGACGCGGCGCGGTTCAGCCATTCACAGGCTTCCAACACGCTGAGCCTCGAATCCAGCTTGTACAACCTGGTGGGTGCGCAGTTGAAGGCGCTGGGGCACAACGTGGAGTCCGTGAATGGCGAAGGAATGGGTGGGTACCAGGCGATCTGGTACCAGGGGCCGCCGGCCGGGGTTGCTCCTGGCCCCGGGCCGGGGCCGAACAACACGGGCGTCGCGCCCGCCACGCCGGAACAGCCGGTGCCCGGTGTGTATCGAGCCGCGTCGGATCACCGCAAGGACGGCGAAGCAGTCGGCTGGTAACGGGGATGTGACGGCCGCGGCCCCAGCGCCGTCACCGATTGGCGCTGATTACCTGCGAGCGACCCACCGTCACTGGCCTTCCCGAATCTCCTTCTGCATTGCCACCACACTCAACCAATCCTCCTTCATCAACCCCACCTCACGAAACGTCCCCACCAACTTGAACCCCAGTTTCTCGTGCAAGCGCAGCGATGCGCTGGCGGCCGAATCGATGTGCGCAATCATCGTGTGCACTTTCATCGCCGCGGCCCGAGGAAACAACGCCTCGATCAACTGACGTCCAAACCCCTTTCCCCGGCAATCGGCGCGCACGTGTACCGAATGCTCCACCGTAAACCGGTAACCCCAGCGTGATCGCCATTCACCGAAGGTGGAAAAGCCCACTACTTCGCCATTCAACTCGCCCACCAACACCGGAAAGCTGCGGCTGCGGGTTTCAAACCAGGCTTGGCGCTCTTCGAGCGTGGATGGGCGCTGGTCGTAGATGGCAGTCGTGTTGGTCACGACATCGTTGTAGATGGCGAGGATTGCCGGTACGTCGGCGGTCGTGGCGTCGCGGATCCGCATGGTCGCTCCAGGTTGCAAGGGCTGCTGTCGTCTCTTATAGTAGTACAATGTCCACTATAGTCAACGACACCGAAGATCCCACTCAATCGTTGGCGGCCCGGATTGCGCTCGAACGCGAGGCACGGGGCTGGTCGCTGGCAGATCTCGCCGAGCGCTCCGGCGTGTCGAAAGCAATGATCAGCAAGGTGGAGCGCGGTGAGGCGAGCCCCACTGCCACCCTGCTCGGCCGGCTCTCCGGCGCATTCGGACTGACCTTGTCGACGTTGCTCGCTCGTGCCGAGCACGGTGGCGGTCGACTCTTACGCGCCGCGGATCAACCGCGTTGGCAGGATCCGGAAACTGGATACGTTCGTCGGCAGGTGTCACCGCAGTCTGACCTCCCGCTCGACCTGGTGCGTGTTGAGCTGCCGGTGGGCGCGCGGGCGACATTTCCCGCTTCCTCATACACATTCAATCGCCATTGGATCTGGTTGCTGAAAGGTAAGCTCAACTTCCATGAGGGGGACACGGTGCACCAAATGGAGCCAGGTGATTGCCTGCTTTTGGGCTCTCCCACCGAATGCACGTACGAAACCAGGGGCCGCGAGCCGTGCACGTATCTCGTCGTGGTGATCCGTCAATAATCCAAAGGACTGGAGTTGTTTCTCCTGTCACCGATTGTCATGCAGATGCGTTAAATTCGCGCTGCTCGCTGGCGGATCCAAAGGTGTACGGTGGCAAAAATTCTTTCAGGTGTAGGGCCGCGATTTCCCCAGGTGGTGGTGCTGTTCGGCGCGACCGGTGACTTGGCGCATCGCAAGCTGCTGCCGGGCCTGTTCTATCTCTCCCATGCCGGCTTCATCCCGGGCTGCCGCATCGTCGGTGTGTCGCTGGATGACATGAACGCCGATGGTTTCCGGGCCGCCGCGCGCAAGGCGCTCGATGAATTCTCCCCCCGTAAAGTCGTGGATTCGGAGTGGGAAGCGTGGGCCAAAACACTGGACTACGTACCCATAGCCGCGGGCCCGGAGGCGTTGAAAGCGGCGGTGCAAAGAGCAGAAAGCTCGATTGAGGGCGAAACCCGCCGGCTGCACTACCTGAGCGTGCCTCCAAACGCGGCGCTGAGTGCGGTGCGGATGATTGCCGAGGCCGACCTCGTCTCCCGTTCACGCATCATCATGGAAAAGCCGTTTGGCACGGACCTCGCCAGTGCCGTGTCGCTGAATGCGAAGTTACATGAAGTATTCGCGGAAGAGCAGATTTTCCGCATCGATCATTTTCTGGGCAAGGAGCCGGCGCAGAACATCCTGGCCTTCCGCTTTGCCAACGGCCTGTTTGAGCCGATCTGGAATCGTAACTTCATTGATCACGTGCAGATCGACGTCCCGGAGACGCTGAGTCTCGGTACCCGCGCGAGCTTTTACGAGGCCACCGGCGCGTTTCGCGACATGGTGGTAACGCACCTGTTTCAGATTCTCGCGTTTGTGGCGATGGAACCGCCCACGGCCCTGGAGCCAGGGCCCATCAGCGAAGAGAAGAACAAAGTTTTTCGCAGCATGGAGTTGATTCAACCTGCGGATGTGGTGCGCGGCCAGTACACCGGCTACCGGCAGGAGCCGGGTGTGAATCCGGAGTCGGAGACGGAAACGTTCATTGCGCTCAAATGTTCGATCGACAACTGGCGCTGGGCGGGCGTGCCCTTCCTGCTGCGCACCGGCAAGCGGTTGGCGGAAGGCCAGCGCATCATCTCCATCGCGTTTCGGGAACCGCCGAAGAGCATGTTTCCCGCCAATTCAGGGGTGGGCGCACAGGGGCCCGATCACCTGACATTCGACCTGGCGGATGCTTCGAAGATGTCGTTGTCATTCTACGGCAAGCGGCCGGGACCGGGCATGCGACTCGATAAGCTCAGTCTGCAGTTTGCGATGCATGACACGGGCTTCATTGGCGATGTCTTGGAGGCATACGAGCGATTGATACTCGATGCCATGCGCGGCGATCACACATTGTTCAACACCGCCGAAGGCATCGAGCGGTTGTGGGAAGTGTCAACGCCGTTGTTGGAGGCGCCGCCGCCGGTGCGTTTGTACGCGCCGGGATCGTGGGGACCCAACGCCATTCATCAACTCGTCGCGCCCAGGGCATGGCGGCTGCCATTCGAGCGGGTGTGGCGGGACCCGAATAAAACCGGCGCTTAGCCAACACAGTGCCCGCGGCCGCCGGCTGCCGTCCACGCAAGGTGCGCGGGCGCCCGGCCACCCGCAGCACCTCTAACTACCAACTGATCCCCGCCACTGGATGCGGCACATAGTGCGCCTCCAACGCGGTGACTTCTTCCTGCGTCAACGCGACATCCAACGCCGCGACAGCATCCTTCAGATGCTCAGGCTTCGTGGCGCCGATGATAGGCGCCGTGATGGCGGGCTTGCTCAGCAGCCAGGCCATCGCCACCTGCGCACGCGGAATCCCGCGAGCGGTGGCAATGCGCCCTACTTCATCGATGATCATCCGGTCACCCTCGGTGATCGTCTTATATACATGCGCGCCAAAGCGATCCTTCTGCGACCGGTTGGTCGCATCGGCGTCGTTCGGTCGGGCGAGGCGCCCACGCGCCAGCGGGCTCCAGGGAATCACGCCGATGCCCTCGGCCTGGCACAAAGGCAGCATCTCGCGCTCTTCCTCGCGATACAGCAGGTTCACGAAATTCTGCATGGACACGAATTTGGCCCAGCCGTGCCGCTTTGAGAGCTCGAGCGCCTGCGCGAACTGCCAGGCAAACATGGACGAGGCGCCGATGTAACGCACCTTGCCGGCGCGGACGACATCATTCAATGCCTCGAGCGTTTCCTCGATGGGTGTTGAATCATCCCAGCGATGGATCTGGTACAGATCGACGTAGTCGGTGCCGAGCCGGCGCAGGCTGGCATCGAGCTCCTGGAAGACAGCCTTGCGTGACAGGCCGGACCCGTTTGGGCCTTCACGCATTTTGGCGTACAGCTTCGTGGCCAGCACGACCTCGTCGCGGCGGGCGTATTCCTTCAGAGCGCGTCCCGTAATGACTTCGCTGGCGCCCAGCGAGTACACGTTGGCGGTATCGAAGAAGTTGATGCCGAGCTCGATGGCCTGTTTGAAATACGGCAGGCTGTCGCGCTCGCTGAGGGACCAGGCCTGGTTGGGAATGTTCGGGTCGCCGTAGCTCATGCAACCCAGGCAAATGCGGGAAACGTCGAGGCCGGTACGGCCAAGCTTCACGTAGTTCATGTCACCTCAAAGACGGAACGCGACCCAGCACCGATACTAACCGCCCGTCAGGCGCCGCCGAATCTCTCGGCCGAGCGAGCCCGCGCCTTGGCAGCCTCCACGTCGCGGTCGCGTGGCTGGGCAGTTGTTACAAGGGAGGCGATGAGATTACCGGCAGCCGCGGAAATTTCTGCCACCGCCTGCTCGAACGCGGCCTGGTTGATTTTGGAGGGCGCGTTGAAACCGCTGAGCTTGCGGACAAACTGCAGCGCGGCATCGTGGATTTCCGCCTCAGTGGCGGGCGGCTCGAAATTGAAGAGCGTCTTGATGTTCCGGCACATGGCCGGGTGAGCTTACACCAAGGCGCGCGTAACCACGAAGCGCATGGCCTCGCGAAGTCTTTCAGCGCTGTCACCCTCCATTTCGGTGACGGCAACGGCCGCCTGGCCGTCCCGAAGCTGCATAAACAGGTGGCGCGCAACTCGTATTGCCTCGTCCGCGGTAGCGCCAAAACCAGTGCACTGCGGATAGCCGAGGATCTCAGCGCGGAAAGTGACATGCTCTCCCTTGCTGCACTGACTCACATGGTGAGGGGGCAGTCCGAGATTCAGGGCATCTTCGAGCTCCATCGCCGCGTTGCTCCTTACAGGGCCAAAACCCTGTATCCGCTGCAAAAATTGGGCCCGCGCGACCTCAGGCGCAATGCGTGAGTGCCGCGGGGTGCATCCCAATCTGTGGCGGCGCGACAAGTTATCGCACAGGCTACCGGCAATCCCGCCTGACAACCATCCGCCGCCGCCAACGGCCGTGTCCCACACTCACCCAGTCATCCCTTCAGACAGGTGCTCATGAACGTCTTGCGATCCGCGCCGCTCAACCCCTTCGTCTTGGCGTCGGCGTTGCACTGTTTCATCTTCTGTTGCTGGGAATTCAACTTCGACGCCGCCGCGGGTTGACTCGACAGACAGGTCTTCATGAACGACTTGCGGGCATCGCCGTTCAGGCTCTGCTCTTTTGCCTGGCTGTTGCAGGTCTTCATTTTCTCCTGCTGTGTGTTCTGCGCTTGGACTGACATCGACAGCAACAGCAACCCGGTCGCCGCGAGCATTGTTGTAGCTTTCATCGCGATCCCCCTACGACGCATGATGCGTGGGGGCTAGTCTATGTCAGGGGGCGAAGGCAGTCACACTCTTGAAGCCGCTGGCGGAGACGCGCACGCTTTGGCCGGAGCTCACGAGCCATCCCTGGGGATGGCCAACTTCAGCGGCCGCGCCCGCCTCGACCACGAGTGCGAAGTCGCGCGAGGTCTTCAGGTTCGAGTCGCGGAATTCCACCATCAGGGTGAGTTGTTGGCTGCCGACGTTGCGGAAGCTTGCCACCATGCCCTGCCCCATCCAGGCGGGTCTGAACGACACGCGCACGGGCAGCTCAGGTTGAGTTGCGTCAGCCAGGGCGACCTCGCGCGTGGCCAGGGCGGCATCCTTTTCCTGGACCGCCACCTCGGCGCGGGTGAGCTGCTCCCGCAGGTCGAGGATTTTGCGTTCCTGGGCGACCACTTCGACCCGCAGGTGAGCCCGCTCGTCCACGAGCGATTGAGCATAAAATCCCAGCCAGCCTGCGGCCGCCAGGGCCAGCAGCAGCACCACAATGAGTCCTATGGGCTTCTTGGCACCCGCCGCGCCCAGCGGCATCGATGGGGCCTCGGTGAGGTCTTCCATGTCCCTATGATGCCGTTCAGGCGGCGATGTCGTCCAAGAGAAATGCCAAAGCCGCGACACACGGCTGATTCACCTTCAGGGTCAGGAGGTCATCCGCCCGGGTGCGCCCCAGGTTGACCGCCGCGATCGGCTTGCCGGCCTTGGCGGCGGCGTGGGCAAACCGGTATCCCGAATAAACCATCAGGGAAGATCCAATCACGAGCACGGCGTCGGCGCGCTCCACCCCTTCCATGGCCGCGGATACCCGCTCCCGAGGGACGGTCTCGCCGAAAAACACGACATCCGGCTTGAGGATGCCGCCGCAGCTCGCGCAGGCGGGGATTTCAAAAACTGAGAAGTCCAGTCCGTCCAGATCGGCGTCGCCGTCCGGAGCAACACGGGCATCCAACAACTCCCAGGACGGGTTGAGCTCCAACAGCCAGTCCTGGAACACAGCACGATCCATGCGCCGCTCACAAGTCATACAACGCACCCGGTCCAGGCGACCGTGCAAATCAATCACGTCGGTGCTCCCGGCGGATTGGTGTAGACCGTCAACGTTCTGCGTAACCAATACTTCGGTCCGTCCCATTTGCCCGAGACGGGCCAGAGCCCGATGCGCGTCATTCGGCAATGCGCGTCCGAAGCGGCGCCAACCAACCAGACTGCGTGCCCAATACCGGCGGCGCGTGTGAATGTCCGACATGAACGCCTGAAACTTCACGGGCTGCGCGCGCTTCCAGTCGCCCTTCTCATCGCGATAGTCAGGAATACCGGAGTCGGTGCTGCAGCCGGCACCGGTCAGCAGGAACAGTTTGGGATGGGCGTCTATGAAGTCGCGCAGCGCTTGCATATCAGAAGGGATAGTTGATCCCCGTGAAGACGGCCGTTCCATCGCTGCCATATCCAATATCCACGTACCCGACCACGGACGGCCGAGCGATGCCGCGGAACCCAACGCCGCCGACCTTGTGCAGCGCTTTGATGGGGAACTGCGTGCCATCCCGGAAAACGTCACCCACATCCACAAACGGGGCAATCTCGATTTCCACGTGCGAAATCGCATCGAACGTAAACGCCACCCGTCGCAGCTCCACGCTCGCCGAAAACGAATTCCGGTCATAGAACCGCCCGTCGCCGAAGCCACGCAGAGGCTGCTCGCCACCGATGTCGGTCTGCCCCCCGCCCAGGCTGCTGTACGCCCAGAAAGGCAGACGGTGTGCGCTGGGCAGGTAGCGCAGTGAGACATGGCTGGCCAGCACCGTCTCCGCGTTGATGGGCCAGAAGGTGCGGCCGTCGATTCCGGCCTCGCTGTACAACGACTCGTTGAACATGCCGCTGCGGCTCGCCACACCGCCGTAGGCGACCCACTTCATGCCGGACCGGGGGGCCGTGAAGCTGTCGCGCGAGTCAAAGATGATCGACAGCCTGTTGAGCTGCTCGTAGTTGGTTCCAAGGCCGCGGATACCGGGAAAGCGCATCTCGATCGAAGCAACTTTGTCCAGTGTCCCCGGGAGTACGTCTACGGAGCGCAGGCGCGCCGTGTACAACAACTGCCACTCGCGATTGAAGTTGTATCCCAACTGCGCCTGCAGCACTTCCTGCTGGCTGGTGTAGTTGGTCTCGTCGCGCTGTGGGGTCCCGTTGCCGATACCGAAGAAGCGCGGAGCGCCGTCCCGATCGTACACAACGCTACCCGTGAACGACCAGCGGTGCTCGCGCAGGCGGCCCAGCGTGTATTCGGCGTTGAGCTCGCGCTCCACCCGCTGTTTGAGTCCTGCGATCAGCGACCATTGCTTGTCTTCCGACGGATAGTCGTAGATGCGACCGTGGAATCCGGCGCCGAAGTTGGGGTTGTACAGGATGTCCGGGGCGATGATCCGCTTGATGCGATGCTCATCATCGGTAATCAGCCAGGTGGGCAATATACCGAGCGTGGTGCCGCTGTCCGGGTCCTGGCCGATCTCGGGGACGGGAATGAACGGCAGCGCGTTGTACCAGTGGCGCTGCGAGAAATCGGGGCTCGGCGCGGCGGGACGCACCCCGCTGGCATCAGGCGTGGGGACGTCCGCAGGGCCATCCGGGGTATCCGCCCAGGACGGCAACGCGAAAAGCCAAGCGGCAGCACAGCCGCAGATGAATCTCAGGCGCGCTGGGCGAAGCACTTCAACAGCCGGTTCATATCGGCGCAGGTCACGGCACCCATGGTGGAAATCCGGAACAACATTTTGGACAAATCCCCCTGCCCCGCATAAATCACGAACCCTTGCGCCTTCAGAGCGTCGTGCAGTTTCGAGTACGGCATCTGCGGCGGCAAATGATACGAACGCAACACCACCGATGAGTGTTCCGGCGCAATCACCGGATTGATGCCGAGATCGGCCAGACCGGCGCGCACCTGCTCAGCCAAGGCTGCATACCGTTTGAAGCGAACGGCGCGGCCGCCTTCGTCAGCAAACTCCCGCAATGCTTCGAGCAATGCATAGTAAGCATGCACCGCGGGCGTGAACGGCGTATTTCGCTGGTCCTGCATCCGGGCCAGGCGCCCGAGATCCAGGTAGTAAGTGCGACTCGCGGCCTTTGCCAGAGCTGTGCGTCGGGCGATGACGAACGATGCGCCAGGGACTCCATGCAGGCATTTGTTGGCGGTTGCCGCTACCGCGTGCAGGGACTCGTCGCTGAAGTCGATGTCCTCGGCGCCGAAGCTGCTGACACCGTCGACCAGCAGACCTGAACCGCGCTCGCGACACAGCTTCATTACCGGCTTCAAATCGTTCAAGCGCCCGGTTGTGGTCTCATGATGCACCACGGCTACGTGAGTGAAATCCCCTGCCACCGCCGACAGGTCGATCGGCTCCATCCACGACCCGATCACCCGCTGGTGGGCAATCCCATACTGTGCGCACATCTGCGCAATACGCTCGCCATACACTCCGTTTTCGAGGTTCAGCAGGCGGCCGTTCGACGGCACCATGGCGGCTGTCATGCTTTCGACGGCGGCGGTACCGGAGCCTGTCATCAGCACAGCCGCTCGCGGATTTCGTCCTGCAAGGCGAAGAATTCGCTCTCGCGGTGACACAGATCGGGCTGTAACAGGCTCCGGCGGACACGCTCCGAGAGCGTGACCGGCCCGGGATTGAGCAAAAGCATCAAGTGACTCCGACTGAAGAGCCGAAGTGTTGCATCAGACGTGTCCTGACGTCGATAGGTGTTACTGAAGGACGCGGGAGTCCGTCGGGGGAACCGGGGCGAGTCAGCAGTCGAGCGAAGCGCGGACCCTCGACAGGAGGCTCGCTCAACCACGCGCCAATGCGGGACACATCGTCAGTTTCCACGGATGAAGCGTAACCGCAGGCCGCCGCAATCTCGGCAAATGACACACCGGCGGAAACGGTCGCCTGGCCCCCGGTGGAGTCGTGTACGCCGTTGTCGAGCAGCAGGTGCTGAAGGTTTGGGGGGCCGTACGCTCCCAAGGTTGCGAAGACACCCATGCGCATGAGTGCCGCGCCGTCACCGTCCAACGCAACGACCCGCAAGTCAGGTCGAGCCAACGCCAGGCCAAGCGCCATGGGCGTCACGCATCCCATCGATCCCACCATATACAACTGGTTCGCCCGGTCCTCCAGTGCGTAAAGCTCGCGGCCACAAAAGCCGGTAGTCGCCAGCACTGCGGTGGAATTCACAGGTGTCCGGGCAATGACTTCCTTCAAGGCGTCCTGACGCGACGCGCGCTGGTCGGCTGCGAGCGTCAAAGGCAACAAAGTCGCAGGCGACCGGCGTGAACGGCCCGAAAGGCCTGCGCCGGGTTTCAACGCATGAGGTGCAACCGTACCCTTCTGCATCACCAACGCATACGGGCGACCAGTGGCATCCATGTGCGCGGTGGCACGATCCAACGCAGGCCCGATGGCGTCAGTCCCGGAAGGAAACAGCTCCCACGGAATCTCCATCGTCTCGAGCATCTTGGGCGTAATTGGGCCCATGAGCGCGTGCTGCGGCTCATCGTGCACGCCTGGCTGCGCACGCCAGGTAACAATCAGCAGTTGTGGAAGACGGAAGGTCCACGTCAGCGAGGTCAAGGGACTGACGGCATTGCCGAGCCCCGAGTTTTGCATCATGGACACGCCACGCCGACCGCCCAAAGTGGCGCCGGCGATCAGTGCAACCGCGTCGCCTTCGTTGGCCATCGACACGTACTGGAGGGCAGGATCCTGCAGCACGTAGTTGATGAAAGGCGTGAGAAAGGAACACGGAACGCCGGCCCACCACTCAAAGCCCCGTTCGCGTGCCGCCTCGACGAAATGTCGCGCTTCAATCATTCGCCGCCAGTCCCGAACGGCGTCTGTGCGTGAGCGAAGTCGACCGCCTGGCGGAAATCCTCCAGGTCGTTGACGCCGCGCCAGTGCCCGTGTACGTACAACACCTCGATGTTGACGCCATCGGCAATGAGCGCATTCATCAAGGCGGGCATATCCAGGCTGTCGAAATCGGGGCGCTCGCGCAGCTTCGCCATGACAGCTTTGAGTCGAGTAACACCCGCGCGGCTCACCTTCAACATGCCGATCCAACGGCCGCTGACCGGCTCCTGGGCGTCCGCGGCCGGTTGTTTGCCACTGGTCACGCGCTTCAACAGCACAGGGGTTCCGAACAGTCCCCGGTCATCCTGACGCGAACAGTAGGCAAAATCGCGCACCGTCAGATTGCTCGAAGCGCTGGGTGAGGAATCGACGACGACGGAGAAGTCGGCCTTGCTCTCCGCCAGGCCCCGCAACACATAACTGCGGAAAATGAGGTCGCCGTAGGAGATGACGGTGTCCGATTCGAGCCCATCGACCGCGCAGGCAAGCGATGCCAGCTCGCTCGTCTCGGCGTACCGCTCGTTTACGACCAGTTTGATGCCAGCCGTGTCGATGGCATCGACGCGATAACCTCCAACGACGGTGATGTCATTGATGTGCTCCTTCTTGAAGCCGTCAATCAGCCACCGCAGCAAGGGCTTGCCCGCAATCGGTAACATCACTTTCGGCTTGTCCGCCGTCATGGATTCCAGGCCACGACCGCGACTGGCGGCGAGGACCACCGCGCTGCGCGAAGCGTCGGAGGCCAGATACAGACGCTCGGCAGCCTCGTATTCATCGGCGTTTTGCAACCGGAAGATCTCATTGACCGAGGCGACCTGATCTTCGACGTTGACCAGGGTCTCGCTGTTGTGGATTTCCCTGGCGACGCTCTGCATGGCCGCGGTAGCCGCGCGCATGAGATGGTTGGCCCAGATGACGAGGCTGATGCCAGCCTTGCGAAACACGTCCGTTGGCGTGCTGTAATACTTCGTCGGCACGATGACCAGGGGTGCCCGCCCCGCCCATTCGCGCGCGAAGGTCACAATCTCATCCGGCTTCGACAACTTGCTATGGATCAGAATCGCATCCGCGCCAGCGCGCCGGTACGCTTCGGCGCGCCGCAGCGCTTCGTCCATTCCCCAACCGGCGATCAACGCCTCCACCCGGGCCACAATGGAGAAGTTCGGGTCCTGCTGAGTGTCCTTGCCCGCGGCAATCTTCCCGGCAAACTCCGCGACATCCGCCAGCGGTTGCCGTTCGCCGTTCAGAAAGCTGTTGGTCTTCGGAAACTGCTTGTCCTCGATGCACACACCGGCAATGCCGCGCTGCTCGAGCTTGCGAACCAGGCGCCGCATGTTGTTGAAGTTGCCGTAGCCGGTGTCGCCATCGAGCAGAATGGGCAGATCGCTGGCATCGGCCATGAACTCCAGCATGTCCACGACCTGGGTCCAGCTCGCTTCATTGTTGTCACGCACCCCGTACTGGGCCGAAATCGTGAGGCCCGAGCCCCAGATGCCCTTGAACCCGGCTTCGCGCACGATGCGAGCGGAGATGCCGTTGTGCGCCTCCATGATGAATTCGAGCTGCTCGCTGACGAGCATCTGGCGCAGCCGTGCGCTGCGTGTTGGGGCGACGCCTGCCTGAGCGGCCGGGCGGGTATCCATTTGTGCATTCATGGTCGCAATCCTGACAACGGCGGAAGTTTGGGCAGCACAGCTTGCGCCGCGCGATTGACATCATTGGGAAAATCGATTTCGATCCACGCGAGTCCACTGACATCGGTCACGTCGATGATTTGACTGCGTTCCAACAGCA